>Ga0209417_1005910_pt1 | contig 13055 bp, 8 predicted proteins | sample RifGroF2_FD_184002 | JGI IMG/M metagenome (GOLD analysis project Ga0209417, IMG submission 184002) | Groundwater microbial communities from Rifle, Colorado, USA - Groundwater F2 (SPAdes) (version 2) | ecosystem: Environmental > Aquatic > Deep subsurface > Groundwater | place: Rifle, Colorado... | reverse complement strand
TGGACACACCGTCATTTTCATTTGTCAGCCGATGTTTTGATTGTCGAAGACGGTAACTCTGGCCATTGGCTTCAATAATATTTACACGATGCGTCAAACGGTCCAGCAACGCCCCTGTAAGCCGCTCTGAGCCGCAGACATCTGTCCATTGTTCAAACGGCAGATTCGTTGTCACAATAACGCTGGTGCGTTCGTACGTGCGGCTGATTACATCAAACAGCAGCTCCGCACCCGTCTTTGAGAACGGCACATACCCAAGCTCATCAAGGATAAGCAAGTCCAAACGCTCAAGCTGCTTAAATGTCCGTTCCAATTGACGGCCATCACGCATTTCTGAAAGATGTGTTACCAGCGAACTTACACTAAAAAATCGTACGTTTAAACCCTGCATACAGGCTGCAAAACCCAGTGATGATGCCAAATGTGTCTTGCCTGTGCCGCTGTTGCCCACGATAAGCACATTCTCATGCTTTTGGATATATTCACCGACCATCAATTGACGCACAAGATGTTCATTGATTGACGGCTGCATAGTAAAATCAAAACTGTCTAATGTTTTGATAACAGGGAATTGAGCAGCCTTAATGCGTCGTTGGGCAGCTTTTTGTTCGCGTTCGATAAGCTCACGTTCAACGAGTTTAAGCAAATAGTCAGGGTAATCAGATTGCTCCTGCGAACATACCCTGGCTATCGATGCGTATTCCCGTAATATGGTCGGCAATTTTAACTGCTTGAGATGGTGGTCAAGAAGAACTGTTGATTTCATAGACAATCTCCTCTAAGCAGCAAATTCCCATATACTTTAATGCTGTTTGGCAATATTTGAACATGCCGCAGATGTTCTCTGCCGGCCAGCTGAAACATTCGCTGCCGCCATGGTAATGCATCAGGCAGTAACTGTGCAACCGCATCGCTGCTGTGAGTACGCAATCTAAGGGCAGTTTCTACAGCAGATGCCAGTTGAACTATCGTATATCTTTCCAGTAAACGAAGAATACGAATATATTGACGCCTGCCGTCAACTTGTTCAACCTCCAGACGCTGCTGAATAATCGAAAAACATTCCGGTAATTTGAGCTTTTGCAGCGGCTTGGCATATGGCAATGATCCGGGTTTGCGTTCTAAAAGCGGCAGATAGTGCAGAGGATCAAAAACTTGCTGTTCTTTATCCCAGCAGCGAGAATGTATCGCGATTATCATGTTGTAATGACAGATTTCAACGCGGTTTACAAAACCCTTTACCGTAACATCTCTGAACGCGTATTCCAGCGGGACTGAATAATCGTTACGATCGAAGCGAACCAAAAGCTCTGAATTAACACCGGCAGTAACGGTTAGACAAGCTTCAAAAACGCTTGCCGGCAGCGGCTCCATCACACATCTGTCTTCTTCCAATAACTCCCGTTTTATCATGGTATGACCTCGCAGCCGGCGATTCATATCTTCACGGCATCCTTCCAGAAGATATGCATTTAATTCATCAAAATCCTTTACATCCGGAACCGGCACCATAAAATTCAGACGGGCGTATTTTACAATGCCCTCGACTACACCCTTTTCATTGGGACGGGCAACATTGCAAAAATGATATTTGAACAGGTAATGGCTTACCAGCTGCTTGAAGCCGTCTGTAATCTTTCGCGATGAACCTGTGATTTTGGATATCGCTACTTTGCTGTTGTCATAACTGATGCGAGATGGAACTCTGCAGAAAAACCTGAATGCCGATACATGGCCATCCCAGAACGTCTCGGTGCATTCGCGCTCATATGCCTTTACAAAAAACGCATCACTGTGCGGCAATACCATCACAAAGAATACAAACTTGCGTAATATACCTGCCATCTTCACCACCGCAGTACCAAAATCAACCTGCGCCTCGCCGGGTGCATGAGTAAGCGGCATAAATACTTCCTGACTTGTCTGCATTAACTGGCGTACAGCGTCTTTTACCGCAGTGTAACCGCCATCAAAGCCTTCTGATTTGAGACGTTCCATGATGCGTTTGGCCGTATGACGCTGCTTTTTGGGCAGAGCTTTATCCTGCTTGAGGATTTCCTGAATGCGGTCGAGATAAGGGCCTATCTTGCTTTTGCGGACAGCTTTAGTCCTATGATAGCCCGGCGGCGATGAGTTGTTTAAGATTTTTTTGAGGGTTTTCCAATGCATACCTGTTTCACGAAGTATTTGACGTTTGGAAACTCCTTGCCGTAAGACACGCTGCCTGATTTCAATCCACTGATCCATATTGCTATACACTTCCTTTCCTCCACAAAAATAGTCTTGTTTTGTAGCCAACGCAGCTACCAAAACCGGCTATTTTCGCAGAAAATAATTAGAAGTGCCGCACTTTTGCTCCGGCGTTTACACTTACTCCTAAAAAATTATCAAAATTACCGTAAGTCATTATATAATAAGCTAATATAGCACGCCAGAAAAAAATGTTACTCACTATAACCCTTGTTAAAATAATTTTAGGTTCGGACGAGTTTTTACAGATTACAGGGTACTCACTGTCCTTTGTGGATAGACCAGACATTTTTGTTTGTCTCTTTCATTTGGTCAACCATGTCGTAATAAGGCTGGTCACAATAATCTATCAGGCCGGTGTTATAACGCTCGCCTCCCGGGGGATGCACATCTCGACCAAGGAGTGGCTGATCTGTCAATTGGAACCATCCGCATCCGACAAAGTATGGGCTGGCAAAATAGGTTTTCATTAGCTGATCGTAAATTCTACCACGTTCCAGTTGATTTGCCATAGCCGTACCATAAGGTAAGAATCCCCGATCTGTTGTTGTTAAATTATATTCACCGAGTATGACCGGAAGATCGTGACTCTCGGCATATGGTGTAATATAAAGACCCAGAAGTTGATTTGCATCAGTTGTATAGAAATCAGCATTTAATGCGTCGATATAGTCCAGACTTCCCTCTATCCAATCTTTACTACAATAAGTGTTAGAATTTACTATCAAACATGATCCAAGGAACAAGCGGCCAGGATCATATTTATCGATAGCATCTTTCCATGTTTTGTAAAATCTCTCACTGGATTTACGGATGAATTCAGGCAGATCGCCAGACTTGGTGAAATTGGGTTCATAAGCCTGCAAATTTGCAGGCTTTAATGCAGCAAATGAGGCGTATGCCTGACCGATCGTTGCGTAGTCCGGGTCAATTTTGAAATCATCCCAAGACAGATATTTACCAGCTACAAAATCTATAAACTCATTTTTTGCAGGGGTGGCATTTGCTGCGAGTACACGATCATTTGCGTCAGTTCCCCAATAATATTCCTGGTAGTTCATCATCCCTATATAATATGGGTCCGTTTCGTATAGTAGATATTGATCGCGTACTTTATCTTCAACTTTGTCGACATAATCAGATGCCCACATATCGGGTAGGTTATTCGGATATATCCAAGAGCTGACATCAGCCCAGGCAGGTTTAATATAAGGTAAGGGTTTGCCTAATCTATTCAGTGTAGATTGTACATCGTTGAATTTGGTCAGTGCATTGAATCCCCAGTTTAACATGCGTTTGTAATTGAGAGCGAAAGTAAAATTCACATCATCTGGTACTCCCATGTATTTAATAATATTAGCCTTATGGAAGTTAAATCGTTTAACACCTGATTGCGGGTTTTCCCAGCAAGTATCAAAATTCGGATCAGCATAAGGTATCCAGGCATAAAAATCATTTGTATCGGATACTGAGTTATCATCAACAGTTACATAATCATAACAATTGAAACTATCCACTCCGAGCATGATGAATGGATTCCCATCTGGCGTAAGGAACCACCATCTATCTTCGTTATTGCTATTAATTTTCTGCACTCGCCATTTCTGTGCCGGTGTAATAATAGATACACTGCTAGGACTTGTTGGGTTATTGCGATAGCATCTGTTGTAGCAAATGCTACCACATATACTTTTCAAGAGGGAGTGAGCGGCTATTCCGGCATGGTAGATAACTGGATATACAGTAGTGGCGCGACTACAAACTACGGGGCGTATTGCACTGGTGGTGGAGTATGTATGATTGCAGTTAGGTGGAATCATATAGCGGGTCAGAACGATCCCAATGCCCAGGAGATTACAAACAGTATTATCAAGGCAAATAACTTGAGCACCGGCACTGATAATAAGGTAGTTACTGCGACATTGACTCTTAAATGTGTCGGAGTTGGTACTTTGGTAGATTATGATAATGCAACTATTGATATATACGAGCTTGTGCGGCCGTGGGCAGAAATGACTTCGAGCTGGAATTATGCTGATGGCTCATCACACTTATGGGGTAAGCCGGGAGCAAAAGATGCTAATGATCGTGGAACAGTGCTATTGGATACTGTACCAGTAGGGAATTTACTGATTGGCGGAACAATTATGATTGATATCCCTGTGGAAGTTGCACAAAGTTGGCTCAATAATGAGCCGAACCACTATGGTGTAATTCTTGTTGGGCGTGATCCGGAAGCTTATGATTATGGCCAAATTAATTTTGCCTCTACCGAGTACACGACTTCGAGCGATCGTCCAATACTGACTATAGAAGCAGTTTATGATTCTGCTTACGTCAAAAAATGTGGCGATGCTGGCACTGTTTATCTTGCCCAGGATTTTAATAATGATTGTTATGTAGATTTCAAGGACTTTGAAGTTTTCTTAAGAGATTGGTTGATTTGTACAGACCCCTTGAGACCTGAATGTGATCAGTACTACAAATAATTTGTCAAATAAAGGCGTACTAAAATTTAGAGTGTAAATTTAATAAATTATTATTTTTGGAGGTAAGAAGATGAAACGATTAGTGTGTATTATTTTGTTGAGTGTTGGTTGTGGCGTGAATGCAAATCTTTTTCAGGATGGAGTTGATGGGTATGCAGGGACACTTGATACGTGGCTTTATAAAACAAATGTCACAACTAATTATGGTGTCAATGCGGCATTGCCTGTACGGTGGAGCCATGTAGTAGGGCAAACAAATCCGCAGGATTATGAGCTTATGAACAGTTTGCTAATTTTTAAAAATTTACCACAGGGTGTTGTGGAGTCGGCTACTTTGACTTTGACGTGTACAGCTTTGTCAGGTTGTGTTGATTATGGCAATGCAACTATTGAAATGTATGAGGTTATCAAACCATGGGGCGAGACGACTTCGAGTTGGAATTATGCTGATGGCTCAACAAATCCGTGGCAAACAGCTGGCGCAAAAGGGACGTTGGATATGGGACAAGCACAAATTATTAACTCTCTCACAGTGCGCAGTATTCTGGGGACATGGAATTCAATTGGTTCATTTGAAGTGAGTTTTTCAACCAATGGTCAAAATTTTAATCAAACGCTCAAGAGTCCTGGTGGTGGATTGGATGTTCCGCACAGCAGTGGTTTGTCTGTTGAATGCAGTTTGCCTGTCAATCAGATAAATGCACGATACCTGCGGTTTAGATTTTTTATTCATCCGTGGCGATATATTTACATCGGAGAAATTGATTTGTCTGTAAGTACGACATCTGGTGTTAGTCCATTAACATCGATGACTGATATTGATTTACGAGCTGTTGTAGGAACTCAGACCGTGATGCCTCTTGTTGATAGGTTCGGTCAATGGGGCAAAGATAACTGGCATGATAAAATATATGATGTGAATATGTTAATTAGCAGGAATAATGCTGAGGAGCTAAAGTATGCAAATGTAACGCGGGATCCGATAAAAAGTGACCGTTTTGGCGGCAGTAAAGTGCTTGGGTTTTCATTTCCAGTTAGTTCGAATTGGCATCTTGCTAAGAACGACGGACGATGGTGGTTTATAACACCCGATGGGAATCCATTTCTATTTTTGGGACTGAATGGGTTTACCTGTTATGGTTACAACACCGTCGAACATCCTGATTATCCTGAAATTGCGACTAAATTTGGATGGCTGCCATCTCATGCGGATGCCAACTATGCGCCCTGTTGGTCATATATTTCACCGGGGATATGGCAGTTCAATTTCCATGCCGCTAATATGATTTTATGCTATGGTAATGATTATTATAATCGGATGCTCGATCTTAATTATCGACGAGCAATCGACTGGGGTTTTACTGGTTTTGTGAAATTTAATGAAGCGCAAACTCCGCTTAATGATATTGGAAAACCGTTGCCATTTATATCACCTGCGGCCGTTACGGGAGTTGCCATGATATCATCGCTTCCTGATCCGTGGGATGCCAATTATGAATCTGCGGTGCGACAAGCGGTAACCAGTTTAAAGATATCACATGGAAGTGCCCCTTATTATGTTGGCATGATGAACTATAGTGAATACTATTTTGGTTCCGATGCGACAACTCGGGTGTTGTCTGCTACCTGTGACCAACCTGCGAAAAATGCATTTGTTCAGCAATTGCAAGGTGACTATGTCACAATTCAATCACTTAATAATAAATTGAGCACTATTTTTTCATCATTTTCTCAGTTATGTACCATCGATATGAATCCCTATAAAACTCAGTTAGCTAGTGATATTTCTAAGTTCATTTCCGCATCAAGTGTTCATTTTTATAGTGCATGGCGTAATGCGATAGACTCAATAGATCCTGGCCGACTGTTTCTTGGGTCATGTTTTATTCCTGATTATACATGGTCATGCAGTGAGGAGTGGATAGATGGAAGTCTTGCATATTGCGATGCAATAGCATTGGATTATTATACTCGCGACCCTAATTACATTATTAATAACTATATAACCCCAATTGCTGTACCAGCAGATAAGCCTGTACTGGTGGGTGAATATAATTTTACAACAACCGATAGAGGCTTTTTACCGTATCTTTCGAGCGTTGTTGATACTCAACAGGAACGCGGAGAATATTACAAACAATACAATGAAACGCTATTTAACCACCCCAATTTTGTGGGGGCGGGATGGTTCCAATTCCGTGATCAGCAGATGCTTGGCCGGGATATTGATGCTTTAGGCGAAAGTAGTAATGGCGGTCTTGTTGATACATGCAATTACCCATATTATGATGCAATCGAAATCATAAAGCAAACCAATAAACTATTGTACTTTGTTCATGCTGGAATCAACCCGTTTGCCTCGTGCCAAACTGTTATAGAAACGGGATTCGGTTCGACTTCTGATATGAATGGAGATTGTAAGGTAGATTTGGCTGATTTGGCAATATTTTCACAAGCGTGGATGCATTGTACCGACCCACAAAATGGAAGTTGTTTTGAATGATTTCAAGTGGATAAAACACAAGTAGTTTGTGGGACGGAATGTTTTATTTTTCCTACAATGATGAAGGGACTATAGTTGTGAAATCTCTGGCATTTATAGATTATTGTATTGTAGCCGGTTATCTCCTTGTGACAGTTGCAATTGGAATTGTATATTCGCGTAAGGCCTCACGGAGCACCGAGGACTATTTTCTTGGTAAACGGTCCATGCCCTGGTGGGCAATCGGGATTTCATTAATGGCAACAAGTTTTGCCTCAGATACGCCGCTTGCTATTACAGAGATGACACGCCAATACGGTCTTCAACGACTCTGGTGGCCATTATCTCAGGTAATGACATTGGTTGTGAGCATTTTTTTGTTTTCCCGTTTATGGCGACGGTGTTCCATTACAACGGATGCTGAATTTTACGAATTACGTTACGATGGCAAAGGTGCGATTTTTTTACGTGTATTTCGAGCATTCTTTGCAGGAATAATAACAAATTTAATAATTATAGGTTGGGTGACTTTTGGAATGGCAAGCGTCATTTCCACACTTACAAATTTAAACCAACCCATCTCAATAGGTATATGTCTTTTTGTTGCTCTGGTACCTGCGCTATTATCAGGTTTTTACGGTGCAGTTGCTGCTGACGTTGTACAATTCGTTATTGCAACAGTCAGTATGATAGTATTTGCAATAATAGCGGTATTTAAGATCGGCGGTTTTCACAGCATGCTTTCCACAATTGCAGCGACACCAGGCTATGGTGCTAAGACACTGTCTATCTTTCCTGATTTTACTGTTTTGAACGACGATTTAGTAGCTTTGATAGTTTTTCTTGTGATCTTTTGGTGGTCAGATGCAAATGGATTTGCCATGCAACGCATAAGTGGCTGCAAGAATGAGCGGCATGCAGTATTGGCAATGCTTTCGTTCGCTATCTTTCAGACTTGTCGTAACTGGATTTGGGCTCTGGTTGCACTTGTTTCTATAGTGCTTTTTCCGATCCTGTCTGGTTCGAATACCGATACAACTGCGTATCCAATGGTTATTAATCAGTTAGCCGGCGCGGGAATGAAAGGCCTTCTGCTTGTTTCTTTTCTCGGGGCGTATATGTCTACGGTTGAAACAATGTTCAACTGGGGTAGCTCGTACATTACTACAGACATTTACCAGAGATTCATAAAAAGAAATGCAAGCCAGGAACATTACATTATAATATCGAAGATTTCTGTAGTGTTGCTTGCGATCGCTACGGCGTGCATTGTTCCATTTATGAAGTCAGTGACAGGTGCATGGGAATTTCTGGCATTGCTCGGAGCCGGAGGCGGAATTATCCAGGTTGCACGATGGTTCTGGTGGCGTGTAAATGTGTATACAGAAATAACATCTTTGATATTGGGAATGATTGCTGGAATTGCAAATCCATTAATTAGCGACTCCTTTGTAGTCTTTGGATATACATGGACAAAGACACCTTTTGTAATCAAGATAGCCTTATTAACCGGTATTAATATTTTAATAAGCATCGTTGTTATGTATTGCACACCATCAGTTTCTAAAAATAAACTTGAAATATTTTATCGTAGAGTTAGACCAGGTGGTTGTTGGTCGGTGTTGAGTAAAAAAACACGCGATCTGCCTGGGAAAACATTGTCCTGGGCAACATTGATAGATGTTTTGGGTGGTATATTGTTATGCTATGGTGCAGGATTGTCAATTGGCTATTTAATCCTGTTAAAATTTAAGCATGTGGCTTTTTGCATAGGACTCACCATGATTGGCGCAATAATGGTTTCCCGATGGTATCAGAGAGAGGTTAAACATTTGTCCCCTATTTCAGGGCATGACGTTTTCGAAAAGCAAAAAGAAATTATAGTGAACAAATGATTTGTAAAAAATTAGAAAGGGTGGTAACTTATGGGCTACATATTTGAAAAGAGGGTCAGTAGATGAGTTTTCCAGCAGGATTTATCTGGGGAGCAGCAAGTGCTTCCTATCAGATTGAAGGTGCAGCAAATGATGACGGCAAAGGTCTTTCTGTCTGGGATGTTATGTGCAGAAAGCCAGGTGCAATCTGGTGTAATCAGAACGGCGATGTTGCGTGTAATCACTATAATCTGTACAAAAAAGACATTGCATTGATGAAAACACTTGGACTTATGTCTTATCGTTTTTCTATCAGTTGGCCACGTGTTTTTCCCAATGGTATTGGTGCAGTAAACAAAAAAGGTTTGGATTTTTACAGTCGGATTGTTGATGAATTGCTTGAGAAAGGCATAATTCCTTTTGTTACGTTGTTTCATTGGGATTATCCATATGAGTTATACTGCAAAGGTGGTTGGCTCAATTCGCAAAGTCCAAACTGGTTTTCTAAATATGTAGAGACAGTTGTGCGAGTCCTTGGAGACAGAGTTGAGTATTGGCTAACGATGAATGAACCGCAATGTTTTATAGGTTTGGGGCATTTGGAGGGCAAGCACGCGCCAGGTGATAAACTTGGAAATGCTGAGGTACTTCGGGCAGGGCACAATGCACTTTTAGCCCATGGGAAAGCCGTTCAGATAATTCGTGGTTGCTCAAAACGAAAAGCAAATATTGGTTTTGCACCAGCAGGGGTGGTGAAGATACCAGTAAACAACCATCAAAAAGATATTGATGCCGCAAGGAATTTGATGTTTTCAATAAGAACCAAACAATATTGGAATAATACATGGTGGATGGATCCTGTTTATTTAGGGAAATATCCTGAAGATGGGCTCAAGATGTATGAAGATGAATTGCCGCCTTTTTCATCTGAAGACTTATCTATCATAAGCCAGCCACTGGATTTTTTTGGTGTCAATATATATCAGGGTGAAAAGGTATTCGTAAACCAGGATGGGATTCCTGATGAGATAGCAAATAATTCGGATCACAGGTTCACTGCATTTGATTGGCCGGTTTCACCTGAATGTCTTTATTGGGGTCCCAAATTTTTTTATGAGCGTTACAAAAAGCCAATTTTTATAACTGAAAATGGCATGGCAAATATTGATTGGGTCATGCTGGACAATAGGGTTCATGATCCGCAACGAATTGATTTTTTGGCAAGATATTTTCGAGAAATGAAACGAGCAATAGCTGACAATATTGACATTAGGGCGTATTTTCATTGGTCTTTGACCGATAATTTTGAATGGGCCGAAGGTTTTAAAAAACGATTTGGGCTTATTTACGTTGATTATAATTCACAGACCCGGATTATTAAGGATTCCGGATTCTGGTATCAGAATGTGATCAAGTCTAACGGGGTCGATCTGGGGTTTTCATCTATTTAGTATTTAATATTTTTTTAACTGTTCTAAAGGAAGTAACACATGCTTTTATTTACTCAATACTACAGGCCACCTTTCCCAGAAACTCGTTATTGGTTTGATGATCTTTATCGAATAAAGGATTCTGGGTTTGATGGCATTCAACTTTGGTGCATTTGGGGCTGGATTGAATCGTCTCCAGATGTGTTTGAGTTTGATGATTATGACAGGATTATGACATTTGCAGACAAGGTGGGCTTGAAAGTTGTCCTGAGCACAATTGCCGAGATACATCCCTATTGGATACATAGAGTTGTGCCTAATAGTGAGTTGATTGACAATACAGGTCAAAAAGTAATTTCATCAAGCAGATGTGAATGTAATGTTGGTTTGACTCCTGGGGGGTGTTTTGATCATCCAGAAATCAGATCGAGAATGGAAAGCTTTTTAAGTGAAGTTGCGAAACATTTTTCAAATGCAAACAATTTAATAGCCTGGGATTGCTGGAATGAACTAAGGTGGGCGGTGCAAGCATCAGGTCATGTGTGTTTTTGTCAGCATACAATAGGCAATTTCAGGAAATGGCTGCAGAACAAGTATCAGGGGTTAGATAATTTGAATGTCTCGTGGAAACGGAAATACAGTTCTTGGGATGATATATTTCCTGATCCATGCTCTCTAAGTCCCTATGTGTCAAAAATTGAATTTCAGCGATTTCTGATGGGCAGGGCATGTGAGCATGCAAAAATGCGTTACGATGCCATCAAACGCAATTGTCAGAAAAAAGTTATTGCACATGGTGTTGTTCCATCATTTCAGAATCCAGGCTTGCCATTAGAACAAGCTTTAAGTCGAGGAAATGACTGGGAAATGGCAAAATGTTTGGATGGGTTTGGCTGCTCTCATTTTCCCTTTTGGGGTGAGGGCTTCAACGATTTTGAGTTTGGAGTCAGATTAGAGGGGATGCGATCTGCATCTGGTTCTAAGCCTTTCTGGGTTAGCGAATTGCAGGGTGGAACTGTTCGTGATGGCATCATTGCTCAACGATCTGTAGAAAGCGGTACACAAAAACGATGGATAATAAATGCAGTTGCGCGTGGAGCTGAAGGGCTGATTTTCTGGTGCTGGAGAGATGAGGTTTTTGGTAGAGAATCGAGTGGTTTTGGTTTGGATGGCTGGGATGGATGTGCTCATGACAGACTTGAAAGCATAAGTAGTATTTCCAGTTTCTTGAAAATTAATAAGGAGCTTTTCGGAAAATGTGAACCTGAATTAGCTAAGGTGGGCATTCTTTTTTCTCCTGATAACTACTTTCTTGATTGGGCTGATTCCTGTACGATTTCCAGAGCAGCGGATTCCGTTAATGCATATGCTATTGCATTTGAGAAACTGAATATAGCATATGAGATAATTGAAGTGAATAATATTGAGTGTCTCAGTCATATCCGAGTCCTTTTTTTGCCGTGGTGTTTAGTTCTGCCGAGTAAAACTATGATTGCAATTTTGGATTTTATCCGAGCTGGTGGACATGTCTTTTTTGAAGCTGAAACAGATGCTTTTGATGAGTTAGGCTTTTACCGATATCCAGATGAGCGGCCATTTCTAAAAGAATTCAACCTACATGATTTAGGCAGGCGGCAGATTGAAGAGGATACGTCTTTTAAGCTACTCTTGAATTCAGAAGAATTAACTTTGTTTGCAGATCAGTTTGTTACGCCCATAAAGAATAACAAAGACACTGAAGTTTTGGCGGTTGATGAACAAAACCAGCCGGTTTTCGTTGCCCAAGGCTATGGCAACGGTCGAGTCTATATGTATGGGTCATTTTTAGGTACGTCTCATAACAAGTGCAGTAATCCCGGATTTGAAAATCTTCTGTTAAAAATTTGCAGGAATGCAACCATTAATCCTAATTTCAAATTGCATAATCTAAAAGGGAATGTCAAATGCATCCTTAATAGATGCGGTTTAAAATACATATTGTGGCTCATAAATTCAGATATTTTGCAGGACATAAGTATAGAAGATGTTGCAGGGATATGGTCTGGCATTCAGCAGTTGGAGGATATTAGATCCAAGCAATTTGTTATAATTAAAGATCACAATCGTGCCAAAATAATCCACTTACAATTACAGCCCAACGAATTTGTTGTTTTTTCATGGTAAATTTATTTTTATAATGAAGGCGGCAGTTATGAAATTATCATCAAAGAATATTGCAGGGGCATGGTCGGCATCGCCCACTCCGTTCACTGACTCATTGAAAATCGATGTGCCTTCGTTGCGTCGGGCGGTTAAACATCATATCCGCCTTAAACAAAAGGGCATATTTATCGGCGGTACCTGCGGCGAAGGGCCGTGGCTGCCGCGAGCGGATATGCGTAAACTTACCGAGGTTGCAGCGGCCGCTAATAATGGCCGAATGAAGATTGCGGTTCAGGTTACAGATAATTCATATACTAAAGTTCTTGAGCATATAAAAGATGCCAAAGCCGATGGCGCAGATATCGCGATTATGGCCGAGCCGTGGTTC
>Ga0209417_1005906_pt1 | contig 13060 bp, 10 predicted proteins | sample RifGroF2_FD_184002 | JGI IMG/M metagenome (GOLD analysis project Ga0209417, IMG submission 184002) | Groundwater microbial communities from Rifle, Colorado, USA - Groundwater F2 (SPAdes) (version 2) | ecosystem: Environmental > Aquatic > Deep subsurface > Groundwater | place: Rifle, Colorado... | reverse complement strand
AACTGATATTTAACACGAACATGTTTAGCAATATGAAGATCATATTTTACTTTGGCAGAGTTGTCGTTTGGTAAACATTCTTGCACTAATTTCATTTTAAAGCCCGTTAGGAGATTTTATTTAAAATATTGAAGTTTTCTTCGGGTGAAATATAATAAAATTTCTTGGGAACCATTCCCTAAAGCAATATTTGGTGAGTTTTTGATAGGAAGAAAATTTGTATCGTTAAGGCGAATTATTCACTCCAATCAGATTATCTAACTCAAGTCGACCTCTTTAAAATTATAAAGAATTAAAACCGTTGAAACGGTTAAAAATTTGCGCTTTTGATTCATTAACACCTCGATTAATCGAGGTGTTAATGAAATAAAATGATATGTATTTCAACCGTTTTAACGGTTTATCAAAGAGTGCGGTCAACTTGAGTTACCTTAGAAGAATCATTTTTTTCGTTTCAACAAAATTACCTCCGCCAAAGGCGGAACGAAGCTGATAGAAATATATTCCGCTTGGTAAAGACGGGGCATGCCCCGTCTCTACATTAAATTCTTGTCTATATACTCCAGCCTTCATAAATTGATTTGCCAAAAGTGCAACTTCATTTCCGAGTACATCAAACACTTTTAATGTTACATGACTGCCAACTGCACACTGCCAACTTATTACTGTTTCCGGGTTAAACGGATTCGGATAATTTTGAAAAAGTTCAAATGAAGTTGGGATTTGCGGTTCCGTCTCATCAATTTTAATTATGGTTCGCAGTTCAGCGTCCATCCATCCGCATCTATCCTTTATCCAATTCTTAAAGTAGGTAATCTCATCATCATACGTTTGCCCTACATAATAATTAGGCCAAACCCACTGACCTAGGATCGGCCATCTTTGATAATTTCTCGGCTGCGCTTCGCTTGTATGAGTTTTTAGAGAATCAATAAACCGGTAAACATTTGTAAGACTAAATTCATTCTGCCGAAGTTGAAACCAACGGGTCGCGCACTTTTTTTGAAAATCAGGATCGCCGGCAATTCTTTTCCACCAGAAAGGAACTTGAAACTGATCGGTCTGCAAAAAATTACTATTAGTACTTAGATAGGAAAGATGCCACCCGTAAACTAAAGAAGCATCGTAATAATTCGCATTTCCCCACGCGATATTATAATCCCATACCGGTCCCATTTTAAGTTTCGGGTTCTTTGAGTCCTTATCTTTATGAAGAAAAGCGCTCAGCCGGTAGGCGTCAATATTTTTACTCAATTCGTTCAGTAAAAAATAATCTACGAAAGAAGGAACATCGATTAATGAAGGATATCCTGTGAGCGTATCGGTGTAATCGGGATTATAAACCCGTGTTTCAAATTCATCAATATATTTTTGAATGTAATCTTTTTGCTGCTGAGTAATATCTTCCGGTTTTGGATAATGATACTGCCAATAAATCTGCTGGTAGGCATCAAGATAAGGGGGGTAGAGCGATCTCCAACCGTCGTTTCCCGAACCATCCTCTTTATCGATTTTTAAAAGATACCCGCCTGTAAGACTATCGCCTGCATTATCCGTTACGCCTATGCTTGAAATATTAACACGGTTCTTATCGCGCTTAATTTTTTCCAAAAGAATATAAACACCCATATATTCACCGTTCAACACCAATTCACAAAATTTAAATCGCGAAGCATAATGCCCGGTTTTTACAGCTAACCAATACGCAAGCACATCGCGGAAAAAAGTTTTGTCTGTATAAGGTGCGTATAAGATCCAATCATTCTCTTTTGGAAATCCGAGCAACGAAACCGAGGTATCGCTCCCCGATCCGGTTCTTGTTTCTACCGCGTATTGTTTTTTAGGAAACCATTGCGATGTTGATCCGCGAATTTCAATTCCAACTTTACCTTTGTAATCATTTTGGGGATCGGTAAGATTGTTGCGGACTCCTTCCCCATTAAAAATGATTCCCATATCAACTGTTATTTTTGGTTCATTCACAATTGTCTGTCCATGCGTTTCAATTACCACAATCGGAAGATTGGAAGAAGTGAAACTGACAAGTTTTGTGTTTGATTTGGTAATTGTATCTTGACTTCTTAGCGTAACGGAAGATAGTATCGATAGGAATAAGATGAGAAGCAAGGATTTCATAAAAAAGATTTTTTGTTAATCGAAAACTACCTGTTCCGATGGATTTTCCCAAAGATGAAAAAGCATGCGAATTTGTTCTTCTGTAATTCTTGATGCGGAAAGCGGCGGAAGATTATTCTGAGCGAAAAAATTCACATCCGAGGTTTCGGTTCCGGAAGAGATGGTATCATTAACCAATTCACAAAGAATAAATAACTTGTAAATGTGAAAAGGAGAAATAGGATAATCGTGTTTAAGCTTATCAATAACTGCAAGCAGTCGAACTGTCTTTACTTCAGCACCCGCTTCTTCCCTTGCTTCTTTTAGTGCGATCTCTGAAGGCGAATAACCGATGTCAGCCCAACCACCGGGAATTGACCATCTCCCGTCAATTTTTTCTTTTACCATTAAGATTTTATTTTCTTTAAATACAACGGCACGAACATCAACTTTCGGCGTTTGGTACCCAACTTCATTCGCAAAAAGATTTTGGATTTTTTCCAACGGTGTGTCTGTAATTTCCGCTAATAATAATTGACTGAGTTTCCTCAGTTCTTCATATCGTTCCCGGTCAAAATCGTTTTCGCAATATTCCAATCCGGCGTAAGCAATGGCTTGAATCTGTTTAACAAGTTCAATGGAAGTTTTCATTTTAGGACCATCATCTTCTTCGTCTGCACAAAATTACCCGCACGCAGTTGATAGAAATACACTCCGCTTGACAATTCGTAATTCCTAATTCCTAATTCGTAATTATACACTCCGGGTTGTTTTTCTTCATTCACTAAAGTTGCAATTTCATTTCCCAGAATGTCGAAAACTTTTAATGTTGCATGTCCGCCGACTGCTAACTGCCAACTGATTACTGTTTCGGGATTAAACGGATTCGGATAATTTTGTGAGAGAACAAATTTGTCAACAGCAATTCTCTCGGAAGATTCATCAACAGACACCACACGTTTTTCAATCGCGTCCCATAATTCAGTGCGGCTGCCGTCGTATCCCAAAGCCCACATTCCTATTCCCTTTAAATTATTTGCTTTCGCAAGATCATATTTCATTCCCAAACTCGAATCATTATCAAACCAGACCTGATACCAGGTGGTATCGTTTAATTTCCAGCGGTACCAGGGAGTTTTCTGTGTGTTTTCCCAGAGAAGTCCATATGTTTTCGACGCAGTGACATCATCCCGGAACCGTGTAGTTTTACCGTAACTGATGGTCGAATCGTGTGGTGTTGCCGATCTTGTTGTCCATTTGTTACCGTAATAAGGAACACCGAGAATTAATTTTTTCGGATTAGTTTTTATAACATCGGCGTATTGTTTTGTTATGGTGTTTGTAATGTTGTAAGTACCTCCGAGCAAAGGGGCGTTGGAAGTTGTGTTATCACTCCAACTTCCGGCAAAAGCATAACCCATGATAAAAATATAATCGCATGCGTTTGCCAAACCGGAGAGTTTCCATCCGCCCCAATTAACAGCGGGTCCGGCAAAAGAAACTTCACAATTTGGAATTGCTGCGTGAAGTGAATCGGTCAATTGCTTCATAAAATTATTTAAGAGATCGCCGCGGTCTGCCGAATAATATTCCTCAAAATCAATATTCACACCGTCGAGTTTATACAATTCAACTTTGTTCTTCAAGTTCAAAAATAATTTTTGTTTTGCGGAATCGGAGTTGAGCAACTGCCTCATCTGTGATGCTTTAAAATTTGTAGTTGAGAGAATTACTTTAACTCCGTTTTGATGAGCAGCGTTAATTACATCAGTCCAGGGCCAATATGGAGGATTGAAAACATTGCCGAGACTATCGGTTGCAAAATCAAACAACGCGATGTGTGTCAACAAATCGTACCGCAAATAATTTCTTGCTGTTGGATATTCCCAATACGGAAGATAACCAAACACTGATTCGGTTAATTCCGATTTATCGAATTGAAGAGGAATTATCTCTTCGTCAATTTTCGCTTCAAACGATTGTATTTCGGAAACCTTTCCGTACGATTCTTTATCAGCCTTATGCGCCGAATAATGTTGCGGAAGAACTTCTACTTGAAGAATACAAAAAAGCAAGATGAAGAATAAAAATCTCATCACTCTTCTTTCACTCCAAAAAGTTTCTTAAACTCATCCGTCCGGTTGTTGAGATTATCAATAATTCCGGATTCACTTTCTTTACTTTTCGGCAGCAAATACTTACTAAAATAGATTTCGCTTTTTATCACCTCGCATGAACAGGCTCGTCCAAAATTACTCAACGCTGAATCGGAAGTAACGACAATTAAATTTTTTCTGTTTTTCGTTTGCGAAATATCTTCGCGGATAATATCATCCGCTGTTTGACTTTGCGAATATTTTATTTTTAAATAGTTGGAAGCAATTGCAGTTGATTGAAATCCGTCGAAATAAACTATCCCCTTGTTCTTTTGATTCTTAAAATATTTTTCGAGAAGAAAGACTAATTGTTGACGTGAAGCCTGTTTGTCCTTTTGTTGAAGCGCAAAAAGGCTTTTGATTTTTCCGATCAGATTATTTCCATCAATTAAAAATGTTTTCATGTTTTTGTTTCATTGCTCATTCTGCGTTCTTGCTCATCATCTTCCGCTGAAGAAATTATCGGTCTTTGTAACTTTTAAGTCTTGTAACTGTGGCGCTTTTACGCGAACTTCCAAACGGTAGCCGGTGTATGTCCCGATCGGATTCCATGTAAAATTCATTAACCAGCAATGTAAATCTCTGCTTATCATAATTTGCGGAGCGGAAAATTGTTTGCCGGTAATATCGTAACTACCGCTCACGCTGATCTTCCAATATTTTGTTAAACTAATATTTGCCGAACTACTTATCGTTGTATAGCGCGAGGTTCTATAAGGGTTATAACGCGACTCGCTGTAATTATAATTTATTGAAATGCTCCAGGGAATAGTAAAATCGGGTTCTTGCGAATCATAAATTCCGCGGTACATTTTGTTATCTTTTTGAAATGCGGCTTCCTGCTGGCGGAGTGAATCTTCTGTTTTATTCTCATCATTTGATTTTAATTTATCACCGGAGAAAGAAGTCGAGAGAGAAAAATTAAAACTTTTTAACCGCAAAAGTCCTTTTCCTTGTTCGATCAAAAATTTATTTATCGCATCACCATTCGCATTATAGTCATACAATGAATAAGTAGACGAACCGGAAAGACTTAACAACTCACCCACTTGTGTCCGGTAGGAAAGGTTTAAATCCGAAAAACGAATACTATCAGCAACAAAGTTGTAACCAATTCCGGCGTTCAAATTCAGCAATTGTATTTTCTTCTCTTTTGAAGTTGTGTCGGTTCTGTCCGTCATCGTTTTCATCTCAAAAATGTTTCCAAGTGAAAAACTTAAACTTTGCGATTCACCCGAAGAAGCGCCACCGTAAATTTCGCGTTCGTATTTGTTGTATGGAATTTCCTTTCCTGTAGAATCAGTATAAGTATCAAAGTAACCCCATTTTTGCTTGGAAAAATCTGGAGTGTAACTATATGATATTGACGGAAGAATCGTGTGCCGCAAAGCCGCAATTCCAAATCTTTGCGGCTGATACATCCCAAACAATTTAGTTGATGCCGAAACTCCCATACTAAATGTACGAACAAATTCAAGTTGCTTCACATCAGTTGTAGTCACCGAGTCATAGCCGGTATAGGGGGAAATGATGTTTTCTTTTTTAATTCTTTTGTTATACCAAAGTTCTTGATAACTAACACTTGGTGAAATATTTATGTAACCAAATTTGGGAGCAGCGCTGACATTTAAACTATGCCTTACACCCCCACGAATTTTAAGCTGCCCGCCTTCCTTAATTCTTCTATTTTGAAATTGATTGTTGTAATTCAACCCGATAAGTTCATACCACTTTTGTTCGCCGACAACTTTTTTTCTTTTGAAAGGATACATCTGCGATTTTGAAAATGAAAACGTTGGCAGATACTCTGTGATATTCCCGGTTTGCAGCTGTTGATTTCTGCTGTAGCTTAAAGAGATACTGTTCCCGGCTTCCTCCCAGCTTTTATAATAATTTGCGTTTGAGACTATTTCCTGGCGTAACAACTGGTTATAATCAGCGCTGTTCTGTTGAAAATAATTTCCCGACATGAATTCCAAATTAACGTCAAGCCGTGAAGACGGTGATATGGTCTGGTTGTGCACCATCCGAAGCCGCCAGTTTTTTTGTTCATTATAATCGGGATCAGTTCTTTCGCCTTTATGCAAATCGGAATATGACGCTTCTAAATTTCCGGTAAAATCATACCGCTTCAAATAACGAAAACGTGAATCTAAATTGTACCCTCCTTTGGTATAATAATCTGATGTTAAGGCTAAATCCATGTAATCACTAATCGCCCAGAAATATCCGAAGCGCGAAAAATATCTTCCATACCCGGCGCGCTCTCCAATTGCGGGTGCAAGCAATCCGGAGCGTCTTCCCGATTCCAGCGGGAAAACAATAAACGGAATGGGAATAGGAAACGGAACATCGCCGAACGCCAGCCAGATCCATCTTCCGATAAGCTGCTGCTTCTGGATCATCTTCATTTCATTTCCGAAAAAATAATAATGAGGATGCTCAAGCGTGCAAGTTGAATAAACTCCATTCTCGATGAAGAAAGTCTGCTTATCAACTTTTTTAATTTTTGCGCCGGAATAAGAAGCCTGTTCAATTTCCGAAGCCGCATAGGTGATATAACCTTTGCTCGTTTTAAAATTGTACCGCATGCGCATGCCTTTGTACTCCTCGCTTTTATCAACAAGTACAGGCGCTTCAATCTCCTTGTTTGACGAGTCCTTTCCCAGGCTAAAAGATTCAACGTTTGAAGTTTCAAAATCTACAATAATTTTTCCGCTTTTCAGTTGCGTCTCTTTGTAGTGCATATCGCCGCTGCCGTAAAGGTGCATTTTTTTCTGATCGAGAAAAAAAATGATAGAGTCTTTCGCCGATGAATAGATAATGGAATCGATGTCGCTACTTTTCTTAGTCGAATCGTTCAGCGCTAAAGAATCCGAAACAACCTGAGAAGAATCAGTAGAAATAAATTTCAGTGAATCCGTTTGCCCAAGAGAGACAAGAGAGAAAAGAAAAATATGGAGCAGAAGAATTTTCATTTAAAATATATTACATGCATATTAAATCGAATAAAAAACAAGTGATGATGCACCTTTGATACCAGCTTCATTTTTTAATTTCGCCGGAAAAACTTTGCACCGTGGAACCAACGATTTGAGAACTCTCTGTTTTAAAGAGATTTCAATATTATCGAGAAGCAACTTGCCGAATCCCGCAACACCGCCACCGACAATATACGTTCCAACATCAAGTAAATTGGAAACAGAAGCTAATGCGTAACCGATATTTTTACCCAAGTTTTTTATTACATCGTTCGCAAACGGATCGCCTAATTCCGCTGCAGTGCTTATTACTTTTGGAGTTAATGCGTTAAAGTCATCACTGATCAGTTCAACAATTTTGGAGTTTTGATGATCCTTCAATCCTTCTTTTGTACTTTGGATTAAGTAACTGTTTCCCGCGTACGCTTCAATACAGCCGTAGGAACCGCATCCGCATTTTGGACCATTAATATCTATGGTGATATGACCGATTTCACCGGCGGCTCCATAATCGCCGCGGAATAATTTTTTATTTAGAATGATCCCGCCGCCAACTCCGGTGCCAAGCGTTATCATCACAAAAGATTTATGATTTTTTCCGGCGCCGAAAATCAATTCACCAATTGCCGCCGCGTTAGCGTCATTCTCCACAAACGTGGGAAGTCTAAAAGTCTTCTCGATCAAATGCCCGAGTTGAACTTTTCCCCAACCGGGTAAATTCGGTGGATTTTCAACCGTTCCTCTTTTCTTCGAAACGATTCCCGGTGAACCGATCCCGATTCCTTCAATCTTGATTTTATCATGATCGAATAATTCTTTCAATCCCTTTTTCATCTGCTTGATTACTGAGTCGGGACCACCTTCAGCTTTTGTATCAACAAAAGATTTTCTGATGATCTTTCCCCGTTCAGTTACAATTCCAAACTTTATAAAAGTTCCACCGAGGTCAACCCCGATGGCATATTTTTCCGCTTTAGCCATTTTATGTTCCACCAATTTTCAATACTAAAAAATTATTTGTCTCTAAATTCTTTATCTACAATTGTTAACTCACCGGGATAAGTGATATTTCCCAAAACTGTGCTGACCGTCGGTTTTGTGTAAACGGTCAAACGCGAATTTCCATTTCCAGTGCCTGCAATGTTCAACGCAAGATTTACCACCGATTCAAATCCGTGATCTTTGATGTTTTTAAATATATCGAAATTTATTGAAAGTGGAATTACAGTTGCATCTCCTGTTCCGGGAATGTTTACCGGAGAGGAAATATCTCCGGTTAAAATTTCTTTTTCATCTACGTACAGCCGGTACGGAAGTGAAACAAGTGAAGCGTTGGTCGCAGCGTATCCACCCGTTCCATCGTTGGGATTTTTCACATCAATGTTCAACGTAAATGAAATGGGAAGGTATCCTTTTGAAATTGCAGAGGTAAGTTTTATTCCATCGAACGGAGAAAAATCGGACAGCTTTCTTTTTCCATCGAGTGAAATATCCGCCAGACGGACATTATTAACTATTCCAAGTTTAAATTTTAACTTGCAGCATTTATCAATTGATTGATAAATGCTGCAAGATGTAAAAATGAACATCGCAGCAACAAGGAGTAAAATACTTTTTTTCATAACTACCTCTTAGACTATTGAGTTAATTTTATTAACGACTCTTCAATTTTTTTAACGATCAGATCAGCAACCTTCAACGCTTTCCAACCGTCTTCACCGGAAACAACCGGTCTTTCTTTTTTAATAATCGATTGAAGGAACAGATCAAGTTCATATTTCAGCGCGTTTACTTCAACCTGTTCAGGCTGCTCGTAGATCACAAATTTCTTTTTATCGCCAACACCAATTTCACCAAAGTTAATATGCGCTTCTTCAACTTTTTGATCTGCTGGAACAAGCCGGAACACTTCGGAAACACCGGTAATAAAATCGAGAGAAAGATATCCTTCTTTTTGAAATATTCTCATCTTACGCATTTTTTTCTGCGAGATTCTACTTGCGGTAACGTTGGCAACAGCGCCGTTTTCAAATTCAATCCTCGCGTTTGCAATATCAATATTATTTGAAACAACCGCAACACCACTTGCCTGCACGCTTTTAACTTCGCTTTTTACCAGGCTTAAAATTATATCAATATCGTGGATCATTAAATCCAAAACGACTGCCACATCCGTCCCCCGCGGATTAAATTGCGCAAGCCTGTCACTTTGTACAAAAAGGGGATTCAATTTATATTTTTCAAGCGCAAGTAACGCCGGATTAAACCGCTCTATATGCCCGACTTGCAAATTCATTTTATTTTCCCGCGCAAGCATTACCAATTCTTCAGCTTCATCAAGCGCAACAGTTATCGGTTTTTCTACAAACACATGGATCTTATTCTCTAAACACTTTTTCGCTAGCTGATAATGCGCACTTGTCACGGCAGCAATCGAAACAGCTTCAACTTTGCCGATCAATTCATCGATACTTTCAAATGCCGTTGTATTGTTTTCTTTAGCAACGGTTTTAGCCGTAGCAAAATCAGCATCGTAAACACCAACTAATTCGGCATTTTGCAATTGAGAAAACATTTTAGTGTGCAGTTTTCCCAAATGTCCGGTACCGATAACTCCAACTCTAATTTTTTCCATATTTCACCTTGTTAAAATTGTGAATCGAGAAAACTTTTAAATGCTTCTTTGTCGACACAAAGATAATAATCATTTAAAAATTGACGCGCTAAAACTTTCTCTCCGGCATTAAGATAATTTACATATACTGCGGCAATAGCGGATTTAAGTTCTGTTGTGGTTGTACAACTTTTATCCGAACCGCTCCATGAACTTTCGATCGAAGCAATGATCTGCTCATTTTCTTGCAGAAAAATTTCATAAACCAAATCGTTAGCGTTAAATAATTCTCCATCTTCATATAACAAACAATTTACGGGGGAAAAATATTCATGTTCAAGCGGTGAATGGAGAGAATCAAATTCGGCGCTCCCCGTGAGCAGTAAAGTTCTTTCCAATTCATTTGAATAAAAAGGTGCCGGTTCATACACTCCGGAAGAAACAGAATCGATCAAATAGAAAGTATCCGTTATACAATAGATAAATGCCGAATATTTTGGAACTCCCCGCTCAATAATTTTATCCCGTACGAGATATTCGTTTTCCGAGCCATCACTCAAATTCACAAAAAGTTCAGACGGATTGGTAAAATACTTTTGAAAAATAACTTCTCCGGTTGAATTCATAACCGATATTTTCCCGTTCTCTAATTTCGGTTCAAAAACTTTTTTAGGAGCGCTTTGCCCATGACCAACCACAACACACAACAGAAGAAACCCGAAGATACGTATCATTTAATCATTTCAATTTTCGTTCGATAATTTTTAAGCGTGATTTCATTATTTTGTTGAAAAAAGCGGGCAAAATCTGCCATCTTTTATAATGAATTTTTGCTTATTTTTATATACAAACATAAAGATTTTCTTAAACTTACTGAAATAACCACTGATGAATAAAATAATTTCAGCGGAGTTTCTTGCAGCCGATATCAAAAGGTTTGTTATTGAAGCTCCTAAAATTGCCGCAAAACGGAAAGCAGGACAGTTCGTAATTGTCCGTATTGACGAAAAGGGGGAAAGAATTCCGCTCACCATCGCCGATTCAAACAAAGACCAGGGAACAATCACCATTATCGTACAAGGAATTGGAAAAACCACAAAAGAGATTAACAGTCACAAAACCGGTGATTTTTTCCTTGATGTGGTAGGTCCTCTCGGAAAACCTTCACACATCGAAAATTTCGGAACCGCAATTAGCATAGGCGGAGGAGTGGGAACAGCGATCGCTTTTCCCACCGCAGTTGCTCTAAAAGAAGCCGGAAATCACACCATAGTGATCAACGGCGCACGTAATAAAGATTTGGTCATCCTTGAAGAAGAATTAAAAAATGTTTCCGATGAACTTTACATAACTACGGATGACGGCAGTTATGGTTATCACGGATTCGTAACTCAAAAACTGCAAGAGTTGATTGACAGCGGAAGAAAAATCGATTTCGTGCTCGCAATCGGTCCAATACCGATGATGAAAGCCGTTGCAAATACAACCAGACCTTACGGAATAAAAACCGTCGTTAGTTTAAATCCTGTTATGGTTGACGGAACCGGAATGTGCGGCGGATGTCGCGCTACGGTTGATAATAAAACCGTTTTCGTTTGTGTTGATGGTCCTGAATTCGACGCTCATCTTGTTGATTTCGAATTGCTGACAAAACGAAACCGGACGTATAATCAAAGTGAAAAAGTTGCACTTGAAAGTCATCTTTGTACCCTTGATAAAGCTTTTTTTGAAGCGGTAAAAACTGAACCCATACACCAATAGCGAGAATTTTATATGTCCCCACTTACAAAAAAAGAAAGAATGCAGATTCCGCGTCAACCGATGCCGGAACAAGCCCCCCTTGAACGAAATAAAAATTTTTTAGAAGTAAATCTTGGTCTTACCGAAGAACTTGCCCGCATGGAAGCGCAGAGATGTTTACAATGCCCGAAACCTGTTTGCGTTGATGGTTGTCCGGTTGGCGTTCAAATCAGAGATTTTATTCAACTTGTTAGCGAAGGAGATTTCCTCGGCGCTGCCGCAAAAATTAAACAAGATAATGCATTGCCGGCTGTTTGCGGAAGAGTTTGCCCGCAAGAAGAACAATGCGAAGCAAAATGTGTTGTTGGAGCAAAACATGATCCGGTTGCAATTGGAAGATTAGAAAGATTTGTTTCCGATTATGAACGAGAAACAATTGGGATCAGAACTCCATCGATAAAACCGAAAACCGGAAAGAAAGTTGCCGTCATCGGCAGCGGTCCTGCAGGTTTAAGTTGTGCAGGCGATTTAATTCAACTTGGACATGATGTTACCGTTTTTGAAGCGTTACATGAAGTAGGTGGAGTGTTAATTTATGGCATTCCAGAATTCCGTCTTCCGAAAAGTATTGTTAAAGCAGAAGTTGATGCGTTAAAAACTCTTGGCGTAGAATTCCAAACAAACGCGGTGATAGGATTTACAGATACGATTGACGAACTTTTTGAAGGCGGCTACAACGCTGTGTTTATTGCGGTAGGAGCCGGTCTCCCCTATTTCATGAATATTCCGGGCGAAAATTATAACGGCGTTTATTCTGCAAATGAATTTTTAACACGTGTAAATTTGATGAAAGCATATAAATTCCCCGAATACGATACACCGGTTTTTGATTGTAAAGATAAAAACGTAGCAGTCTTCGGCGGCGGCAACACCGCAATGGATGCGGTTCGCACCGCAAAACGTCTTGGAGCAAAAAATGCTTACATCATGTACCGCCGTTCGGAAAAAGAAATGCCGGCGCGTTTGGAAGAAATCCATCATGCAAAACAAGAGGGCGTTGAATTTGTTTTTCTTACCAATCCGTTAGAATTTCAAGGTGATGAAAACGGATGGCTTCGCAGTGTAAAATTACAAAAAATGGAACTTGGCGAACCGGACGCTTCCGGAAGAAGAAGACCGGTCCCAATTCCAAATTCAGAATATATTACCGAATTAGATATGGCGGTTGTTGCAATCGGGAACGGCTCAAACCCGATCATTCAAAAAACTACACCGGATCTTTCGTACAATAAATGGGGAAATATCATTGTTGACGAAGCCACGATGAAAACTTCAAAAGAAGGTGTTTTTGCAGGCGGAGATATTGTTTCCGGCGGAGCTACGGTAATTCTTGCAATGGGTGCCGGGCGTACAGCCGCAAAAGCAATTAACAATTATTTAAATACCACCGAAAC
>Ga0209417_1005904_pt1 | contig 13063 bp, 14 predicted proteins | sample RifGroF2_FD_184002 | JGI IMG/M metagenome (GOLD analysis project Ga0209417, IMG submission 184002) | Groundwater microbial communities from Rifle, Colorado, USA - Groundwater F2 (SPAdes) (version 2) | ecosystem: Environmental > Aquatic > Deep subsurface > Groundwater | place: Rifle, Colorado... | reverse complement strand
GTCTTCTCGCCCTGTCCTTTTTTACAGATGGTCTCGTCTGGAACAGGCGTTGGATCACGGAACGTCTTTTTTTCGTGCTGCTTCATCAAACAATTGAAGCAAACACCAGCTTTCGGATCCTGCACAGTAGGCTGACTGTAAAAGTCGTCTGATAAGGTCTGAACGTATCTACGTTTGCAATGGCTACACTGGACTTTGTCAGACATTTGGCTAACCTTTCCCTTTCTAGTTTTGATAATGAGCATTCATCTCCTTTGCTTGACGTCTACGGCGTCAGGTTGAACGACGGTGACTAGAAAACATTCGAACTGGAGCTCGCAATACAGCGGACAGTAGAGTTCCGCAGTAGAACCTTGCCGAACGAAGTTGTCGTCGAAATTTCCGATACCTGTCTTCGAGAGCAGTCGGTGGCCACTCGGTTTTCGGAGCTTCGCAAGGAATCTGTGTTCGCACAAAACCATCCACCTTTATCATGTTACTCGTCTTGATCCGGAGAACAATGTACCAAGTGTTCTCACAGATCTTCATGTAAAGACCGTCGCCTCTGTACTGCATTGCTGTGATCGTGACGTTCGGACCATGATCCACTGCGAATCCACCGCTTCCAGTTGTTCCGATTTCGGTTTGTTCGCAGGTGATCGAGTTTCCGAAAGTTGCTTTCAGGCGTTTTTCAAGATCAAGCCTGACTCCTCTCATGGCTTCCATTTCTTTTCACCTCTCATCTCGTCTTGAAAATAGACGCTTTTGTAGCGTAATCAATAAAAATAATTTTGTCAATATAAATGTATTGCCAAAAAAAATGGACAAGTGTATTTTGATTATGAGGAAAGGAGGAGCAAATGGAAATAGTCAGCAAAAGAAGCTTCGCACAGAGTGTCTGGCCAATAGATGCCAGCCTGGTTACAGCAGAGCGATTTTTACTTGGACCAAATCGTGTTTGGCGACATGTCAATCAAACACAAGAAGCATTTATTCGCGATCACCTCGGTGTTAGTCGCGAAGGATCACTTGACGTTGTCAAATCTATTGCGAGCTATTTAGCACATGAGATCGAAGCATGGCTCAAACAGCACGGCTTCGAATTCAAGATTGAAACACTCGAAAAAAACGAGTTCGGTGTTGCGAGCGTTCTTGATGTCCTTTTGAAGTGGCCTCAAGACTGTGCAGAAAAATCCGAACTCAACGTTGACGAAACGCGCTATGCTGGCGTTTGGATCAAACGAGGCGCGAAGTTTCTTTACACATCAGATTCAAACACGCTAAAAAAGTCAATCGTCAAAATACCGACAGACAACGAGTGTATAAACGTATTTCTGACAATGATTGAAGAACCTCCGCTCGGCGAATTCGGTCTTGTGACTTACGCCAGATATCTTTCTGGTGTAAACAAACAGAGTCTGGATTTGTATGATGCTGATGGTGTGATCTTTCCAATGATCCAACTTGAGGAACATCTGCGTCTCGACTGGATCAAAAAAATGTGGACGTTTGACAATGCTGGATTTCCAGCTTGGATTAAACAAGCTGTTCAGATCAATCGACTGCGAATGAATGAGGAAGGCGTTCGTGCGCAGAGCGCTGTTCAATTGAAAGTTCCGACAATGGGAAGTTCTGCGCGAAGGCCGTACACATTCAACCGTCCGTTCTTGCTGTGGATAGAACACGACAGCTCTCCAGAACCACTGTTCGTTGCATGGCTCAACTTTGACTCGTGGAAAGACCCTCTCGGCCTGAAGTAGACATCATACTTCGGCCTTTTTTTGTTGCTAAAATTTGAGAAATTTGATAGACTCAACGTATATATGCCCAGAGAAGAACTGAAAGAACAAACTTTTTTTGGATTAGGAATAGCTCCAACGCTGTTAGAAAGACTCGAAAAACTCGGTTTTAAGCATCCAACACCGATTCAATTCAAAGCAATTCCGGTTGCCGCAACAGGCGAAGATCTTATTGGAATTGCGCAAACCGGCACAGGAAAGACGCTTGCATTTACAATTCCAATGCTTCAGCAAATGTCAGCGCGCTCAAAAATGGGGCTTGTTCTCCTCCCTACTCGCGAGCTTGCTGTTCAAGTTGATGAAGTCCTTCGCAAAATTGGTTTAACAATGGGTCTTCGCACAGCAGTGCTTATCGGTGGAGTACCAATGAGTCCGCAAATCAGACAACTTCGTGCAAAGCCACACGTGATTGTGGCAACACCTGGTCGTCTAATTGATCATCTTGAACAAAAAAACCTAAAGCTCGATCGCGTTGGAGTGTTGGTGCTTGATGAAGCTGATCGAATGCTTGATATGGGATTTGCTCCACAACTCAAAAAAATACTTGTCACTGTTCCGACTGATCGTCAAACAATGTTGTTCTCCGCAACAATGCCAGAGGAGATTGCAAAGATCGCGCGAACATACATGAAACAGCCATTGCGCATTGAGGTTGCTCCATCTGGAACAACGATCGAAAAAGTTGATCAGGAAGTTTATATTGTTTCAAAAACCGAAAAGGCCCAACTACTCGAACGTTTACTGAAAGAATACAAAGGAACTGTTCTTTTGTTTACACGAACAAAACACGGCGCAACAAAAGTCGCACGCATGGTGAAACTGATGCGTCATTCAGTCACGGAGATTCATTCAAACCGTTCACAAAACCAACGCCAAGATGCTTTAAGAGGTTTTTCATCCGGGAAGTATCGCGTTTTGGTTGCGACAGATATTGCGGCGCGAGGAATTGACGTAAAAAACATTGAGCTTGTTTTGAATTTTGATTTACCGGATCATTTGGAAGATTATGTGCATCGTATTGGACGAACAGGACGAGCTGGAAAAGCCGGCAAAGCAATTTCATTCGCGGCGCCTGAACAAAAAGCAGATGTCCGCGGAATTGAAAGACTAATTAGAAAAACACTTGCGATGAAAACTCCGTCAGGAGAACCGGTCGCGCCGGAACAGCCTCGTCAATATCATCACACACCAAGAAACAGACGAACTGATTCTGATTTTCGTGGTCAACATAGAAATCGACGCGCTCCAAGACGATAAATAATTCGCTAACTAAAACCCAAAACCTATGCACAATCTAAATCATCTTCTCAAAGTTACGATGGCTTGGACAACTATCGCGTATGTGATTTGCTTCGTTGTCGTTTTGATTTTTCCTTCAATCAGAGAACTCTTTTTCCAGTACGCTCTACACACAAGCATCACGGTTAAAAGTCTTGACATGAACATAGGAAACTTTATCTCTGGCTTAATCATTTGGAATGTTTTGGATGTCGTGTTTGTCTGGCTGTTTGCCTCGCTTTACAAATCAATAAAATAGTTTGTTTGAAAAAAAGAAGTCCAGTTGGACTTCAGAATTCGTCGTCGGCTTCAATGGAAACTTCGACGACTTGAGTTGCCGCGATCTTTGGACTTCGTTGCCAAGAACGCCTGCGATATGAGAGATACCCTGTGAAGATGTGTCCGAACAGAGAAAACATACCGAACGCGAGCGCGAAAAGGAAAACAATGTTCACGATCGTTACGATCGTCGGATGACGATAGCCCTCTGGTACGAAAACCAGAAACACCATTCCAATTATCTCTGCCCAGATTTTGATTTTCCCGAATCGGTTACTGCTCACGTTGTCGAGCTTGAGATATTGTTTGATCGGGCGTATGAGCGTCAGACAAACAGCCATGACTGTCAGTGCGACAATTACGCTTGTTGCAACATATCCGATTCCGAGCGAGTAAAGAACAAGGAAGAACCTCAGCTTATCCGCGAGCGGATCAAGCGTGCGACCAAGGTGCGTGACACCTCGATAGTTGACGCGTTTCCAGAATGTCAGGGACACTTCCTCATCAAGTGTCATCGCAGGTCGTGAACCTTGCTGATAGCGACTCAACGCGCCGTCCACGAAATCCGTAACAAGACTTACTGTGAGAAGAATGACACCTATGACATAGTGATCGAATAGGAAAAAAAGACACATCGGAACGCAGATGATCAAACCGATGAGTGTCACTTGATTGGCAGTGAAATGATCAGACAGCCAACACCCCACTGATTTTGAAAGCCCTTGCACAGGTCCGAACTTCGGATCCTTGAGCCAACGGCCGAATCTCCTCATGATCCCCCTCCTTGTAGATCTGACGTGCCTGATATTAGACCTTTCTACAAAATTGTCAAAAAAAATAAAACGGGCTTTTTGAGCCCGCTTCATTTTTACCAATCTTCACCTTCTTCGTCGTCGCTCGAATCCTCTTCGTCGTCTTTACCTTCTGTTGGAGCTTCTTCTACCAAACCATCATCATCGCCATTCCCCCAATCGTCATCACCAATGGCAAAACTGAATGGACAAAACATACGTCTTCTTTGAGATTAAAGATCATTATGAGTTAGTAAAAACATAATATCAAATAAGAACGGACGCGCAAGAAGTTGTCAAGGGGGGAAAAATACTTGGAAAACTAATAGTCTCGCAATTTCTCAATCAATGGATTTGCTTGTATCTTTTCAAGCGCTTTTGCCTCAATCTGTCGGATGCGTTCGCGTGTCACATCAAACTCGCGCCCCACTTCTTCAAGTGTGTGGCTGACACCGTCGGTTAAACCAAAACGCATTTCCAAAATTTTCTGCTCTCGCGGAGTTAATCCTTCCATTGCTTGAGTTACATAATCTTTAAGCAATTCTCGAGCGGCCTGACGATCAGGAGAAATTGTTTTAACATCTTCCAAAAAGTCTTCAAGTTTTGAGTCTTCATCATCATCACCGACAGACGTTTCAAGCGACACTGTGTCTTGTGAAATTTTTCGAATATGACGAACTTTTGAAATTGACTCGCCCATTTCTGCGGCAATTTCTTCTGGAAGCGGTTCGCGACCCAAGTCTTGAATAAGCTGACGTTCGATTTGTTGAAAACGATTTATTGTCTCAACCATGTGAACTGGAATACGAATCGTGCGCGACTGATCAGCAAGCGCGCGCGTGATTGCTTGCCTGATCCACCATGTCGCGTAAGTTGAAAACTTGTAACCTTTTCGATAATCAAATTTTTTAACTGCGCGAAAAAGCCCGATGTTCCCTTCCTGAATTAAATCCAATAGCGACATTTGTTTTCCAACGAATTTCTTTGCGATTGAAACAACAAGGCGCAAGTTTGCTTCGATCAAACGACGTTCAGCTTCTTTTTCATTTCGCTCTTTACGTTTTGCAAGTGAAACTTCCTGTTCACCATTAAGTAAAGGAATCTTTCCAATCTCACGCAAATACATTTGAATTGAATCTTGAGTAAGCTCTGGAATTGCTGCACCTTTTTGACGCTCATGCGTAAGACGAATTTTGTCATAGACTTCACCACGTTCTATTTCACGACCAAGAATTCCTTCTTTGAGTTCAATGAAATGAATTCCGAGCCTCTCCATTCGATCCAAAAATTCTTCAAAAAAATCAACGTAATCCTCAACTTCAGTGAACGTAAACAAAACTTCATTTTCAGTGATGTATCCGCGCTGTTTCCCTTTCTCGAGAATTTTGTTTATGACCTCAACAGACGGAGGTTCAGCTCGCTTATAGCGAACTCGCTCTGGTTGAACCTTTTTTGATACAAATTTCTTACTCGGTTCTTGTCGTTTTCTAGCCACGTGTTTTTTTACAACTTTTTTCACGTGCTTCTTTTTATTCTTTTCAAATTTCTTATTCTTTTTTTTCAACTTAATCATAACCAAAAAAGCTCACCTCAAAAATGATTTAACTCTGAAAGAAGCCGCTTAACAGCCTCTTGGTCGCCAGCATGTTCTGCTTGGCGTAACTCCATCGCGATATTTTTGCGCTTGTTCTGCTCTTTAGAATGACGCAGAAGCAAAAGGAGCATATTAAGTTGTTGCCGCACGTTTTCGGATGGCAATTGTGAAAATGCTGTTTCAGCGAGAAAATAAATTTCTATGAGAAGCTTTACAAGGTCTTCTCTTGACTCGCTTTTTAGGTGATTTTCAAGCCTCGAAAAAAAAGATTGTTTTTGTGCAGTGTTAGCGGCATTGTAAAGCCTTTTGGCTATTGTGTAAAGCTCAACAGCTAAAGAGGAACTGTTTTCTGGAAAAGGGATATCTATCAAAAGCTCTGGATACGCACTCGGATTCATCACAAAGAGTCCTAAGATCAACAATGATGCTCTCTGCTCTCTTGATGTTGTTGAAGTCGTTTTTGATTGAACAACTTTTGTATCCAATTTGTTGTGATCTGATTTTGTTGGAGCAGGAAGATGTGATCTTAAAATTTGCGTATCAATTCCAAGAAGTTGCGCGATCTCATTCAACCAATGTTCTTGTTCAACAACATCCGTTATTTCAACAAGCGCTGGGATGAGTTCCTGCGAAACTGTTCGTTTATCATCAACGTTTGTTAAATTCTTTCCTTGGACCACACGCGCAATCAGATATTGCATGAAAGGCACTGATGAATCTGAAAGTTTTTGCCATGCGGCTGGATCTTTTTGCGCGAGTTCGTCTGGGTCTTTTGAACCTGTTGGAAGAATAATCGCGCGAACATCAAACCCAAGCGAACGAGCAATTGAAACTCCACGTTTTGCCGCTGTAAGACCTGCCGCGTCTTGATCAAAACAAAAAACGAGTTTTTTCGTGTATCGCGCAAGAAGTCGCAACTGATCTTCTGTTAAAGCTGTGCCAGAACTTGCAACAACATTTTCAACACTTGCTTTGTGAGAACCAACAACATCCAAATTTCCTTCAACAACGATCGCGCAATCTTTTTGCTTGATTGAAGTTTTTGCAAGATCAAGGCCATAAAGCAGTGAGCCTTTGTGATAAATTGGGGTTTCGGGAGAGTTGATGTACTTGGGAAGAGAAGCTGAAGAAGTTGTAGCGGAAGGCTTTAGCCTTCCAGAATCTGAAGGTGTTGGAAGTAAACGAGCCGTAAATCCAACGGTTTTGCCGTGATGATCTCGAAGTGGAACCATTAGACGATCACGAAAACGATCGATCAAACCAGAACCTGATCGTTTTTTTTGTCCAAGTCCTGCTGTGATAATTTCAGATTCTGAATATCCGCGCTTGAGCAAAAATTGTGTCAGAGCATCCCAGTCTGCTGGCGAGTAACCGAGTTTAAATTTCTCACACAGTTCAGGCGTGATACCACGATTGCTAACATACACTCGCGCGAATTCCGCAGATTGAGAACCTGTGAAAACTTTTTGATAATATCGCGCGGCAAGATCATTGATCTCGTACAAACGTTGTTTAACATTGCTTTCAGTTGTTGGAAGGCGGCGAACTTCAACACCTGTTTTTTGTCCGAGGTGCATGAGTGTTTCAGGAAAGTCCATTCCTTCCATTTTCATGACAAACGAAAAGCAGTCACCCCCTTCCCCACAACCAAAACAATGCCAAATTTGACGATCCGAAGAAACGTGAAACGATGGTGTTTTTTCGGAGTGAAATGGACATATCGCACGGAAGCCATGCGTTCCGGCTGGCTTTAACGTCAAATACTCACCAATGAGTTCGACGATGTCGAGTTTTTGCTTTATTTCGTCGCGTGGATCTGACATAACGTTTACACATTACCTCTTATCAACGCATAATCGCAAATAATTGACGTTCTACAATATAATCATTGCGTGAGTTAGTCGAAGGCAATAATATTATTTTGATTAATTTGTTCTAATTGTGTAAACTTTCGTGCGTTCGGAGAGATCGCATAGTGGTCGATTGCGCGCGCTTGGAAAGCGCGTATACCGAAAGGTATCGAGGGTTCGAATCCCTCTCTCTCCGCCAGTTCAATGAAGCCAACTGCTTGGCTTTGTTGAACTGGACACAGGTAGAAAGGAGGGATTTGAACGCCGGAGACATATACCGCCGACTCTGACAGGAGGCGGTATGGCGAGGTGGTGGCCAGACCATCGAGGCGGAAGCCGAGATGAGTCGAGGCCAAATCCCTCTCTCTCCGCCAAGTTTTACATTCAACGAAATTGAATTATGAAAATCGGGATTGGGTCAAAAAATAAAACTAAAATCAACGCTGTTGTTGAAGTGCTTCACGACTGTCCAATGTTTGATAGCGCAGAGATAGAAGGCGTTGATGTTCAGGTCGAGCAATTCGGCCATCCAAAAAGTCTTGATGAAACAGTCGCTGGCGCAGTTGATCGCGCAAAACAAGCGTATGTAAACCACGACTTTGGTTTTGGAATAGAAGGTGGACTTATGAAAGTTCCTCAAACCAAATCCGGCTACATGGAAGTTGCTGTCTGCGCAATATACGATGGCAAACAAATTCACTTGGGACTTTCACAAGCATGCGAGTGGCCAAAAAAAGTTCTGGAAAAAATACTGGATGGTCTTGACGGAAGTCAAGCAATGAAAGCTGTTGGTTTAACACAACACGATAAATTAGGAGAACACGAAGGTCTTGTTGGAATTTTAACAAAAGGCCGTACAAACCGAACGGAATTCAACAAAGGCGCTGTTGTGATGGCTCTCATGCATTTGGAAAATCCGGAACACTATTAAAGTAAGAGTAGTTTGCACCATGTCGGAGGGAACAACGGCGAAGAGTCCGTTGGCCCGGAGACATGGTGCAAACTACTCTTTTGATGGTTTGGAATCCTACATGTTCGCCATGAATTTGTTGAAGGATTCTGAATGACAAAAACCGCAGTCGCCATTGACAAGATGGCGTTTTTTAATTAGATTGAATTATCCAGAACTTCTCTGGAAAGAATGGAGGGAAAATGAGCAAGTGGGCTTCCAACTGGACTTTCAACACAATCCAAGTCAAACAAGATGGCCAAATCGAAAAGATTGGACTGTCGCCGCATCAAAATACGCGAATCGACAAATACGTAGCGGCACTTGAGGCGGCCGCAATCTCAACCGTTGCCAATCCGATTTTCTCTCAATACTTTGTCTGCGAGAGTGTTGCTCCGACGCTCGGTGAAATTGTGCCTGCTGGCAACATCGAATACGGCTTGTGCCAAGCACTTCATGGCGAAGAAGCTATTGTGGCCGCATATCGAAGTATGTATGGCAGATCAACTCAAGACGTAGTTATCGGAATCATCGCCGGAAATCCTGGCAACATCGCAACACCTTGCGGAAACTGTCGAGATATCTTACTCGATGATCTTGGCACTGATTTCGAGATCGTGTCAGGAGCATCAGACGGCGGAGAAGCGATCGTAGCCAACATGAGCCACTTTCTGTTTTCAGAGTTCAAGACCTTGAGCACGATCGAGATCCATCCGGACCTACTCAACATGATCGGGCTCACAATTGAACACGGCGAATTTTTGGTGAATGACGCGTTCTCGCCAAAAAACATTCACCCTGAACGCAAATATCACGCGCTCATTGCAACCGAAGTTCAGAGATTCGTTGGCGCGCACGATGTGATGTGTGATTATCATCCGATCTACGCGCTTCGTGACGCGATTCGCCAAGCAAGACGAAAACACGATCCGTTTGTTCAATCAGTCGTGATTGTAAGCAAAGGCTCCGGCGAACACAAACCTCATGTCATGTACAAAGATCGTCAGCATCTGCTGTCTCTCAACCTGCAAGCAGAACTTCTCGCAGGAGAAGAAAACGATCCACCGGTTTTTCTCGCAACATACGATGAGGAACACAAGGTGACTGGACTATGGCAAACAAGCGTGAAGCAATGGCTACCCCTTCCATTCACTTCTCGCAACTTCGGCCAAGAGCACATTAACTTCCTGACCAACTACTACAAAGGTCTCGAGCGATAGTAAAGTCGCTCTTTTTTATCGTATATTGACAAATATCGAAAAATGAACTACACTTTTTTTGGCAAAAGTGAGTCATTGTGACTCACTGCCAAACACCCAAACTACAGGAGGTTGTCATGACGGCTCAAAAAGTTGTCGCAGACGACGCACTAGGTAAGATCGCGAGAAAACAATGGGAACTGTTCAGGAGAGTCAAAGAAGGTGGTCTTGACCCGAATTCTGTCTTGAATACTCTCCAGGCTCTGATCCAAAATCAGGTTGATCGATTCGATGTTGAAAAACCTGGTTTGGAAATCAGTTCAAAGACCTACGATGTCGTCGTTGAAGAAGGTGACGACTTTGTATCGCGAGTCAAAGAACTGGGATTCGAGTGGAATTTCGACAACTTCGAAACCTTTTTCAAAGGTCCTTTCACTGTCGAAGGTTGCAAACGACGAAAGAAAAAGTCTCGTTTACACCTCGCACAGTTGACCAATCATCACACAGATAGCGATGTTGATGTTGTAAAGATCCACACCGAACAAGCCGGATTCGATCTGGCTTCCCCATGGGAGCTACTTTCGTTTGTTCGTCAGAGCTCGGTAATGCAAATCATAAGGACAATGTCCGTGATCGCTCTTAGCGGCTATTTACGTCGTAGTTGGATCAAAACTGGTCTTGCTTCGTACGCTCACATCTTGGTTGAAAACCACGACAGAACGTGGTCATTCAAAAATTACTTTTCCGAGGATTCTCCGTGCAAATTGGACAGCCAACGGATTGAATGGTTGACATACATTCTCCTTCGCGAACGTGACTAGCACTCTCTCTTGGCTCTTGTCTTTCTATGACAAGAGTTTTTTATTTCATCGCTTTTTTCTATCCCAACCGTGCGCTTGTCCAGGACGTGGATGAGGAGAATGTCCAAGTGGACAGCGACGGCCGCCTTTCATCATGCGACAGTACGAACAGTTTGAACCGCCTGAGGACATCGCCTTTCGAGCGCGATCGAGTGAATGAGAACTTTTCTTTTTTTTGTCGTCGTTGAAGTTCATATAGTACAAGTATAATACAAAAATTTGACATTTCCTATTTAGAACAGCACAGTGATGTATGTGAATGCTGTGAAAAAAATATTTCAGGGGGTTTGCCGGCAACCCCACCTAACCTCCCCTTGGTAAGGGGAGGGATAAAATATGGTCAAACTTTTTGAAGGACCATTTCATGATTCAGTTGAAGCCGTTATGAAACGTCTCGGCTATTCTTATCACTGCGGACGTGATGGACGTCCTTGTTTTCATCGCGCGCTTAATGATCCGGAGTTTCCTAGATTTCACAAAGAAAATGGAATAGAAATTGATCTTCACTTTGACGCGCTTGATTCAATCGAACACAAAGGAAATCACGAGCAATCATGGTCATATCAAGGCGGACGAGTGATCGGAGAAATGCAGAGAATAACGCAAGTGTTAGAAAAAAAATAATATGCAACAATTTTTTCAAGGTCCACTTCAAGATCACGCGCGAAATATAATGCGACATCTCGGTTATGGTGAACAACGTGCGCGAAGCGGACAAATCAGTTATGTGCGCAGGGTTTCAGGTGATCGATTCCCGCGATTTCACGCTTATGTTGAAGATAAAAATAACGGAATTCAAATCAACTTGCACATGGACCAAAAAGAAGCGAGCTATGAAGGATCACATGTTCATTCCGGCGAATATGAAAGCCCACTTTGTCAGGAAGAAATGAAACGAATGATACAATTCATACAAACTCCAAAAACATCTTCAACGCAGGTTCAAGTAATCCCGAAAAAAAAAACAAACTTTTTATCAAAATTTTTTAAGTAAGAAAATAGAGCGCTAGTATGGCGCTCTTGAGTTTGGTCAAGCAATCAACGGTTCAGGAACGAAATTGGATTCGTCTTCACGTTCTTCAACTGCTTGTGTGGCAGGTTTTCCATAGGAAAGCGCTGGGGCGCGATTCCCATAGTGATCCTCGAGAAAGTCGAGAGTTCCTAATCTTTCAGCTTCAAGTACTCTTGCTGGCGGAAGGCTTTCTTGCACGATTTCAACACACGTAATTCGCAGATCAAGACGTCGTCTCAACGCTTCAATCTTGAGCATTGTTGTTGCACGGAGCATGTGCCAGTTGTCTGTAACAAGATGAACAAGCACACCGTCACAGTATTCTGGATCAGTCTTCAGCGCGCGAACAACGGATTGAACATCCGCAAGTGTGTTCGCTCGCGCGTCGTAGAGTCGAATGCATTTACTGACTCCGCGACAACTCGCTTCATTCTCGTACACTTGCAAATCTGCCCCATTATTGGCGTCACCTGCTATGACAATTGGAAGTTTGTGCTGAAGTGAAACTTCGATCGCGCGGTTGATTCGACGAAACGAGATGCCGTCTTTCCGTGTTTGGTCATCATGCGGTCCGCACAAAGTCACAACTATCGAACGCCTCATGGCGGTTTCCTCCTTTGTTGTTCTGGGTCATTCCGAGCGTAGCGAAGAATCTTTTGGGAGATCCTTCACTTCGTTCAGGATGACGGAATTGGGAAACTACTTCTCCAAATGTCCCCACAATAAATCAAAAATTATCGTTTGTGTCAATGTAATGGCTGTGTCTTCAATAATCACACCAAAAAGTTTTTTCTTTTCATCAACTGACACATAAGCCGTTTTGCCTGAATAGATGAAAATGTACGTTGGAGCTTTTTCTTCTTTGGTAAGCCATCTTCGCTCATCCAAACCAGATCTATTTCCACCATGTCCGATTGCGATTGCTCGCACACGAACTTTTGCTCGAATGCGATGTTTTGTGTATCCGGGCCAAGCATTCAAAATTAAATCCCGAATTGCGGCTGATGAATACACGCGATACATTTTGTCGAGCGAATGAGCGCACGTTTGAATTACATCTTCAAGAATTGAACGAACGCCCACCTCGCCCTCGTAGTAAAAAACAGTCGGACGGTGCTGACTCCATCCAATAAGTTGTTGGAGATCTGGAATAATCTCTTGCAGTTTCAAACGCGCTTCTTGCGCGGCGACTTCTCTACGCGTTGCAACACCCGTCAGCTTTTTGGGGTCCTCTGCCGTAAAGAACCGATGCGTTTTCGCATCCACGAAACTGACAAGGCCCAGATCCATAAGACGCTTGAGCGTGTCATAGGTAGTTCCTCGATTAAAACCGCTTTCTTGCGCAATCTCACGCAATGGCGCGGTTCCCAGCTTCATGAGAGCGATATAAATCTCGTAGTCTTTTTGACGAAGACCAATCGCTCCCAGTGTCTCCTCTGAAAGTGTATGACGTTTAAGCATAGGTGTTAAGAA
>Ga0209417_1005903_pt1 | contig 13064 bp, 8 predicted proteins | sample RifGroF2_FD_184002 | JGI IMG/M metagenome (GOLD analysis project Ga0209417, IMG submission 184002) | Groundwater microbial communities from Rifle, Colorado, USA - Groundwater F2 (SPAdes) (version 2) | ecosystem: Environmental > Aquatic > Deep subsurface > Groundwater | place: Rifle, Colorado... | reverse complement strand
TAAGTATTTGTAATTCCCTGGCCTCTTTCCACCTACCCCCGGTAAAATCAGGAAATTTAACCGGAATTGAGCCCAGTTCAACGGAGATTTCTGACAGAGGTGTAACCGCGCACCAGGAAGCGAGGTCATACACATCCATGTCAAGCTGAACCCCACGGTTCAGGTTGTCAATGAGACGATAGATCTCAACGAAGTCCATTCCGCCATGGCCGCCGTATTTTTCAATTTCTGCCTTGAGCCGTGTCCATATCGGATGATCATACTGCTTCCTGTACTCGTTATAATCGGCTTCCTTCAGCCAATCGTGCCCCTTTTCCCCGATACAGAGCCTGCTCGGGTATCCTTCATGATAACCTTTGGTTCCGGCAAGGGAATTTTTACGGGAATAGGGACGCGGAGTAACAATATCATGAAAAACATGGATCATCTTTCCTTTTGCCGTCTTGATCAGGCTTGTATTCATATCCCCATGCTTGAAATCAGTCCGGTTATAAAACTCATTGGATGGATCCACGGTTTTAGAGTATTCTGTCATGGAAGCTTGTGGGGAACTCATGGAAACCACCGATTCCATCCGGTCCCCCCTGTCTAAATTTAAATACTGGGTAACCGGCCCGAGGCCGTGTGTCGGATACAGGTTCCCGTCACGCGCCGCATTATGGCGGATCCGCCACATATTGTAATAGGACTTGTCAAAAAGCATGCTTCTGAGGTTGTGAATATAGGCACCCTCAGCATAAGTGATTGTTCCGAACACCCCTTTCCGGGACATGTTCAGAAGCCAGAGTTCCTCATTGCCATAACAGCAATTCTCAAGCTGCATGCAGTTCCTCTGAGTCTCTTCAGCTGTGCGGACCAACTCCCAGCATTCCTCAAGAGTAATAGCCGCAGGCACCTCAATGGCAACGTGCTTTCCACTGCGCATGGCTTCAAGCGCCATCTGGGTATGGTCTTCCCAGGGTGTGAATATTAAAACCAGATCTATGTCATCCCTTTTTACCAGCTCTTTCCAGGCTGTCAGGCTTCCTTTATAAACCGTGGGATTCTGTCCCCGTTTTTTCAGGCGTTGTTCAGCAGCATCCGCATACCGGTCCTGTACATCACAGATTGCTACAATTTTTGCTTTATCAGGGCATACAGCATCCACAAGGGTAGTCATTCCGGATCCCCGGTTTCCAAGGCCGATAATCCCAACCCGCACCTGCCTGATCGGGGGCAACTTTAATCCGATAACTGATTTACCGGAGTTTGCCGGAGTTTGTGAAATCCGATCCAGTATCTCCTCCACTTCAGGAAGTTGCCCGCTTCGCCCCAGCGATGGTATGCCCATAAAGGCCCCGGTGAGTGCCGATATCCGCAGGAACGACCTGCGATCAAAAGAACCTTTCATAGTGTTTGTTTTTGTTTCGGCCTAAAGGTACTCTCCTGCCCTAAAAGTTCCAAACAAACTTTTTTTTGTAATTTATCGGATTGTAATCTAAAAGTGTATTTTTAACATTTATTAATCCCGAGCTATCGGGCAAACCTAAATAAAACACTTCTATGGTAGGCTTTCATTGGTTAGACTGGGCTGTTCTGGGCTTGTTCTGCCTGGCGCTCATTGGTATTGTCGTCTGGGTGAGCCGGATGAAAGAAGAGACCACTTCCGACTACTTCCTGGCTGGCAGGGATGCAACCTGGATTGCGATCGGGTCCTCAATTTTCGCGTCGAATATTGGTTCTGAACACCTTGTCGGGTTGGCCGGAGCCGGGGCCTCAACCGGGATGGCTATGGCCCATTGGGAGATGCACGGGTGGCTGATACTGGTTCTCGGGTGGGTCTTTGTTCCCTTCTATGCCCGAAGCGGTGTATTTACAATGCCGGAATTTCTAGAAAAGAGATATAACAAAGGTGCCCGCTCCTTCTTATCCATTATTTCACTGGTTAGTTATGTCCTTACCAAAGTAGCAGTAACTGTATATGCAGGCGGCATTGTGTTCAAGCAGGTTCTTGGTATCGAAACTTTTATGGGTATTGATTTCTTCTGGATCAGTGCCATAGGGCTTGTCGTTCTTACTGGCATATACACGGTTATCGGAGGGATGAAATCCGTATTGTACACCTCGATTCTGCAAACGCCGGTACTTCTGATCGGATCCATCGTAATAGTGGTGGCGGGCCTTCATAAACTCGGCGGCTGGAATGAGCTGATGGAGATTTGCCGGGCGCAAACCACTCCGCTGGGGGATTCGATGTCAAGCCTGATCCGTTCCAAGGATGATCCTGATTTCCCGTGGACCGGAGTCCTCCTGGGTTCCGCGATCATAGGATTCTGGTATTGGTGCACCGATCAGTATATTGTTCAGAGGGTCTTATCGGGACGTGATCAAAAGCAGGCACGCAGGGGTACCATCTTTGGCGCCTACCTTAAGCTCACCCCGGTATTTATTTTCCTCATACCGGGTATGATTGCCTTTGCCCTGAATAAAAAGGGGTTAATGGATCTTTCCAGTTCTGATGCAGCCTTTCCCACCATGGTTACCAATTTATTGCCGATCGGATTGAAAGGAGTGGTTGTGGGCGGATTGCTTGCCGCCCTGATGAGTTCACTGGCTTCCCTGTTCAATTCATCCGCAACGCTTTTTACGGTTGACTTTTACAAGAAATACAAGCCCGAATCTACAGAGAAACACCTGGTTAAGGTTGGCAGGATGGCCACAGTTGTGGTAACGATCCTTGGCGTACTTTGGATTCCGGTTATGAAAAGTCTGGGGCAGGTCCTCTATCAGTATCTGCAGGACGTTCAGTCACTGCTTGCACCTGGAATTGCTGCAGTCTTCCTACTCGGGGTTTTCTGGAAGCGCACCTCTGCTCAGGGAGGACTTTGGGGGCTGATTATCGGTTTTGTCCTCGGGATGACGCGGCTGGGTCTCAAGATATTCCAGGATTCAATTAATCCCGATGGATTCCTGTTCAGGACTTTCCTCGCCCCCAACTGGCTCCATTATTGCATCTACCTGTTCTTTATCTGCATCGCATTCATTATCATCATTTCCCTTCTGACTCCAAGGGTTTCAGAACAGCGGCTGGTTGGCCTTACCTACTTCTCATCAACGCCGGAGCAGAGAGCCATTACCCGGGCAAGTTATGACAAGTGGGATATTATTAACTCCCTGATCATTCTTGGAGTCGTTATCGGATTCTATGCTTATTTCTGGAAATAAAAGAATATGTCAGCAAACCTGGTTATCGGACTTGATTTTGGAACCGACTCGGTACGAGCGGTGATTATTGATGCCCGTTCAGGCTCCGAGGTTTCCTCGGCAGTTTCCTGGTATCCGCGCTGGAAAGCAGGATTGTATTGCAATCCACTGAAAAACCAATATCGCCAGCATCCACAGGATTATTTGGATTCCATGATCCAGGTAGTCCGCGATGCAGTCGGATCCGCACCTGCCGGAACCTCTGCCAGAATCGCAGGCATCTCTTTCGACACCACCGGATCAACTCCGGTACTAGTGGATAATGAAGGCACTCCCCTGGCCCTCAAGGATGCTTTCAGGGAGAACCCGAATGCCATGTTCATTTTGTGGAAAGACCATACCGCCATCCGGGAAGCAGAGGAGATAAACAAGTTATGTTCTACCTGGCCGGTTGACTATTCAAAATTTGAAGGGGGGATATACTCGTCTGAATGGGTTTGGGCAAAAATTCTTCATGTTCTGCGCGAGGATAAAGCGGTAAGAGATGCAGCCTATTCATGGGTTGAGCACTGCGACTGGATTCCTGCGATATTATCTGGAGTTACAAAACCCGAAGAACTGATCCGGAGCCGGTGCGCCGCAGGTCATAAAGCCATGTGGCATGAGGAATTCGGTGGTCTGCCACCGGAGGAGTTCCTTGGGGCATTGGATCCCGTGCTTGTTCCTTTCAGAAAAAGACTCTATACAGAAACGTACCCGGCAAGCCACAAGGTAGGTTACCTGACAGCAGGGTGGACAGAAAAACTCGGAATCCAGGGTCAGGTTGCAATCGGCGCCGGTGCCTTTGATGCACATATGGGTGCGGTGGGTGGCGGGATTCGCCCCTACGCGCTTGTGAGGGTGATGGGAACCTCTACCTGTGATATGCTGGTCGCTCCGGAAGATGAAATGAAGGGCAAATTGATCCGGGGCATATGCGGCCAGGTCGATGGCTCAATTGTGCCGGGCCTGATCGGTCTCGAGGCCGGTCAATCGGCATTTGGTGATGTATACGCATGGTTTAAAAAATTGCTCTCCTGGCCGCTTCAATATGTTTCTGATCCTGCTGAACGGGAGAGAGTCAGCGAAATGATTCTCGCCAAACTTACCGAGCAGGCCATGCTTTTGCCCGACGATGACACAATCCCGCTGGCCTCAGACTGGTTTAACGGAAGGAGGACTCCGGATGCCGATCAAACCATGTCCGCTACCCTTGCCGGATTAACCCTGGGCACTGACGCACCCATGCTCTTTAAGTCCCTGGTTGAAGCAACCGCTTTCGGCAGTTTCGCCATTGCGGAAAGGTTTCGTGAAGAGGGAATCCCGATCCGTGAGGTCATTGCCATTGGCGGAGTTGCCAAAAAATCACCATTTGTGATGCAGACGCTTGCAGATGTCATGAACACCGAAATCAGGGTGGCTTCGGCAGATCAGGCTTGCGCCCTGGGTGCAGCAATGTTTGCTGCCACTGCCTCCGGCCTTTATAAATCCCTTGAAGATGCAGCAAAAGCCATGAGCCAGGGATTTGACAAGACATACTTTCCGAACCCTGCAAGGTTAGAATACCTCAGAAACAAATACCGGCAGTACCTGGCCCTGGCCTGACAGAATTATCGGATCGGCAGATATACAAACCGGGTTTCGTAAACCCGGTTTTTTTGTTTTACCATAAGGTAATAGATACCGGGAACCAGATTCAAGGCTGTGAGATTAATTGCCGAAACGGGCCCCGAAGAAACATGCTGGTCTACACTTCTGACGGCTCCGGACTGATCAGTTATCTGAAATACAATATCTTCATTTATTCCAGCCGGCACTTCAATAAATAATAGATCGCTTGTCGGATTCGGATAAATCACCATGCCAACCGGCCCCCTCATCATTGGATCCGTTCCGGTGGCATTTGCAGTGATTCTTTCCAACATGCTGCTGCCATTCATGGCTACAATCAGTTCACGTGAAGATCCTTCGAAAAACAATCCCCAGGGAGCATCAAGATCTCCCTGGTAGAGAATGGTTTGGGTGGCCCATCGACTGGTATTGACGTATATTGAATTCTGTAATGGAGAGGATATGTAGTAATTACCATTACCGTCCGGCTCGATGTCCCCACCGGAGGAAATTCCAGTAACTTCCTTTGTATTAACAATCCCATCCGCAGGATCAATCTCTTTTACAGTGATCAATTCCTCCCCATCCAGGATAAGCAGCTTCCCCGAAAAACTATCCCAGGTGATGGCTCCGGGGTAGTTCAATCCGGCTGCCAGATCAGAAAACAGTCCGGTCACCGGGTTGAATGCGAGCACCTTACCATCCAATGGTGCGGACAGGTACAGCATACCGTCCGGACCCGCGGCCATCCCCTCCAGGTACTGAGCATCCGGCCTGTAGGAATTAATCCTGATGCCTGTATTGGGATGGAAAACCTGCAGGTAAGCACCGGCATTGACAAACAGGAGATTATTCATCAGGGCTAAACCCTGACTATATCCGGGATTGACTATCCCGATGAAAGGATTTAACCCATGCGTGGCGATAATATTTCCCTTTTCATGATTGACAACAAGAAAATCACCGGTTGTTGTACCGGGAATAACCCAGGACGGGGATTGTATCAGCCCTGTTGTCATGGAAGTATTCTCCCACCACCCGAGAAAATTGGATGCATAACCAATGGCCACAACGTCCTGGTCTCCATCGTCATCCAGATCCGTTATGTTCAGGGCAAATCCTGAGGTTAACCCTCCTTCCAGCCAGGTTTTCGTAAACCTCTGCTGTCCATTGTTGGTATATAAGGCTATTTGTGTTGCACCCATTCCCGTACCGATCATATCCAGATCTCCATCCCGGTCGAAATCCGCCATATCCAGCCAGATGGCCCCATTCAGGTTTTCCATGGCATGCTTGTCAAACACTCCGTTACCCTTGTTCTCATACCAGGCCTGAAGTCCCGAGGTGCAAGCCGAAGCGAGTATGTCAGGATCACCGTCCTTGTCGATATCCCTGGCCAGTACCGTATGAGCCAGATTAAACTGCCCATCGATGAGGTGTTCGGTAAAGGCTTGATTTCCATTGTTCGACCACCAGTAAACCTCCCCCGTCGTCTCATCAGACCCGATCAGGTCAAAATCTCCGTCCAGATCCATATCGGCAGCCTCCACAAACGGTGCCTGATCCATGACAGACGAGACTACCCTTTTTGTAAAAACCTGACTGCCATTATTCTCCCACCAGGCAATCTCGCTTAAAGCGGCACTGTTATCCCACCCTGAGCAAAGAATATCCATATCCCCATCCCGGTCCAGATCAAAAATCTGAACAGTATGGGCTCCCCGGAAGGCATTGTCGAGAATGCGCATCGTAAACTTTTGATCTCCGTCATTCTCATACCACTCAATCCTGTTGGAGGAGTATGAGGCTGCAATCAGATCTATATCGCCATCCTGGTCTATATCACCTGCCCGTATGGATCGTCCGCCCGCAAACCCGGATTTTACAACCCTTTTGCTGAACGCCATGGTACCCATGTTCTCCCACCAGGCAACCTCTCCATTAGTGGCTGATACCGTTGCCAGATCTTTCCGTCCATCTCCATTGATATCACAAACAAAGACATCCAACGGTTGTCCTATCGTAGAAATGGAATGCTTTGCAAATGAAGCCTGAGCGCTCAGATCACCGGCAGCTGCAAAGAAAGGTGCCATGCCGGCCAATGCAATTTTTAGTAGTGTTTTCATGGAGTCGGAATTAATATTTTCCATGCAAGGTTGGGATCGTGGATAAACTAACCAAAAGAGATCGTCATACACTCAATAAAACACAATCAACAGCCCAGGCATCCCTATGTTGACCATACATTGGCATGAACCTGCTGTTTGACACCGGAAAAAGGCTATTCGACGAAAAAACAATCAGGATTAAGATTTCGCGTATACCTTTGTTGTGACTTGTCTTAACCTTTTATTCTGATTTTAGAATCATGTGGATCAGCCAACCCTACAAAAACCCCTGGACCAGAATCCTGTCGCATGCCGGATTCTGGATCGGCTATCTTCTGATCAATGTTCTCACCGGACTTAAGTTTTATCCTGATAAGAGCGGTCTCCAACTATTGCTTCAATTCTCGGTCTCCCTTCCGGTTGATATTATAGCCACCTATTTTACCGTCTACTTTTTGTACCCCTGGCTCCTCTATAAAAGGCGTTATATCCTGTTTGCCCTGGCAATTCTGGTATCTGCTGCCCTCTTCATCATTCTGCAGCGCATGATAATTTATTATATAACCTATCCAAATTTTTATGCCGGACTCAAACCCAAATACGGGTTCTGGGAAATCAACTGGTTCTATAGTTTCACTAATATTTATCTGGTTGTCGGAGTGGTTTCGGTAATCAAGCTCATGAAGATCAGCTTTGAACACCAAAAGAATGCCAGGGAACTTGCCAATGAAAAGACCGAGGCGGAGCTGAAGTTTCTCAAGGCTCAGGTACACCCTCATTTTCTATTTAATACGCTGAACAATCTGTATGCACTTGCGCTTGACAAATCGGATAAAACGCCGGAGGTGGTTCTCAAACTGTCCGATCTGCTCAATTACATGCTCTACGAATGTAATGAGCCATACATGCTCGTTACCAAGGAGATTCAATTGCTGGAAAACTATTTGTCGCTGGAACAAATCCGATATGGCGATAACCTCAGGCTAGAGTTCAGGGTAAGCGGAGAAATAACCGGTAAAAGGCTGGCTCCGATGCTGCTGCTTCCTTTCGTAGAAAATGCCTTCAAGCATGGTGTAAGCAAAGTCAGGAAAAACCCGGAGGTAAACATTGATCTGGATATCACGGGTAATACGCTCGATTTTGAGGTGAAGAATTCCAGGTCATTATTACCGGGTACTGATCTTGCCGGATACACCGAAGGGATCGGCTTGAAAAATGTCAAACGCAGGCTGGAATTGCTCTATCCCGGCCGTCATCAGTTAATGCTTGAGCAGAATGAAAGTGAATATTGCATTCATTTAAAGGTAAATCTCTCTTCACAAAATGAACGTTAAATGCCTGTTGGTTGATGACGAGCCGCTTGCGCTCCGTGTCCTTGAGAATCACATCGAAAAGATTCATTGGCTTGAGATAGCCGGTACCTGCCAGAATCCGGTGGATGCATATGAAATCCTGAAAACGAAGAAAATTGATCTTCTGTTTCTGGATATCCAGATGCCCGAGTTATCCGGACTGGATTTTCTCAGGACGCTGGTGCACCCTCCTCAAGTCATTTTTACTACGGCTTACAGGCAATTTGCTGCAGACGCCTTTGATCTGGATGGCTTGGATTACCTGATCAAACCCATCTCCTTCCCACGTTTCGTGAGAGCCGCCAATAAATATCTTGAAAAACTTGGGAATAGCAAGGGGATACCCTTCCTTCCCGGCAGTCAGGCAGAAAGGCGCTCATTCTTCATACGAAAAGGCAAAGAAATGGTAAGGCTCTTCATTGATGAGATCCTTTTCATTGAATCCCTCAAGGATTATGTTCAGATTTTTCAGAAAGAACAGAAATTCATCTACAAAGCCAGGATCTCAGACATGGAGGAGGAGTTGCAGGATGAACAATTTCTGCGTATACATAAATCCTTTCTGGTTAACACTTCTAAAATACGATCCGTATCTCCAACCGAAATAACCGTCGAGGGTACCCGCCTTCCGGTCGGGAGAAGCTACAAGACACTGGTTCAGAAAAAACTGGGGTTATCCTAAAAGAACCTGAAAAAAGGTGCCTTGGAAAAGCTTCATTTTGTCTCATTGAGATCTCAGAACGACCTGAATGACAATATCTTCTGGGACAATAAGTAGCATGCCAATGATACCAAAAAAGGCCGGCATGGTAACATCTCCGGGGTAAAATTCAGATCGGGTTAGAAGCTCCACTTCAGCCGAAGAAATCCCAGCGTGGCCTTTTGTTTGGATTCCGGCTGCAGTTCAACCGTGAAATGCTGTAAGATGAAACTCAGGTCCAGATCGCCGCGCAGGGAAAGATCCAGCGAGGGGCCGGCAAAGAATCCCTTGATTTTAGGGAAAAACATAGCTGCCATGCCGGCATTGAACAGGGGAGTTACCGGGAAGCTGAGATTGGCGAAGAAAGTATGGCGGGCGGGGGACAGATCACGCACCGTGAGGTTGCGGTAATAGAAATCCGTGAAACTAGTCAGGCTGATTTGTCCGGCTGCCTGGTTGTACAGGTATTCGGCCTGGATATTCAGCTTGAAAGGGGTAAGATAACTTGCCCCGAATCCCGCAATTGACGCCTCTCCCTGGCCGGAGGTATTCCCAAGCGGCCGGAGATAGGTGATTTCGCCGGTCAGCGACACCGGTCCGATATATCCTGAAAAACCGGCTCCGGCGACGAGCTCCTTTTCATCCAGTTGCCCGCCGAGCAGCTGAATATCATACCCTCCTGCTGAAAACCGGAATAAACCCGCATAACTAAGGGTATCGGCACTGTTCATTTTAGCCACCATTTCCAGGTGGGCCGAGGGCATGAAATAATACTGGAGCCGCACGGCATCGCTGCCGGGCCGTTCGACGTAGTCAAAGTCGAAGAAGCTGTAGAGATTGAAAATGTCGTTGGGATTCCAGATAAAGTTCATTCCCCAGTTGATCCGCTGTCTGCCGATGGTTGCCTGCAGCTTCCCCATGTTCAGGTCAACATAGGCCCGGTCGATCGTGGTGTTCAGGATAAATGAAGTATCCGAAACCAGGTTCCAGCTCATATCTGCCCAACCTCGGTCCTGCTCAATCATATCCGCATAACCGGGAAAATACTTGACGGTTTCGCCGAACAGGAACCGGTTTCGTAGCTCAAGGGTGGCATTCATGTGCGATCCGTATCCGGCCTTGAAATTCATCCTGTTATGCACCAGGTTGTCCATCGTCCAGGGGCCATCAATATTTTCAAACATGACGGATTGCATGTTGGAGAGGTAGCCGTTTACGGAGGCCGTCAGCTGGGCCGAGACCGGGCGGAACAGGAACAGGAATACCCCCAGTGCCAATAGTCGTGACGCATGACGGGTCCATCCAGGGAAATACAGTTTCATTGTGCCGGGATTAATGCTCAGGATAGTCTACATCACTCCTCACCACGCCGTCCTCCAGGGTGATCACACGGTGGGCCCTTGCCACCACGCGGGCATCATGGGTGGAGAAGATGAAGGTGATCTTTTCCTCATGGTTCAATTTTTCCATGATGTCGAGCAGGGTTTCAGCCGACCTGGAATCGAGGTTTGCGGTGGGCTCGTCGGCCAGGATGAACTTGGGTTTTGAGGCCAGCGCCCTGGCAACGGCAACGCGTTGCTGCTGTCCGCCGGAAAGCTTTCCGGGACGCGCATTCATGCGGTCCCCGAGCCCGACCTGCGCCAGGAGATCCTTCGCCCTTTTCATCCTTTCGGCTTTCGGCCTTCCCTGCAGATGCATGATAAACTCCACGTTTTCCAGTGCCGTAAGTACCGGGATCAAGTTATACGCCTGAAAGACAAAACCGATATTCCGCATCCGGAAATCGATCACTTCCCTGGATTTCAGCTGGCTGAGATCCACCCCGGCGATGAGGATTGTTCCGGAAGTCGGTTCATCCAGACCGCCCAGCATATTTAAAAGGGTTGTCTTTCCGGAACCCGATGGCCCCACGATCGTGCTATACTCCCCTTCCCTGAAGCTCAGGCTGATCCCGTTAATGGCCGTCACCGGCACACTCTTCCGGTCGTCATAGATCTTTACCAGGTTGTTGATTTCGATGATGTTCATATAGAATGTGTTAATTATATCCGAATTTTCTGTCTATCACATCTCGTTCTCTGTCACTCAGTTCTTAAAGCATCCGCCGGATTCAGCTTCAAAGCCTTCCATGCCGGATAGGCGGAGGCGGCGATACCGGTAAAGATGACCAGAGCCGCCACGATCAGGTAAAAATTCCAGGGAAGAGCCGGATACATCATCGCACTGTAGCCCCAGGCTTCCATTCCCTGTTCCGCGTAGGCCGTAAGGTCGATGCCGTGCCGGCCGAATATTCCGATCATGGCTGCACCGATCACCATGCCCGAGGTGGCTCCGGTGAGACACAGGAGTACCGACTCGACGATGATCATGTTGAATACACGGAGCTTGTTCATACCGATGGCCATCAGCATTCCGATCTCCTTTACCCGTTCCAGTACCACCATAAGCATGGTGTTGACGATGCCGAACCCCAGGGCGGCCAGGATGATCACCATGATGACCACCATCGAAACAGTCATCAGGTCGTCGAGCATGGCCACATCGGGCAGCAGAGTTTTCCAGTCCATGACATCCAGTGCAGGGTATTCGGTGCGCAGGGAATGCATCGTCTGGCTGAGCATCCTCGGTTCTTTCATGAAAATGGCCACCTCATGGGATTCATCCGGGGAGAGGCTGGCGAGGGCTGCCAGGTCATTTTTTCTGACGAATACATTCATCTCCTCGAAGGCATTATTTTCCAGACGAAAAATTCCGCAAACCCGAAAAGCGCCACCGGTGAGGTTGCCGTCGGCACTCTGGAACGTTAACACTATTTTCGAGTTGATCCTGACTTTCAGTTTGCGGGCCAGTGATTCCCCGATGACGACCGGATTCCTGAGGCTTCCAGCGAACCAGCTTCCCGTGCTGTCCTTCAGGTAGGTTCGGACGACCGAAGGATCTATCAGCTTTAGTTTTTCGGCCAGGGTTACGGAATCATAGACGGCTGCATATAGTTCGCTTACCTCTTTTTCCCGGTCCGGATCGATCCCGTACACGGTGACGCCCGAGGAAGCGGCGGAGCTATTGATCATGGTCACTATTTTCAGACGTCCGACCGCCGCTTTTACTCCCGGCAGGGCATCGGCAAAACGAACGATGCCGCCTGGATCCGGCAGCGTCAGTCCGATCTCGGGATTTTCAAGGAATTTCGGATCATGGATCTGGATATGTGCGACTTCCTTGCCGATCGCTTCCCTGACCCTGCGGTCGCTCATGCCCTTGAATATCGCCGAGGTAAACAGGCCGCTGAAGATCCCGAAGGTCATGGCGGCGATCACGATCAGGCTCCGGACCTTATTGCGCCAGATGTTTTTCCAGGAGAGAAATGGTATCATGGTAGGGAGATATAGGTTAGAAGGAAAGTTGGTGAAGATAATTAACGTGTTAGGAGCGGAGGACTTTTGTTACGCGTAGGTGTGTGACACTCAGGATGGGAAAGATCACGGCCGCAATGATGATGAGCAGGGACACCAGCGTCTGGTTGATGAAAAACCGGGATTCCCAGGCCATGGGCATGATGGGTTCCATACCATACTGGATAATGGTTTGGGCCATTTCTCCGGTCAGCCTGATCGGATATACATGCCCCAGGTAAACCACCGGGAGGCTGAGCAGGATGCCGCCCGCGATAGCTATCAGTCCCATGATGATCATCTCCGTGGCGAGAATGAGTCCAAGCCTTCCTTTTTGCATGCCCACCGCGACAACCACCCCGAATTCGCGTCGTCGTTCGGCGGTCATCATCTGAACCGTGCCGAAGACCCCGAACCCGATGATCAGGTAAAGCATGGCCAGCATGATCAGGCCGCCGGCATTATCCGACTGGATCTGCTGCACCAGTTCGGTCAGGATCTTATCCCAGGACCGGACATCATACTGATCGCCAAGTTGTTCCTGAAGGATCTTGACCGTTTTCTTCAAATCCTTACTGTTTTTGAGGTTCAGGGAAATCGACGTCGCCCGGCTTTCGGCCGACAGGAACTGCTGTGCCTGTTCCAGCGGCAGGTAAATCATTTTGTTGTCGAGATCGGG
>Ga0209417_1005902_pt1 | contig 13065 bp, 11 predicted proteins | sample RifGroF2_FD_184002 | JGI IMG/M metagenome (GOLD analysis project Ga0209417, IMG submission 184002) | Groundwater microbial communities from Rifle, Colorado, USA - Groundwater F2 (SPAdes) (version 2) | ecosystem: Environmental > Aquatic > Deep subsurface > Groundwater | place: Rifle, Colorado... | reverse complement strand
GTTTCAGCTGAGGACGGTTCAGGACTTGTGCATATTGCTCCAGGCCATGGCCACGATGACTATGTTGCTGGTTTACAGTACAAATTGCCAATTATTATGCCGGTAAATGAGAGCGGGATATTTACAGAGGAAGCTGGAAAATATGCTGGAATTGAAGTATTTGAAGCCAACAAACAGATTGTTGAAGATTTAGAGTCAGCAGGTCGCTTACTTAAAATGGAATGGGTAAAACATTCCTATCCTCATTGCTGGAGATGTCATAAACCGGTTATTTTCAGAGCAACAGAACAATGGTTTGTCTCAATGGATAACGAAGCGAAATTAAGAGAAAAATCGTTATCTGAAATAAAGAAAACAACGTGGTATCCATCATGGGGTGAGAAGCGTATTAACAGCATGGTAGAGGGTAGGCCAGACTGGTGTATATCTAGACAACGTTTCTGGGGTATTCCAATTCCGGTGTTTTATTGTGTTGAGTGTGGAGAACCTCATTTTAAAGGAGAATTTAATAAAGCAGTTGTCAACATCGTGGCTAAAGAAGGAACCAACGCTTGGTTTAACAAAGATGTTAAAGACATATTGCCTGCATCATTAAAATGTACTAAGTGCGGTAGTAGTAAATTTGAAAAAGATAAAAACATAATGGATGTTTGGTTAGAGTCAGGGGCATCCCATCACTCAGTTTTGGATGCAGACAAACAGCTAAAATCCCCGGCAGATTTATATTTGGAAGGAAGTGACCAGCATAGAGGGTGGTTTCAATCGTCATTACTAACATCAGTGGCTGCCTTCGATCGCGCTCCCTATAAAGCAGTATTAACTCATGGTTTCACTATTGATGAAAAGGGTCAGAAGATGAGTAAATCTATGGGTAATGTTATCGACCCGTTAAAAGTAATCAATATTCATGGTGTTGATATCTTAAGGTTATGGGTGAGTTCAACAGATTTTAAGAATGATGTCGCTTTGTCTGAGAACATCATTAAGCAAGTGAAAGATGCTTTTTCAAAAATCAGAAATACCATGCGTTTTATGGTTAGCAACCTTTATGATTTTGACCCGAAGAAGGATGTCGTTACCAGTTATGAAGATTTAGATAAATGGATACTTTCAAAACTGAATATATTGATTGATAAAGTGGATAATGGTTACAATGTCTATGAATTTCATCAGATATACCACAACATATACAACTTTTGTGTGATTGAGCTAAGCTCTCTCTATATGGATATTCAGAAGGATAACCTATATTGTAATGACGCATCATCACAAAAACGTCGGTCATGTCAGTCTGCCATGTGGCATATTTTGAAGGTCTTAAATAGAATTCTATGTCCTATTTTGAGCTTTTCTATGGAAGATGTTTATGCCTATATTCCAGGCAGTAATAAAGAATCTATTTTTCTAGAGATGTTTCCTGATAAAATAAAAATCATTCAGGAAGAAGAAATATTAGCTAAATTTGAGAAATTGTTTTTACTCAGAGATGAAGTTAATAATCAATTGGAACAAATGCGTAAAGACAAAGAGCTGGGTAGTTCTTTGGAATCTAAGGTTGAAATTACTCATTCTGAATTCAAGGTTTCAGATATAGAAAACGTTCTGGTTGTCAGTGAAATAATTGTAAAAACAGGTGGAACTAAATCTATTAAAGTATCAAAAGCATCGGGAGAGAAATGTTGCCGATGTTGGAAGTACGATACGTTATCTGCTGATGAATTATGCAGGCGTTGTCAGAAAGTAGTGGGTTAAAATAGCGCCGATAAAAATTGTTGACTATGATCTTGTTTCTCCTCTTGGTTGGGGGAAACATTCAAACTGGCAGAATATCAATGACTTAGGGTACACGCCATCGTATAAGTTGAATACAGATGAGTATTCAATTGCAGACTTTTTATTAGAAAGTATAAAACCTAGTTTAGGAGTCATCGATCCCAGCCGAATAGCCGTAATAGTTAGTAATAGTAAATATAACTTTTCTGCTTTTGGATGTCCTGAAAAATTTGCAAATAAATTCATGGCACACAATATTAGCTCGTATATCGCCTCAAAAATAGGAAATGGATGTCTGCCATATAATGTCGTAGCTGCGTGTGCGACAGGTCTTGTTTCTATTATAAAAGGGATCGAATTGTTAAATCGGAAAATAGTGGATGTCGTTGTTGCTGGGAGTATTGAAACATCAAAAACAGATTTAATCGAAGCGGCTTTTTCGAAAATGGGTGTTTTAAGTCATATAGGAAGAACACTTCCGTTTGCAAATAATCGAGATGGGTTTGTCATTGGTGAGGGTGGGGCTGTAATTGTTATGAAACGAGCAGATGAAATGATAGATGATAATGCGCCGAAGATTACGGGTTATGCTTATGGAAATGATGCGTCGGACATAGTAGCAATTAATTCTGATGCCAAATCAATTAAGCGATTGATAAGCCAATCTTTAAATATGGCTGGTTTAAAACATGTTGATTACATTAATGCACATGGGACTGGCACCACGTTAAATGATCAGACAGAGTTAAAAGGAATTTGTGCAGCTTTTGAAGATACCTCATCGATATATCTAAATTCAACTAAATATTATACAGGGCATTTGCTGGGAGCAACGGGGTCGGTTGAACTCGTGTTAAGCTTGATGGCAATGAAGAATAAAGAACAAATACCAAATAATTATTTGCAGGACCCAATGCCAGATATGATCAAGTTCTCAAACCAGAGCGTTACGGAGATATCGTCAATATTGACACTTAATTATGGTTTTGGAGGGCATATTGCAGCATTGGTGGTAAATAAATAGGTGCTATTATTCGTTTCCGAATTTAATGGTAGTAGAGTATAATTTTATATAATTGAAGGAACGGAAACAGGAATTTAATGAAAAAAATTAATAATAAAATTAATAAATCAACAATTGTAAAGTTTTCACTAATTTCAACAATTGTCGCATTGTTCTCGATGATACTTGGTGTATACATGGGCTTATATCTCAGCCAATGGAAGGTGTTTGACCTCTTGTTAAGTATCATGCCTCAGAATCAAATTAATCAGACCGAAAATATAATGGTCTTAGGCTTAGACGATGTGAAGGGAAGTAAACGGTCGGATACGATCATGGTCATTAATATTAATAAAAGTAAAAATAGAGTTGGCGTACTATCGGTTCCCAGAGATACTCGTGTTGAGTTAAAAGATATCGGCTTTACCAAGATAAACCATGCATACGCATATGGAGGTAGAAAGCTGGTTCAGGAAACTGTATCGGAGTTTTTACAGATTCCGATTGATTATTACGTGGTTCTGAACCTTCAAGGTGTAAAAAAAATTGTAGATCAGATTGGTGGAGTTGAAATTGATGTTGAGAAAGACATGTATTACGAGGACAAAGCAGGCGATCTCTATATTGACTTTAAAACCGGAAAACAGGAGCTTAATGGAGATAAGGCGGTTGAATATTTAAGATATCGAAAGGATAATGAGGGTGATATAGGCCGAATACATCGGCAACAGAAGTTTTTAAGATCGATGATGAACAAAGTATTTCTATCCAAGCAGGTTTTTAGAATCCCTCAATTAATTAATGAACTATCTGCATATGTGGATACGAACCTGAGTGCGGCTCAGATATTTAATATGGGTTTGGACTTAAAGGCTGCTGCTGAAAATGGTGATTTAAAAGTGAATACGTTGCCGGGAGCTATTGTCTTAATCGATAAAGTGAGTTATTGGAAAATTGATCTTCCTGAAGCCATAAAAATGATAGACGAAACTATTCATGGTTTTTCCCATGAGAATGTAACATTAGCAGAAGAAAATACAATTACAACGAGTATCGGAGTGGCAAAGAAATTAACAATGAAAGAGGTCAGTCAATTGATGCCGAAACGAGAGATACAGGAAATGATTTTTCCTAGTACGGTGAGTGTCAGTATCGAGGTGCTCAACGGAAATGGGGAGAAAGGTTTGGCTGTGGAAGTTGCTGATATGTTGACTAAAAGAGGTGTGGTTGTTCCTAAAACGGGAAATGGGGCTCATTTTAATTATCCAAATACCGTCATAGTCGATTGGAAAGGGAAAACGGTTGAAGCATTAACATTAGCGAAAGCGATCAATATTGATCCAAAAAATATTATTACCTATTATCTGCCATTAAAGGGATTAGATATTACCATTGTTCTAGGAAAAGATTGGGATCAAATAAGACAGTAAACGTTTTTAAATCAATTTGGTGATTGCCATAATATATTTTACGGCTGGGATAAAGATGATTTGAGAAATAATCAATATCCCGATAATCCGAGAAAACATCAGGAAAAATACAACGCTTTTTACATCTTCAGCAGGACGTTTATTATGAACCGCTTGATCTGTAATACGAGCACCAGTGGGATCAACCATTAATGTAAATAAAATAGTCGCGACGCCATTAACTATACCGGATAACTGAATTGCTGTTGCTCGGAGTTCAGGCAAATAAGCTCCTGCCAGAAGCGCAGCAAGAACACCGATGGCATAAATGGAGGCAACGAAGCCATTTAAAATTAGAAACTTTTTTGGTAGATTTTTAATGCTGATATTTTTAAGCATTGATAATCGGGGTAGTGTGATGCATTTAAGAATGATGCGTAATCGTCTGGGTGAGCTGATCGTTAATAGAAACATTCGTGGCAATGAACCGATTTGAAGAAATTTACTAATGGCTACTTGGAAGATTTTTACAAACGTCGGGGTCATTAATGCTGCGACAAAAATACCTAGAAATCCTGAAAACAGGATGATCCTGAAGGAGAGTTCAAGATTGTGCAATGATTGCTTAGTGCCAATTTGGACAGTGGTGTCGACCATTTTGCCTAAAAGGGGCGCTTGAAACATATTGCTAAGCCTAGATACCAATAGAGTAGAGCTGACAAATGACATGGCAATGGCAATTTGCTTTGTTTTTAATCCTGCATATCGCATCGAGTAAGCCAGTGTTTCGGTGATATTAATGATAAAGGTAAAAAATCCAACAATCAGTATGGTTGTTAGATTATACATAGTAAGTGGCACAAGAGGTTTCAGACTCCCAGACCGTTATTTCCTTAAGAGTAACTTGTTTTGGCAAATCTTTATCCATTTTCTCAAAGATGTATTTTGATAGATTTTCCGAGGTGGGAGAAAAAGGGACTAGGTTATTTAAGAATGTATGATCAAATTCATTATGAATTTTCTTTAAATGGGATTTTAGCACTCTAAAATCAAGGAGCATTCCAGATTGATCAAGTTCTGCTCCTTCAACCGTGATCCGTACTTTCCATGTATGACCATGAAGATTTTCACAAGGACCTTTATAGTTCGTTAGTTGGTGTGCTGCTGAAAATTTTTCTTCGACACTGAGTTTATACATAAAAATTATTATATCTTAATATTGTTTTATCTCAAAACATATTTTAATTTTAAACTTTTTATCAATTAGTCTTTTAACTTTTTGCGATTAACACTATAATATGACCTGTTATGATTCTATCAATAGTTATCCCGACCTATAAAGAATGTGAAAACCTGAAAGGGTTAATCCCAGAAATTACTTCCATTCTAGATCAAAATAAGATTCCCTATAATATAAGTATTGTCGATGATAATTCCCAAGATGGCACAGAAGAATTAATTGAGGGATTCGACCTAGATCAGGTTAAGCTAATTGTTCGAAGAAATAAAAAAGGATTATCTTCAGCCGTTTATGATGGCATCGTCCAAGCTGATGGAGATGTGATTTGTTTTATGGATGCAGATTTCTCTCATCCGCCAAAAGCTTTAGTCGGAATGTATAAAATAATCAAAAACAATGAAGCGCAGCTCGTGGTAGGAAGTCGTTTGGTCAAAGGTGGCGGTATCGATAATTGGCCATGGAATAGGGTGTTTACCTCTTTTGTTGCAAGAATGATGGCACGTCCTCTGACCTCAATAAAAGATATAACATCCGGTTTTTTTATGTTTAAAAAAGACGTATTTCCGAAAAATAATTTAAATCTAGAAGGATTTAAAATTGGTTTAGAAGTAGCGGTTAAGGGAAAATATACAACAGCCAAAGAGTATCCAATAATTTTTGGTGATCGTAAGTATGGTGAAAGTAAACTAAGCGGGAAAGTAATGGTGGAATATATCAAACAGTTAGGTCAACTTTATACCTAACAAAAGTAGTCCTCTACAAAAAATGCACTCGGCATTAACCAGCCCTCCAAAAAATAGTCTATTTAATGAAGAAAATGTAATTTATTTATTTCTTGCAATATTTATATCTGCACTCTATTTATTATTTTCCAACCATTTCATGTTCTGGGGCGATGAGTTGTTTTCAGTGGATCTAGCATATAAAGGAACAAAAACTTTTCTTTTAGATTATTTCTATTCTCCTGACAACCATCCCATTTTATATTATTTAATTATTAATATTTGGCAAAAAATAATGTTTGTTAATACTGATACGGATTTTCTGCTTCGCATACCATCTATTTTTTTTCATTTTGCGACTGTGTTGTTTATAATTGTTCACTACTGTCATAATGCAAAACAAAAAATGTGGTTTTTTATTTTAACCACTGTATCCTCCTATTTCTTTATGTATAGTCATATGGTGCGTTACTATACCCTTGCTGCATTTATGACTGTTATTGCCTATTTTTACTTCATGAAATGGGTAAAGGGACAAACATCCCTATCTAAGTTTGTGATAGCTTCAGTATTGCTAATGCATATTGATTACCCATCTTATCTTTTTTTTGTGGTGTTTGTAGCAATATATTATCTTGTTAATAGAATCCCTCTTAAAAAGAACGAGCGGATATATATTTTAACTCAGCTGATTTCTTTTATGATTGTTGCTTATTTGATAATTCGACTTTATTTAGTTTCAGGTTCCGAATCTATTGCAAAGAATGTTCCCATTACGATTGCAGCTGTTGTAAAATTTATTCTTGGTGCGTTGTTTGTTCCATACCATATATTGAATGGTGAATACTTAAACCTAAAACTTATTCCCATCAGCCTCTTTTTTTTGCTAATAATGGGAATGGCCGTTATATGGAAAACAGTTAAGTCTAAACTGGATCAAACTCAGAAAGATCTGTTATTGTTTATTATATTACAAATACTAACGGCATCTATATTTTTAACATTTGTAACGGCAAGATATCCTGTTTTTTCATATGCTAGATTTATATTGGCGAGTGGTTATTTCATGTTTTTATTATTGGTTCAGTTGTTTGCGGATAAACAGAAGTATTTATTAATAGGGCTTCTTCTGTTTAACATAAATTCACTATATTCGAACATTTCTCAGAAAGATTTTATTAATCCAATTTATTCCATTCCGACTAATCTCATAAAAGAAAATATAAATACAATGCATAAGAAGTATCCGCAGAGTTTGTTCTATTATAGTGGCCATGATGTACATGATTACATAATAAAAAAATATTATCATCCGTACTCATCGACAGAACTCATCAGCAATAATACCTATATTATTTTTAGAGCGATCAGGCTCAATGAGCCATATGTTAGCCGGAAAGCAATGGATGTGTCAGTTTTTGAAGAGTTACCTGTTAAGTATATCGATGAGCTGGGATTTGATAATATGAATCCAGAATCTAAGAAAATAATGCAAAAATTAGGGTTGATGAAAGTTCCATATAAATATTATATATATGTGTTGAAGAGAATTTGATATTTTAGAAATTGCATAAAAAATAATTGTGCAATAGTTTATGGATGTGATAAAATCATTGTCAATCAGGAGGTGAGAACGTGAGTTTAGTTGATAGACAAAAAGACACTATAATTGAAGAGTATAGAACACATGATAAAGATACTGGTTCGCCAGAAGTTCAAGTCGCAATTCTAACAAAAAAAATAAACCATTTAGTTGAACACTTAAAAGAAAACAAAAAAGACAATCATTCTAGACGTGGGTTATTGTTAATGGTAGGACAAAGAAAGAGATTACTTACTTATCTTCAAGGCAAAGATGATAAACGATACAATGTTTTAATTAAAAAACTTGAGTTAAGAAGATAGTTACCACGATCGAAATTTTTAGGGAGATTACCAAATGAATAAAAAAGTTGTAAAAACAATCGTTAATGACGTAGAGTATTCTATTGAAACAGGAAGAATGGCCAGACAAGCAGATGGAGCCGTATTGGTCAGAAGTGGAGACACTGTTGTTTTTGCAGCTGTAGTAGGTCTGAAAGAAGCAAAGGAAGGTACCGATTTTTTTCCGTTAACAGTAAACTATACAGAGAAAATGTACGCTGCCGGACGTATTCCAGGAAATTTTTTTAAGAGAGAGGGTAGGTCTTCAACAGAAGAGACCCTTATTTCAAGATTAATTGATAGACCGATTCGACCTTTATTCCCTGAAGGTTTTGTAAACGAAGTAAGTATAACAATTCAAGTTTTAAGTTATGACAGTAATCACTTGCCGGAACCATTGGCAGCGATTGCCGCATCAGCAGCACTAAGTATTTCTCCAATACCTTTCCTAGGACCGATTGCAGGCGTAATCGTAGGCATGATTGATGGTCAGTTTGTTATTAATCCATCGATTGCACAGCTTGAGAAAAGCAAATTGCATCTTTCAATTTCTGGGACTAAGGATGCTATTATGATGGTTGAAGCAGGAGCTGAATTAATAAGCGAAGAAGAGATGCTAAAAGCCCTTGAAGTTGGACATGACGCAATTAAAAAACTAATTATTCTTCAGGATGATTTGGTTAAAATAGCGGGTAAGGAAAAATGGGTTATTAATATTCCTCAATTAGATAAATCTTTAGTTCAGGAGATCGAAAATAAATTTAAAGATGAACTGAAATCTGCTTTATATGTTACTGGTAAGCTTGATAAATACCAGGCAATTGATACATGTAAAACTAATGTAATGGCATATGCGTTGGATAAATTCGGCGAAGAAAAGTTTAGTGCTCAAAAAATGGATCTTTCCAAAATATTTTCAAATATGGAAAGTAACATTGTTAGAGAAGCAATACTAAAAGATAAGAAAAGATCCGATGGTAGAAAAATAGATGAAATTAGAGCCATAAGTTGCGAGGTAGATGTTTTGCCAAGAACTCACGGGTCAGCATTGTTTACAAGAGGAGAAACTCAGAGTTTGGGTATCGTAACATTGGGTGCAGGTAAAGATGAAGTATTGGTGGATGGATTAGAAGAAGCATTCAAAAAACGATTTTTCCTTCATTACAATTTCCCAGCATTTAGTGTAAATGAAGTTAATGGTAGACCAGGTCCAGGCCGAAGAGAAATTGGCCATGGTGCTTTAGCAGAAAGAGCTGTTTCCAAGATTCTTCCAAAGAATGATGAATTTCCTTATATTATCAGAATCGTATCCGAAATTATGGAGTCAAACGGATCGTCCTCTATGGCAAGTATTTGTAGTGCATCGTTAGCATTGATGCAAGCTGGTGTTCCAATAAAAGAACCAGTGTCTGGTATTGCAATGGGTTTAATAAAAGGTCCTGATTCTTATACTATATTAACTGACATTGCAGGATTGGAAGATCATTTAGGTGATATGGACTTTAAAGTAGCCGGTGGACGAAATGGTATAACCGCATTGCAAATGGATATAAAAATAAATGGTATTACGTTTGAAATAATTAAGGAATCGTTAAGTCGAGCTAAAACAGCCAGATTAGAAATTCTTGATAAAATGGTGGCAGTACTATCTTCATCGAGTAAAGAATTATCAGATTATGCTCCTAGAATTGAGACTATTCAAATTCCAGAAGATAAAGTTGGTGGTTTAATTGGGCCTGGTGGAAAGAATATTAAAGCAATTATTGAAAGAACTGGAGTTAATATTGATATTAGCGATGGTGGTAGAGTAAGTATATCAGCGGTAGACAAAGCCTCTATTGATGCTGCAAAAAGAGAAATTAATGGGATTTGTAAAGATCCTGAAAAAGGCGAAATATATACTGGTGTCGTTAAAAAAATTACAAACTTTGGTTTATTTCTTGAATTTTTACCCGGGAAAGAAGGCTTATTACATATTTCCAAGGTATCGGATAAATTCTTAAAAAATCTTGAAGATGCTTTTAAAGTTGGAGACGAGCTTGAAGTAAAGATTGAGGAAGTTGATGCACGTGGACGTATAAGCTTCATTAGAGTTTAGCTAATAATACGGTGTAAAAACATTGTATCAAATTGAAAAATTTAAAAATGGTTTAACAGTTGTATTAGAGCCCATTCCCTATGTGAAAAGCATTTCTTTGGGCATTTTTGTCGGAAGCGGTTCTGGCAATGAACCAACAAACCTAAACGGAATTTCTCATTTTATAGAACATATGAATTTTAAAGGAACAAAAACACGCTCTGCAAGAGAGATTGCAGAAGTGTTAGATTCTGTCGGCGGAAAACTCAATGCCTATACAAGTAAAGAACATACCAGCTATTATGCAACAGTATTGGATGAACATTTTGATACAGCTTTAGCGTTAATGAGCGACATATTTTTTAATTCGTTGTATCGAGAATCAGATATCGAAACAGAAAAACGTGTGGTGCTTGAAGAAATCAAAATGTATGAGGATAGCCCAGATGAAATTATCCACGATTTGTACGTTCGAAATATATGGCCTGATTTTAATTTAGGGCAACCGGTAATTGGACGAAAAGAGGTTGTCAGTAGTCTTACCCGACAAGATGTAGTTGATTATTTAGATGAACATTATTTTCCCGGCAATATTATTATTTCAGTGGCAGGTAAGTTTAAGAAGGACCAAATATTAGAGAAAATAAGAGAAGTGTTTAGTCGATTAAATAATAAGAAGAAAATTCATAAAGAATCGAAATTGCCAACATTTAAGAGTGGCGTTAATTTAATAAATAAAGAAACAGAGCAAATCCACCTATGTTTTGGTAGCAGAGGTGTTTCCTATCATGATGAGCGAAGATATCCGTTGCTTGTATTATCGAGTATTATCGGTGGGTCAATGAGCAGTGTTTTGTTTCAGGAAATTCGTGAAAAACGGGGACTTGTTTATTCGATATTTTCATATCCACAATATTTTAAAAACAGTGGATTGTTCACTATTTACGCAGGAACTGGTCTAAAGAATGCACGAGATGTACTTGCTATTATTATCGAAAAAATTGAAAATTTAAAGAAAGATTTCCCCGTAAATATGCTAATAACCGCTAAAGAGCAGTTAAAAGGTAATTTAATACTAGGGCTTGAGTCTACAAGTAATAAAATGTCTTGGAACGGTAAAAATTATTTTTATTATGAAAAAGTATTAAATGTTAAAGAAATATCACGGATTATCAACAAAATTGAAGTGGATGATTTGTTAAAGTTACTCGATTATATTGTTAATCCGCAATACTATGCGTTAACTGCGATTGGGAATTTTAAAGAAGATATATTTAAAGGAATTATTAATGATAAGTAATGTTGAAATTGAAATCGAATGCCTGAGTCATTTTAAGGGATTAAAATTACCTGCATATCAGACAGAACATTCAGCAGGAGTTGATTTACAATCTGCGGAGGATGTAACTATAAAAAAAGGTGAACGAAAATTAGTGGCTACTGGAATTAAAATGGCTATTCCTATAGGATATGAAGGGCAAATCAGACCAAGAAGCGGTTTGTCGCTTCGAGAAGGTCTTCTTGTCCCAAATTCACCAGGAACAATTGACTCGGATTATCGCGGAGAAGTGAAAATAATTCTCTGGAATTTAGGCGAAAATGATTTTAAAATAAATAAAGGCGATAGAATCGCACAGCTAGTAATATCTCCTATTGTAAGAGCCGCTTTTCAAGTAGTCGCTGAATTAGGGATTACGGATCGAAACGAGGGTGGTTTTGGCCATACAGGAGTTAGTTAAAGGAGGACAATATGATTAAAGTAGTTGTAAACGGTGCATTAGGAAAAATGGGAAAAGAAGTTGTAAATGCGGTGAAGGCATCTACAGACATGGAGCTTATTCAAGAGTGTGATATCAATAATAGTTTAGATAACTATTTAAGCAAAAATTCTGTCGATGTTGTTGTCGATTTTACTCGGCCCGAAGCCAGAATGGAAAATGTTAAAACTATCTTAAATCATGGTGCAGCAGGTGTAATCGGCACTACTGGTTTCACAGATGAGGATTTAGAAGAAATAAAAAAATTGTGTAAGAAAAATAAAAAAGGAATCATTGTTGCTCCAAATTTTGCAATTGGGACAATCCTACAAATGCATTTTTCCCGTATTGCAGCAAAGTATTTTGATACAGCAGAAATTGTAGAGTACCATCATAACCAAAAGGCAGATTTCCCATCGGGTACGGCTATAAAAACAGCGCAGTTAATGGCAAAAGAAAGAGAATTATTTAATCCAAAATTGAATGATGTTGTTTCAAATCTTGATGGTGCAAGGGGTGCGGATTTTAAGGGTATTCATATTCATAGTGTTCGTCTACCGGGTATGGTTGCTCATCAAGAGGTAATATTCGGTGAAAAGGGTCAATATCTGACGATCAGGCATGATGCAGTTTCTAGAGAATGTTATATGTCTGGGGTCTTGATGTCTATCAGAGAAGTCGTTAAAATAGACAAATTAATTTATGGATTAGAAAGTTTGTTAGGTTTATAGGAATGGAGGAAAAGATAATGAAAAAATATACTGTTGCGGTTGTTGGTGCGACCGGAGTTGTTGGCACTGAAATGATTAAAGTGTTAGAAGAGTTTAAGTTTCCTGTGAGTAAGCTGATCCCACTCGCTTCTGAAAAATCAGCAGGAAAAGTGATCGAATATATGAATAAAAATGTTTACGTAGAAAAGTTGGATAAGAATTCGTTTAAAGATGTTGATATCGCTCTATTTAGTGCTGGAGCTGCAATAAGCAAACAATACGCACCGATAGCAGTAAAAGCAGGGGCGATTGTTATTGATAATACCAGTTTTTTTAGAATGGATAAGGATATCCCGTTGGTAGTTCCAGAAGTAAATGCTCATGTTTTGAAAGACCATAAGGGAATTATTGCTAATCCAAACTGTTCAACGGCTCAATTAGTATTGGCGCT
>Ga0209417_1005900_pt1 | contig 13072 bp, 7 predicted proteins | sample RifGroF2_FD_184002 | JGI IMG/M metagenome (GOLD analysis project Ga0209417, IMG submission 184002) | Groundwater microbial communities from Rifle, Colorado, USA - Groundwater F2 (SPAdes) (version 2) | ecosystem: Environmental > Aquatic > Deep subsurface > Groundwater | place: Rifle, Colorado... | reverse complement strand
CCCAATCTGTGTATGTGACATATACACAGGAGTATGTGTGCGCAAAAAGCCTGTGCAATTAGCCTGCAAACTCCTGTGCAATTAGCGTGACAATTCAGGCGTAAAAGATTGACGAGATTATTTTTCTGTGCTAAGATTAAAAAATACATTAGATAGCAGTCCCGAATCATTGTCTAGACTGACTTAACCCATTTGAAAACGTTGTTTTCAAAAGAACCTCGATATTTTTAGTAGAAGGCGCACAGATAACCTGTAGTTTTATGAATACAAAAACAAAAAAAATAGTTGCACTTGTTCCGTGTCACAACGAAGCTGAAGGTGTGGAAAAAGTTGTACAGGGTTTCTTTGACGAAGTGAAGAAAAATACAGGCTACTCTCTAGAAGTAATTGTTATTGATAATAACTCCAATGACGCAACAGCGCAGGTGGCACGAGACGCTGGGGCAATAGTTATCCATGAAGCAAAAGTTGGAAAGGGTAACGCTATCAGAAAAGGTTTTGAGTCTGTGCCACACGACGCTGACTACGTGGTCATGATTGACGGTGATAACACCTATCAGTCACACGAACTATTCCGACTTATTGAGCCTCTGAGCTCACGCTTTTGTAACGTTGTGATAGGGTCACGACTAACGGGAAAAATATCCGAGGGCGCGATGTCCTCCTTTAACAGGTTTGGAAACTGGATGTTTTCTTTTCTTGTACGATTTTTTTATAATGCCAATGTGACCGATGTACTCACGGGGTATTTTGCATGGAATTACCAAGCTCTAATGCGTTTGCACCCACATCTCGTTGCTCGGGACTTTGGGATAGAAATGGACATGGTGACCAAGATGGCTGTTTTGGGTGAAAGTATCTCTTGTGTACCCATTACTTATACGTACAGGAGCGGTGTATCAAACTTGCATCCTGTAAGAGATGGAATACGTATCTTGATGGTTTTTGTACGAAATCTATTTTGGAAATCAGATATGTCGTACGTGGTATTTACACCAAAACTATTTAAGTCATAACGTAGCGTGTTGTATGAAGATTACCTACGTCGCCATGAATTATCCACCTCATACTGGAGGTCTTGAACTTGTTGCACAAAAACAAGCGCAGAGTGCGCATGACGCAGGGCACGAGGTCACGGTGGTGACGTTTGCACATCAGCGAGAACAGTTAGGGGCAAATAATGAAAACGGCATAGTCGTAAAACGGGTATTTGGTTTACATTTTTTTGAAACATATTTTGGGGTCCCATTTAGTATAGGAGGTGTAGGGATGATACGGACCCTTCGCAGAGAAGTGCGACGTGCGGATATCGTGCACCTGCATGACGTATTTTATATGACGTCGTGGTTTGCCTACCTGTTTGCACGTCTCTACCATAAGCCCATCCTGCTTACACAGCATGTTGCCTTAGTGGATCATCCAAGTCGCATTGTACGTAGTGTACAAAAACTGGTGTACCGTATATTTGGTACGCTCATTTTTAAGGCAAGCGAAGTCGTTATTGTGTATAATCCCATCGTCAAAAATTACTTGCTCCATGCCGGTGTGCCGGAGCAGAAACTACTTGAGGTGCGTAATGGTATAGATGTACATGCGTATGGTCGCGTGGGTAATGAAGAAAAAAACAAGCTCCGAGAAAAACTGGGTCTTCCACTCCACAAAACACTCATCCTTTTTGTGGGAAGATTTGTTCCCAAGAAAGGGTATAGGGAGTTGTACGAAGCTCGTGACAATGCGTTGTATGAAATTGTCTTCGTAGGCACGGGGATATTACCACACGCATGGTATCACGAGCCTGGGGTGCATATTCTTGGGGAACGTTCTCAACAAGAAATGAGTGATATATATACAGCGGCTGATATCTACGTAGCACCAACGAAGGGAGAGCTCTTTACCCTTGCAATGCAAGAAGCTCTTGCAAGTGGTTTGCCAGTAATCACTACCTACGAAAAGGAGTATGATTCAGAAGATTTAGATACAAGCAAGATTGTACTCTGTAACCCAACCCCCAAGGAATTGAAGGACGAAATAATAAAATGCATTGCGGATACTGCACACATGGAGGACATGAGCGCATATTCACGTAGTCTTGCTGAGAATCGGTTTTCTTGGGATAAAAACATAGAAAGTGTACTTGCACTATATCGTACGCTGGAACAACGAAGTAAAATAGTGAAGGTTACGACGAGCTGGGATGATGGACATGTTCTTGATGTTCGTGTTGCAGAACTTCTTAAAACGTACGGCATACAAGGAACATTTTATATTGCTCCCCGTAACCATGAGTTGAAGGAAGAAGATCGGTTGAGTGATGAACAGATCAAAATGCTTGCTCAAGAATTTGAAATTGGAGCGCATACTATGTCACATCGATCGCTTGTACATCTCGAAGACAAAGATGCATTTTTTGAAATTCGTGATTCACGCCAATACCTTGAAGCTTTGGTATCTAAAAAAATAACAAGCTTTTGTTACCCGCGAGGTGCCTATCAAAAGAAACACATTACTATGGTCAAAGATGCTGGATTTTCACTTGCGCGTACGGTACAGCGTTTTTCTACTCGACCAGACCGAACTTCTGCGCTTGAAACGCACACATCTGTGCACACGTATGACCATTGGTCTGACGTATGGGGTGTCCTCGTGCTTGCTCGAGGTAATCTTCGAACGTTTTTTTCATTGTATCGAAAATGGGATAAAATTGCAGTTGCGATTTTTGAACGAGTACGAGAACAAGGGGGCGTGTTTCATTTGTGGGGGCACAGCGGGGAGCTGCGAGATCATAATGACTGGAATCGTTTAGAGAATGTTCTTCGGCATATTGGAGGACGAGAAGGCGTACAGTATGTAGATAACAAAGAAATCTATGGATAGTAAAAAAACAGTCTTGTTTGTTGCTCCGTACTTTCCTCCACACAGTGGAGGGGTGGAACGCTATGTTTCAGAGATAGTAAAAAATATAGATAAAGATACATGGAATCCTGTCGTACTTACGACAAGTGACGGGGGGCAGGATACTCGTGAGGAGTTTGCGGGGTGTATGGTGCATCGTCTTCAATACGACTTTCAAGTATCAAACACACCTTTTTCATTTCAGTGGTTCTTGAAGGTGCGGTATCTTCTCCGGGATGTAGCACCAGATGTGGTGAATGTGCATATGCCAGTTCCAGGGTTAGGTGATGTGACGGCACTCGTTCTGCCTCGCGCAATTCCGCTTGTGGTGACGTATCACGGAGAAAGTATGAAAAAGGGTTCACTTGTTGCTGATGTGCTGGTATGGCTGTACGAACATGTACTGCTTCGTTATGTGCTCCACAGAGCACGACACATCATTTGTTCTTCAGATTCTATACGTCTCCATTTCCTCAAATCGTACATGCATAAAAGTACCACCATACTCCCGGGAGTTGATACGGAAGTATTTGTTCCCAATGAAAAAATAAAGAACAGCAAGCCAACGGTGTTGTTTGTCGCGGGACTTGGTAAAGGTGACGACCATAAGGGGTTGAAAATTCTGCTACGAGCTATAAAAAAAGTGCGAGCTGTCATACCTGATGTACAGCTTGTTGTGGTGGGGGATGGTACGAGAAGATCGTACTTTGAAAAAAAAGTTATTGAACGTGGACTGGAAGAGGTGGTGCAATTTAAGGGGAGACTTCATGGTCGAGCACTGGTGGAAGAATACCAAAAAGCGCATCTTTTTGTATTGCCGACAAAGAACGAAAGTTTCGGTATGGTTATTGCTGAGGCGATGGCAACAGGGTTACCTGTAGTCAGTACCCAGGTTGGTGGTGTTCCGCTTTTGGTTGACACGGGGGTCACCGGCACGTTAGTGGAGGTGGATGATACGAGTGCACTCACTGCGGAAATTATTTCGTTCCTTAGAGACCCTGAAAAAAGCACTGCATTTGGTATTGCGGGAAGAAAAAAAGTCGAAGAAGGATTTAGTTGGGTACAGCGCGCAAAGGCATATGCAACTGTGTTTACTGAAGCAGAGACGCGACACCAGACCATTGCACATATCGTTGGGTATTACCCACCTCACCTCGGTGGTATGGAAGTGGTCGCCAGTGAGGTTGCAAAAGAGCTTGCGCGCAAAGGGTATGATGTTCGTGTTTTTACCAGTACCTTGGGGGGGAAAATAGTAGAAACCGTCGAACGGCATAAGAATTACATTCTACGCAGACTACAGAGTAGCGAGTTTGCACATACGCCGATTTTGTGGAGCTTACCTTTTCATCTTTTGGTATTGCCACAAGGCACCATACTCCACGTGCACCTTGCGCAAGCAGGCATTCCTGAGATTGCATTACTTGTTGCAAAGATACGAGGCTTCCGTACAGTGATACATTTTCATCTTGATGTTGAACCTTCTGGGAAACTTGGTCCGCTGTTTCTTCAGTATAAAAAACACGTACTCGGTATTGTGTTGCGCAGAGCTGACCGTGTTCTTACCTTCTCAGAGGAACAGAAGGAGTTTATACATACCACGTATGCGGTTCAGAGGGATGTCATCCACACCATCCCGAATGGAATAGGGTCTGTATATTTTAAGATTATGCATACAAAAAAAAGTGACGTGGTACGCCTTTTGAGTGTGGGACGTCTCACTGTACAAAAACGAATTGATAGAATAATAGCAATGTTCCCGCTCCTTACGTTTGACGCAAAGCTTACTATTGTGGGAGAAGGTGAAGACAGAGAAGCATTAGAAATACTTGCTGCAAAAACAGCTCCTAAAAAAGTAATTTTTACAGGTAAAAAATCACCAAAGCAGGTACGTAATCACTATCGTAATGCGGACATCTTCCTCATCCCTTCAGATAAGGAGGGCATGCCTATGGTAGTGCTTGAGGCTATGGCTGCAGGTGTTCCTGTTGTTGCTTCAAATGTGTTCGGGCTCCGTGAGGTGGTTGGAGGTGTAGGTGAGTTGGTAGATAACCCTAGCCCAGAGTCGTTTGCAAATACACTCAATGTCTTAGTACGAGATGAAGAGAAACGTAATGCAATGCGAGAACGAGGGAGAGCTTTTACGCGTGAACTCTCTTGGCCGGTAGTCGTATCTAAAATCGAAGTGGTGTACACAAATATATGAGCATACGAGAATTACGTGTTACAAAAAAAACATTTCTTCACGTAAGTGTTGCGTGGATGGTTTTGTTTGTGTTGCTTGCAAGTACCTCGCTTAATCCATTCGGAATTCTATACCTTGTCGGTATTCCACTCATGGTATTTTTTCCTGGGTACCTCACGGTTTTGATGCTACCTCTCGACAAACTCAATAGTGCCTCGCGCACAGTTTTTTCTGTAGGGTTGAGTATCCTATGGCTTCTTACGATAGGTTTGTTTGGAAACTGGGTTTTGCCGTATCTCTCAGTAGATCGCCCACTAGATACAGCATCTATTCTTTTTGAGATGGTGGTGCTCATAGGCACGCTTGTATATATGGTATATCAGAGATTTACTCCTCGGTTCATAACCGTACCTCGCTATGTAGTAGGACACACACGTTTTGATGTGGTCGTAGTGTGCATAGCAGGCGCTTTTTTTGTTCTCAGTATTGTAGGACCACTTCGTCTCAACAATGGAGGAGGGAATGAGTATGTTATGGCACTTCTCTTTGGACTATCCCTTTTCAGTGTATACCTGTTTCGAAATGCAGAGAGAGTAAGTACCAACGTGCTACCCTTCCTCATCTATCTCGTCTCCCTTGCGTTACTTCTCATGACTTCGCTTCGAGGGTGGTTTATTTCAGGTCATGATATTCAGCGTGAGTTTTTTGTGTTTCAACTTGCCAAAAACGCGGGACTCTGGAGCCATTCCATGTATGTCGATGCATACAATGCATGTCTCTCTATTACGATACTACCTACCATGCTTGCTAATGCTTTGCATGTACCCGATGTGTATGTGTATAAGGTTGTTTTTCAGATGATTTTTGCACTCGTAGCGGTTATCGTTTTTCTCCTTAGTCGAAAATGGTTAGAACAAAAAACAGCGGTGCTTGCAACTCTCTTCTTTGTCATATTCCCAACCTTCTTTCAAGATATGCCTTTTCTTGTGCGCCAAGAGATAGCATTCCTCTTTTTTGGGCTCATGCTTCTCGTGCTCTTTGAGGAAGCAATAGTGCTCTGGCTTCGGCAGGCAATCTTTATGTGTATGGGAATAGGAGTTATTTTGTCCCACTACTCTACGACATACACGGTACTGTTTATCTTTGGGTTGGTAAGTATCTCTATGGTGTTTTTAGCTAAGACGGGGGTAGGTGCTGCACGTACCTTGGCACGTATCTCACCTGCAAATGTGCAATTCTTCTCACAGAAAAAAATAACCGTAACCATGGTGACCGTTCTCTTTCTGCTCAGTGTGCTTTGGACTAGTGTCATCACTGACACTGACGGACACGTCAAAGAGGTCGCAGGTAATATTTGGTACGCGATTCAAGGAGGTTTTGATGGGAGCGCACATTCTCCTGATGTGTTTGTCTTCTTTACATTTTCTCGAGGCACCACGCACAAAACCCTTCCAGAGTATGTGAGTACTGTAGTCAACGAGATGCGCGAAGAAAATCCTGATAGGTACTATGCTTCAAGTACATATGAAATGTATCGGTTCTCTCCGAGAGTAGAGCAAGAAGTCCCTCCTACCGCACTTGGTGCGGTAGCTTTTGGTAGCATACCCCTTGGTGAGCTTGTCATTAGCTTTGGAAAAGTATTGGCGAAGGTGATGCAGGTGACTGTGCCTATAGGATTGCTCTTCGTGCTCTTTCGTAAAAAATGGATACGAAATGTGGACGGGGAGATGTATTTACTGGCTGTGTATAGTATCGTGTTTATCGTGCTCTGTATCGTGGTACCTCTGCTTTCACGAGAGTACGGCGTGTTCCGCGCTATGCAACAATCCATGTTTGTTTTAGCTCCTTTTATGGTGGTTGGTACGCTTGTAGTCGCAAAAGGTTTTGCATGGATAGCAGAATGGTGGTTCGCATTGTTTAAACTCACTCCTCGACAGATAGATACTGAGTACGTGTTTCGCTTCTCGGGACTTCTGATGATTCTTTTCTTTCTGTATGCGACAGGTTTCTTGACCCAGCTGGTGGGAGGCAATATCCCTGCAGTACATCTCAACAACCTGGGAAATGATTTTGACCACTATGTCGTTACTCCTGATGAAGCAGTTGCTATTGAGTGGCTGGAAAGCAGGGTGGAAGAAGACCGAAAACGTACTGGCATGGTGCCTCTCATACATGCTGATAGGTTTGGTAAAAAGAAGCTGGAAGCGGTAGTTGAGACGCCAATTTCAGGAGATATTTTTCCCGGAAGTATTCAGAAAGATGCATATGTTTTTGTCGGACCCGCAGTGCTCAAGGGAAGAGTCGCAGTCCTTATGTATGATGGAGATTTGTTGCGGTATGAGTATCCTGTAGAGTTTCTGGAAAAAAACAAAGAAGTGGTGTTTAGAAACGCTACGGTTCGTATATATAAGTAGACTGCTTACTAATTTGAAATTTTTAATTTACAATTTGTAATGAATTTTTCAATGATTAAATTTGAAAAAATACGTTTTACTTAAAAAATTAAAGCATTAATGCGTTCAATAAAAATTAAAAATTTCAAATTAAAAATTACTGTTATGACCCACGAGAAGTGTAGAATTGAAAAAAGTTAAATGGTATGAAAATATTACGCATTACGAGTCTGGGATATGAGAGTGGTGGAGCTGAAAACAGTATGGTTTTGCTTAACCCTTTACTCACCACAATGGGGCATACCGTTAAAATTTTATCGAGTGATGCGGGAAAGGAAATGACGCACTTCAGTGACTTCGAGTTTCTTGCACTTGAGCCCCAGCCATTTTTATTGCGCATATTCTATAGAGCATGGTACCCGCATTCCTACCGCGCACTCAAAAAGGTACTACGTACCTATAAACCAGATATTGTGCAGTTGCACACTATGTACTCGGTTTCGCCGTCTGTCTTGTTCTTGCTTAAAGACTACCCTACGATAATGACCGTCCATGGTGCGGAGGAGTATACATCAAACTTACTCTTGTGGGCATACCCGAGAAATTTCTTTAAAAAAGGTACCGAGGTGTTTGAGAAGCAATATCTGAATATCCGAGGATGGGTACATTTTCTGTATAACAAGTTTGTTGTACGACCTGTTTACAAGTATGCATGTAAGAATGTAGATACGTTTTTGGTAATGAGTAGCTACATGCAAGACAAGTTGCGCGAAGAGGGGATAGAAAGTGTGTGTATACAGAATGCGACAGAACTATTTGCATACAAAGAAATTGAGAAGAGCCATAAAAATATCTTGTACGCAGGCAGGCTTGAAAAGATTAAAGGTGTGGAGTATCTCTTGCAGGCTATGTCGTGTGTCGTAAAGGCAGAACCGGAAGTGACGCTCACCATAGCAGGAGAAGGTGAGTATCGAGGTGTCTTGGAAGATGTGGCGCGAGAGCTTGGTGTAGAAAAGAGTGTCACCTTTGTAGGTCATAAAACAAGAGACGAACTCCGAGAGTTGTACGAGTACGCAACAGTAGTTGTTGTTCCGTCTGTATGGCCTGAGCCTTTTGGGAAAGTGGGAATTGAAGCGATGAGTGTCGGTAGACCTGTTATCGGAAGTGATGTCGGGGGTGTTTCTGAATGGCTCAAAGATGGAGCAACGGGTTTCTTGGTACCGCCTCGCTCTGCTGAGGCACTTGCTGAAAAGTGTCTGCTTCTTTTTCGAGACACAGAACTTCTTACAAGATTATCAAAACAGGCAGTACAAAACGCTCAAGCATTTTCGATTGAGGTGTATGCCTCACGTGTCGTAGAGCTGTACGAGTCTATACGACAAAAGTATCAGTAAGAAGCTATCGTGGTGAAAGGAGGAACTCTCGTTTGGTCGCTTCCGCTAACTCTAAGAACCATCGCTTGATACCAAGATTGTTTGCGTAAAGTGGTCCAATAGGCCCCGAAGGAGTGTTGTTCACGTCCACTATGTAGAGCAACCCGTCGTCTTTTGATCGTAAGGCGTCGAGTTCACCATACTCAAGCCCCATTTTTTTGCAAAAAAGTACCACTTTTTCCTGCTCATCCTTGGTGAGTGCTTCATCGGTTTCTAAAAAAGTTGCGCCAACGGTAAAATTAAAAATGTCATCAATCTCTTTATATCGTTCCAGAACCACAGGTATGGTGTCATTAAAAATATGTATACGTAAGTCAGTTGCTCTATTGTTTTTGTTGACTGTATCAATAAGTTTTTGATAGACATACCCTTCTTCTGGCTCACGTGGGCATGGTAGAACTACCCCATCATGGACAGCGTTGACGTTTGATTTGCGGACGCACACACCAGTATGTGTTCGTGGATCAAGTGACATCTTGTGCCCAAAGACCTCTTCAAATACTTCATCTACGTGTTTTTTGCTAATGTCTGTGCAATGTAAGTTTATGACACGCTGTGTTTTGCTGCGCTCCAAGAGTACGGGGTACTCTTTTCTGTATGTTGCATCCTCAAAAAAGATACAGATGTCGCTCTGTTTTTTTGGATTGGTAATTATTTTCCATCCTAGGTAGTGGCAAATTTTATAAAGCGTATGAAATGTTTTTGGCGCTTCAGGATAAAAAAGAATAGTCTTGGGTTCATGTCCGGGTCGTCGTCGAGCACGATAGTATGCTTTTTTCCCCGCAAGGAACGCTTTGAACGGCCAAATGAAGTAATCGTTAAGTCGTGCTCGTATTCGAGACGGTAGGTTTTTGAATGTGAAAAACGTGTTCCTGTTGTCGTGAGGTGCGAGACCTATATACGCGACGTGACTCACAATAATAGCGAATACGTTTCCCCCAATAAGCGCTAATCCCGCTCCTTCAAGCCCACGAGGAAGTAGGAAGTATGCCAAAAGTAGCGTACTTCCTGCATAGGTGACGCTACGGATGATGAGTGCGCGGATAGCGTTTGAGAGTCGAAAGAGTGAACCATAGAGTACGGAGATGGTCACAAGGATACTGTTGAGTACTGCAATGTTTAGAAACGTAGTCCCGGAGAGGGTATAGCTTGAGCCAAAGAGTGCAAGAATGTATTTGTTGATAAGCAGGAGCAGAAGTACCAGAGGCGTCAGCAATAGTGTGGTAGTGGTGAGTGACTGTTGAATATTTTTAGGAATGCTTTTTTCATCGTGCGAACCCTCGGCAAAAAGGGAACGCATTGTACTTGCAGGAATCACGTACAGAAATCCGGCAATCATAACTACCACGTAGTAGTACGCTGCTTGTTCAGCACCAAGTATATTGGTAACAAGGATGGGGAGTAGGGCAAGGGGTAGGAAATTAAAGATATCAGCTACGTAGTTGCCTGCGCTGTATTTCCAAAAACGTTTTATGACGGACGTATCGAACACGAAAGAGGGACGGTAAAAAAAATGTTGCATAAGAAGCATCACGCTCAGCACTAACCCTACCACTTGAGACAAGGAAGCTGCACTAAATATTCCGATTGCACCAAATTCTACAAAGGCAAACGGAAGAAGTACCTTTACCATACTGAACACAATGGTCACTATAAAGGTGTATACCGTGTGTCTGTATGCAAGAAAAACCGCCTCGGTGTATACATTGAGAGCGGTCATGGTGGTAAAGAATATGAAGAGAAACGCTATAAGTGTATTCTCTTGTATAAAGGCAAGCGAAGGAGATATATATTTTACAGAAAGCACAAACGTACCAGAGAGAACTACTGAAAATAGTGCAATAATTCCAAAACCTGTAGAGATGGCAGCATTTTTGTTTTTTTCGTGAGAAAGAAATCGTACCGTGGAAGAGTCATATCCAATGAGAGAGAAGACTCCTAGCATACCTACGGTAGAGATAAGTGTTGCAGCAATCCCCACAGATTCGACTGCATATAATCGCGCCGTGAATATCCAAAATAAAAATCCAAAAAGAGATGCTATTGCAGTTGCAAGCATTGGATAGAGTGAGTTTCGTAGGAGTATGTTTGCGTAATACCTAAGAAATACTTCTTTCATAATACATTTATTATAACACGAGATATGGAAAAACGCAAACAGATACTGGTGTGCGAGTCCTTAGGTAAGAACGTGTTATTACGATATCGTACGGTATACTGGAAAGCATGGGGATTCAAAAGGAACACAACGCGTTAGAACGAAAGAGGAAGAGACAACTCAACCTCATACTTATAATTACAGGTATACTTGCTTGTGTAGGATTGGTGTATCTATACTACGATGTTGATTTTAGAAGGATTCCATATATAGAAGAGTTGGAACGTAAGGAACTTGACCTTGAGATAGATATCGAGGTACCTCCTATACCAGATGAACTACAAGACCAGAAACCGGTAACCACTCCAGAATATGTGGTTCCAGAACGAAGAGCGAAGAAGCTCAACTACACGTTTGGAATCGCGTTAGGAGAGAGAATGTCTGTAGTAAGTGAAAAAGAATTAGAGAAAGTACTTGATGATATCAAATCACTTGGAGTGGGATGGATACGTGTCGACATGGCATGGAATAGTATTCAGCCGACATCCAAGGACGTCTTTGTGTGGGAACCGTTTGATAGAATTGTGCGCGAAGCTCGTGACCGGGGAATAGCAGTGCTACCTATTATTACGTATACGCCAGAGTGGGCCAGAGATGCATCTTGTGGTACGAGCAAGTGCCCACCTGCAAACTCGGAAGAATTTGCAGAGTTCGCTCGAACTGCTGTACTACGGTACGCCCCACAAGGTGTGCATGTGTGGGAAATCTGGAATGAGCCCAATATAAGAAAGTTCTGGGCAAGCGGAGCGGACTATGCTCGGTATACAGATTTACTGAAACATACATACATAGCCATTCATGAGGTAGATGGAGAGGCAATGGTATTGAGTGGTGGACTCGCTCCTACTGATACCAAAGGAGGTAATATCACTGCTCGTGAATTTTTGGAAGGAATGTATGAGCATGGAGCAGGGGGATATTTTGATGCGTTAGCATTTCATCCGTACTCGTTCCCGCTTGGTCCCAATGATTTGGATAAGACCAATGCTTGGTCGCAGATGGCAGAAACAGAATGGAATCTGCGAGCAAGTATGCGCGAGCATGGTGATGCGCATAAAAAGATTTGGCTCACCGAGTATGGTGCACCGACTGGAGGCCCAGGGAGTATCGCTTCAAATAGTACGCATGTACCGTGGTCAATACCCGATCATGTAACAGAGGAGTATCAAGCCAAGTTGCTTGAACTTGCGATACAAGCACAGAGAGACCACGCATGGACAGGTCCGCTTTTCTGGTACAGCTATCAGGACTTAGGGACCAGTGAATCTACAGTAGAAAACTTTTTCGGTATTATTCGTTTTGATGGTTCACATAAATCTGCGTACTATAGGCTGAGAGACCTCCTTATTGTACAGTAAATAAGACCTACGCAAGCAGCGCACCACAAGAGTACTTCATTTTTGTAACGCCTGCGGCGAACAAAAAATGGTCGCATTTCATCGTTGCGCTACACAAAATGCTACTTACCGTACGATTTGTACGCCTCGCAGTATTTTGCTTGCGCGTCTTGAACAGCATCTGCTTGCGTAGGTCTTATACTATATGAAAAAATTACTGCAGCTATTTACTGGAATCGTATTGCTCGGCACACTTGGTTTCTTCATGTTGCGAGAGACACTTCCTCCGTGTAGTGACGAAATAATCAGTACTACCTATATAGCTGTAGTTACAGCGATTGCTCTTGAATCAGAACCCTTCAAGGATTTGCTAGAAGGTAATGAGACATGCACGAGTGGAGGAATAGCGTATACCGTAGGAAATCTTGAAGGGAAGAATATTCTTATGTTTTTAAGTGGTGTGGGGCCTGATGAGGTAGAAAAAGTGATTCGCCAAACACTGACTACGTTTACAATCGATAGGGTAGTATTTTCTGGCGTAGCTGGTGGTGTTGATACAGCACTTCAGCTTGGTGATACTGTTGTTGCACGGGAATGGTTGGATGTAAGAACAGGGGAGCGAGTTACAACAGATGCAGATCTGATAAAAAAAATGGAACAATTTGAAGGTGTACGTG
>Ga0209417_1005898_pt1 | contig 13075 bp, 7 predicted proteins | sample RifGroF2_FD_184002 | JGI IMG/M metagenome (GOLD analysis project Ga0209417, IMG submission 184002) | Groundwater microbial communities from Rifle, Colorado, USA - Groundwater F2 (SPAdes) (version 2) | ecosystem: Environmental > Aquatic > Deep subsurface > Groundwater | place: Rifle, Colorado... | reverse complement strand
AAAATTATCTTAATTTTAACTCCTTTTTTTATTGCTTTTCGAATCGCATAACGAATTATTGGTGAAGGTATAAAATAGGGGGTTTCAATCAAAATTTCTTTTTTTGCTTTAAGAATAATTTTTCTGGTCTATCATCATCAATAAATTGTTCAAGTAACTTATCAGATTGCACATGAGCTGTAAATTTCCCGTTTTTCATTAACCTTTTTAATCCTTCTATTGCCCAATTCATTATACCCGAAAGTTCTTTCTGTAGATCATCTTCTATTTTAGAATTTGGATTTTTGATTTGATTATAAAATGGCAAAAAGATAATTCTATGTCTAAGAGGTTCCTTATTCTCGTTTGCAGCAATGATTGGTAGAGAGTTCATTGCAAATATTATTTTGGCTTTGGGAATAAACGATTCAGGTTCACCAAATTTTACATCAGAAATTTGTTCATCTCCACCGGTAATGCCTTTGATAGTATTAACGTTATAGATTTTTTTGGATAAATCACCTGCTACAGCGACTCTTTTACCTTTCAATCTGGATTTGTAAAACCTGTTTTCAACTATTTGTTTACTATCAAAGTCTGGTAATGAAAATTTTTGTCCAACTAAAGATGTGATAATTCTAATCAGGGTTCCTTTGCCATTCCTTCCTTTTGGTCCATAGAACCAAAACATTACTTGATATTCAAAACTGCCTGTTAAACAATAACCCATTATTTCTTGTAATCTCATTATCCACTCTTCATCATTATCGGAGTATTCCTTTATTATTTGCTCAAACTTTGGACATTTAGCAGTTTCATCAAATGAAAAAGACAATTTATGAGTGAAATTATGTGCAGGCGAATGTTTTACAATCTTAAAGTTTTCTAAATCATAACATGTATTATCGAAATTAATTAAATGATCATTCTTGTCAAATTCATCGATAGGTATTATAAGGTTTGGTGTATACTCAAAAGAAGTAATTATTTCTTTAATAATTCTACCTGTTCTATGATGTTTTTCGAGAAAATCCCTAAATAGTAATGATAATTGACCATTTTCAATGATATTCCAGTATCCATTTTTGTAAATTAGAAAATTTTTCTTTTTCGAATTATCACTAAGAATTTTAATACTATAATTTTCAAGGATAGCCAATATTATTGGCTCATGCATAGGAAGTTTTCCTACTTCATAAACTTGTTTTTTTATGGAATCAATAAATTCATTATATCTGATAATTGAAAGTTCTTTTCTTACATTCACTTCAAAAGTAAAAGGAATTTTTTCTATTAAGTTGAGTAATTCATCTTTTGTATGACCATTTTCGAGCCAATCTGATACATCACCTTTTTCAGGCAAATCAGGAAATGCAACAACTTTAATACTGTTGCAAACAGATTTTAAAATACTGCATAAATGCTTTGTGTTATTTCTTCCTGCTTCATCATTATCTTCGAGGATCACTACATTAGCCTCCATCAGATATTTGTTATATGATTTTTTCCACTTACCAGCTCCAAAAGGATTTGTGGTAGCACTAAGACCTATTTTAAGCAAATTATCAACGTCTTTTTCACCTTCCGGTATAAATATAGTTTCTTTTTGACTTAATGCTTGAATAAGTTCAGGTAAACGATATGGAATTAGTGTAACTCCATTCAAATTCCAAACTGGCTTTAAATTATAGTCATACTGACAATAACTAATTTTTTTCTCACCATTTGCAATAGTTTTCACTGAGGCAAATATTAAGGCACCATGTTCATCGCAATAATCAAACTTGATTTGATATTTCTGATTTTCTACATAATTCTTTTTTGGTGAATTCAAAAATAGATCTGACATTTTTAAACCTACAGCATTGGTAACATCTTCAGTCGAACATCCTGCATGACAGGACAATAAAATTTTATCTTTTTCAACTTTAATTGTTAAACTTGGATTGTGGTCATCATGTGCCGGACAGATTGCCTGATAAGTATTCCCTGATGATTTCTTAATATCAAACTTACTTAAAACATTATTAAAGTTATTCATGTTTTCCTCCAATTTTAGGATTGAGTATTTCCCCAATAGAGATAGTTTTATTATATCTTTTTTCTTTATGTTTACTCAATTTCCAATAATGTGCTACGGACATACGTAATTCGTTTCGCTTCTTAATAAAAGATATAGGATTTTTGAAAAAGTAAGTAATATTCTTGAGAATTTGATTAATATTGTAATGTTGTTTAGACTTCATCTTACTCTCCTAATTCTGTTATTGAAAAACTTGAATGGATGTTCATACTAATTTGATTTTTATTACTCTTATTCATAGCTTTTCACCATCTTTTCAATATCAGTTTTTTTGAAATAATTTTTCCGGTTGGAAAATTTGATAGGATTAAGTTGGTCTCTTTTTATCATGTTGTTGATAGTACATCTTGATACTTTCAGATATGCCATCACTTCTTCGGTTGTGAGTAAATTGCTTTCTTCATGTTTTCCTACATTCAGATTTCGATTTTCATCAAATTCTTGCAATGCTTTTTCAATTGAATTTCTAATAGCAAATTCAATTGTATTTTCGATTCTTTGTGTAAAATCTTTGAACTTCATATCAGCCTCCGTTTCAGACTTTGTTAAACAAAATTAGCCTACTAAACGGAGCCTCTTTTATGACCTTTTACATCTTTTTACTAATTTAAGGATTTATTTTTTTGGTGTAGCTCAAGACTGGCTGTGGAAGTTGCTAATATGTAATTTATAAAAATGCAATAAAAATACCCTTATTTTTTATAAAAATAAGGGTATTTTTATTGGAAATTATCTGTTTTACTGAAGTACTTTTCCAAGGATAAATGAACAATTTTTATAATTTTCCTCCAAATTTGGTAATTCCAAATAATAATTTTGTGTCTTTGATGCAAAAGCTTTCTTTATTTCTGTTATATATTCATTGAAATTTTTGACAGTAATATTTTTAGCTAAATCAGTTTTGAAAACTGTAAGTTCATTGGAAAAATTCTTATATTGAGTTCCATTCTTTTTAACAAAGAATAATCCTGAATTGATTATTTTGGTTATTAGAAATGTAATTTTATCTGTTTTTTCATACACTTTTTCTCCCAATTTGACAGTGATTATCTTATTATCTAATAAGACAAATAAAAATGCGAATAAGTCCTGTATATTTCCCTTCCATTCGCATGGTGTAGGATTAGAATAGAAAATTTTATAAAAATCCGTTTCATCTTTAAACCATTTCTCTGATTTTTTATAATTGATTATTAATTTTTTCAAATCCATTTTCATTATTTCCAGTTTAATTTCTGGTTTTCTTTTTTTCCCTTTTAGTACAATTTGTATATTTTCAATATTTTGAAAATATAATTCAGAATATATCGAAAAAAGTGCAATTGGTCTAAGTAAGGAAATAATGATGATTAAGATTTGTTGCTCTTTAATTGAAAGATTTTTGAAGTAACTATCAAAATGTTTAAAATTATTGTATTTAATCTTTTGATATAACTGTGTATATACGTTTCTAAAAGAAAGTTCAGTTACATTATCCTTGACTTTTATTATTTTAGATTTACTATATGTCGGAATTTCGGAATCAGTTTTAAAGGAACTATAAAATTGAGGTGTGAAGATCTTCTCGCATTCTTTTTCTCCAATTAACTTTGCTAAATCAACAATTTTCGTAAGTGTGTTTATTTCTTTGTCAATTATCTTGATAAATACTTTACAGAAAAGATACAATTCAAAACTATAGTGCTTCTTTGCCCATCCTTTGATTTTACTTGTTTTGAGTTCCAAGTTAAAAAAAATATAATGGTCAAGAAATGATTTAATTCTTGAAAAGTAATTTGAAATCAAAATAAACAATGTTTTGACATTTCCATTGTAAAGCTCTATATCTAATTTGTCAATCTTTTCCTTGATATGAGTAACTAAGGTTGTAAATTCTTTGTTTACAAGAATTGCATAACTTGCATCCAAATAATATTTTAGATTTAACTTTGTATTATTTTGATTAATTATTTCTGATGCAGCTATTATTATTTCTGAAAATTGCTCACTATCAATTACTGTTATGCTTTCATTTTTATTAAATCCAATTGTAGTTAATGTTTGTTTCACATTCTCTATTTTAGCATCATATACTTCTTCAAATGTATCGGTGTATAATAAATATTCAAAGTCCTCAGAAGTCAAACTATCTATTTGATTTATTAGATTTGTAAGGTTTTGTTTCACAATATCATTTTTAATCATTATATCTTCCTTTCCAACTATTTTTAATTAATTTTAAGGATTCACTGTCATTTAATTTTATGTATCTTTCAAGTGAATTCATGTTTAAATGTCCTGATAATTGCATAATAACTTTGGGTGGTATTCCTAACCTTATTAACTCTGTTATTCCAGTTCTTCGAGCAGTATGTGAAGATATTTTCGTGTATTTTGGGACAAATATCTTTGTTTTCTTAGCACCTATTGCAGTGATAACTTGAATTTTATCATCAAAACCGGCCTCTTGGAATAATTTCTTTAAAACCCTATTATAATATTGGTCTGCAAGTTGCGGAATTTTGAACATATATTTTTCCAAAATCTCTACTGCTTCATCTGGCATATTTATATGGATATATTTACCGGTTTTTTGCTGGTAAAATTTGAATGTCTTATCCTTTTGATTGTAACTTTCTGAGTTAATTGTTTTAAAATCGGATATTCGCTGAAGTGTGTACATTTGTAGCAAGAACATATCTTTAGCTTTTTCCAGAATTTCGGTGGAGCATTTATGGTTGAAAAGTCTTTTCAATTCATCTTGTGTGAGTACAACGTGTTGTTTCACAATTTCTTTTTGGAGTTTCAATTCGAAAGAAATTTCTGATGATATTAATTTATCTTTTTGCATATCCTTGATAAACATTCTTAAAGCAATCAATAATGAGTTTGCAGTATTATTTTGTAATTCTTTTTCTGTGATTAAATAATTATAAAATTCTTGCAAATACTTTTCTGAGATAGTGTCCAATTTATCCTTTCCATTGTATCTACTTTGTATAAAATTATGCAAATGATTTTTTGTAACTCTATATCTTTTTATTCGACTGATTGACTTACACCCACTAATCTCTTGAGCTGCAATCCAATTGTCATATAAGGATAAAATACCCTCTTTCTCCACTTTTGTTGTATGATTTAATTCAGGATGAATTATATTTTTAAAGTTGATTTTGAGCAATTCCATATCAATTGTTATTTGTGTTAGTTTTATGTCTGCTAAATATGAGGAAATGTCACCTTGAATTTTTGATAGTCGCTGATTTATTTGAAAAAAGTTTTCTTGATTTCTTTTTAATCTTTGTTTAGCATTATCCCAACTTATAGTCTTAACCAAAATTCCAGTAGAATATCTGAATTTCTTATTTTTGAATCTTATATCAACAAAAATAAGAGAAGATTGTTCTTTAGGATGAATTAAATAATATCTCATTACATTTCTCCAATATGTCCGAAAATATGTCCTTTTTTGCTATACAAAATTACAAATACTTATTGGATTATCAAAATATTATTTTTATAAAATATCTTTAATTAATTGCTTTCAAATATAAAAAGAACTATTTTCGTAAAAGTATGTAAACAATGTTCGAGTCCCCCAGAGAGCACAGACTAAATCCTGAATAGTACTGCTATTCGGGATTTGTTCTTTTAGAGACTAACTTTTTTAAAAAATGTCTGGAAAGGAGATATTTCAATTCGGGCTGATTTACCTGACAATCAGCATTTTCCTTAATTCGCAGCCGATTTGCAAATAATATACACCTTTTGCTAGTGTTGAAACATCAATTCGATTCGGCAATTCTTTGGACTCAGGGGCAATTGTTTTAACGCATGTTCCTAATATATCAAAAATATTTATTTTATCTATTTTATCTGAATAATATTTTACTATCACAATATATTCATTGGCAGGATTTGGATAGATTATTATTTCGTCATTTAGCTCTTTAATGGAATTGGGTATTACTTCTACATTAAATTCTTCTGATTGCTGAGTTCCGCATTGATTTGAGACTTTGCAAAAATAATTGCCGACGTCATATAAACTGCAATTTTTTAGTACGAGTGTATCATTAGTTGCATTTTCAATTTGAATAGAATTTTTGTACCATTGATATCCATCGAGTGGATTTGTAGATTCAACAAATAGTGTTAGTTCAGATTCTTCGGGAATTTTATTGTAATTTTCGGAGGATGATAATATATTCGGTGCCTGCTCGACTATTACATCTATTGGCTGACTATTTATGAGAAAATTACCATTGCCATCTAATACTTTTAGAATATAAATACCAGCATCAGTTATTGAAATTTCTGTGATGATGAGATTGCTGCCTTCTAACATAAAATTAGAATCTTCGAGTTTAATGTCATCTTTATACCAATTGTAGTGTAAATCTTGGTAATTTGTGTTTATTTCAACTAATAGGAAGACTGAGTCACCTTCGCAAGAATTTAGGTCTTGTGTTTGATTGGCAATTTCGCAAAAGAATTCTTTTTGATGCAACTTAACTTTACCTGTGGTGTCGGAACATCCATTTTGACTTGTTATGCAGTGATAATAAGATTTGAAATCCGTGGAATCAATTTGGTCTATTATTAATTTTGAAGTATTAACTCCAATATGTTTTTTACTTTCATTAATTGCTGCATTATTTCTGTACCACTTGAATTGGGTTTTGTTTTCCTCTTGAACTTGAACTTCAATTTCAGCATCATCTCCAATTGAATATGTAGCGTTGTTTATCACATTCGTAATCTTATATTCTGAATTTATTTGCACGAAAATTTCCGGAGAATTGAATTCATAAAGTGAATCACAAACATATGCTTGTACTTTGCAGTAATATTTTCCCTCATCTTCTACTTTCATATCCTCTAATATAATTTGAGACTTATTATATCCTTCATTCGAATATTTTGTCAATGGTGTATTATCCTTATACCATTGATATACTCTTATTGAATAATGAGAATATACAAATAATAATGCATCTTCATTAATGCAATAAGTCAATTCATTATTTATTTTCGTTGTATCAAATGGTGCTTTGAGTGATAGATAAAGTGAATTCGAATAAACTGTATCACCTCCACAAGCAAGGCTATTCACTGCAGCTATGCGGTAATTGCAAGATGATGCAGCTTTGTTTTCAAATTTTAATTCCATAGAACTTTGATACTTTGCATCTATAATTTCAGTTGTAATATATTTCCCTTGATTTTCAAGTTGCAGTAAATAATATTGAGGATTTCCTTCTGTTTGTATTTGGAACTTTATTTCATCACAAATAAAATGCTCGGTAATCAAATCTTCACTAGTGATATGAACTGTTTTCGCATTAGATAAAAATTTAATTTCAGCAATATTGCTAATTATACTATCTGGTTGAATGAATTGTTTACCTTTTATTATACATCTATATTGCCCTTCCTGCAATGTTTTATCATAAAGTGATAAATGCAGATTGTTATTATTTGAAAATGCTATATTTGTCCAGGTAATTCCCTTATTGACAGATTTCTGCCATTGATAACTTCTAATTAATCCTTTCGTTGTGATGTGAAAATTAATTTCCTTAACGCTGCAATCTAATTCCTGTGAAAGAGGTTGTTCAGTTATTTCAAGATTATCTTCAATTTTCTGCATATCAAAAGATAATGCACCAATTCCCCTCAAGCCTGTTATCCATGGTCCCTGATAGACCGCTGTAGAATTATTATAATATTGACTTGGTAAGTAAGTTAGATTTGCATAGGACGATGTGCTATCTAATTCAAGGACAACAGACCTTTCTCCTGACAGGTATGCATCTTTTATGATACCATAATTTGTTTTATCAAAATAAAAGTAGTCTTTTAGTGAATATCCATTATAATCTGCAGGATAATTTATCTTTTGATCGAAATCTATTCCAATTTTTGTCTTTTCTTTATTCAGATAATATACTCGCAAAACATTTGCCGGGCAAATATCGGAGGTATCTTGTGAATAATAAAAATCCCTCGCTATAAGTTTGTATATCCAAGAAGCCATTTGATTATAGCCGGATATTGCATAATGACATCCATCATGACCGACAAGTGCCATAGTGGACATCAGTCTCACATCAGAATATTTGTCTGCAAATTTTCTTTGAGTTTCTCTTAATTCTGTTTCTTTGGTTCCTCCGCAACCTGGATGATTTTGGAATACATAAACTTTCTCGATTGATGGATAATCCTGATGCCATGCTTTATAAAGTTTATCGAAATTATCCCCATAAGAAGCATATAATACAGGTGTGCTATTGCTTTCTCCCTGATGCCACATAATAGCTTTCACCTTATCTGCTAATTTTGCTTTTTGAGCCCTATAGAGCAATCTTCCGTATGTTGTGCTCAGATTTGTCCGGTCACTTACGAGCGGCAAATTATATTCAATAGTTGAACCACCGCTGCCACCATTCAAGATAAACACAGGATATGGATATTGACTAACTAAAAGCCGCATTAGCTCGATTCCCCATGCACCTACGGCAAATGGTGTATTGTACCAACCCCATCCTGTTGCAAATCCAAAAGTCGTATCGGCAGGATTATATGCATCATAATTTGTATGCCGTCCAAAACTTCTGCAATATTCATTTACATAATATAAATTGCCGTATGGGTGCGAATTGGACTGACCATTGATAATAAACACATCGCCGCTAATCAGACTATCTTTGCGAACTACAAAACTTGTATCCAGATATACTTCAATTGAATATTCAGCAAATTCCGAACTAATTGGCACTTGCAAATTGAAGGATGCTTGATTATTCTCATAATTTAATTTAGCTGATTTTATTAAAGTATAAATATTATTTCTGTATAATTTAATATGCAATTGTTCAAATCCTTCCTGCAAAACAAAACCCGAGACTGGAATAATAGATTTATTATTCTCATCTCGGGCATAAAACTGCAGATTTTGCGGTATTTCAGAAAATTCAATTAACTGAGAATTTGCAATTGAAAAAATAATAAAACAATCACAAATGATAATCAAGAATCTTTTCAATTTTTCCTCATTCCACAATTAGTTCCTTACTTTACCTTTGTAAATTTCTGTATATATTTCTTTCCATTCATATCACTAATTATACAAAAGTAAGTACCTGATGGCAATTCATTTATTCTCAGTTCCATTTGGCGGTTTTTATTTCCGTTATAAATTCCAAATTGCTTACCACTTTCGTCTAGCAATTTGATTTCGTAGATTAATAAATCAACATTTTCTGATTTCACAAGAATACTTGTAGAAGCAGGATTCGGGAATAAATTGAATCCTCCTTGTATGATTTCATCATCAACAGAATTTGGATTATAACCTATTCCCGTAATTTCATATGTATTTTCACCTGTTTGAGTATTACAATCAATAACGATTTTACCGGAATAAGTCTTAACTTCGGTTGGTGTAAAAATCATTTCAATTTCCGCAGATGTACCCGGTAAAATGATACCATTGTACCATTCTTCCGAATATCCTTCGGGATATTCCAATCCATAAACATCCAAAGTTGAATTACCAATATTTTCAATAATTAGTGTTTGAGTTTTACTATCCCCTATCGCAACCTTGCCAAAGTTCATATCACCTGTAACAGCTATAACTGGATTAGAATTATTTCCATAGCCTGTTCCATAAACACGGAAGTAATTCTGACCAAATTCAGCATTGGAATAAACCATAATTTGTCCTGCATAAATCTTGGAAGTTTCAGGTTTGAATATTATGTTAACTTTTTGAACTTTTCCACTGTCCAAAGTTCCGGTTTGGAAATCAACAGAATATCCATCAGGACATACTATTGAATCAATTTTCATCTGATTCTTCCCAATATTTGTAATATAGAAAATTTCAGTTGCCATTGTTCCAATTTCTACTTTTCCGAAGGATATGTTATTACTAAGCGAAATAATTGGTGCCCATGTGTGACGATTTACTTTTACTTTCAGATTATAATTCCCGATATCACCGGAGCGAAATGGTTCTACCCACAGATATAAAGTATTAGCTCCGTATAAGTCCAGCGGTGGATTAATAGATTCTCCAAAGGCTTCAGACCATGTTATTCCGTCTAAAGAATAACCAATTACTGCATCAACAGTATATTGTGGATTTTTATTAATTAAATCCTCAAGTTCTACGTGCACCAAGTAATCAAATTCTGTAGGTAGTTCAATTTTGTAAATATCCACGTCAGTACTATTATGAAAATTCACTCCTTGCAAATCAATATCTGCAACATCATCAATAAAATTTAAACTCAATTCAGTTGCATAGTTATTTGTATTGTTCGATTCGAACTTATCCGGACCACCCGGTTTTTCAATAACAATTATAGGAATTGGATTAACAGTACCGAATTTGCTTCCCAACAAAGAATAATCTTTGTCTGCATATTTTTTATATAAACCTGCTAAATAATATGTGCCGGCTGCTAAATCAATATCCTTTATCGCAAAATTGAATTTACTACCAGTCAAGTCATTTGGTTCAATTCCATCAGGCACTTCAACTTCATCAATAAATTTTATAATCTCGCCTGAAACGTTGTAAAATGCCAAACCTATATATCCATAGAATGTCGCTGCATTCGTATTTAGCACCTTGAAAGTAATATCCATATCATTGCCCTGTCCTATTACATGCAATGGATTTGTTTCAAGATTGGAATTCAAAACTAAATAATTATCGTTGTATACTTCGAGTTCCACAAAATCTTTGATAGTAGCATCATTTTGATTTTTACGTACTTGCTTCCAATCACCAACAAATCTTTTGAAATTTATATAAATTTTGTACTTGCCGGGTAAAAGTTTCATGTTTCCATTATAAACAAATGATAAAGGTTCATCATAATGCTTCATACCGAATAGTGTGTCTGTGCGATGGTTAATTCCGAAATTTTCAATAAATCTACCTTGTTCATTGAAAATTGTTGCACATAAATCACCTGAAAATTTTATAAAACTTTTATTCACAATATTAGTCGTAACAGTAAAAGATGAACCAAAGAATATTCTCGGTTTATCAACTGTCACATCCTGATAAACCTGCAAATCAGGATCATATTTTGATGAAGGTGGTTCGAGCCCAATCAATGCCATTTGGAAGTTGGAAAAACTCATTCCCCCGGGATTCAATTCACTGATTTTGAAATATCCATCAGAAGCGCCTCCCCAGCCCCAATTTATATGGAAGTAATCATCTTCATCATATCCGTCACAAACAAATTCATGCCCTCCTGTACCATAACCTGTGTAACATAGTGGGCGTTTATGGTCAAGTTCATTTTTTAAAATTTCAATATATTCAGCTTCTTTAAAATTGGCTTTTGAAATCAATGTGCAAGTGGAATCGTAATTGAAAAAGTCAACCATTGTAATTGGGATTCGTTCAGGATAAGCTCCGCTTCCTCCAGGTCCGTACATCATGTGTACACCAACTCCGCAATGATACATTAACGTAGCCACAGGCAAATTTGTGGTAAAAACTTTATCCGGCATTTGGTCCCATTCGTATATTGTCCCTCCGTAATTAGCTGTTTGTTCGCCATATTTTGAATGATTATAGGAATGGATACCACTACCCGTTTCCGGGTATTCCCAATATTTCATGACTTGTGCCATTGCAGTTGCAACGCAACCTGTAAGGCATTTTGTCTTGGCTGCGGAATCATAAGGACATAAATCATTCACATGAGGTGATTGATTCCATTTTGTTTCACAAAGGGGTTTCACGCTTGTCTGAATTTTATTTAACTCGGATTTTTTTGAGTATAGATTATCCCAATCTTGTTTAATTTCAGGAGTCGCCTGGATTTTATTTTCTGTAGCAAATTCAATTGATTTTTGATAAAAATCAAGCCAGTTAACTATATTTTCAGGCATATTTTCTGTACTAAAACTATTTTCGAAAGAATACCCCAGCACGGGGTAAACAGCATCATCACCCGAAATAATTACGAATCCTTGGATTCCATAATTAAAAATATAATAATTAGTAGTTTTACTTTGCTGAATTTGATTTTTTGATTTGTATTCAGATTTATAGTGTAGTGTTATTTTCGATTTATCAATATTTGTAATATTTGCCTTGAAAAATGATTCTGCAGCATTCATCGCATTTTCAAATGAAATTGGTGATGAAAGCAAATTTGAGGAAAATATTAAAAAAAATGCAAGAAAGTATATTATATGTTTCATTTTTTTCCTTGAATAATTTTATCAAATTTCAAATTACAAAAAAAAAATGAAAAAACACTAAGAATTTATTTAATAAATAGTTTGTATCCTATTTTAATAAACTAATTGTTCAACTATTTATTAAGTACATTCAATTCGAATAGAAAAGCCCATCAATCAGATGGGCTTTTTTGTAAAATGCAAAATGTGAAAATTAATATTTCACAACTTTCATTACTTCAGAGGAAATACCCGAAGTAATCTTGACGAAATAAACACCGGAACTAATTTGTTGTCCGTCAAAGTTGTTCAAGCTCCAAATTAGTTGAGCGGTTAAACCGGCATTTGTATTTAATTCAAATTTGTTAATTATATTTCCTGTTAAATCCGTGATTTCAATAAAGGACTTATCCGAAGCTGCCATAACTGTAACTTCTGACAAAACATCATCATTCACACCAACAACATCGAAATCTGCAGAAATAGGATTGCTGGAATAATAGAATGAACCACTATGAGAAGTTCCTAATTGCAGTGCTTTCACATAATAAGTGCAATTTGCTTCCTTACCAACATCATCAGTAAAATTCAGAATTTTTACGGGTTCTTTGGTTAACAATTCATTTTGTCCATTAATAGTACGATAAATCGCATATAGATAATTTCCTGGAATTGCAGGTGCTTCCCACGATAATTTTACAGATAATTTACCAACTTGAGAAATTTGAAGATTTTGTGGTGCACCAACTGAATTATTGAACATTTTAAGTGTTGGGTCACCAATCAAGGAAATATGTACCTGCCGGGTTCCGA
>Ga0209417_1005897_pt1 | contig 13080 bp, 11 predicted proteins | sample RifGroF2_FD_184002 | JGI IMG/M metagenome (GOLD analysis project Ga0209417, IMG submission 184002) | Groundwater microbial communities from Rifle, Colorado, USA - Groundwater F2 (SPAdes) (version 2) | ecosystem: Environmental > Aquatic > Deep subsurface > Groundwater | place: Rifle, Colorado... | reverse complement strand
GGCTGCATAAAACGCTCCGTGTTTTGCAAGATAATTGATGGATACAAGAATTATCCTGCAATTTAGCGCGAGCATTTAATTTTGCAAGCCCTTATTTGTAAAAATGTTAAATTATTTTTCAGGGACGACTAATTATATCTCCGAATAACACTATGAGCCGATTATCAACTTTTCAAAGAACCTTGCAAGATGCAGTTGGCCGTAATATTACGAAAGAGCGGCTGAGGCTGTTATTCGACTGTGTGGACAGACAGCGGGCTGAAAAGGAACTTGATGCATGGATTGATGAGGCGCAGTCCGGCAATATCGGTATCCTGAAAGAGGCCGCCAGAAAGCTGCTGGTCTGGAAACCATTTATTTTGAATTGGTATAAACATCCCATCAGCACCAGCAAATTAGAGGTTGTGAACCGCAAAATCGGACTGCTGCAGCGTAACGCCTGCGGCTACCGGGACGATGAATACCTGAAACTCCGAATCCTGCACTTGCACCGTTCCAACTACTCATTAACCGGATGAACCAAAAAGAGTAGTACTACTGCTTTTTTAATAAGAGTTACAGCCGCGCTACCGCATGGTAGGTATTCGTAAGTATTGAATTCAGCGTAACTTACAACAGTGGAGCCAACAAGATTCGAACTTGCGACCTCTTGCATGCCATTAATGGGGTCTAAAGTAAATTACAATCTGTTATTATTCTAAAAAATAAATAATAACTTTATAACTTATTATTATTAAATCATTTATAATCACATTAAGTCCCGTGCTGTTCCGTGGAAGCCCGCGCACTACCGCATGATTCTTATTTTTTTGTTGCATTCTGCATAGATACTGCATACAATATCAAACTGGTTTTAGGAAAAAAAGTATGGCCGGAAAACGAAAAAGCCCTCAGTTGAGATTTGATGGCAGGTACTACGTTGCTAATATCTACAAACCTGATGGGAAAAGAACATGTATTAGCTTTGGAAGTTTGGCAGAAAGATCCGAGGGGCAGATATACTCTGCTTTTGGCAAGTGGCTGGATATTTTTGTTCAACAGCCGCAAAAAGTCCTGAGCTATAAAAATCCGTATGAAGCTATTTCTACAATTACTAGCCCTACAGGTAAAATCACAATTGGCGAACTCGTTGAAAACTTCAAAAAATATGCGTCACAGATTCTTGCGAGGATGTCTGAGAACACACAGCTGCATGATCTATCACTGATTAGGCGGGTAGAAAACTCTTTGCAGCCATATTTTACTTGGCCCGTTAATGATTTTGGACCAGATGAACTTCACAAGATACAGCAGGCTCTGATTAATCATGAATATGTCCAGGGTAAAACAGTAAAGAGATATACCCGTCAAGGAATCAACGATGTAATAAAATGGATCAAGCGTGTTTGGAAGTGGGGGCTGGGCAGACAATTTGTGAATCCAGAAAAATTGCAGTTGCTCGAGGAGGTTAAATCATTACGATTTGGCGGTAACAATGTTACGGAAAAAGCAAAACGTAAACGAGTTACAGGGGATGAATTCAAGAAAGTCTTGTCATGCATTAATCTTGTTGTTGCGGATATGTTAAGGTTAATATGGTTAACAGCAATGAGGCCTTATGAGATATGTGGGATGCGTCCCTTTGACCTGATTCGAGATGATCCAGATTGCTGGCTTTACATACCTGGTCGAGATTGCGGCCCTGTTGGTAAGCATAAAACAATGAGATTTGAGCGAGTCAAAGTAATCCCAATAACCAAAGGAGCGCAAAACATATTAAATAAATACATTAATGATTTTGAATCAAAAGAGCCTGTATTTAGTCCAGAGCAGGCAGTCAGAATATTTCTTGAGCAAAAAGCTCTAAAGAGAAAAACACCTCTGAGTTATGGCAACAGCTCCGGAACAAACCGGAAAGAACATCCAATGATACAGCCGCGAAAAAAATATGATCATAATAGTCTTTGTCGAGCGGTTGTTCGTGCTTGTGAGCGTGCGGATGTTGAGAAGTTTGTCCCGTATGATTTGCGGCGGACAGCTGCCACCGGCACACGGGCTATTCTCGGGAAAGAAGCGGCAAAAGTGCTGCTTGGGCATACAAAAACAGAGACAACGGATATTTATCTGTTGGAAGAAGTGCAGGAAGCGATCAAAATGGCAAAATTACTTGCCCCAAAGATGGCAGCGGTGTGAGGTTTTAAGCTATAGTTATAGTAATTTCCGGTAATAATAACGGTTGCTCTTTCTTGCTATGAAGGATAATATCTTACTTATGGAAAACTGACTGGTAATAGGGTAATGTTGTTAAAACGTATGTTGAAGTAAAAGTCATATAGTTGTGTTTTGACAAATATGCTTAAATTGTTTGAGTCTGGTGGATAATAAAGATGACTCGTGAAGAATTTCTTGAACTTATAGCCGAAGTTACGCAACATCAGTGCGAGCTTGATGATGTTGAGGTGAAGTCTGCGCAGAAGGGAACTCCGCAGTGGTTGTATGAAGCGATATCGGCCTTTGCGAATCGTACTGGTGGCGGAGTGTTGCTATTCGGGCTTGATGAGGATAGGAATTTTGACCTTTGTGGTGTCGGTGATGCGCACAAACTCCAGGAGGATATCAGCAGTCTTGCCAATTCTGAGATGGAGCCGCCGCTTCGGCCTGAATTTACGGTACAGCAGATCGAGGGTAAAACTATCGTGGCGGTTGAAGTAGAGGAATTGCCTGCTGACAAAAGACCTTGCTTTTATAAACCCGCCGGTCTGCAGAAAGGTTCCTACATCCGTGTTGCTAATACCAACCGGGTAATGACTGATTATGAGATTTTCGGCTATGTCTGCGGCCGTGCACAGCCTACATTTGATGAAGAAATTGTGCGAGGGGCAACAGTTGAAGACCTTAATCGCACAAAGCTCGATGAATACATCGTGAATCTGAAACGCAGCCGTCCGCAGGCATCGTATCTTAATCGTCCATTTGAGCAGATTCTGATTCGGCTCGGCATTGCCCAAAAGGATGGCGATGTGCTTCGGCCTACACTTGCGGGGTTGCTGGTATTTGGCGAATATCCGCAACAGTTTGAGCCGCAGCTTGTGATTACGTATCTTCAGTATTTTGGGACAACCGAAACAGAAAAAGGGCCGCGAGGTGCACGGTTCCTTGATAATCAGAAGTTTGAAGGCACTGTTGGTGAAATGGTGGAGGCCGCGGTCAACCATATCCTTGCTCACATTCGCAAAAGCAGCCTCATTGAGGGACTGTATCGTCGGGATATTCCTGAGTATCCTGAAGAGGCTATCAGGGAAGCAATTGCTAATGCTGTCGCGCACCGTGATTACAGCAATTTTGTCCGCGGCAGTTATGTACAAGTGCGGCTGTTCGCTGATCGTCTGGAAGTTCAAAACCCGGGCGGCCTTTATGGCAGTGTTACCGAAGAAACACTGGAATTTGAGAACTCTACTCGTAATCGCGCGCTGATGCGGCTTTTGGAAGATGTCCATATTGTGGAAAATCGAGGCAGCGGAATTGCGTCTATGATTGAGGCGATGCGCAAGGCCAATCTTGAGCCGCCGCGATTTGGTGATAAACGTACCTCATTTTTAGTAACGTTCCGCAGTCATACACTCATGGGGCCGCAGGCTATTGAATGGCTCAACCAGTTTGCAGTAATGCCGCTCAGCGATGACCAGCGGGTGGCGATGGTGTATTTGAAGCATAATAGTCGAATCGCAATTGCCGACTATCAGCGGCTTAACCATGTTGATTCGGTAACTGCTAATCGGCAATTGCGGAATATGGTGCAGCTTAACCTTATTGAGCAGCACAGCACCCGACGGTGGGCGCATTACACATTGAAAGAGGTTTTAACGACCGAAGTTCCTACTGTACCAAGGGCAATGACTGAAGAAGAAAAGGTGCTGGAATATATTCGTAAGTATAAGAGCATAACTAATGCGCAGTGCCGTGAAATGTTAGGCAATGACGACCTGCAGAAGGCTTCACGTATCCTGAAAAGAATGCACAAGAACGGCAAACTTAAGCAGGGGGGGGAGCGGCGGTGGGCAAAATATACCCTGCCATGAAGCCTATTAGCTTCTATTAGCTTTCATTAGTCAGAGGAGCTAATAGAACTTGGTGATCAGCCGGGAATTTCCGTATTTGGCACAATCTTATTAGCCGACCTAACGGTGACCTGATAGCTGGTATACGATTTATGAGTTCTTAGGCCGATAGTTTTTATTGTCCGCATCTTATTAAAGGCTCATTGAGCGGCCAAACCGCACATTTTTGCGGAAATTTCACCTTTAACGCTTTTGGGTATTTTCGGTAATCACTTACACAGAGGAAAACACCGTTTTCCTGCATTTCTTTCACATTCGTGCCCAAATCTTAAATCCGCCCCTTAAAAAAACAGGGGGAAATTAAAGGAAAAGTGAGGATTAATTCTTAAGCTTGTTTTCCATAAGAAATCTAGGTTGATTTTTCTTCATTTCTTGCAGCATTGTAGGCTTGGGCCATCTTTTCAGTAGAGGGCTGCAGGTATACACTCGTTGTCTTCAGATTTTTATGTCCGACCTGTTTCTGGACTATGGGCAGCGGAACTTTTTTATCAACAACGTAATGAAAAATGTGCCCGTGCCTCAAACTATGGACAGTGAACATTTTCAAGTTTCTTCCCAAAGTATCTTGTCCATATACATGTTGCAGATCTGCCTTGACGACATAATGTTGAAATATCTGTCTTATACGGTTTTCTGTATACCGCTTATTCCAGCTTGTTCCGTGGTGAAATAGGTATGCCTCTGGTTTTATAACTTTTTCATCTCGTTTGCCGATAATGCCTTTTTGTTTTAACATACTTTTAACTTCATTGGTCAGGCCTTTTGGTAAATAACTGATTCTCGCATGTTTTGTTTTGGTGTTTTCAGCAGGAAATAAAACAGTGCTTCTGCTAAAGTTTAAGTGCTTAACCTGAATCCTTACAAACTCTCCTATCCGGCAGCCCAATTCATAAATCATTTCAAATATCAGCTTATGCCTATAATTGTCGATACCGTCGAAGAATTGGGATAACTCATCCTGATTTAATAATGTTTTATAAAACATTACTTAATTTATGTTGTCCTCATAATTATGTTGTATTAGTACTGTAGCTACTTGTTAATGCTCACTTTCAATTTGAATATGGCAACATAATTTATAGCGATTCAAGCCAGTCTAAGATGTCCGGGTTCATATAATGCGGCTTATGCGAAGTTTTTATGTTTGGTTTACAAGCTTCTAATGCTTTCTGCTTCATCCCAAGATCGATTTCAACATACCGATGAGTTGTAATTAAATTCGCATGGCCCAACCAACTGCGAATGACATTTATATCTACACCGGATTGGAGTAAGTGCATTGCTGTTGTATGCCTGATCGTATGAGGAGTAACGGTTTTCTTCTTCAGAGACAATACGTTCTCTGAAGCTTTTTGACTATATTTTACAATGATATTCCCAATGCCAAATCTACTCAGCGGCTGTCCAAGCCTATTGGTAAATAAATGACCATCGGCTTCACTGGTTTGTCCCCGTTCGCGTATTAATTTTTGTAAAATCTCGACGGTACTTGGCCACAGAGGGCACGTTCTCAGCTTGCGTCCCTTACCCAATATTTCAACCTTATAAGGCTTGTTGAAAAAAATCCAAGCTAGTCGGGTATCGGCGGTTTCCTGCACTCTCGCCCCTGTATTGTACATGAATAGCAAGATAGCATAGTCACGTCTGCCGAGGGCAGTCTTGGTATCGATAACATCGAACATAGATTCTATTTCATCTTTTTCAAGATACGTCACCTCCGGGATAACACCCCCTTTTTTCAGTGGTATATCCAATATCTTGCGGCAATATTCACTCAACAAAGGTTCTTTTATAGATATGTACTTGAAAAAGCGACATAAAATCCCGAGCCTATGATTTCGGCTCTGGATAGAGTTATCCCGCGAATCCTCCAGATATTTTAAAAAATCAACAATAAGGTTATCATCGAGGTCGGTAACACGTAATTGGGCAACAGGTTTTTTTGTTACACGAGCTGCATATTGAACACAGAGTTTGATCCCATCGCGATAACTTTGAATAGTACAATTGGAAAGATTACGCCTACAAATCAGGTAATCTTCGAAAAATGCTCTGATATAAGTGGATATGTAATAATTGGTCTTCATGATAGTATCTCCTTATCGAATTTGCTTCCAAAGTTCAGTTGAAAGCGTTTATTGGCTTCTTTCAAAATATCTTCTGTGATACTCAGGTACACTTGAGTGGAGTAGATATCAACATGCCCCATAAAAGTGGAAAGCAGTGGCAATTTGTTTTGAACATCAACTCCATCTTTGTACCACTGAAGCAAACGATGAACGGCAAATGTGTGACGTAAATCATGCAATCTAGGGTGTGCCTTCCCATGTGAATCGTTGGTTTGCTGACTCTTTATCAGTTTCGAAAAGGCACATCTTATGTTACCATCACTTACCCTGAATCGCTGTCGAGCGATAAATAAATAGTCATTTGACTTTACAGGCTTAAAGATATGGCGACGCAAAAAAATATATTTTTTTAGATGTACACCCATTTTAGGCCCAAATGGGATGATACGATCCTTATGGAACTTGCTGTCTTGTATAAAAATTGTTCCATGGTCGAAATTTACATCCCTTAATGTAAGATTCAAGGCCTCATTAAGACGTAGTCCTAATGTATAGAGCATAACAATCACCGTATAGAGGATATGTGGTTTTAGCTTAAAAAGACGGTGACTTGGTACTTGTCTGGCATTCCGGAGAAGTGTTTTTATCTCTTGTCCGGCGTCAATTATAAATTCCCTTCAACGACAGTTATTTCTTCCCTTCCATTATAACAGTTACTCCATAACAAGTAGTTCCTGAGGAGATGCCCCCATGGGGGCAAAATTTCGGACATCATATATCTTTAGTTTTTCGCCTCAAAGCTTCTTCTGCTCGGTAGCTGGGCACATTCAGTTCAAGGATTACACTGTGATGCACCAATCGGTCTATCGCCGCCGCTGTGGTCATGGGGTCTTTAAATATCTGTTCCCATTTGCTGAATGGCAGATTGCTGGTAATCAACACACTGCCACGTTCATAACGATGAGCTAACAAGGTAAACAGCACTTCCATCTCCTCTCGGTTCTGTTTGACATATCCGAAGTCATCAATCATCAGCGTCTCATACTGCGAGAGCTTCTTAAGCCATTTGTCTAGTTTCAACTCCTGCTTGGCTCGTAATAACTCCTGCACCATCAAATCACAGGTGACAAAGTACACCCGCTTTCCCTGTCGAGCCAGTTCATGACATATTGCACACAGCAAATGCGTCTTACCGCTGCCAGGTTTGCCAAATGCAAGAATGTTCTCTCTTCTGTCAACAAATGAACCTTCCAAAAGAATTTTGACCTGCTGACGTATCCTTAACGGCATACGTTTGAGTTCAAAATTGGCCATAGTCTTTTCCATAGGAAGCTTTGATGCTTTTACCAGCCTTAAGATTTTATTGGCTCTGCGAACCTCACACTCACGCTGAGCCAATTCTAATAGATATTGTGAATAACCCATATCTTCGGCGATAGCCTTTTGAGCGAACTCGGCGTAATATTCACGGAACATTGGCAGATGAAGTTCTTTGAGAAGGTTTCCAAGCTGATTATCCAGATCATTTTTACTCATACCAGTAGTGCCTCCGCACATTCAAGCAAACAGTCATAACTGTTATTATCAATATCGCCGATACAAACATCAGTAACATCCGGAGGTTGTTGTTCGGATTTGACTATTTGTTTTACCATATCAAAATCGATGGCATCAGCTTGGTTAATCAGGAACCGCAAAGCCTCGTTGACAGATGTCTGGTTTTCATTTGCAGCTAATTCAAGAATCTTCAGATACTGTTTATTACCATCCTTAATCCCATGTTGATCACGCAGGATATCGTACACGATCCTGAACTGACTTGTGGGAAACATATCATCCTTATAGAGATAGTTCTCAAAGGCTCCCGGCTTGCGGACAAGGGTATCTATAACATGGCGGTAATCAATGTAATGACCGTTTTCACCGTGTAATCTGGGCAATACTTCAATTCTTCTCTGAGCATACCAGGCTTCGATATGCTCAGCATATATTCTAACGTCAACATTTTCTCCAATAAGCCTGCTGTGCAAAGAATAACTGTTCTTAAGAACTCGAATCGTGCAGCCGCAACCTACCCTGCATTTATCTCTGGTGAAATCTTCATGCCTGCGGGCTGGCAGTTGCCTCAGAACCTTTAACTCTTCGGTAAAAAGTTCTGCCCGACCACTATTGAGTTGGTCAAGCAGCTTTTCAAGAAACATTTCATAATCTTCCGTGCTGTTAAAATCTCTGCTTCCTCTGAGGATTAACGCCTGCTCAACAGCTCTCTTTAACCTGTGATGCCGCTGCTCTATATCGCCGTTTTCATTTGGGCAGTGAGGCTGGATTTTACAGCTTTGGAAACCATAATGATTCGCAAGACCCTGATAGTTGGCTGTGAATTCATCAGGATTGCCTACTTTGTTGACCGCACTGGTTAAATTATCAGTCCTGTGACAGCGTGGTATGCCACCTAACTTCCATAGGGCATTTTGAATACCCGCACTTAAACTTTCATAGCTTTCTGAAAAACATACCGTGATGGTTTCCCAGTTCGACAAACACATTACAAAATGATACAGCATGTGAATAAAAGGTATGCCGCAAATGGTGATACCAAGCTTATTCATCCTGGTAAAGTCTGATTCACACCATTGGCCGGGTTTGTAGATTTGTGGAAAAAACACTTCCTGACCCGGACCGGACAAGGCTTTCCATTGTTTTACCCGCCTCTGGAAAGTTCTTAATTCGCCATCCTGGTATTTACCGGGATATTCACGCTGTAGAGCCTCAAAAAGCGATTTGGATTCAAGGCCGGAGTTGTTTTTGAGGAATTCCTCGACCCATGGCCAATCCCTTGCAAAGGCATCCGGATGGGTAGGCCAGTCGTGGATAGCCTGGCACTGGCTGGGTGGCACACCCGATTTTAAATACTTGCGGGCGGTTTTAGTACTCATACCAGCCTTGTCTGCAAGCTGATATAAGGTCTTGCATCTGTTCTTCATAGCGAACAAGCTCCTTACCTGTTTGTCTGTAACCATCTGAAATCTCCCGACTTAATGAGTTTCAGATAGCATATTCAAACTTTTGTTTATCCGGAACTTTCAACTGTCGCCGGAAGGTAAGAATAATTGTCGCCGATCATCTCTTCAACCGTATAGATATAAGGTTTAAAAAGACTTGTAGGATGACCTATGCAGTCCATAATCTCATCAGTAACAGGGTTATTCTTTACGGTACGTAGCTTATACAAATATTCAAAGAAACGTCGAAGAGTACATACTCTGTTTCTGGTATTATGTTGGTCAAATGCCAAGGATTCTATCCATTTTTGTATTACAGCCGTCGTTATCAGCTGGGGCGAAGTAACCGAGTTATTGATCAGAAATTGGTTGAACTTTATTAAAACAGTTCGAATATGACGAGATTTAATACCAGCCGCATTCAGTAAATCAAGATAAGTTTTTGCATATTCACCGAACTTACTGGAGAACGGTGGTGTTACTTGCAGCGATTTCAAAGAGTTTACCGATTTATCCGACATAAATGCCAAGGCAATACCTTTCAAGCATCGTTTTCCAAAATGCTGCTGAATCGCAGACATTGGATTGTCAGAAATGATTTTATTCTCGGTGAGACCTTGAAGGAAATGGCTTAAAATTGAATATTTGAATTTAATTCGTAAAATATTATACTTTGTTGCTACTTCTTTCATCCAATTTAAAACCGTAGTTTCTTCGAAAAATAAATATTCGTTTTTTTTCTTACTGCTTCGCCTCAGAAAGGATAAAAAGTCTGTAAGGGTGTAGAAGTAAAGTCGCTGAGTGCGGTCGCTACGTTCACTCAATTGCTTTATGTGATGAGTTATGAACTTTTGCGCTCGTGTGAGATTCAAAATATAAATTATTTTTTGCTCTTTCATAATAACTCCTCTCCTCTGTTTAATGCCACCTCTCTTAAATGTTTTATGTCTATCCGGATGTATTGTCGTGTGGTGTTTGGATGTTTATGGCCGAGATAGTCACTCACTGTTTTTAGGGGGAACCCTTTTTCTAATAATTGTTGGGCACAAGAATGCCGAAAAGTATGTGCTCCCACATGTGCCTCAGGTAAACCGGCAATTCGAAGGTATTTTTTGACTATACAATATACGCTGTCTGTATTAATTGGCCTGTACGGTGGTTTATAAGAAAGAAATACCTCTCTGTGCTCCGTCTTGGGACGCCCCCTTTTCAGATACGATAAAATAGCATCTCCAACAGCAGGAGTAAGCGGATAAACAGAATTGTTCTTCGCCTTACGAAAACGAATATAAATCTTGTCCTTACGCCAGTCGATATCTTCCAGCCGCAAGCGAACTGCCTCTATGCCACGTAAACCATATGTAGCAAGCAGCATAAGTAAGGCATAATTACGCTTGCCAAGAATGCCACGACGGTCTATTGATGAAAGTAATATTTTAATCTCTTTACGTGTCAAGACTCTTGGAATTCGCATTGGTCTATAGACTCGTGGTGTTACGATAACCGCTGAAAGATCGACACGGGTTTTATGCTTTGCGTAAAGATATGTCAAAAAATGTCGTAATGAGGAACAAATATTGAGGATGCTACTTCCCGAATATATCTGTCCCTCATATGTAATGAAATCACAAACTGCTTTTTGGTTCAGTGATTTTAACTTGCTGATACCTGTATCATAAGCAAACAGAAGAAATTTTTGGCAACATGATATTATATCTCTCAAGGTTTTCTCTGTGAGGGATTGACGTTCCCTTACAAAGGTTTCGTATTTAGCTACTATTCTGGCAAAAGGTAGAACAGGTTTCCGCGGCGGAGGAATCCGGCCTTTAGATCGCATATAACGAATGAATACCTGCAATCTACAGCGAATGTTCTGTCTCAAAGATGCCCCATCATAACATTCAACAAATAAGTCAACTATCTCTGGCAAAGCTGATAGACGTTGCATGCCATGCTGTTTGGAAAATGAAGCGAAATGTATAAGCAACTTAGTCGTCGATCTTAAGGTGGTTTTGGAGTAATCTCTGGATAGCAAATAATTCAAATATTCGCTTAAAGGTTCGTATAGCCAACACTCTTTTACATCTTGGATTTTTCTATTATATTTGTAAAGTGAATTCCACATGGCAATCTCCTTAAATTCTGATAAAAATATAGAGGTAAACAATTCCTATATTTTACCAAAAAGTCCATAGTAAAACAGTCAGATATTATGTTGTATTTAGATGTAAAAAAGACGTGATTATTAAGAGGTTAACTTGTTAGCGCAACATAATTATGAGGACAACATAAATTTAAATATCTTATCAATTCACCAAATCGTTCATACTTTTTTCCAGATCCTGCTCTTTTTTCAGATATGCGTTCCATTTAAATGTGAAATCTGCCGACTACTTAAACTTTTCTATTATCACTCCCATCACCGAAAAGCTTAAATACCTGGAAGTCTTTACAACAGAACAAGGTTTATAAAACTCAACCACACAAAACCAGATAAATTCAGTATAAGTTATTTTACCAACAAAACTTCACTGAAAACAACCTGGCATATTTATGCGGTTGAATTAACAAAACCTCTGAATTTCAGGCTTTCCGGCCTTGGAATAAGGTATTTCTCTGAAATACCCCAAACCAGAACAAATCTTTCTTAGCTTAAGCCATGCCACCTGACATTAAGCATGAGCCATGCTCTATATCATATTCTTTACCGCATTCTTCCTGCCATCATCCCACCAGATACTCTGCCCCCGGAACCAACACCGACGGCAATTTCGCCTGCTGCTGATTATCTATACCCGGCCTCGAGCCAGTTGTTCTATTTACAAAACGCTTTTCAATAGCGTTTTTCAATACTCCTTCTCTCGGCCTGATATATTCAGCATCAGCGAAAAGTTTAAATAGTCTATCGTCTTTACGATCGTACTGATTGGTATTCACCAATCGATATGAGGAATAAGCGGAAAATGTCAAAACCAGAAACTGTTTTCAAGGTAGGAGCTGTTAGAGCAGCAGTCTTTAGAAACACAATTGAAAAGGCCGGCAAATCAATTCCACTGCCTAAGGTTGTTATTGAGGTAAGGTACAAAGATAAAACCGGTCAATGGCAAAGTACCAACAGTCTCTGCATAAATGACCTTCCTAAGGCCATATTAGCCCTGCAGAAGGCATTTGAATACCTTACGGAGCGTAAGGACACAGACCAGCAAAAAGGACCAGCTGTGAGCGATCTCTACGGCTGAAACAATTCTTAATTTTTTATTTTTTAACCATGATGGGATTTTACCATCACATTTTTAGAAAGGCAAGGTGTAGTCATGCAAGAACAAACAATTTGTGCAAAAGTAAACCCAAGACTTTTAAGTAAGGCAGACAGATTTTTTCTGGGTACTGCCGAAGGCAGAGTTATTGAGATCCTGCAGAATGCAAGAAGGGCGAAAGCCACAGAGGTTAGGATTTCAAACAAAGATGGATTTGTAACTGTTGAAGACAATGGTTGCGGTATCGAAGATTTTCAGAAACTGCTTGATTTAGGTGGAAGTGGCTGGGATGAAAAATTAGAAGCAGGCGAAGACCCTGCAGGTGTCGGGCTTTTCAGCATGGCTCCAAAAGAAGTAACGATTATATCTGGTGCCAGGCAAATCGTTATTGATAAGGATGGCTGGACGGGAAAGCCTGTACAGGTAACGAAAATTCCAAAAGAGATAAATGGAACTATCGTTAAATTCAAGGATGAAAGGCCATGGGATATGGAACTTGTTGAAAAACATGCTGTATTTGCAGGTATAAGAGTTATTGTCGATGGCAAGTACTGCCACCAGAGACAATTTTGCAGCAAGCAAGCTGTGTATTATAGTAATCCGGGCTGCAAGATTGAAGTGGCAAATGACATATCTAAATACCACAAGGATTGGA
>Ga0209417_1005896_pt1 | contig 13081 bp, 13 predicted proteins | sample RifGroF2_FD_184002 | JGI IMG/M metagenome (GOLD analysis project Ga0209417, IMG submission 184002) | Groundwater microbial communities from Rifle, Colorado, USA - Groundwater F2 (SPAdes) (version 2) | ecosystem: Environmental > Aquatic > Deep subsurface > Groundwater | place: Rifle, Colorado... | reverse complement strand
TGCCGGACACCCGAATCTCTCATTCAATGGATCACAGCCTTTCTCTGGTTTCATCCAACGGTGACATGTCGACCGAAATTACCAACAGAAATTAAGCGTTAATGCCTCATATGAAATCTTATTTCAAAGTTGTTGTTGTTCTCATCATTCTAGCTATTCTAGGTTTTGTACTTTGGAATCGAGAACAAGAAGCTCGAATCCCAAAAGTTCATCCAATTTTATTTGAAAATGCCAGTGGTACTTGGGATGCTCAGATGCAGGTTCTTCCATTCCGCCCAAAGGAGGTGAATGGAGTAACCGTGGGATCTCCTACACATTTGCGTCTTGAATGGAGCAAACCTGAACAACTTTATAACCACTTTGTTATCACTGTCACAGAACCTCTTTCAGGATACACCCGTACAGAATCCGGCGAACACGATCGTGTCAGTCTTGATCCAGATGGATTAAAACCCGAAACCGAATATATCTTTGCCATTCAAGCCTGTTTAGATCGCGATTGTGAAAAGTGGCTCATCGCAACAGAAGAATATCGCGGAACAACAGCTTCTGAAGAACTAATGGAATCTGCAGAGGTAATTACGCAATAAAAACAAAAAAGAGGTTCAAAACAGAACCTCTTTTTTGTTTAACCAACAGTCACAAGATCAAATCCTCCGCCATGTTGCTGACCCAAAATGACAGCCAGTCGCATCTTCTTTTTTATGAGTCTATCTTTTTGAAGCTTTGCGGTGGCTAACCGAACAAAACTTTTTTCCTCTTGTCTTTTAAGAACAAAAGGACACACTCCCCAACGAATCGAAAGTTGCCTTGCTTCTCTTTCAGAAGAGACAGCAATAAATAAAGGAATTTCTGGTCGTGTTTTTAAAACCATTTCTGACCAAGGAGCCAATACAGATGAAGCCAAAACTCCATCAATGGTTTGTTCTATCGTCAATAGTTTAATGCTCTGTGAGGAAGCCGTAACGGGTTCTTGACTCGTATCCACAAAAAGAGACACATCATCAAAAACAGAGGCTTCTGCTTCCTTAATAATAGAAGCCATCATTTTTACCGCTTTTAAAGGGAACTTCCCTGTCGCTGATTCTCCAGAGAGCATAACGGCATCAGTATGATCGAACACGGCATTGGCTACATCTGACACTTCCGCCCGTGTCGGACGAGGATTGCGGATCATTGAATCAAGCATCTGAGTTGCCACCACGACAGGTTTTCCTGCTTGACGACATTTTTCAATCATCTCTTTTTGGCGGATAGGAACTTCCTGCGCATTGATCTCAACACCCAAGTCCCCGCGAGCGATCATCACCGCATCCGTCACAGAAAGAATTTCATCAAACCGTGTAATAGCTTCGTGTTTTTCGATTTTTACAATCACCCGTGCTGGAGCTATACCTTTAGGAGTGTATTGTTTAATAAGCCGCTTCAATAGCAAAATTTCTTTAGGACCTGTGACAAAAGAAAGAGCGATCCATTCAACCCCATGCTCAATGGCAAAAAGCGTATCTTCTCGATCTTTTTTGGTAAACGCAGAAACATGAAGCGTTGAATCCGGAAAATTCATTCCCTTATGGGAAGACACGATTCCTCCATTAACGACAAGCGTGTGAATGTGTTTACCAACAATCTGTTTTACCTGAAGTTCTAAAATGCCGTCATCAATTAAAACTCTATCTCCTGCTTTAAGATCTTTATGAAGATTCTTATACGTCACAGGAATAGACTCTGCCGCAAATCGGCTTGTTGCCGTCGTGAGAATAACCTCTGAACCATTCATGAGTTCAACACCCTCTTGTGGAAGTTCGCCAAGGCGAATTTTAGGACCTTGAAGATCCCCAAGAAGAGCAACGTCTTTCTTTGCTTTTTTAGATGCCGTTCGAATCAAACGAATAAGACTCTTATGATCGGCATAGGTTGCATGAGAAAAATTGAGTCGCGCGACATCCATTCCAGCACGCATCATCGATTCAAGGATGGAAGCACTTGCACTAGCAGGACCAATCGTACAAATAATTTTTGTTCGTTTATTCATAAATTTAGGAACCGCCATATTCGGCAAGAGTCACACTTAATTCAAAAATTTTTTGATCTCGTAAAACAGATAAAGTGATAACATCTCCAGGACGAAACATGGAAATAGACTCTGCCAAGGCTTCATCTTGCGTAAAAGGTTGTCCATTCACAGCAACAATCACATCTCCCTCTTGGATATCTGCCAAATCGGCAGGTGAACCTTCAAAAACACCTACCTCACCTGGTTGCTCTCCTGAAACAATAAAAGCTCCTACTTTATAAGATATCTCTTGTTCAATATCTTTCTTAGGAGTCACCAACACATAACGAATCCCCAACCAAGGACGCAAGATCCGACCATACAATCGTACATCCTCCACTGCACGTTTGGCCTCATTAATAGGAATAGCAAAAGCGACAGATTCACCCTGAAAACTCACAGCAGTATTGATACCAATTACCTCGCCTAATAAATTTATGAGTGGTCCTCCTGAATTCCCAGGGTTGATCGCGGCATCGGTTTGAATGGCTTGTTCGATCACTTCAGAATTATACGCATCGCCTGCTGTCACACGACGGTTAATCCCTGAAACAACGCCTTTGGTCACGGTATTGCGAAACTCGGAAAGAGTATTTCCGATAGCAATGACGGTTTGACCGATTCGAATATCTTCAGAATCTGCAAGAGTAACAGTGGCAAAGGATTCACCTTCAACATGCAAAATAGCGATATCCTGAAGAGGATCAACATCAACCAGAGTCGCAGGGAGTTCTTCTCCATCGTTTGTGACAACAAAAAAAAGACCCTTTTCTTCAGATACAACGTGCCGGTTGGTTAAAACATATCCATCTGCTGTAACAAAAAAACCGGTTCCGCTGCTTACCTCAACCAGTGTGGGGACAGATCCATCCTCAAGAGATTGGGGTTGATAGAGAGATTCATTCAAAAAATATTCTTTTTGATATCCTGCAAGATCCTCAGGATTTTTTTTGACCACAATACTGACCACCGCAGGTGTCACTCGTTCAACCACAGCAATACTAGCCGTTTCATCTTCAATAAGCTCGACAATACGAGATTGAACTGCCTGCTGGCTCATCTGTCCGCTCCTGATATCTCCGACAATCGATCGCTTAAGATGCGTGGTGAGAAAAAAGGTAGTAAATCCTCCTGCTAAAGCACCAAAAACGGTTGAAGCGATAAGACAAAAAGCAATAATCGTTTTCGTTTTTGGTTGTTTGAATTCCGCCATAAAATAATCTTACTTTTTTGTTCTTCCTTTTCTGGCACCTTTCTCTTTCTGACTGAGCTTTTGTAATTCTGATTCAAATGTTTCCACATCTTCAAAAGAACGATAAACCGAAGCGAAACGAATATAAGCTACTTTATCAAAAACTTTTAGGTGTTTCATAACAATTTCACCAAGCTCTTGTGTAGTTAATTGACCTCGTCGTTTTTTTTGAACATCCCGTTCAATTTTATGCACCAATTTCTGAAAGGCCTGATCTGTAAACGGACGCTTTTCAAGTGATTTTTCAAGACCTCGAATCAGCTTTTCTCGAGAATACGATTCGCGACGACCATCACGTTTAACGATCGTCAAATCAAGAAGTTCAACTTCTTCTAACGTAGAAAAACGAAAACCGCATTTCTCACATTCACGACGACGACGTACACTGGCGCCATCGGAAGAAATACGGGAATCGACGACTTTTGTATCTTTATGATTACAGACAGCGCAATACATACATTCAATCCAATTCACTAAGAACCTTAGAGAATTCAATTATACCAAAAAGTCACCCTTGTGACTGTTTTTGACCAACATGCTAAACACAGGATTACATCATCAAAAAATCGATTATAAAAAGACCCATACCATTACGGTTTGGGTCTATGAGTGTCAGATGTGCCTGTAAGCCAGTTGATACCCGGCTTTTTTAAGGGCTCTGACGAAAGTGTCTTTTTGAGATTGAACCACATCGCGAAATGCATTTTTTTCTGTTTGCGAATTTGGGTCGATGTAGTTGATCTTAATAAACACCTTATCGGGATCAAAAATCTTCTCCAGAGCTGCAACATCATATGAATAGCCTTCAAAAATCACGAAATTCAGAGTCACCAGCTGGCCATTCCATTTGTTTGCTACTGCTCCGATTTCCACCAAGCTCATCATCGGAATATTGGGACTCAGGTATGCCCGCTCAACGTCTGAGGTCGTATGGCAGGAGAACTGCAACCTGATATTCGCTCCCATATCTTGAAGTCTTTGAAGCTCTGCGAAAAAAACCAAATTAACTCTTGGCGCTGATGTCGAAACCACCAGCATCGCCTCAGGATAATCGGAAGATAATAGTCTAAGAGCAGACAACACGTACCTTGAATTAAGAAGTGGATCGCCCATTTGCTTGAGAGAAATCTTGAGTTTCAAACTGGGATGTACTACTGGTCTGCTTTTAAGAACAAACGTTACTTGTTCACACAGTTCTCTTTGCGATAGCTGGCGATAGCAAGGATACTTGTTCGTAAAGCAATACCTGCACCCAACTCGGCACCCAGATGAAACTGAGATACCTATCTTCCGCGTCGCTCCGCCAGCTTCGCAAAGCAGCGTATCCGCGGAAAGAATACGGAGTTCATCCGCAGTCCTTAGGAAATACCCTATTCCGCCTTTTATGCTGATTTGAGATTCCAGCGATAAATGTCTCATAGAAGCCTTCCTTTTTTGGCTTAACTGATTGCTCTGAGTATATCAAGAGCCAGCATCAGCGGACCCTTGTCAAAACAGATATCATCCCCCACCATGAACGTCTTGTAGCCCATCAAGCGCATACACTCGATGTCGGTAATATCGCTGCAAGTCGGCCTCGGACCCTGCCTCAAGGAGGTAAGTATGCGCGAAGCCATGACCGCCCTGGAATCGTATTTAATGATTCTCTTCAGGGCACCGATAATGAGATCAGGGCGCTCAATTCCCACTTCCACATACAGATCGCCCCTTGCAGCCATAAGCGACACGTTGGGATGAGTCGCATATTTCTTTGGGAACGATTCTTTGGTCCAGATAATTCCTTTCTGCGATTCTATCTTTGCCAAAATCCTGGCATCGGGATCAAGCGCCAGTAATGCCGCTATATCCTCGTCCTGTTCGACGTAAGACAGCATGTAAGTATGGATCCCCACCTTCTTTGCCGCTGTCACAAACTCGTTATCGGTTTCAGTCAGGTAACCTTCAATTTCCAGGCTGGGGTCGAGTATATTGATCGACTCACCACCACCGACGACGCGCTTTGGTCCGTCGAGCATTAGGAGGCGGTTGCCATCGATAATATCGGCGATTAGCGCGGAATCGTAACCATCCTGGAGGTAACATCTAACCGGCCCCTTGGACAGATCAACCTTGATCTTGTGCGTGATAATCAACTCCGCCCAAGGTGGAGTCCTCACCACGCCATGTGCCCTGGGGTTCGAACAATCGAGCATACAAGTTGTGTCGCCGACTACAATCTTCCTCGGATGCTCAGGTGCTTCGAAAAAGAAACCGTGCGATGTGCGTATCTGCCGACATTTGAGGTCGATCCAGACATCCTTTGCGCCAGCCACCTTTTTGATCTTTGCCAGACCATCCTCCAGTGGCCTTCTCATGGGCATAACGGTGTTAATTCGGACACCCGAGATTACCGGATGTGCGATGACGTCTGCCAGAAAAGGACTGAGAGGATGAATCGTCGTTATCACTTTCATCGTTACTCCTCTCCCGTCTGTTAGACGAGTTTTTTACTCTTCATGGATTTCTCGCCTGAATCCTCGCCGTCCGTTCTCACACCCTTGCCCGAACTCATCTTCTCCGAGACCTTCTTTACGGATCGGAGAGATTCGCCTACGCGAGAAATGCGATCGGGCTTGTCGGAATGTCGTGCGGATGAGCGCATTTCGAAGTCCTTGAACTCACCGAGCTCGCCAGCAATGATGCCGATGAGAATCTCGACGATATCGCGAACCTCGTCGATCACGATGAAATGCTGTGCACCCACGATCGGCACCCAGTATTCGCGATAATTGCCGTGGTCTGAAACGATATAGACACGAAACTTCTTCGCGAGCTGACCGAACACCTCTTCAGTGCTCATCGGCCCGTTGATGGTGTCTCCGATATACGCTTTAACCTCGTCGGAACGTACATCCCCATGGTCAGGTGCGTCGAGGATAAAGATAAGAATCGGTTTGACTGCGTTGGGTATGTTGCAGTGCGTCAAGTAATAGTAGGCCGCTACCCCATAGGACTCCTCAGTGTCTCCGCCCTTGCCTTCGGCGTAGAGGAGACCAAGATGTTCGTCGAGAGCCGGACCGCTTCCGAACTGACGGACCTGGAGCCCATATTCGTCACATCTTGTATCCCCAACGAATGCAAAACTGATCGCATAGTTGGGCGCGTACCGTTGAACTTCCTTGCCCAAAAGGGCCATTTTCTCGCGGATAATTTCCGGCTTTTCTCCCATCGACCCAGTCTCGTCACAAATGACGCCGATTGGGTGAGTGCTGTCCGTAGAAATCGTAAGCCCGATCGGACGCGGCGTTGCTCCAGGTTTGGGCTTCATGGGCCTCGACCTGGTCGAACGGTGTTCCATAAGGCTCGGCTCGGACAAACGGTGTTCCGTGCTTCTCGGACGACTTCCGGTCGATTCGCTTCTGATAAGAGATGCCGGCGGAGTCGATGAAACAGGCTCAACCGGACGACGGTACACTTCACGCGCCGATTCGAATCCTGCTCCACCTGTGGATGACATTCCACTGCCTTTTCTTTCTTCTTCCCAGCTGTAAGCCATGATCTTCTCCTTTGTGTTGTGGGTTAACCCTTGATTATCAGATCCTTGCTACTGGATCTCCTACCAAACACTTCCTGTCTTATATTGCCGAGTTCATCGGCCAATGCTACCGCATCGTTGGGACGCTTCAGGGGATCGTGTCTTACCATCTGCAAAAAAAACTTCTGCAATTTCTCAGGCACACTTGAGGGCATAGTCAAAGCGCCAATATGTCCACCGAGCGCGAATATCATGCTTGCTCCCAGACCGTAGATGTCAGTCTCGGGAATAGGGGGTTTTCCTTCTAGTTGTTCCGGCGCAGCAAAGGCTGGTGTGCACCCTGGGCACTTTGTAAAACGCCCGGAAAAGGCCGTTGAAAGACCGTAATCCACCAATACCGCATTGTGCTGTTTTGGTTGAATGATCTTGTTTTGGGGCTTCACATCACCGTGAACAATCCCATAGTAATGGAGATAACGAAAAGCTCCGAGGATACGCTGGGTAATCCAGCATATGTGTTCTGGATCAATTCCATCTGGGTAGTCCTGTGTCTTGATCTTATAGAGATCCTTTCCCGGAATGAAACTCATCACCATCGCCAGACTACCGTCATCCAACTGAATCATGTCCCTAAGAGACGGCAGAGAATGGTGGTGAACATCCCAAAGCAACTTAGCTTCCTGAACGAGCATTTCCGCGTCTTCTTTAGAAAGTCGTATATTTTGCTTGATACAGGCCGGTTGTTTGAGGATGCAATGTTCCGCCAAATAAGTGTAGGCAAAGCCCCCCTCACCTATCTGCTTTATGATGTAATAATTCCCGATTCTCTTTTTCTCCATTGCTGTGACCTCCTCTATTCTCCGCAATACAAACGTTCGTATAAGATCGGGTTAAGCTTAGCTTTCCGCATTGCGTCTTCGGTTTTCTGTATGTTGTAAAACACGCGACGAAGCGAAAAAGACGCTAACCCGTTGTCAATATCCAACACGCCATATGACGCCCGGCAATCTCCGTCCCTTGGTTGACCAACACTCCCAACGTTGATGATGTATTTTTCATCTCCGTTAAGAACCAGCGGGTCTGGCAGGTATTTGTACAAACCGTGCACGTTTCCATAAACTAACGGAACATGGGTATGTCCCAAAAGACAAAAACGGGTCGTACAATTTTGCAATTCCTGCTTGATCAAGCTTTCTTTCTCGACGTACGTCCACCCTCTATCCGGAACAGTTGAACCATGAGCTATCGTCACGTCGATCTCCGGCAAGATTTGCGAAATAACCAAGGAATCAAGATAAGCTATATCAGAGGCAACAAGCTTGGTACGAGTGAACTCAATTGCGTAGAACGCAAGATCCTTCATCTCTTCATGTGCCTCTTCCGTAGTACCTATTACAGCCTGTTCGTGATTACCCTTTAGGACGATCTCCGTTAAGCTCTGCACTCGAGCCAAACATTCTGCTGGGTGCGGACCGTAACCGACAACATCTCCTAAACAGATGACTGAAGATATGTGAAGATTCTTTATATCTTTGACCACTTGTTCCAACGCTTCCAAATTTCCGTGAATGTCACTAATAACGGCTATTTTCATGGCCGTTTTACCTCCTAATTCGTAGGTAATTAAATTGTTAAAGAGCAGATTGGTGTTAGCATAAAATACCCATAAATGTCAAGATTCTGTACTGAACCAATAAACCATCAAAAAAAGCTTTAGAACCGAATCTAAAGCTTTTTATGTGCTGATATTGCATTATGATTGAAATTTGACCTTACATCATCTTCTTACGAATAAAGGCGGGGATTTCGATTTCATCTTCTTCTTTCTGTGCAGAAGGCTGGATAGGCATGCTGGGTTTTGGTTTGGGAAACTCCATTTTAGAAACAGGAGGACGTTCTACCATCATGGAAGGGCGTTCAACAACAGGAGCTTGAAAATTCACTTTAGGTTTTTGAACCATGGATTCATCTTCACGCATACGAAGGGGCGTATTGGAAGACCACATACTTTGCGCCTGAACCTCCACAGTTCCAGGGGTTTTAGTACGACGCTCACGAGAGTCAAAACCAGTAGCCACAACCGTGATACGCACTTCATCATTCATGTCATCATTGATATTGGCTCCAAAAATCACACGAGCATCTTCGTCAGCAGAACTGGTAATAATCTTTGCCGCTTCTGCCACTTCGTGCATTCCTAAATCACTTCCTCCTGAAATAGTAAACAAAATTCCTCTGGCTCCATCCACAGAAAGCTCAAGTAACGGACTGGCAATCGCTTGTTTTGCCGCTTCAATAGCACGATTTTCACCCGTTGCTCGACCTATTCCCATCAACGCAGATCCAGAACATTCCATAATCGCTTTCACATCAGCATAATCAACGTTAATCAAACCAGGAATGGTAATAAGCTCAGCAATTCCCTGAACACCTTGTCTTAACACGTCATCGACGACATTAAAGGCGTCCATCAAGGAAGTTTTTTTATCAATAATTTGAAGAACTCTATCATTTGGAATGGTAATAATAGCATCAACGTGTTTCAAAAGACGTTCAAATCCTTCCTCTGCAATACGTCTTCGTTGGGCCCCTTCAAAAGTGAAAGGTTTAGTCACCACAGCAACGGTGAGCGCACCAATATCTTTGGCAAGTTTTGCCACTTCTGGAATAGCTCCTGTTCCCGTTCCCCCTCCGAGTCCACAGGTAAGAAAAACCATATCTGAACCTGTAAGAGCTTCTCTAATTTCGTTTTGATTTTCTTCTGCGGCTTTTGATCCAACTTCAGGATTCATTCCTGCGCCCAATCCGCGTGTGATGGTTTTTCCAATAGGGATCTTACGAGAGGCTAAATTCTGATTGAGTGCTTGGACATCGGTATTGATAACAATAAATTCCACGCCTTTAATGTTATCGCTGATCATGCGATTAACCGCTGCACCACCGCCTCCTCCAATACCAACCACCTTAATCTTAGCAAAGGTTTCAATTTCTGGTTTAACTTGGGCCATAGAAGTAGTGAACAAAATTTAGGTACATGTTACGACACTTGCTTATGAAAAAAGTGTCACTTGAACAAATAATGTGCTCAAAATTCGCTCTACTGAGCACAAAAATCATTCACACTTTAACACCAGTACCTTTGGTGTCAAGAAAAGAAAAAAGAAGATGTGCATATCTTCTTTTTTGAAAAAACAGACTTTTACAAAAATCTCTATGGTTTAAGTGATTGAAAAATTTTCTTAAATCCAGAAGTAATCTTATTCATATCTCCAAAACGAGAAAGGAAATGACCGATCCCCCCTCGAGGACCCGTTCCACGAATATGATGACCCCATAATACAAGCCCCATAGCCGTGCTCATGGACGGATCATTGATCCGATCAATAACGCTTGTAACACCGATGGGAGTCCCCAAGGAGACAGGGAGTCTAAACGCCGATTTAGCCGCATCTAAAATACCACTTAACTTTGCTCCCCCACCGGTAAGAACAATCCCAGCAGGTAACATACCAGAACGATCAATCTTCTTAAGCTCGCGATCCACATGGTCAAAGATTTCCTGAATACGAGCTTCTGTAATATCTGCAATGAATCTTCTTCCTACGATTTCTTCTTCAGGAGCCCCCAGTTCACCAAGATTAATTTCTTCTTTTTTATTTACTTCATCAGGCAAACAGGTCGCATGATGCAATTTTACCTGTTCTGCAACTTCTATAGAGGTACGCAATCCAATGGCAATATCTGAGGTTACGTGATCAGATCCAATAGGCAACACAGCTGTATGGAGAATATCTCCCTCTTCATAGACAACGAGATTAGTTGTAGAAGCACCGATATTCACTACACACACCCCAAGTTCTTTTTGTCGATCGGAAACGACGGCTTCGGCGGTAGCAAGAATCGCAAAAACAAGATCCTCAATATCAAGACCTGTACGGTACACAGCCTTGGTTAAATTTTTAATTTGGGAGCCAAGTCCTTGAATAATAATGGCATCAACTTCAAGACGAATACCGTTCATGTTCACAGGATCTTTTATTCCGCGCTGACCATCAACGGTAAAACTTTTTGGGATGACATGAATAATTTCATAATTGGTCGGTGTTGCTACGGTTCGAGCCGCTTCAATAGATCGTTCGACATCCTCATCACGAATTTCTCCGTCACTTCGTCCAACTCCCACAACTCCACGAGATTCCTGAGAAATAATATGGCTTCCATTAATCCCCACCCAGGCTTTCCCTAAAGGAACCCCCGTGATCCGTTCTGCCTGCTCAAGAGCTCGAGAAATAGAAGACACCGCATCTTCTAAATTCGTAATTGTTCCTTTATTGACACCCGCAGAAGGAACTTCCACAGCGCCAATAATATGAATTTGTTCACCTCCTTCTGGTGAGGGCACTAGTCTACCTACGGCGACCCGAATCGCATAAGTTCCGACATCAAGCCCTGTAAAAATCTCATCTGACATACATTATATCAAGTATAACCTTAAGCAAGACTACGAACAAGCTCTAAAACATGAGGAAAAAAAATAGTAATACCAACAAAAAGAGAAATAAGAGATCCCAACAAAACAACACCTGCCATAATGTCTTTAATATCCCTTACGACTGGATGAATTCTAGGTTTAAACGTATCGATAATACGCTCAAAGATGCTATTGATAAGCTCAAGGATCAAAACGGATTCCACTAATAAAAGAAGTACGATCCATTCAAATGCTTGAATTTGAAAAAAAAACGCAAACAAAAGAACAAAAAAGGCAATACCTATTTGTATTCTAAAACTTTGCTCGGTCTTAAACGCAACACGAACACCACGTAAGGCATGTGAAAAACTTTTTACCAAACGACTCAGTTCAATCATATTCGACTATCAATTCCAAGGGTTTTGAGAATCTTCGTTTGAAGAGCAAACATACGTTGAGCATCCTGCTTTTTCTCATGATTATGCCCGAAAAGATGGAGTACACCGTGAACAATCAAAAAAGACAGTTCATCTTGAGTTGAATGTTTTAACGCAAGCGCCTGACGTTTTGCCTGTTCATAATTGAGTAGAACCTCTCCTTTTAAAAACTCATCGTTGAGTTCAAAGGAAAGAACATCTGTCACACGATCCATTTGGCGCCAGGCATAATTGAGTGCACGTATCTGTTTTTCAGAAACAAAACCGATAGAAAGAGAAATTTTTTCTTTCACATGAAGAACTCGAGTACACGCAGCAAGCACCTCTTGAAGACGTTTCTTTGGCAGTCGCTGCCCTCCTTTCAGACGTGTTTGATTAAGCTCAGAGGTAATCATAAAGCTGGCTCTGATTCTTCTGGTTGAACGATTGAAGTCTCTGAAGTGGTCTCGCTATTTTCAACGGCTCCAACGACTTGAACACTGTTTAACATCATCTGGAATGTTTGAAGATAATCTACTCGTGTTTTTATCCCTGGGTCATACACAAAACTCAAAATAACGGACGTTAAATCAAGATAGACCGTACGTTGATCTTCACCCTGCATCATAGGCAAACCATTCTTGGTCACACCACTGACAAACGTTGATGTAGGAAAATTCTGTTTTATCCAGTCTTTAAAGCTAGACTCTTCTGGATTGGAAAAAACAGAAATATGAAATCCTTCTCCCGTTTGCGCATCTAAAATGATTTCATTTTGAACTTCTTGATAACTCCATGTGGATGGATAATAAAATTCATACAAAATTTCTATGGCTGTACCCTTATAAACCTTCACAGCGCCTGATCCCAAAAGCGTCCCAGGGGCGGTTCCTCCTGGATTATAACGGTGAAAAACCTCATTTCCATCTAAGAAACCATCTGAATCTGTATCAGGTAAGCGAGGATCCGTCTTGTAAACCAATGTTTCTTCTATATCTGACAAGCCATCGGAATCTGAATCCACACCGGGAACAATCTCTACAGGAAAAACTTCTGGCTTTTCTATTTCAGGTTCTGTTACCACAGGCTCCTTTACTGGTTCAGGTTGTGTTTCAGGAGCTGGTCTAGGAGTTGGAGCAGGGGTCACGACAGGCGTTTGAGTTTTATTTTTTGCATCCTGAATAAGAAGATATCCTCCTACACTCAATAGCACTAAGACGATAATCCCTATCAGAACGATAATTTTTCTACCGGAATGTTTCTTTTGAGCAACAGAAGGCTTGGTTAGGTGGGATTGACTAGACGCTGTTGGAGGCTGAACTTCAACAAGAGGTTTTGGGGGAGTTTTGATCTCTGGTTGGTGCATGACCCCTTG
>Ga0209417_1005892_pt1 | contig 13086 bp, 8 predicted proteins | sample RifGroF2_FD_184002 | JGI IMG/M metagenome (GOLD analysis project Ga0209417, IMG submission 184002) | Groundwater microbial communities from Rifle, Colorado, USA - Groundwater F2 (SPAdes) (version 2) | ecosystem: Environmental > Aquatic > Deep subsurface > Groundwater | place: Rifle, Colorado... | reverse complement strand
GCTTGATTCCATGAACGTAAGGGGAAATTAGAATAGGCACATTCTTAAGCTGTTTCAAATGCCCGGCCAACTGCTGATAAACTTTGATGACAGATTCATTGCATGAGTCTATTTCATGGCTTACATACCAGCCCTTAAATGCTTTCTTGTGCCCGTACTTCGAAATAACTTCTTCACTGAATGCCTTATTGATATCAATTTCTTTCTGGTAATTGCCATCATGCCAGTATAACCCGCTGTCATACGTACCGAAAAATAAATCCATACCACAGCGCTCGGCCTGATCAAGGAATAATTCAACCAGGTCGAACGGAACAGGCAAAATACTGCCTCCGGTACACTTTTCAATCGTTTTGGATTTGAACGTTACCTTGTTCCTGTAACCTGCACGAATCAGTATAACCGTATCAATGCCGATTCTTTTCATTGCATCGAAATCACATGCCCATTCATCATGTCCCCAGTTCGACGCAGGTATATCGTGTGTTATCTCGTCAAGAAATGTACCGGTAATTCGCATTTATCTGAAACTCCTTACGTTATAGACACGTTCAATGTTTTCGCTTCGGCCATGGCTGAACAGTACCAGGAATTTTAACTTCATCATCAATTTTGTCATTGGGATTATGGCAGCTTTTCTGAAGTTAAAATTTTGGTTTGGCCGGCTCCGCCTGGGGCTGGAGGAAATGCACACTCGATATCGACCTGCTCATCACAAATCCGGCCAGTGCCGCGATTACAAAACAGGTCAGTGCCGAGAGCCATTGCTGGAACAGCAGTTTACCCAGACAAAACAGTACGGCATAGATTGCAATAACGCAGGATGCCCAGCCGATAATATTATTTCGTAATTCATTTTTCACAGGTTCAATGCCGGTAAGATGCCTGACTTTTGCCCAACCTGGACCGCCAACCTTCATTAGTTTATAGAACTCAATTGTTCTTTTACTGGGAACCCGGCTAGTAAAGATTGTTACAATTACCCAGACTATCAGTACGGCGACGATATTGGTCAGTGCCCTGATCGCAAATAAATCATGCCCCTGCGTATTGGGCAGCAGGATTTCAAGCAAGTTGCCTATCAACAGGGAAGCGACTATTGCCGAGAGTTCAGAATATGGATTTACGCGCCACCAATACCACCGGACAATGCAAACTGTTCCGATTGCACTGCCGATTACGGCCAGGTACTTGTAGATATTAAGAATGCTATTGAGCCTTGCGGAAATCAAGATAGCGGAAATCACTATAAATAGCATGCACAAACGTGATATGAAGACATAGTGCTTCTGCGACTTATTCTTGCCTAAAAAAGGCATGTAGAGATCATTTATAACAAATGATGCCCCCCAGTTCATCTGCGTATCGACGGTATCTGTAAAAGCTGCGAACAGCGCTGCAAGCATTAAGCCCTTGAGGCCAATGGGCAGGAACATATCGATCATCCTGGGAAAGGACATTTCCGGATCCTGCAGGTCCGGCAGATAATATATTGACATAATCCCGACAATTATCCATGGCCAGGGGCGGATAATGAAGTGGCAGAAATTGAACCAGAGAAATCCGAGGAATGCATCTTTTTCGGATTTGCATGCTGCTAATTTTTGAACAAAGTATCCGCCGCTGGAAGCACCGTTGATTGTTGCAATTATGATATATGCAAAAAACGTAAAGATGCCTGTACCCATATTCCTCAAATCGGGAAAGAAATTCAATTGTTCCGGCTTGAATGCAGGAGAACTGTGCAATTTAGCAAACATACCCTGCCCACCGATGGAGTCAATATATACAATTACTGCCAGGCCTATGCAGCCGGCCATTGCGAGGGAGAACTGGAATACCGCGATATACGCAATTCCGTACTGCCCGGCCAGGATGGTGTGTCCTATAGCCAAGGCACCGAGTCCGAATGTGATCAGAGTGCCGGCATTCAACCCGCCTAATCCCGGCAATGAGCAAATCGGCTCAGGATTCAAGTGCAGTAAGCCTGTGAGTATTTTAGACATAGCAAGAAAAACGGAAGCGGTTATAAGAATATTTAAAAACGTATTGTAAAATACGTTGAAGACTCTTAAAAAATTTGTACTTCTGCCCTCGTCATACCTTTTTACCACGAATTCGATATCGGTGATCACTTCACATCTGCGCCACAGCTTTGATAGAAAGAAAACCGCAGCGACATAGCCGATAGCAGCAGACCACCAGAACCAGTTATCATATATTCCTGTCCTGCGGGACAGGCCGGCAACCATCAAAGGGGTGTCGGATGAAAAAGTGGTCGCAACCATGCCGGTTCCTGCGACAAACCAGCTTAATGATCGTCCGGCAACAAAAAATTCGCTTACGCCTGAAGCGCCCCGCTTACTGAAATAAATACCGATGCCCAGCGGTATCAGTACATAAGCACCTACAATAAGCCAGTCTAAAGGACTCATATTATGTTTCCACCTTTCTTAGCAGTCAACGACACAATTTTGTCGTCTTGCCTTTTCGGCGGCAAAAACCATAAGATGGCTCTCGAGGGTCTCTGATACGCCCGAGAGTATATAGCTCTTGTCGTTTTTAGTTAAGGCAGTTATAAAACTTTTTATCAGTCCGAAATCACCGCCGCCATGGCCGGTATTTATCGTCCCATCAGATTTAGTCACATCAATTTCCGTTGTCTTGTCGGATAAGAAATCGTATCGCTTAATTATTGACCCATTGCCATATATTTCCCCCCTGCTGCCGAAGATGCGTGTTTTACGGTCGGATGCTTTCGTAAACGCTGTCATTGTAAAACCAGCTGTAACCCCGTTTTCAAACAAGATATTTACAACCTGATTGTCCACGACATTGTTGTCGCACTCGTAAACACACCTTCCGTAAGGCCCGTCTCTTAAAGCCTTCTCAACGCCGCCAATCGTCAAATCCGATGTAATAATATCGACAGGCCATTCGAATTCGCCTCGCTCGGCCCTCTCCATATAAATTTTCTTTGCCGAATAAGGACACTGCGTTTCACACTCGCAGTTTATGCACCTTGATGATGCGCCTTGGGGTTTCTGGCTGGCAGTAAAATGCTTCAGGCTTCCGAATGAGGAAATTTTGGCGCAGCGGCATCCGACTATATACCGCAGCCAATCCAAATCATGGCATGATTTGGCCATGAGCATGAAAGTCGACTCCTGCTCGTTTCGCCAATTTCCGCGGACATAGGAATGTGCCTGATGCCAGTAGCCAAGCGGCTCAAGATGCTGTATGGATATGATATCTCCGATTAAGCCGGCATCAATAATTGCTTTCAGCTGTTGTGTATAGCTGGTGTACCGGAGAACATGGCAAACCGCAAAGATAATATTATTCTTTAGAACTGCCTGCACAATGTCTCTACACTGCTGCTGGGTTTGAGCCATGGGTTTTTCAAGCAGAATATTATAACCCAGATTGGCAAATGCTATTGCCGGTTCTGCATGCTCATTATCAGGAGTCGCTATGATTACGGCGTCTGCGAGCTTTTGCTTCTGTGCAAGATGTTTCCAGTCCTTGAAACATAATTCCGGTTTTATCGAATGTTTTAGAGCCATTGTTGTACGGTAATGGTCCCTGGGCTCTGCAACTGCCACAACCCTTGCGTCTTCAGACGAGGCTATTAGGTCGGCATAACTCCTGCCCCGGCAGCCGGCACCTATCACAGCGATTTTGACAAAACTCATTTCAATACCTCAATGCACGTACATTTGTCAGGATTATTCATTGACATCAGTCGCCGGCCGAAAATTTACATTCAATTTCTTCAACCGCTCTAAATGACATTTTAGTCTCGTGCAAAAATCACTATAGCTCTTTCTATCTGAAGATGTCCAGTTGATTTCAGCTATTGCACAAGCCCGCGGAAATGTCATATACTCAACATGCTGCGGGTTTGGCATATATTCTGTCCAGACCTGTCCTTCAACACCAAGTATGTGCTGCCGTTCTGATGGTGTAAGCCCTTCAGGAACTGGTTCATAAGAATACACTCTTTTTAATGGTGTAAATCCGGTCGCGATAGGCTCCTTATTTGGATCTCCCTGGTATTTATCGAGGTATACTTCCGTTGATGTGGCCATTACGACATCACAACCTGACTTGATCGCCTTTACCGTAGGTTCTTCACCAAGATAAGTTTCTACAATGGCACCCGAAAGATTGTCATTTAGAATTTGTTCCCAGCCCACAAGTGTTCGATTATGTTTCGTTACAAATGAATACATAGTTTTCGTGAACCAGGGCTGGATTTCAGATTCGTTTTTCAGTCCAAGTTCTTTCATACGGCTCTGAACTTTCGCGCTATTTTTCCATTGCTCCGTGTCCACTTCGTCCCCGCCGATATGAATATATTGACCCGGAAATAGATCAAATACTTCCGTGAGGATGTCCTGGCAGAACTGTATTGTTTCTTCATCGACATTTAAAATATTTTTGCTTACACCCCATGTTGTCCAGACCGATATCGACTCGTCTGTATTGCCGAATTGAGGATATGCCGCCAATGCCGCCTGAAAATGACCAGGCATATCAATTTCCGGAACAATCGTAATGCATCTCTGTTTGGCATATGCAACGATTTCACGAATATCATCCTGTGTGTAATAACCGCCATGTGATTTCCCGTCATAGACATGAGGCTCGGTACTCCAATAGCCGACAATGGTTTCTTTACGCCAGGCGCCGACAGACGTAAGCTTCGGATATTTTTTAATTTCTATACGCCAGCCCTGGTCATCAGTAAGATGCCAGTGGAATATATTCATTTTGTGCATAGCAAGCAGGTCTATGTATTTCTTTACGAACTCTTTGGACATAAAATGACGGCTGACATCAAGATTCAAACCCCGCCATTTAAATCGCGGCATATCCTCTATTATGCAGCAAGGCACCTGTAAATTAAGATTCGTCGCAACCTGACCTGCATAAATTTCGACCGGAAACAATTGTCGCAATGTCTGCATACCATAAAAAACGCCTTCAATTGCAGACGATTCGATTAAAATATTATTTTCTTTTACCTCTAATCGGTATCCCTCCTGCCCCAAGTCTTTCAATCCGGCATTAAGTTTGAATTGTATGCAATTTGTTTCTGATTTTGTCGAACCGGGGACATCATTGCAAATTTGAGCCGAAAGAGATAATGCTTTCCCAAAATCATCAGCAATATTTTTAGTTTCCTGATCTGCGAAAATAACAGTACTTGAACTGACTTGGAAAAAACCTGTCTTTTGCTCGATTTTCAAAGGTGCTGGAATAATGGAAATTACATTTTCCGGGAAATACATGTTACGATACTGCCTGTATAAATTCCTGGCCTCATCACTGCCGTTCGGATCCATGTTCCAGTTGAAGCAGTACATTATACATTTATAATTCTTTTCGATTTCGAGCTGTTCGGCAATCCTGCTTATTGGCGCCGGCCTGTAATTTTCGTAGTCAGAGGTAGAGAACACTTCAGTATCAACCCAGAATTCCCGTCCCTCTGCTCGAACACCATCAGCAATAACAGGCAGATATTTTCGCAAATCCGTCATTGTAACATCCCAGCAGGTTGAATCCTGCACAGCCACGATATCTACCGGACATTTCTTAAGAAACGAACGCATCTGGGCAGCCATTTCATCAGGTGACCTGTCGTGCCACCATTTGGTCAAATTCTTTTTTCTGCATCGCATAGAAGCATCTGTGGCAAAAAACGGAGCTATGACCACCTTCTTATCCGGATATTTTATTTTCAAATATTTACCGTACACGCTGTAAATAGCGGCGGACCCGGCCTCTCCGGCCTCGTTGAGCAGGAATTCGGTGCTGATGTAAAAGCCTGCAAACGATTTAAATGAATGATATCTGGAATATATCTCATCCGCGACCTTTTTACTTAATTCCAGGAATTTCGGATTGTTGGCATCATCTCCAACGTTATCTTCAATCCCGCCGGTATAAACTTTCCACCCTCGTTTTTCCGCCTCGGCAATTATCCAGTCTGTCTGGCAACGGTCTATTTTAAATTTGCTCGTATTATAAAAACAGATAACCTGACCCGAATCAGAATCAATCTTGGCAACACATTGAATAATGAGCGTATCGAAACCAAGTTTTGACATTGACTCGAACTCTCTGGCCCAGTCACGTTCATTCCAGCCGATGTGAAGATCGGAAGCTAAAGATATAAAAGTACCTTTGATCGGGCTTTGTGTTTTTCCGATGCAGTCTAAACAGCAAAACATAATAACCGATATTATTAAAAATTTAGTCCCGGCTTTCATCTAACCCCCTGAATTGAGAGAACATCCACTTATACATATCCTGATCATTATACGCTGCATCCCAGCAGTTATGACTGTTTACGTTATATTCGGTATAAATGGGATGTCCCCCTGCCCTTTTAATTGCTTCCACCATATCACGTGATCGTTTTACTTTGACCGAATCATCGCCTTTATTGTGAAATGCCCAGATCGGAACATCCTTGATGTCCGGAGCGCAATTCACATCCCCGCCGCCGCACAAAGGAACAGCGGCAGCAAAAAATTTCGGTCTTCGCTGAATCAAATCCCATGTTCCAAAACCTCCCATTGATACGCCGGTTACATATATCCGCTGCTTATCAACAGGGTATTGGGGCATCATATTATCCACGAGTTCTAAAACAGCTTTCATGTATTTTGACGGATTTTCGGGCATGGTATGCCAATCAGCTTCCCAGTCCACGTCCACCCATTTACACTCTTGCGGGCATTGTGGAGCAATTACAAAACACGGATATCTGGTCTGCATATCCTCACAAGCAAATTTCCAAACACCTAAATTAAGTTGTTTTTCATTGTCAGCGCCCCGTTCGCCTGCGCCGTGTAGAAATAAAACCAAAGGATACTTTTCATTTGGCTCTAATGTTATAGGCTTTAGAAATCTGTAATTCATTTTTGCCGTATTGGAACACGTGAAAATTCCGACTTCAAACTTGTCCTTATACATCTGATTATTTCCATTACAAAGGTTAGTACCTATACTGCTTACAACCAATACGAAACAAAACACAGCTTCTCTCATCAATATTGCTCCTGCTCGCATAAGGCAAGTGCTGTCTTCATCATTTAGAATCCAAAAAATTAGATTTTTATTGTTTTGCCTGTCCTTGCTGATTTATAACAGGCGGCTAAAACTTTTTGGCTTTGAATGCCAATTTCCGCATTGTTTGCGGGTTTGCGTTTTTCAAGAATCGCAGCGCTGAATTCTTCTATCTCGGCTTTATAGGTGTTTTCAGGCGTGGGTTTTATTTCAAGAACTTTACCACTGACCCTTGCCTGCCTGGCATCATAACCACCGACATCGCCTTCGAGATATGCAGCCATTTCTCCCTGACTGCCCTGCCCAATTGTGCCTTTTGCCAGAATACTGCCATTAGAGCCATAAAGCTCAAGGATATTCTTGCTGCTGTTATCAGGAATGCAGAAGAATGTATCAACCGTACCAATAGCTCCGTTCTTGAACTCCAGCATCGCCACTGCAGAGTCTTCAGATTTATACTTATGCACATTATTGCGAACTACACATGAAACAGATTCTATCAGTCCAAAGAACATTTCAAGCAGGTCGATACAATGACCGCCCATATCCATTAGCGAACCGCCGCCGCCCTGCTTGGGATCCTGCCGCCATGCGCCTTTCATAGGAGGATACCAGCATGAAAGCTGTGCCCTTCCGTAAACAGGTTTGCCAAGTTTGCCATCCTTTATCAATTGCAGAGCCTCTTGATGTTGAGACAAAAAACGCATCATAAAGGCTGTGCCAAACTGAACCTTTGACTTTTTGCAGGCATCAATCATCTTTTGTGTTTCTTTGACCGTCATACCCAGAGGCTTTTCACAAAGCACATGCTTTTTCGCCTTTGCGCAGGCCATGACCTGCTCATAGTGCATATTGGCAGGTGTGGCAATATATACCGCCTGAATATCTGACGCAAGCAGTTCATCAATGCTGCCGGCAGCCGATGTGCCGAACTGCTTGGCAACATCAGCATTGACCTTTGCATTTATATCATACACTAATACCAATTCGGCATTACCCGCAGCCATAATACCTTCGGGTATTGTTCTTCGTCTTGCTATACCGCCGGAACCCAGAACACCCCATCTGATTTTTTTGTTATCCATACTTTACCTCGTTGTTTTCAAATATTTTGTAAGATTATTAACCGATTCATCTAACACTTTTTTGCCGAGCTTTGCGTTTGCACCTTTTGGATTGCCCATAACGCCAACTTTCATATCCGGCCGCTGGCTTATATGCGGAATCCGGCAGCATCCATCAAGAAAAGTTTTGGTTCTGGTATCTGCGTCGCTTACCTGATACTTGTCAGGATCTGCGATAAGCTCATTATGCACAGCAACTTTATCCAAAATATATTTCTTTCTTACAAGCATCGGCTTAATATGAAGAATCATCGAAGTCTCGATAATATCCGCGTGATAATTATGATTTTGCATAGACTTGAGCCAGATCGGCGACATACTCCATATCCCTATCACTTCAATAGTCAGATGTTTATACGCCTTTTCAAGACGCAGGAACATCTTCAGCGACTCCTGAATATCCCTTAGATTTTCCGAACCGCCATGCCCTAAAACAAGAACTATGCGTTTAAATCCCATCTCGGCGAATGACCGGCAAATATCACGCACATACAATCCAAGCACCTGCGTAGAAACATTTACCGTACCCGGCAACTCGCCGCCGCTGAAAGTGTACGGCACCGCCGGAGCGACTATGCACCCGGCCTTGGCCGCAACTTTATCCGCGACATACTCTGCCGTAAGCGTATCAGTACTTAACGGCAGATGGTAGCCATGCTGCTCCGTACAGCCCATAGGCAGCAATACAGTCGTTGCTTTTTTCTTTAATGCCTCGCGGATTTCATTTACCGTCATCTCCGCCAGAACATAACCCTGCTTATTCTTTGCCATAGCAAAATCCCTTAATAACAACTATTTCTTTTTGCCACGAAGCTTCTTTGCGGTATTGCGTATGCCCGCAACAGTATCATCAAGTTCCTGCTGCGTCAATCTGGGATGCATTGGAAGGTTTATCCCGCGTTTATAAAAGAATTCTTCCGCAAGGGGACAATCGCCTGTAATGCCAAGTTTTTTAACTCCGGCAAAATGATATGTCGGCTGATAATGCAAAATGCCCTGTACGCCCTCTTCACGGTATAATACTCGCATAAACTCATCGCGGTCAAAAATCTTCGGATCGATACAGAGAGTGTAAAGATGGAATACGTGTTTGCAGTTGGGGTCTTCGTATGTGCCAAAAACACCCTCGACATCTTTTATGCCATTATTGATATATCTGCCGTTCGCCTGACGTTTGGCCGTCAGCATCTCAAGTTTCTTAATTTGAGTACGCCCAACTGCCGCCTGAATCTCATTCATACGATAATTGTTGCCCCAATAACCATTGACATCGTCCACATCAAAGTGCGATGGTATCCAGTAATCGCTGTATTTGCCATCGACAACTTTATGCAGAGTATGCTTGCCAAAAGTAAAATCGGTAGCCGCAGTATCCCAATGCGAAAGATTCATACACCGAAGCATTTCAATTGGTTTGACCCACTCTTCATGATTGGTTGTAACCATTCCGCCTTCGCCGCAGGTAGTCATATTTTTTAGTGAATGAAAACTGAACACGCCGACATTGCCGATTGAGCCTGCCTTTTTGCCTTTATATTCCGCGATTGGCGCATGAGCGCAATCCTCAAGCACATATAGCTTATGCTTTTTGGCAATATCCATAATTGGGTCCATATCGCACATCTGCCCGCCATAATGAACAACATAGATAGCCTTGGTCTTTTTCGTTACCTTCCGGGCAATATCCGCAGGATCAATATTGAATGTCCTGGGGTCAATGTCCGCATACACCGGCGTAACTTTTTCTTTCAGCAATACCAATGATGTAGCAATAAATGTATTCGGCGTAATAATGACTTCATCGCCCTGCTTAAGCTGAAATAGTTGCGTACACAAATGCATACCTGTCGTACAATTCGATACCGCAAAGGCCTGCTTGACACCGTGAGCCTTGGCAAATTCTTCCTGAAAAAACTTAACCTGCGGCCCCATCGTTAGAGAGTCCTGTTTCATCGCTCCAAGAACGGCCTTTTCCTCCTCTTGGCCGTAAATAGAACCAAAGAATGAGTATTTTACTTTCAATTTAACTCCATCGCCGGTCTCATAGCTGGAAGTGATACCGCCTTCGGAATCTTCACCTGTCGTATGTACTTTTTTATCCTTAGCCACGATTTTACCCTTTCGCAATCAAGTATTGACTGTTATTATATCACATGATATAATAACAACAAATATCAATATATCTATGGAGTGCTAATTTGTCAATAGATAAATTATTAAAATTAAATAAACTCGCCGTCAATGGCACACAAACTACTATTTTACAAGCAGTTAGAGATAACAGCCCCATATCACGTTCAGGTATTGTCTCACTTACCGGCCAGCCTCACGCCGCTATTTCCCGTTCAACAGCCATTTTATTATCAAAAAATATTCTTGTCGAAGATGGTGGCACGGACACCAAAGGCCCTCGCCGGAAGCGCGGATTACGACTCAATCCAGACTATGGATACGTCATCGGTGTTGAGTATGGACCGGATGGCATAGAGGCAGTGGCAATGAACACAGCCTACCAGCCCATTGCCAAATCTATCAAAACCATCGATCTGGCAAATCGTGACCAAAAGGAAATACTTGAGATAATCTGCACAACTGTCAAAAGCCTGCAAAAAGATGTTAAGATGCCCGCCGCACAGTGCATCGGTATCGCGGCGGTTGACCCGGGATTGATAGACAGCGATGCCGGCGTAAGTGTATTGGCGACAACAATGGAACGCTGGAACAATGTACCTGTCGTGAATGCCATTGAAGAACAACTAAAGCTGCCCGTACTACTGCTGGGTACAAGCACAGCAAAAATTCTCGCAGTTGACCGCCTTGAACTCAACAACAGCATTGCTAATCTGCTCTATATCGAATATGGCAAAGGTATTGCCTGCGGTATGAAACTTAACAACACCTACATATCCGGTCAGGGGCATCTGGCCGGAGAACTGGGGCATTTACAAATAAGCAATTCACAGGCCGTCTGTCGCTGCGGAGGTGTAGGATGTCTTGAGGCGGTGGCAAGCCTGACAGCGCTTGCAAAAACAGCCACGGCGAGCATTGAAAGCAATAACAGCAGTCTTTCGCAAAAACACGAACTTACTGGTATGGATATCCTGCGAGCCGCTGCCCAACACGACAGACTTGCATCGCGTATTGTTGATGAGGCGTTTGAAAGGCTTGGCGCTGCCGTTGCGGGCATAGTCAATATTTTAAGCCCTAAAATGGTTCTCTTCGATAGCGTTATCAACGAAGCTGGTTCCGAAGCGGTTGCTGTCCTAATGAGGTCCCTGCAAAAAACCATTCTGGCCTCTCATCGGCGGCAGCTCGAAATACGCATAAGCTCCCTTACATCACATATCGGCGCTCTTGGTGGGGCCGCTGCTATACTTGATGTCTGTTTGATAGCTTAAAAAGGAAATACAAAAAATGTCAAAATCTATAACTTTTAATGACATCGTCAAAGGATTGAAAACTCTCGGCCTGACTAAAGGCGACAAGGTTATGGTACACGGCGCACTGAGCAGTTTCGGCACTGTCAATGGTGGAGCCGATACCGTCATTGATGCATTATTGGCAATAGTCGGTTCGACAGGAACTGTACTGATGCCGACATTTGGAAATTCTGATAAGGTTTTTGATGCCCGAAAAAGCGAAACAAACCTTGGTATCATCGCCCAAACATTTTGGCGGCGAAAAAACGCTTTCAGGAGTCGCCATCCGGTCGCATCTGTCGCAGCGATTGGTAATGATGCCGAATATTTTGTCGAATGCCAAGAAAACGCCGCAACTGCCCATGGCAAAGACACACCATATATGAAGCTTGTCGAACAAGGCGGCAAAGTCCTGCTCCTCGGTGTCGATATTGACCGTATGACGCTGCTGCATAGTATAGAAACGGAAGCAAAGCTGCCTTATCTGCGACCAATCACCAAATCCTTTGTTGATGCAAATGGAAAAACTCGTACAAAAACATGGCCATATTTTCCCGGCCCGCATCGTGACTTCATTGGCTCGCAATTATGGCTGCGAAGTAAAGGACTCGTAAAAGAAACTGTTATCGGCAACTGTCAGGCAAAACTATTCGATGCCGCCGCCTTGTTCGAGGCATTGCGGGAAAGACTGCAAAACGAGCCGGAGATTTTCATATCGGATAATCCCAATTTGCCCGATGGAATATCACAAAAGGCTGATATACTTAAAACACACTGGAAACGCCAAACTTTCACCCTTGCCGCGGACAGTCAATTCGCAGGACAATATCTTGAAGAAATCATAGAAAATTGCAAACATTTCGGCATCGACACCATTGTTTTGTCTTTTGTCAACAACATTGCCTGGGCAGCAATTCCAGAAAAGACAAAAAAATGGTATTTGCAGGGACTGCGTCAGGCCAATATCAAAATTGCCGCTCTACGTTTGTCATTTATCCCAACTGAAGATTTGGCGAAACTCGCATCAGAAGCAAACACTGATACCATCATCGTTCCTTCAACAACAGATATAAGTAAAATAAAAAATGTGAAAAGACGCGTAAAAATACTGTTTGAAAATACTCACATCGACTCTGCCGCATTTGTCGAACAAATTAAGACTTTAGAAAAAACTCTGCCCTCTGCAAAGGCGGCCTTTAACCCCCTCGCCTTCGTAGAAGCCGGCGAAAATCCATTTTTAAAATCCTACTATAAAACAGGCATAAAATCTAAAATAGGCGCGTTATATATAAACGATGGATTTGCTATAGGACAGCGCAGCAGCCTTGAAGAGGGATTATCAGAAATCAAAGAACTCATTTCCATACTTCTTTGCAGAAGCTTTGACGGATTATTTATCCTGCAGGGGCATAATTGCAGTGATTTTGCAAACACCGTCAAAAAATTCACGCAAATCCTTGAGG
>Ga0209417_1005891_pt1 | contig 13088 bp, 9 predicted proteins | sample RifGroF2_FD_184002 | JGI IMG/M metagenome (GOLD analysis project Ga0209417, IMG submission 184002) | Groundwater microbial communities from Rifle, Colorado, USA - Groundwater F2 (SPAdes) (version 2) | ecosystem: Environmental > Aquatic > Deep subsurface > Groundwater | place: Rifle, Colorado... | reverse complement strand
GGGAGCCGCTCCCGAACTGCGGCGCGCGGCGGCGCTGGCGGCCCTGCCCGCCGGTTCCGGCTGCGACCTGGCCCGGCATCTCAATTATCCGCGCGGCGCTGCCGAAGTCGTGGAGCTGATCGCCTCGGGGCGGAGCCGGGCGGTGGACGTGGGCCGCATCGATTACTCCGGGCTGGACGGCAAGCCGCTGCGGCGGCACTTCATTAACATGGCGTCCTTCGGCCTGGCCGGCGACGTGGCGCACCATATCCACCGGATGGGCAAGTTCCTGGGCGGGACGCTGTCTTACGCGGTCTCCTCCGGCTGGATCCTCCTGACCGCGCGCGCCAAGGCCCTGCGGCTGGAGGCGGACGGCTCCGCCCTGCCCGGGCGCTACCACCTGGGCGTAGTGGCCAACACTTCCTCCATCGGCGGCGGCATGCTGGTGGCGCCCGGCGCCGAAGAGAGCGACGGGAAGTTCGACCTGGTGCTGGTCGCCGACATGAGCAGGCTTAAACTCTGGAAGAATTTCCCGCGCCTGTACCGCGGCACGCACCTGCGCGAGCCCGGCATCACGCTGCGGCGCATAAGCCGGCTCAGGGCGGAGTCGGACGAAACGGTTTACCTCAATATCGACGGTGAGGCCGACGGCAAACTGCCGGCGGTCATCGAAATGCTGCCCGGGGCGGTAAATGTCATCTGCTAAGGAGCGGTTTATGAATTCTCTGCGCGCGCGCCGCGGTTCCGGGGTGGTCAGCATCCTGGTCGCCGCCGTCATCCTTATAGTGGTGTTCTTGTTCATCGCCAGCTTCGGCGATACCGCGCGCAGGACGCTGGTGCTCTCGCTGGACTCTAAAAAATTCCAGCAGCGCTTTCCCGGGGCGGAGAACCCGGCAAAGCTGGACGCGGCCGGGCGGGCCGCTCTGACCGCGGCGCTTACGGCCGCGCTGCGCGATGCGGACCCCGCCACCCGCAAGCAGGCCGGTTTCGCGCTGGGGCGCGTAGGGCCGGAGGCCCTCGGCGCCGTGCCTGAACTGCTGCGCCTGTTCAAAACCACCGACCTGGAAAGCCGGCGCGGGGCGCTGGTAGGATTGGAGGGCATTGCCGGCCTGAACGTGCCCAAGCCCGTGCAGTGGACCTATACCCCGGACGCTATGGACTGGCGCGCGCGCAAGGCGCTGCGCGCCATAAACACCCCGGAGGCACAGGAGGCGGCCGCCGGCTACACCGGCGCCTGCCCCCGGCAGTTCAAGGCGCCGGAGCTGCGCTGGTGCGACTGACTTTGCCGCAGGAGCGGCCCTAAATAATGTTTTTTATGCAGGTCCAAAACGGGTCTTGACAACTGGTATAGTTCTGGTAGACTATCAATGGGTCCGCGGCCCTTATGAACGGGTGTCTTGCGGACCCTTCCATTTTATACCCTGAACACAGCCCTTCCCGTCTAGAATTCGTTGAAGTAGGAAATGCGTTCGTTGCCGTCGCGGTTGATGATCCAGTGACATTTTCCAGCAGGCCGGGATCGGCCGGGCAGCCGAAGCTGCGGCTTTTATCGCGCGCCTGCATCTGGGCCAGCGCTTCCTTGAATTTCTTGAGGCCGCCGGCGGTGGCGAACTTGGAACAGTTGGTGCTTTCCTGCATGGTGGCGTCCACGTAGACGCGGAAGTCCAGCGGTTTCTCCGCGTTCCTGGCCCATTTGCCGTCGCGGCAGACCAGGTAGGGGCCCGCGTTGTGCTGCGGGCCCAGCACGTCGTCGCGCTTCTGCAGCATATGGTTCCAGAAGCGCATGCCGTTGAAGTTGGCGGCCAGGTCCGCGTAGGAGAACACCCCGGTGGCCAGGGCATTGCCGCCCAGGAAGGTCTTCTCCTTGAAGATGCCGCCCTTGAGCACGCCCACCAGCGGACGCTGCTCCAGGTAATGCTTTTTGAAATACCGCAGGCCCATCCCGAACATGTGCTCCAGCTTGTCCGCGCCGATGATCGTGTCGCCTATCTTTATCAGCGGGAACAGCGCCAGCGGGCTCTTGCCCGCGCCGCGCCGGCCCAACAGGAAGCCGTTCCACATGCTCCACTCGCTGTAGACGGAGGCCTTCAGCGGTATTACCGTGCGGGGAATATCGCCCTCGAGGATGGTCCGCACCAGCTGGCCTTTTTTGTGGTTGGAGAAAACGTCGGTGAGCCGCTCGTAAAGCCGTTCTTCGCTCTCTTTGGAGTCGTCGCAGGCCCCGCCGCTGTTCAGGTCGTAGACGGCGGCCTCCAGGCCTTCGTTGGCGAGCTTGTTGACTTCTTGCGTGACGTCGCCTACCTGCGCGGCGCTGAGGGAGTAATGGTCCGCTTCCGCCGCGTTGGCGGCCGGGGCGGCCGCCGCCAGTATAAGGGTTAAAAGGGCTGCTTTCATCTGTCCTCCGGGGTCCCGTCCTTGCTTCTAAGTAAATGCTAGCAATATCCCCTGAGGGCGCGATTGAGGCCTTTGGCCTTGTTTGGCAAGTATTAAGGCCCGGTCCCGCCTGGGCCCTCCGCGCGCGGCGTTGCCGCGGGGCCCAGGGTCTTGACAATCAAAAAGGCTCTGCTATACTATCCATGAGTCCGCGGTCCCTTATAAACGGGTTTCCGCGGGCTCTTTATTTTTGGGGGGGAACTTTCACTGTCTTGCGGTATTCGAAACCTTTGCGGTCTATGTAGAAGAATTGGTTCTTGATCGCCACGCGGGCAATGCCGTTCCTGAAATTCCCGGCCTGGGTGTACTTGAAATCGATGGCTTCGGTGCCGGTCTTGTCTATGTAGCCCCAGCCCCCGTTAAGGGTCTTCAGGACGGGCGCCAGGCCCTCGTCGAAAGAGGCGCACATGGCGAACCTGAACGGGAGCACTTCCTTGCCCTCCGCGTCGATATAGCCGCAGCGGCCCTCGGCGGCCAGCGACTGCGCGTGCGCGAGCCCGTCGCTGTAGGGGCCTATCATCAGGTAGGGCTTTTCCTTGAAGCCCAGCGTCTTGCGCTCGATGAAGCCGTATTTCTCGCCGAGCCTGGCGGAGGCGAAGCCGCCGCTGAACGGGAAAGCTTGCGGGTACACGGGCGGCAGGATCTCCCGGCCGGCCAGGTCGATGTAGCCGTACTTGCCGTTGAGGCGCGTGCGCGCCGCGCCCTCGCTGACGGTATAAACCTCGTCGAAGCCGGCGCCCTTGAATTCGCCGGTGGCGCGGGAAACCAGGCCCCAGCGGCCGTCTTTTTTGGCCGGGGCCGCCCCTTCCTTAAAAGGCATCAGCTGCTCGTATTCGAAAGGGATGACCGCTTTGCCGGTCTTATCCACGCAGCCCCAGGAGCCCTTCTGCTTGGCCGGGGCGCAGCCCTCGCTGAACGAGCCGGCGTCCAGGTATTTCCCGGCCTCGGAGCGTTTGCCGGCCTTGTCGATGAAACTGTAGAAAACGCCGGTGCGCACCAGCGCCAGCCCTTCGCTGAAGGCCTCGGCGTAGCTGTAAACGGGCTTGATGACCACCTTGCCGCCGGGCTCGGCGAAGCCCCAGGCCTGGCCGTTGGCGTAGGGGATAAGCTCCTGGCCCAGGGCGGGGGCGCAGCAGGCGAGCAGGAGCGTCAGGAAGAGGCTTTTCATATAGGAAAATAATACCACATTTGCGGCGGGCGGGGCACCCGGGAGAAATTTGTATAATTCAGGTAATATGAAAATGAGAATAGCGGTCTATCCCGGCAGTTTCGACCCCGTCACTTTCGGCCACCTGGACATCATAGAGCGCGCTTCCAAGATCTTCGACCGCATTATCGTAAGCGTTTTCGTGCACAGCACCAAAAAGAACATGTTCACCGTGGAAGAGCGCGTGGCCATGCTCAAGACCGCGCTGAAGGGGAAAAAGAAAGTGACGGTGGAATGCTTCGAGGGGCTGCTGGTGGATTACGTGAAGAAGAAAAAGACCACCGTGGTGATAAGGGGCCTGCGCGCCATTTCCGACCTGGAATACGAGTTCCAGATAGCCGCCGTGAACCGCACCCTTTACCCGGCCATCGAGACCGTGTTCTTCATGCCGCGCCAGCGCTATACCTACCTTTCTTCCAGCGTAGTGCGCGATATAGCGCATTTCAGGGGCGACGTCTCCAAGCTGGTGCCGCCGCACGTGGTAAAGGCCATAGCCGCCCGCCGCGGCAAATAGCGAAAAGCTTCAACGGCCAGAAAAGAACCCGGCAAAGCGCGCCGGGTTCTTCTTTTGTGCCGGGCCTGTCCCCGGGTTTACTTCATGCGGTACAGGAACCAGGGGAGCATGAAGACCTTCACCAGCATGGAGACCGCGAGGCCCGAGCAGATCACTATGGCCAGCGGCTGCAGCGGCTTGGCCGCCGGCAGCACGTTGAGCGCCACGGGCAGCAGGCAGGCCACGGAACACAGCGTGGTCATGGCTATCGGGCGCAGCCGGTTCTGAAGGGAGGCCGTCACCGAGGCCAGCCGATCCTCCGTCCGGTTCTTCCGGTAATGGTCTATGAACAGGATGGTGGTGTTCACGCTGATGCCGGTCAGCACGATGATGCCCAGGATAGCGTTGATGCCCAGGTCGGAGCCGAAGGCGTACAGGGCGAGTATAGCCACCACGAAGTTAAGCGGGATGATGGCGAGGGTCAGCGCGCAGTAGCCGGCCGACCTGAAGAAGGCCAGCGTTATGAGGATTATCAGCAGCAGCGACACCGCGGAGCTTGCGAGGAGCGAGCTGATATTCTTCCGGACCGGGCCGTAGGTGTCGGCCACGGTTATGCGGTCGCCGAATTCGTCCTTGAGCTTTTTAGAGAGCGCGCCGTAGTCCGCCCGGGCCGGGTCCTTGAAATACGCCGCCACCTTAGTCGTCCTCGCGCCGTCTTCGCTGTAGAGCTGGCCGTCGAACTCTTTGAACTCCACCGCCGCCACTTCGCCCAGCCGGAAAGTGCGGCCGCCGGCGCGGAAGGTCTTCTTTTTAAGCGCTTCCAGGTCGCGCAGGGGGGCTCCGCCCAGGAAGGTGGGCCGGGCGCGCCCGCCGTCGGCAAGCTCGCCGGCGTAGAAGTCCTCGAAGAGGGGTTTGAGGGCCGCGCCCAGGCCTTCGCAGGCCGCCCCGCAGAGCTTCGAAATCTTTTCCCCGTCTGGGGTGATCACCAGCCGCTTGGTCTTGAAAGGCGCGGGGTACCAGAGCAGCTTCTCGAAGCCGTCCAGCTTGGAAACCGCCGCTTCCACGGCCTGCCTTGCGGCCGCGTCCCCGGTGCCGCTCTTGAGGGTGACAGTGAGGTTCGGCGGGTTGGGGATCTCGAACTGGGTGGGGATCCAGTCCACCACCGCGTATTTGTAGGCCGGGCCGCTTTTGTATTTTTCGGACAGCAGGCGCTTGAGCGCGGCCGAATCCTTGACGTCCCTGAGCCTGAGCAGCATCAGCGAGCGCGCCCGCTGTACTATGGTCATTTCAAAGTCGATGTAGGGGGCCGCGAGCAGCCGCGCCTCGTCCTCGGTCTGCCTGAAGTCCGCCTCCTGGCCCTCGTTGCTGTCCGGGACGTTCACGCTGTCGCGCTGCAGCACGATGATCTGCGACTGCTGGTTGGTGATGAAGTTGCGGTTGACGCGGTACTTCACCAAATACACCGAGCCGGCCAGGCCCGCCGCGCACAGCACCAGGAAGGCGGCCCCCGCGTACTTGTAAAGGACGAACTTCCGCACGGCCCCGGTGAGCCTTTCGAAGCCGCCAGCCGCGTCCGGCGCGGCGCCGGGCCGCCCTTGCGCGCCGCCCAGCGTCAGCAGGGCCGCGGGCACGACGCAGACGGCGAAGAACAAGGACAGCGCCAGGTTGATCATCATCACTACCGCCACGTCGCGGAACACCGCGGCTATCATGTCGCGGGAAAAGCCCATCGGCAGGAAAACGCAGACCGTGCACAGGGCCGAAGCCACCAGCGACGGCCCCACCTCGGCCACCGAGGCGGCGCTGAGGCCTTTTTTGTGGATGTTCTCCGCCACCACTATGGCGGAGTCTATCACCAGCCCCAGCGCTATGGACAGGGCCCCCAGCGAGATGATGTTGATGTTGAGCCGCAGCAGGTACATGATGGCGACGGTGGCGAAGACGGAGAAAGGCACGGAGCAGGCGATGACGCCAACCTGCTTGATGTCCTTTACGAAGAAGAACACCAGGAAAGCGGAGACCAGCACGCCGATAAGGATGGAAACGGAGACGTCGGTGACCGCGGTGCGGATGAAGCCGGCCGGGTCCAGGACTATCTCGGCGGTGACCTTGCCGTTGAATTCCAGGAGCAGAGTATCGAGCCTGGCCATCACGTCCTTCGTGAGGGCGTTAAGGTTCGCGTCGGAATCGGGGGAGATCCACAGCACCAGGGAGTATTCGCCGTTGGTCTTGAACATCTCGTTGGCCTCCACCGGAACCGTCCGCGCGCTGGCTACGTCCTTCAGCCTTACCGGCGCGCCCCCGGCGTGGCCGACCACAGCGGACAGGAGCGAGGCCAGGTCTGCCGCACCGGCGCCGGTCTGCACCAGCAGCTCGCCGCCGGCCAGGTTCACGGCCCCCAGCGCCTGCGCCGCGCCCGTCCGGGCTTTCACCGCCGCCAGCACGTCCAGCCGGGAGAGGCCGCGTTTCTCGAGGCCCGCGTCGTCCAGGACTATGCGCGTTTTTTTCTCAAAGCAGTTGGAAAGCTCGCCCTTGCTGATGGCGCTGTTGGATTTAACGTAGTCGTCTATCTTGGCGGCCAGCTTGCCGTAGATGTAGTCGGGTTTATATTCCTTGGAAGACAGGGCTATTATCAGGACCCCGTTGTTGGAATCCCCGAAATTCACCACCGGCCTTTTCCAGTCGCGCGGGAAAGAGAGGAAGACCGGGTCCAACCGGGAGGCCGTTTCGGCCAGCTTTTTCTGCTTGTCGCTGCCGTAGGGCAGCAGGGCCTTGCAGGTGGCGGCCCCGGCCTGGTAGACGCAGGCCACGTTGTCGAAGCCGGGCGTGGAGAGCAGGCGGCTTTCTATCTCGTCCCCAAATTTGGCTTTGAACTCTTCGGGCGGAAGGGACGCGTAATGCAGGTACACGTAGATCCTGGGCTGCGTGGCGTTGGGGTAGAGTTCGAGGGGGATCTTCAGGGTGAAGAAGACGCCGGCCAGTACAAGGAACAATGAAGCGGCCAGCAGGTTCTTCCTGTTCTTCCAGATAAATTCCATATGTGTTAGCTCCCGTAATTTACCGCAGTTTAAATTGTTTTCGCCCTTACCACCCGGGCATTTTATCTCCCGGCTTTATTAATAGAGCAACTTTTGTGCCAAATAGGATTTGTGCCCGGATAACCGGTTCGTCCCTGATGGACAGGCGCAGGTATAGCCGGGCTGCCCGGCGCGGGCGGCGGGTTTATATTTTCATTTGAAAATATTTTATTCTCAAACGAAAATACCGCGGCCGGCCCGGCCCGGAGATAGAGGGATACTATACCTATAAGAGGAGGCGCGCCGGTCCCATACTGGGCCACGGTTGGCATAATAATTGCACTGTTCTCTGTGACGGGCGCAGTTAAGGCCCAAAAACAAGGCAAGGAGCAACTATGAAGCTTAACAAGCACGTGAAGGCCAGGAAAGAAGGCGAGAGTTATTACCTGCATCATGCCGCCAACGGCGGCCTCCTGAAAATTTCAACCGCGCTGTACGAAAAAATGACCGCCGGCCAGGAAGAGTTCCTGCCCGACGACTTCCTTGCCAAGCTGCGCGGCATGGAAATGCTGGCGGGCACGGAGAACGGCGGCGGCGACCCCGTCTCTACCGGCCGCATCAAGCGGACCGGCTTTCTGGGCCTGCGGAGCGCCAAGTCCCCGTTCCACGTGTTCTGGGAGCTCACCACCAAGTGCACGCTTACCTGCCTGTACTGCTTTCCCGATATGAAGTCCAAGCGCACGGAAGGCCGCAAGCCCGACCTGGACGCGGCCTCGCTGGGCAAGGTGGCCGACCGCATCATAGAAGCGGAACTTTTCAAGGTCACCCTGACCGGCGGCGAAGCCATGCTCCGCCCCGACTTCTGGGACATCGTCAAAAAGCTCGAGGACAACGGCGTGATGGTCTCCGTCATCACCAACGGCGTATACATGCCCGACGAGTTCATCGAAAAAATAAAGAAGACCAGCCTCCTTATAGCCGTCAGCCTGGACGCGCCCGACGAGGGCTGCAACCGCATCACGCGCGGGCCGGACGCCTTCGCCAAGACCCTGGGCACCATCCAGCGCCTGGCCGCCGCCGGCGTCAGGACTTCCAGCATAATCACGGTGACGCGGCATAACTTCACGCTCCTGGAGGACACGGTGAAGCTGCTGCGCGACAACGGGGTCTTCTACATAACCCTGCAGGACCTCAAGCCCTTCGGCAACAAAGAGGTGTACGACAACACCCGCCTCACCGCCGCGCAGGAAGCGGAGCTGCCGGCGAAGCTGAACTACCTCGAGAAGAAGTACAGCGATATCGGCTTCATGTTCACCGAGCTGGCCATCTTCGGCGACCCGTCCAAGGAGCGGCCCTGCAGCGGCAAGCTGATGGACTGCCCGGCGGGCGACCACTTCGGGTATATCGACTACCTCGGGAATTTCTTCCCCTGCAATATGCTGCGCTCCTTCAATATGGGCAACGTGATCGAAACCGGGATCCCCGCGCTGTGGCAGAATTCGGACGCCATCCGCGAGCTGCGCCGGGTAAAGGCCCTGCCGCTCTCCACGGTGGAAAAGTGCGCCTCCTGCTCCAGGAAAGGCAGCTGTCACGGCGGCTGCCGCGGCGACGCCCTGTTCTACGACGGCAAGCTCGACGGCGTGCCTTCAAGATGCCCCGAGAGACGGACGCAGGCCGCGGCGCAGACGGCGGGGGCGCTATGAACCACTGGTTCGTCTTCGAGGTGACCACGCTCTGCGACAAGCGCTGCCCGCTCTGCTGCAACGACAGCATGAGCAAGGGCGCGGTGATGAACTTCGACGTTCTGGCCGGGAAACTGGACGAAGCCCGCGAGTTCAGCGCCACCCGCGGCCTGAAGCCCAGCCTGGTCTTCACCGGCGGGGAGGCCTTCCTGTACCGCGAGAATACCGCCGCCGGCGCCAGGAACCTGGCCGACATCGTCGCCCTCGCCAAGGCCAAAGTGCCGGGCGCGGCCGTCTATGTAAAGACTTCCGGCTTTTCCGCCAACCCTTACCTGGACGGTCTTTTCGACAGGCTGGCCGCGAAATATAACCAGGACGAGCTGAAGGTGCGCCTGGGCATCAACGCCTACCAGCGCTCCGGCCGCGACCTGGTCGAGCGCTTCTCGCATATGCTCGAAAAGCTGCTGCCCAGGCAGGACGTGGTCACGGTGGATACCATCTACGACAAGGCCAACCTGGAGCGCACCTGCGCCGATATAGAGGAAGTGCTGGTGCGGCACGGTTTCCTTTCCGCCGCGAAAGGGCAGCTTTTCGCAGCGGTGAAAAAAGATCCGAACAAACACCTGCGCCTCAAGTTCACGGCCGGCGGCAAGGAACTGTTCCTGGACCTGGGCCCGGCCTACACGCCCACCGGGACCTGCGGCGGCGACTGCTACGACGAGCGGGTCACCGGCCCGTGCGCGACCATCGAGAACGGCTCCAACGCGCTCTATTACAACGCGCGGTTCGACCTGATCCACTGCAACGATTCGTTCGTGGACGGCAGCGTAAAGCCCCTGTCCGGAGCGGCCCTGCCCACGATGGCGGCGCAGCACGACTTCCTGCAGAAAAGGTACGCGCAGCTCAAAGAAGAGCTGAAGGCGCGCGCCCCGTTCGGCTCCCGCAAGGACAGGTGCTTCTACTGCACCAAGTTCATGATGGCGCCGCGGGTGGCGGAGCCCGTATGAAGCTGGGCCGGGATTTCCTCCTGTTCAGGGCGGGGCAGTTCATCTCGCTGCTGGGGGACGCGTTCTCGGCCATAGCTTTGCCCTGGTGGATCTTGGAGCAGACCGGCTCGGCGGGACAGATGGCAGCGGTGATGGTGCCGGCGCTTACGGTCAAGGTAGTGCTGCTGCCGCTGCTGGGGCCGCTGGGCGACAGGTTCAGGCGCAGGGACCTGGCCGTGGCGGGCGACCTGTGGTGCGGCCTGGTGACCCTGGTGCTGGCCGCCGCCGCCTGGAGCGGGCATTTCAGCGTCGGCGGCGTGGCCGTGCTCTACGTTTTCTCCTCGGTGGGCTCCGCGCTTTTCATGTCGGTGTCCGCAAGCATAGTGCCGCAGCTGGTGCCGCCGGCGCTGGTGCCCGAGGCCGTGCGGCAGGGGCAGGCCATTTCGGTGGCCGGCACTATCGTGGGCAGCCTGCTGGGCGGGGCCGTGGTGGCCGCGGCCGGCGTGACCGGGGCGTTGTGCGTGGACGCCGCCTCTTTCTTCGCGGCTGGCCTGGCTACTTACCTTATTAAAGCCGACACGACCCCGGCGCGGGGCGCCGCGGCTCCCGGCCTGGCCGCCTGGGCGGCCGACGTGGCCGACGGCGTGCGCATCGTCGTGAAGGTGCCGGTGCTGCTGTGGACGGCGGTGATAGCCGGCGCGCTTAATTTTTTCTATATGCCCGTGGGCATAGCGCTGCCTTACCTGGTGAAAGAGGCCAACGGCATGCAGGCCTGGGTGCTGGGCGCGGCGCAGTCGGCCATGAGCGCCGGGCTGCTCGTAGGGGCGCTGCTGTCCGGCAAGCTGTGCCGCAGGTTCTTCCCCGACCACGTGGTTTTCGGCGGCATAGCGCTGCTCGGCGCGGCGCTGGCGGTCTCGCCGCACCTGGCGCATCCGCTGGCGCTCTGCGCGGCCTTCCTGGCCGGCGGTTTCGGGCTGATGGCCGGCAACATCCCCGTGCAGGCCCGGCGGGCCCTGGCGGTGCCCGACGCTTACAGGTCCAGGGTGGAATCCTTCTATTCCTTCCTGCGGCTGCTGGCCGCCCCGGCCGGCGTCTGGACGATGGGCGCCGTTATCACGGGTTGGGGGGTGGCCGCGGCCCTCACCCTCTGCGGCTGCGCCATCTGCGCGGTGGCGCTGCTCCTCTATGCCGTTCCGCGGTTCTCGTATTTCTTCCGCCTGCCGGAGGAAAAGGTGGGTTCGTTCATAGCTGAAAATTACCCGGGCGCGGTGGGAGGCTTGTGATGAGTTTTTTACAGATAATAATACTGCTTTTTTCCTGGCTGCTCCTGCTGCCGCTGCTCTGCCTGCGCGCCGGCGCCAAAGAGATCCCCATGCGGGATTTCTTCCGCAACCCGGAAAAAGCCGTGTTCGCCATCTCGCCGGACGGCGCCTACGTCTCTTTCCTGGCGCCGTACAAGGACCGCCTGAACATTTTCGTGCAGAAGCGGGGTTCGGCCGAAGCCGTGAGGGTGAGCTCCGAGACGGAGCGCCCCATCACCGGCGGCTATTTCTGGAAAGGCAGCGGCCGCCTGGTGTACCTGAAGGATTTTAAAGGCGACGAGAACTTCCACGTGGTCCTGGCCGGGCTCGACGGCGGGGCGCCGCGGGACCTGACGCCTTTCCCCGGCGTAAGGGCCGAGCTGGTGGACCGGCTGCCGGACAACGACCGGGAGATCCTGGTCGGGCTTAACAAGCGCAGGAAGGACGTGTTCGACGTGTTCCGGCTGGACGTGGTCACCGGGGAGCTGCGGCAGGCCGCGGAGAACCCGGGCAACATTACCGGGTGGTTCACAGATCACGACGGGAAGCTGCGCGCGGCGCTGGCCGTGGACGGCTCCAGCACCACGCTGCTCTACCGGGACGACGAGGCTGCGGCTTTCAGGCCCGTGCTTACCACTTCGTTCCGGGAAAGCTTCAAGCCGGCGCTGTTTACTTTCGACAATAAGCGGCTGTACGGGCTTTCGAACATAGGCAGGGACAAAACCGCCGCGGTGGAGTTCGACCCGGTCCTGAAGCGGGAGACGGCGCTGATCTACGAGCACCCGGAAGTGGACGTGGCCTGGCTGGAGTTCTCCCGCAAGGGGAAGAAGCTTTTGGGCGCCCGCTATGCCACTTGGAAAGCGTTCACGGAATTCCTGGATCCGGAGTATGGGCGCATGGTAAAAGAGCTGGAACGCCGCCTGCCCGGCTACGCGGTGGAGGTGCAGGACAGCGACAAGGCCGAGGAGGCGTACATAGTGCGCGTTTACAGCGACCGCTCGCTGGGCGCCTACTACCTGTACGAGGCCCCGGCCAAAAAACTGACGAAGCTGGCCGAGATCTACCCGTGGCTTGACGCGAACGAGCTGGCGGAGATGAAGCCGGTCTCGTACCGGTCGCGGGACGGGCTGCTCATCCACGGCTACCTTACGGTGCCGAAGGGCGCCGCCGGGGCAAGGCTGCCGCTGGTGGTCAACCCGCACGGCGGGCCCTGGGTGCGCGACACGTGGGGCTTCAACCCGGAAGCGCAGTTCCTGGCCAGCCGCGGCTATGCCGTGCTGCAGGTGAACTACCGCGGCTCCACCGGTTACGGCCGGAAGTTCTGGGAGGCGTCGTTCAAGCAGTGGGGGAAAAAGATGCAGGACGATATTTCAGACGGCGTGGCTTACGCGGTGGCGCAGGGGACGGCGAACCCGGAGCGCGTGGCGATCTACGGCGGCAGTTACGGCGGCTACGCCGCGCTGGCCGGGGCGGCTTTTACTCCGGACCTGTATGCCTGTGCGGTGGATTACGTCGGGGTGTCGAACCTGCTCACCTTTATGAATAATGTGCCGCCGTACTGGCTGCCTATTATGGACCAGGTGCGGGAGATGATCGGGAACCCGGAAACGGAGAAGGCCGCCCTGGAGGCGGTTTCGCCGGCGCTGCACGCGGAGAAGATAAAGGCGCCGCTGCTGGTGGCGCAGGGGGCTATGGACCCGCGCGTGAAGAAGAGCGAGTCGGACCAGATAGTGGAGAACCTGCGCAGGCGGGGCGTGGCGGTGGAGTACCTGGTGAAGGACAACGAGGGCCACGGCTTTCGCAACGTGGAGAACCGCTTCGAGTTCTACGAGGCGATGGAAAAATTCCTGGCCAAGCACCTTAAGCCTTCCTCAAAATAGCCGCCGCCCCGCGCGCGGCTTCAATATTCATACATCCCGGCGGACGCCGCGTGGACCGGGCCGACAAAACGCGCTCGGCACACCGTGCCTCGCTCATCCTCCGGGATGTA
>Ga0209417_1005889_pt1 | contig 13091 bp, 14 predicted proteins | sample RifGroF2_FD_184002 | JGI IMG/M metagenome (GOLD analysis project Ga0209417, IMG submission 184002) | Groundwater microbial communities from Rifle, Colorado, USA - Groundwater F2 (SPAdes) (version 2) | ecosystem: Environmental > Aquatic > Deep subsurface > Groundwater | place: Rifle, Colorado... | reverse complement strand
CTCCTCTATTGTTGAAAACCATTTAAGCTTTAACCCCGCTTTTAAAATTTTCTTTTAAATGCGGTTGTTAGGAACAAAAATAAAAGATTTTTTAGTATAACCAAAATCTTTTATATAACCCAGATAAACCGGAAGTCACAAAAAACAAATAATTTGTGAGAATGAGTGAATGGCTGAATGGCTGAATGAAAAACATTCATCCATTCATTTCATTCATCCATTCTGTCTGTCTTTTTTTAAATATTCTTACCATTGTGCATAGTCCGCCGTAGCAGATTTTCACTAACTATCTAATTTACACTTCCTAATTTTTTCTCGTTCATTATACTATTAAGCCTCTTAATGCGGTCATCAAGAATTTTAATGCGGGTGTTAATATCTTCTAAAAATTTATCTAGTTTCATTTCGTAGCCGGGTTTGTCATACATTCCCCGCTGCTCAAAGTAGCTCTTAAATAGCCAGTTATATTTAAGCGCTTCCATGTTTTCGGAGAATCGTTCCGTTCCTAACTTAGTTTCTTCCGTTATTTTTATCAAGTTGGCAAATACGGAGGTGATTGAGCTATCCAATGGTGATTTATTGGAAAGCATTTTTCCCAACACACCTTCTCCGTTCTGAACGTTTTTAATAAGATCGTCAATTCCTTTAACCGAATGATCAACATTACGCACAACCGACTGCACATCCGCACCCAAAGTATTTACTACGTTTGCAAGTGTATCAAGTTTATAAGAGATTGAGCCGAGACTTCTATCCGCCGTAACAATTAATCTGTTTGTATTGTTATAAAGATCATCGTTATTTACAAGTTTACCGATAGAACCCGATCCGTTATTCACCTTCTCAACAATTTCGGCAAGATTACGCGCCATATCTTTTGTGTATTCAAGCGTTCCTTTTGCTTCTTCAACCAAAGCGCCAAAATTTAACGGATCTTCCGCCATAATTGTTCCCCCGCTTTCAACTTGCTTTGAAGCGTTTGAACCAACATGCAGCACAATTATTTTGTTCCCGACAAGACCTTCCGTTTCGACTGAGGCACGCATATCTTCTTTAATAAATGATTTGATGTCGGAGACTAAACGAAGCGTTACCTCAACCCTTGCCATCGAATCTCTCATAATTCTCAACTCGCTCACGTTCCCAACTTCAATACCGCTTAAACGAACAGCAGCTCCTTTACGCAATCCTTCGATCGTAGAAAAATATGCTTTTACTTCAAAGGTTGAAGCAAAAAGGGATTGCTTGTTGCCCAAAAGAAAAACTGCCACAAGAAAGAGTATCGAGCCAATGAGAATGAATATTCCCAGCCGGATGGTGCTGCCTTTTGATTCCATAAAAACTCCGTTAATCTACTTTTGTGTCACTCGTAAAAAAGTCATGTAAAAAAGGATCGGTTGAAACGGTTAATTCCTTCAAACTTCCTTTATATTTAATTTTCCCTTTATCCAAAACTACGGCTCTATCGGAAATGATCTGCGCGCAAGCTAAATCATGCGTAATACTGATGGAGGTCATTTCCAATTCATTTTGTAAATCTCTTATCAACCGGCTTATTTCTTTTGTGGTGATAGGATCAAGTCCCGTAGTCGGTTCATCATAGAGCATCAATTTCGGTTCGGTGATAATTGAACGCGCAAGCCCGATACGTTTGCGCATTCCGCCGGAAAGTTCGGAAGGCATTTTATCAACCGCATGTTCAAGCGAAACCATTTCCAAAGCCCGTTTCACCTTTGCTTCAACTTCTTTTTTTGTAAAATAGAAATTCCGTATCAATGGAAAAGCGAGATTTTCTCTAACCGACATAGAATCATACAACGCCGCACTCTGAAAAAGAAAGCCGATATTTTTTCTTAATTCTTTTAATTCTTTGTTCGAAAGGGTATGAACATTTTTCCCTTCAATAAAAACTTCTCCTTCATCGGGCACCAAAAGTTTCACCATACATTTTAACAGAACGCTCTTTCCCGTTCCGCTTTTCCCGAAGACTACGAGATTTTCACCATGATCTACCGAAAGAGAAACATCATCAAGAACAATAAAGTCATCAAACGCTTTTGAGATGTGCGATATTTTCACCATTTCTACGGCCATATCCACAACGTAATTTTTACGAGAACCGTATCGGTTACTAAAATCAACAAAGACGCGAGAACAACGGAAGTTGTAGAGGCTTTTCCAACCCCTTCCGTTCCTTTATCTGCGTTATATCCTTTAAAAGCGCCGACGATACCAACAATAAATCCAAAGAAGAAAGTTTTACCCACACCCGGAAGAATATCACTGAACCTTATCGCTTCAACAACGGAGACAATGTAAAGTTGCATCGACATGTTTTGCGTTAAGATAATTGCAAGGTATCCCCCAAATATTGCAAGGAACACCACATAGAGCGTTAGCATCGGCAAAATTAATGCACAGGCAATAACCCGCGTAACAACCAAATACCGGAAAGGGTCTATTGCAGAAACTTCCATCGCGTCAATCTGTTCGGTTACCCGCATCGAACCAAGTTCTGCACCTATACCGGAGCTTACTCTTCCGGCAAAGATTAATGCGGTAATAACGGGTCCAAGTTCCCTTACAACGGAGAGTGAAACCATCGCCGGTAAAACGGATTCCGCTCCAAACCGGGCAAGGATCGGTTGACTCTGCATCGCCAAAACAGCTCCGATGATAAATCCGGTAACACTTACAATCGGCAGTGTTTTAACGCCGAGTTCATCCATGTGTTTTTTTATTTCGTGAAATTCATACGGAGGTATGAAAACGTTTTTAAGGAAGCGGAAGCAGAATTCAAAGAACTGCCCTACACCGAAAAGGAAGCCGGAAAAGTTGTTATAGACTGCGCTATGTTTTTTTACAAGATTTTTCAATTATGAATACCGGTTACGTTAGATTCTTTTCTTTTGTTAAGATAAAAATAAGAAAAAATGTTTATCCAAGAAACCCGCCCGTGGAAAAGCTTAGAAAGCATTCTCGTAATGCTCGATCGATATTTCACCATTTAAGAACAAAATTGCAACCACGTCAAACCGGATATTTTCGTTTGTAATATTCTTTTCTGCAAGGTACGATTCTGCAATCTTTCTGATCTGGCTCATCTTACGTTTTGTTATTGCTTCTTCGGGTTTACCATATTCAAGGCTTTCACGCGATTTTACCTCTACAAAGACAAGGAAATCTTTATCTCGTGCGACAATGTCTATTTCACCTTTTCCGTAGCGGTAATTCCGCTCAATAATTTCAAAACCCTTTTCAACAAGGAGAGCAGCGGCTTTCTCTTCCCCTTCTTTTCCTTTTTCTTTAGTTGAAGATTGCAAGTTGTCCTCCTAAAATGTTTCTCAAAAAAGTTTTCCGGTGATAAGGTGTAGCGCCATATTTTTTAACTGCGGCTATGTGTTCCGCAGTTGCGTAACCTTTATTCTTCTCCCATTTGTATTCAGGATACAACACTGATAACTTCACCATCAGTTCATCACGCACAACTTTGGCAATAATGGAAGCAGCGGCAATTGAAAATGATTTCGCGTCTCCTTTAACAATAGCTTTCTTTGCAATCTCTGTTTGAAATGTTTTATTCCCATCAATAAGAATGAGATGAGGAGTGATTGATAGTTTCTCCACAGATTTTTTCATGGCAAGAAGCGATGCTTGCAAGATATTTATTGCTTCTATGGTAGTGTGGGGAATGATCTCAAAAGCATAGGACAATGCTTGTTCGGTAATCAGTGTAAAAAGTTTTTCTCTTTGCAAATGAGAAAGTTTTTTGGAATCATTCACACCCGCTATAAATGTTGAAGGATGAAACACAACGGCAGCGGCAACAACGGGACCAGCCAACGGTCCACGTCCGGCTTCATCTACTCCGGCAATTAATTGAATTTCCTTAGTACGGAAAGTATCGTCAAACTTTTTCATTTGCCAAACAAGATTGCGAACAAACCTATAATCATTTGCCATTTTAATAATCGACTTACCTTCCCGAAAGATTTTTTGTCATTCTCTTTGTGCAGAATAAACATACTGTAAATCAACATCGGAACAACTCCGACCGTGATGATCAGTAAATATCTTGCGCTATAAATTTTCAAGAAAAATGGAACGAGCATTGCGATCAGCAAGAAAAGTCCAAAAACATAAAGAAGAGTTTTAGCATGTTCAAAACCAAACTTTACCGGAAAAGTAATCACACCGACTTTTGAATCTCCTTCGGCATCTTCCATATCTTTCACAATTTCTCTCATCAAGTTTATAGTGAACGCAAAAATAAAAGGAAATACAACCGGGCTTACTTTGCCCATGGCAACACCGCCAAACAAAAACGCCAAACCGGTAAGGAATGCAACTACCGTATTCCCCAACAACGGAATTTGCTTCAGCCGATAAGAATAATAAAACGTAAGAACAACAGAACCGAGTACAATAAATACAGCAGATATATTTACAAGAAATGAAAAAGCTATTCCACCCGCTACAAAAAAGAAATAAAGAAAAAGCGCTGTTCCTTTTTTCATTTCACCCTTTGCAAGAATTCTTTCCGGGCGATTGATCTTATCGATCTCAATATCATAATAGTCGTTGATGATGTTTGCTGAAGCCGCTATAAAAGAAGCCGCAAATGACGCAAAAAGTACTACAAAAGTAACCCTCTTATTTCCCGAACATATAAATCCCGCAACAATAACAGTAAAAAATGTTATAGCTCCATTAATCGGTCGTATGATTTTCAAAACGTTTATGTGAGTCTCTTCTTTGATCTACTAAAATTCATTTATAATTCCAAAATGTATCTTCCCTTCGCTAAAAGAATCTCCTTTTGCAAAGGCAAAATTAACATTTAAAATCCCAAGTCCAGTCTCCACATGGAGACCGATACCGTATCCGGTTTTCGTCCCGGATGATTTGGAAATATTCAGTGCAGAGTTTTCTCTTTGTAAAAAATATCCTACATCAAAAAAAGAGAAAGCGAAAGTTCGTCTGGTCAGTAGGAAACGGTACTCAAGATTGGTCCACGCGATTCGCGAGGCAAGAAATTGATTTTCTCTGTATCCGCGAAGTGAATTTGTGCCTCCCATTAAAAACATGTCGGAGATTTCAATTTGTGGTCCTTGCAACTCTTTTCCGTGAATTCCCAACGCCAAAACCTGCCGCTTAAACGGTTGATAGTAAATATTAAAATCAGCAATGATTTTTTGGTGGATCACTTTTGTTTCGGTTGTTGCGGTAATAAGCTGCGCCGGACCATTTATATTTTTTCTTGTGTACACATACGCGTTGGTAAAATATATTCCTTCTGTTGGAGAGTAGGGATCGTCGCGTGAATCGTATTTGAGTGTTATTCCAGTGGAGACTGATGTGGCATCATAAACGGAAATGAAACCGTAATCGTTAAGTGAGGGGATAACTTTTTCATAATCTAAAGTTCCGGATACAGTAATGTCGCTTGTTGCTGTGTAATCAAGTGCAAAGCTGTATTTACGCTGCACATATGAGCTATCTTGTTTTTTTTGAAACAATCCAAAATTGACATGAAAGGGAAAATCGAACACCCATGGCTCAAAATATTTCAGTTCAAGTTCTTGCGAAAGCCGATCGATCTTCTGCCAGCGAAAAGCGGCGGCTCTTCCCGTTCCGAAAAGATTGCGGAGACTTACATTGCTCAAACCGGAGAAATATCCACTTCCGGTTTTTGTATCACCCGGAAGATAGCCGATAATTCCATCAAAATTATTTGTCTCTTTTTCTTTCACCTCTATTTTTAAAACACCTTCATCCTTCTGTGAAAAGTAAAATTGCGCTTCTGCCACGGGATCAAAAAAGCGAAGCCGGTTTAATCGTTTAGGAATTTCATTGATCTTTTTCTGTGAATATTTTTCGTCAGTGTGTAAACCTAATTCACGGATAATGACGTAGTCTCTGGTTTTCGCGTTCCCGGTGATTTCAAAGCGATCAATGCGGCTGTCTTTGTTTTTATTGATCGAGAGGTAAACATCTGCATAATATTTTTGAGTGGAAGAATCATCAAAAAAGTAAATTGATTCAATATCAATTTTAGCGAATGGATACCCTTCCTCATCTAATGAATTGAAAATCATTTCAATATAGTTTTCAATTTTCTGCTTCGTAAAAATTGTAGCTTCCAAATCCTCAGCTTCACGTAAAATATTTCTTTCGCTTAGAGAATCAATTCCGCTAATGATAAGTGTATGAATAAAGGTTGGTTCCCCCTCTTGCAAAAAGAATTGGAGCATATTGGTTAGACTATCTTCACTTTGAACCAAATTTATACTATCAATCTTGAAATGGAAGTACCCAGCATTGTTATATAATTTTTGTAAAGTAGTATCAAAATAAAGTCCGTTGCTATCAGAAAGCGTGGAGAAATTTACAGAAGATATTTCTGTCGATAATATTTTTTCCGAAAAGATTTTATTCCCGAAGAAAGTAATTTTCGGCGTAGTTTGCGAAAAAATAAATTGGGATAAAAGGAAAAATAAAAAGAAGTAACTATTGAGGCGAGTCATCTAACAATTTCATTTTTTTGCCAACCGGTGTAAGCACAACCTGCTTGTGGAGTTCTTCAATTGCAGCGAAGTTTGCAGCACAAATATCGAGACGTTCAGCATTAACTGCGCCAAGCGCTGTAGCTAATTTGCATGTTTCAGCGAAAACAAAATCATTGTGCCAGCCATAGACAATTCCCGCAACAAAAGCGTCGCCGCTTCCGGTAGCATGAACCGCATTAACTTCCGGTGGAATAATTTTAAAATGATAATCAAAATTGGAAGCAAAAACCGGATGCTCTCCATCGGTAATAAATGCCTGCTTAATTCCCTTTTGATAAAGAGAATCGAGAAAAGATAATTTTTCTTTCTCAGATTTTATTTTCACGTTTAGTGATTTTTCAATCTCAGCAACATTGTTATGAAGAATCGTGGGAGACGCATCGATACATTTTGCAAGATGAGCGCCATACGTATCAACTACCGACACCTTATCATATTTATTCGCAAGAGAAATTCCGAAAGGGAAAATGTCATCCGAAGCGGTTGATGGAGAAGAACCGGAGAAGATTACTATCTCACAATTCTGAATCATCTTATCAAGTTTTAATTTAAACTCATTCGCTTCGGCTTCATTTACAATAGTATTTTCTTGAAAATATGTGGAAACAGATTTATTTGATTCATCAGTTATAACGGATGCAATCCTTGTTTCACGTTCGGTTTTGATGAAAGCAAATTGAAGTTCCTCTCGTTCCAAAACAGAACGAAATAGTTTACCATTTGCTCCACCGGAAAATGTAAATCCGAAACTTTTTGTTTCTAAATATTTTAACTGCCGGCTTACATTTATTCCTTTTCCTCCTGCCCGGTAAACTAATTTTCCGTTTCTATTTTCACCGGGAAAAGAAACCTCGTTGTATGTTAAGCAAATTTCCAGCAACGGATTTATGGTTACAGTAAGGATCATATCTTTTACCGGTAGCGTTCCAAATCGTTATAAAAAGGCGTCGTTAAACGATAATCGCCAAAACCCGTATTATCTACAAAAATAAATTGCCGGTTGATCTGGTAATATTCCCAAACTTCGTACGGTTTGGAATCATATTCAAACGGATGGCGGTCAACCGAATTCGGCGCGCCTAAAATGATATAGACCATTCCCATATCAGATTTCCATCCTTCTGTATAGTGAGTGAAGTGGGCGTTGGCATATTCTACACGGCGATAATATTCGTTGAACGCTTCATTCTCCGGTGTTGATTTATTAGGGTCTTTCGCTTTCCAAAAATTTAAGAATCTATCAAGTTTCTCGTAAGAGGTTTTTGCTTCTTTAATTGAATCAAGTTCAGAAGTTGAAGCAAGATAGATCAACTGAGAAACTGCTTTGTCTACGTTTGTAATAGTTGGTGGAACGCCTTCGATCCGTGAGAAGAATCCTTTGCTGGAAGTTGCTTTGATTGATGAATTAACATCATCAATTGCAAGAGTAAAAACATAGTTATCAAGCGGAAGAGCAAGACTGTCGGTCTCCAAAGTTATTCGGTTAATCCCTTTTTGTAAATCTCTCTCAGAAGTTTTTTCGACGATCGCCTTCTTATCTTTTGACGAGATGTAATACTTCAAGAGAACAAGAGAATTGGAATCGGCATAGACCTCGGCGTAAACGGATATTTTCCCTTCGGCAGTTGAAATAATCTTAGAAATATTTGGGAATATTTTTTCTTTTCCGTTAACTACCATTTTATTTCCAACGAACAAAATATCGCTAATATCAATCCGGGCTGCTAACTCTTTTACTTTAAAGTTCACATCGTAAAAACTTTTCTTCCTGGAGTCTTTGTCTTCAACCGTAATAACAAAAACATAATCGCCCGGCGTAAGTGAAAATGATTTTAAACTTAAATTAAAATTTGAGCGTGAGTGTGTCTGGTCAAATTCTTGCGAAGGTATTTTTTCGCTCCAAAATTTTTCGGTTAGAAGGGTTTCTTTGTCCTTGTCGTAAACTGAAACGGTTACGGTGTATTCTGCCTTAAAACCAGTCCCGTCTTTAATAAACTGAAGAGAATTGAACGGAACTTGTACAAACACGTCAACGCGTGTCGTGGAGGGATTATCACTTTTGTAATTGAGAATCTCATAATAAAATGCCGGCAATCCTAATTTATTATAAGCATCGTTTGATTGTTCAACTTGCGCAAACATTTGAAAACTCATGAACAAAGCCAAAACAATTTTTAATGGAGTCATATTTCCACCGTTAAACAGTTGCGTAAAGGTCATACTCGTTACAATCAATAATGGTTGCGTTATAGAATTTTCCGTCTTTCAATGTTTTATTTTTAGCGGAAATCAAAACTTCACCGTCAACTTCAGGAGCGTCTCTATAACTTCTGCCAATATAATAATCTCCCTCTCTACCTTCAACAACAATTCTCAACTCTTTTCCAACAAGAGATAGATTTTTTTCGTGCGAAATAGATTGTTGAATTTCCATTAATTTATTTTTTCTGCGGAGTTTTTCCTTCTCTGTTATCGGATCGCCTAAAAGATAACTGGGGGTGTTCTCTTCTACCGAGTAAGTAAAAACTCCAATTCGGTCGAACTTAAATTCTTTAACAAACTCGCAGAGTTCGTCAAAATGTTCTTTTGTTTCGTTCGGATAACCAACGATGAACGTAGTACGAATTGTAACTCCAGGAATATTTTTACGAAGTTGTTTCAGCATTTCCACCGTTCTGCGTTTTGTAATTCCCCTTCTCATCGATCGCAAAACATCGTCGGAAATATGTTGAAGCGGGATATCGATGTATTTACAAACTTTCGGATTGCTTGCCATTTCTTCCATCAGATCATCCGGAAAGTGCGATGGATAAACGTACATCAGGCGAATCCACTCGATCCCGTCAATCTTGCTCAAGCGATTAATTAGTTCAGCAAGATTTCTTTTTTGATAGAGGTCTTTCCCGTAATCCGTGGTGTCTTGCCCGATTAAAATCAATTCCTTTGTATGATTCTTCGCGAGAAATTCCACTTCCTTAACAAGTTCATCAATTGATTTAGTCTGGTGTTTTCCCCTCATCAAAGGGATGGCGCAAAATGAACAAGGGTTATCGCATCCTTCTGAAATTTTTAAATACGCGGTATGGGTTGGAGTTGTAAGCAGTCTTTCACCGAGCAATTCGCGTTTTAATTCTCCCCCCATCTCTTTTAATATTCCTTCGTAATTTTCGGTTCCAAAGAAAATATCAACTTCAGGAATTTCTTTTTGAAGATCGTCTTTATAACGTTCTGATAAGCAGCCGGATACTATAACTTTTTTAATTTTCCCTTGATTCTTTAAAGCTATGGCGTTAAGAATTGTATTTACAGATTCTTCTTTTGCAGCTTCAATAAATCCGCACGTATTTATTATTACCGTATCAGCTTCATTCGGATCATCTTGCAGTTTAAAATTATTTGCTTTAAGTTGTCGCATCAAACGTTCGGAATCAACCGTATTTTTTGAGCAGCCTAACGTGATAACACTTACTTTATTTTGTTTTGCCATTTAGATTTTTTACCGGGAAATAAAATATTTAACATAAAGAAAAACGACCGGCACGGAAAAAATTAACGAATCGAATCTGTCAAAAATTCCGCCGTGTCCCGGAATTATGTTTGATGAATCTTTTACTCCGGCATCGCGTTTTAAAAGTGACTCAATCAAATCTCCAATTTGTCCAACCGTCCCCAAAATAAATCCGATGATAATTACGTTCTGCCAAGTTAAAAAATCAACAACCAATAACTTTGCCGCAAGCATTGTTAAAATAGAAAAAATAAAACCGGAAATCGCCCCCTCCCAACTTTTCTTAGGGCTAACACGCAAAAACAGTCTGTGCTTTCCGAAAGATAAACCGAAAAAGTAAGCGGCAGAATCGCAAATCCAAATAGTAGCCAACATTGAGATTAGCACCATAGCGCCATGTTGATAATCGGCAAAATATTCACGGAGCAAAATAAAAGCGCTTACGAATAGACCGATATAAAATATTCCGAGAAAAGTAACGCCAAGATTCAATATTGCTGATTTTTCATCCCTAAAAAGTTCGTGTAAAAGTGCACCAAAAACAATCACGAACACCAGCACGGGAAAATCGATAAAATTAAAATATGCGTTAAGGATAAGAAGCAACACCGCCGGCAGCCCGACAATAAGCGATCCGGTCACATCTTTCTTCTTCACCATCGAAATAAATTCATAATATGCTAACGCACCGATAACCAAAGCGAATCCCAAAAAGAAAAATTTTCCCAACAGACAAACCGCAAGAATTATGGGAATAAATAATACCGAGATTAAAATTCTTATAAACGTATTGGACACGGTTATTCCTCGTCTGTTGAAAGAGTTTGCTGATTTATATTTTCTAAATAATCGCGAGCCGATTCTTCATCTTCTTTTCGTATAAAAATTTTTATTGCCGAAGCGTTGCCAAGGCAGGGATAATTACTATCCTGCTGGGATAGAATGATTGTCTCAATATCTGTGCTTTCAAGGTTGGCTTTAATAATATCAGCCTCGTACATTTGAGTACAAACGGTCAACAAAGTAAAATCATTTTCATTCCACGAAAGATCTGCTTCCGGTGATGCTATTAATTCCCCACCGCATTCGCTGCAATTTTTAATTGAACGTTCAAATTTTTTTTTACAATTAGGACAAAACGGCATGTCTACCTACTGAATTGAAGCGGAGGCATTCCGCTTTTTAGTACGATAATAGTATTGAATTCCCATCACCACAAGCACAAATAAAATAATTTGGTAGGTCAAGGAAATTAATGTCGGAGTTAATTCAGCAGAGCTGATCGCTTTGCTTTGTTGGAGTTCTGAATCTCCGAAAACCATAAACAAAACAACTGCGGATAAATTATTTATAAAATGAAGCACCACCGGTACGAGGATCGAATTGCTTTTGTAAGCTGAATAACCAAGATAAAAACCAAGTGCGGTAAGCGGAAGAAATGCGTATGGATTGAAGTGATAAATCCCAAAAAATATTGCCGTGATCAACGCTCCAAGAAACGGTTTATACCTCAGCTCAAAACTTTTTTGGATAAAACCGCGAAACATCACTTCCTCACAAACCGCCGGAGTTATAGCTACAACAGCAATAACGATCGCTCCATCAATAGCAGAATTTATTTTTAACAAACTCCCGTAGGAGCCTTCGACTAACTTATCCAATGAATCAAGAGAATCCTTAACCATTTGAACAAATCCGTTCTGTTTTGCGAGCTGCTCAAAATAATAATTTTGTATGTACAAATAATTTTGAAGTACCGGCGTTAAAGCAATGATTCCAACGGTAAACAATCCGATCTCAATCCACGGCGCGGAGCGGAACCGCAGCACTCGTGTAACATCTTCGTAAATAATTTTAGAAAAGATTAGCGCAGGTAAAAGAATAAAGAGAACCTGCCCCGCCATGGTGATCAATCGAAGAGAGTTCGGGTCGGCTTTTTCAAAATCGAGCCCGAATATTAAAACCGTTAGCAAACCACCGAAAATTTGATAGAAGAAAAATCCTCCGGCTAATCCGATGAGTCCAGCTTTTACCGGAGAAATTTTGGGCGTTAGTTCAGGCTTCGGCTCTTCGTCTAAATTTCCATGATTAGTAGGATTAGAAGAATTATCTAATGGATCCTGATTTTTCGGGTCATCCATCATTTATTTTTTTGCCTGTATTTTTCCGTTCAATCCTTCATACGCGGTTAATTCAGCGTCAATAGCACCCACAATCACTTTTGTTTTTACTTTAATAGGGACTTTCAGCTCATCATTGGTAAGCCAGATCACTATTGTTCCTTCGCTTTTGAATAAACCGCCTTCTTGTACTAACGGTTCTACCATCAAACAGTCGAAAGTTCCGGCGCCGACGGTTATCCTTTCTTTGCCAAGATAGCGGACATCCAGATCGTAAACTTTATCTTTATAAAAATTTTGAAGATTTACTTTATCGCCAATATTCATTTTTGAATAGTTGAAAGTTCTCGCCAAATAAAAAGCTGAAATAATATCATTCACATATTTAGGAATATCGTAAGAACCGCCGGATGTTTTTGCTTTTCCCTTACGTTGATCAAAAAAAGCCGAGAAGTCTCTCGAAAAATTTCCTTCGCGAATATGCTGCTCAAAACGCCACGGAAAAATTCCGAGAACATCAATATATGTTTCGTAACGGTCGCGCACTTTATATATCCAATCAAAATTGGGGACGGAATTCACTTCGAATAATACTTTGTAAGTTTCCCGTCCGGTTATTTTTTTAATTTCGGGAATACGCATGGTAGCAACGCCTGCGGTGACAAAACCGTATTTAACATCATAGGTTAATTTCTCACCGACTTTAAAAGCCTTGTTCTCAATTTTCCGAAAATCAGACCCGGATTCCTGCCCAAAGAGCATTCCGCTAATTAAAAGAATTGATAAACTCCCGGACAGAATCGGGAAAAGATTTTTTTTCATTAAAAGTCTCCGTTCTTTTGAAGCAACATATAATTTTTTTTGATTTCGACAAAAACTTCTTCCATAGAAATT
>Ga0209417_1005888_pt1 | contig 13092 bp, 11 predicted proteins | sample RifGroF2_FD_184002 | JGI IMG/M metagenome (GOLD analysis project Ga0209417, IMG submission 184002) | Groundwater microbial communities from Rifle, Colorado, USA - Groundwater F2 (SPAdes) (version 2) | ecosystem: Environmental > Aquatic > Deep subsurface > Groundwater | place: Rifle, Colorado... | reverse complement strand
CCGGCGGAACTGTCGCCATGTCACAGGAAATTTACGGAACAATAATGAGGCTTAGAGAAATCAAACCTGTGGTTGTTTCTATGGCGGATGTTGCGGCAAGTGGCGGATATTATGTCGCAAGCGCGGCAGACAGAATTTATGCCGATCCCGGTACTCTTACCGGAAGTATAGGCGTAATTATGGGAACTTTAAATGTACAAGAGCTTATGACACAAAAACTCGGAGTTAAATCCGTTGTTATAAAAAGCGGTAAATTCAAAGATACAGGCTCAATGTATCGACCAATGACAGGAGAAGAACAAACACTCCTTCAAAATGTCGTAAATTCAGCATATCACCAGTTTTTAAACGCAATTATAGACGGCAGAATAAAAAGAAACGACAAATATAAAATCGAAAAAGTCACTCTTACAGAGCAAATTTTAAAAAAATATGCTGACGGCAGAATTTTAACGGGAGAACAGGCTAAAACCCTCGGTTTTGTTGACAAACTCGGAGGACTTTATGAAGCGAAAAAAGATATACGTACAATGGCAAAAGTAAGTGAAACTTTCCCTGTAACGCCTTATAACAAACCGACCGGATTTACTGAAATGTTGTTCAGCTCAACAGAATCGCTTATTCCTCATAAAAATATCGAATCATATATGCCGCTTAGCTTAAGTTATCCCCGTCAGCCTTTATTTATGTGGGAGTAGCTATATGAAGAATTTTTTTGATAATTTTTACGGCGTTTTATTTAAACCCTCCGAAACTTTTGACAAATTAAAAGAAAATCCTCAATTAATTCAAGGGTTTATAATAGTTGTTTTAATAAGTATCTTAAGTCCTGTTTTAAAATTTTCTATTAATCAGGAACAGAACCCGTTTTTTCAAGGATTTGAGTTAATTAACGCTTCTTTCTGGGGACTTTTGAGCTGGTTATTTTTTGCGTCTTTTCTTGAAATTATTGCAAGTATCTTTAAAAGAGGCGGCAAAACAAAGATTTTTTTATGTTTATCGGCATTTGCCCTTCTTCCCTGGATATTTTTAGCACCTGCAAGTTTGTTTAAAACAGGCGGGCTTTTATTTAAAGCTCTTGGAATCATGATAGGACTTGCAAGCTGGTTATGGAGTACCCTTCTTACAGCTTTTGCCGTTATGAAAACCTATGACATCTCAGCGCCAAGAGTTATAACCTTTATTCTTATTCCTTTCTTTGGCGGAATTTTAGGTTTTTACTGGTTTTTCGGATTTTTCATGACTTTAATTCAAATATTTCAGTAAAATTATAAATATCCTGCAACAACGCAGTTTTTGCGTCTACAATAACCCTTTTGAGTCTAAAAAGGGTGAGATGAAATATCACCATGAATCGTGATTCATGTTTTTCGTTTGTAGTATATATTATATATATAAAGTTGTTGAACGCAGTTAATTTATAAAGAAGAAAAATTATGCAGGATATTTATAATTTTAAAATTTTCGAACTACAAAAAATAAATAATGGCATTGAATCATATAAAAATGCCATAAATGAAATCGAAGATAAAATTAATTATCTTGAATTGCTAGATGATAAAAATATTCTTGTAGTAAAAAAAGAAAAATTACAAAACGAACTTAAAAATCTGGAAACAAATAAAGAAAAATTAAATGAAGAACTTATCAATAATGAAGGTATCTCAGAACTTATAAAAATAAAATATGCTCTTTTGCTGTCAAATTATGCGGTTTATCACGATAATCCGACTTTACAGCCAAAAAAAGAAGCAAGGACTTTAATTCAAAAAATACTTAATTTTAATAAGATTTCCAAATAATCCTCAAATAACAGCTACACACCCAGCTATTTAATTTAATATATGTTCTTTCAACGGGCATATATTTTTTTATGTGAAAATTCATTTTTTTCGTGAGCCCATTAGCGAAAGCTCTGTCTTATTTCGGCTTGCGTTCCGAAGGCAAGCCCGTCTTGTCTGAGCATAGCGAGTTACGGGCATTTAAAAACTTTAAGCTTAAATCGTAAGCAAGCCAGAAATACAGGAGCTGCCGCGTGGGCTAAAGTTTTCTTTTCGTTCCTTTTCTTTTGCAGTAAAAGAAAAGGAACCAGGGTTTGGGGCAGAGCCCCATTATAAAAAATACCTTCTTATAAAACTACATGTTTGTGTTTTGAGCGCCGTGGAAAACGCCTTTTAACATCTGTTGCATTTCATTTGGATTATTAGATTGGTCTACAGCAGCTTCTTCGGTAATCAAACCAGCTTTTACAAGCTTTAATAAAGACATATTCATACTCATCATATTATTAAAACTGCCTTTATTAATTAAATCATAGATTCTGTCAATTTCATTTCTTTCAATATAATCTTTAGCTGCCGGAGTAACGACCAACATCTCTGTTGCGGGAACTCTGCCTTTGCCGTCTTTTTTCTTAACAAGTTTTTGAGCAACCGTTCCTCTTAATACAGAAGCTATTTGCATTCTTACAGCATCTCTTTCATAAGGCTGAAAAGCGTTAATAATCCTGTTTATTGTTTGAACAGCATCTGTCGTATGAAGTGTAGAAAATACAAGGTGACCGGTTTCCGCAGCTTTTAAGGCGCTGAAAATAGTATCCATATCACGCATTTCACCAATCAGAATAACATCGGGGTCTTGCCTCAGCGCGTATTTTATTCCATTCGGGAAAGTATCGGTATCAACACCGAGTTGTCTTTGAGAAAAAACACTTTTCTGGTTGGTATGAATAAACTCTATAGGATCTTCAAGAGTAACAACGTGTTTTTGTGTGTTGTTATTCATATAGCTCAGTATTGTAGCAAGCGTGGTGGACTTGCCGCTTCCCGTAGGTCCGGTTATTAAAACAAGACCATTATTATAAGTTGTAAAATCTTTAAGTGAAGGAGGAAGGTATAATTCTTCTATAGAGGGTACTTCAAGAGGAATTACCCTTAATACAAGACCAACATTCCCTAAATCATGAAGCAAATTAACCCTAAATCTGGCTATATTTGCCATTTCCAATGAAAAATCAAAGTCATAAGTTGTTTTTACTTTGTGATAAAGCTTCTGAGGAACTATTACCTTTACAATATCATCCATATCCTGCTCTGTAAGCGGAGCATATTTTGTTTTAAGGATAAGACCGTCTTTTCTAACAACAGGAACCGAATTTACCCTTAAATGAATATCCGAAACCCCTTGTTTTACGGATAAGGTTAAAAATGCATGAATTTCAAATTTTGGTGTGGTGCCGGTTTCAAAAGCATTTATCTCATTTTCCATTTTTTTCTCCAATTATTTTTTTGATTAAATCAAAAACTCTCTATATTTAAATATTTTACATGTTTTTTAGATTTCATGAAAGGAAATAAATAAATTATTCACAAAATCACATAGATTCAGGGGCGCAAACTCCAAGAAGTTCAAGAGCGTTTGCAAAAACCTGCTTTACGGAATTAATAAGACATAATCTCGCCTTCATTACATCATTTTCAACATTCAACACTCTTGTAAACGTGTAAAAATAATGGAAATCCTTTGCCAATTCTAAGCAATATCTTGCTATCATGTAAGGCGACCTTGTTTTTGCGGCTGTTTGAATTAAATCTTCAAAAGATTCCAGCTTTAAGACAAGCGCTTTGGTTGAGTCAAGTTCTTTCTCACTTTTTGTTTTCCAAAGTGCCTCGAGAATATTTTTATTGTCACCCTGAACTTGTTTCAGGGTCTTAGCAAGCTCTTCCTGTGTTATAAAAGGAGGAAGTTGTGTTTTGTTATCAGTATCCAATCTTTCGGCTGTCGCGGTTCTTAAGATGCTGCAAACTCTGGCATGAGCATATTGAACATAAAAAACAGGATTTTCATCAGAACTTGACTTCGCTAAATCGACATCAAAATCAAGCGCGGTGTCAATGCTTCTCATAATCATCCAAAAACGAGTTCCGTCAACTCCAACCTCGTCTATAAGGTCTTGAAGGGTGAGCATTTTCTTTCTTTTGCCCATTCTTACCTGTTCACCCGATATAATCAAGTTTACCAGTTGTCCTAAAAGAACTTCTAAACAATCAGGATTTTCCCCCATTGCTTCTATCGAGGCTCTTATTCTTGCCACATAGCCATGATGGTCTGCGCCCCAGATGTTTATAAGTCTTTCAAATCCTTTTTCAATTTTGTCATAGTGATAGGCAATATCTGCTGTAAGATAAGTATAAGAGCCATCGCCTTTTTTAATAACTCTATCCTGATCATCTCCATATTCAGAAGATTTAAACCATAAAGCTCCGTCTTTTTCATAAAGTTTATCGAGATTTTTTAATTTTTCGACAGTCTTTTCAACTTCGCCTCTTTGATGAAGAGTGGTTTCGCTGTACCATGCGTCAAACTCTGTCCTGAATTTTTTCAGCAAATCCTCCTGCTGCTTGAACATAATACCTTTTGCAAAACTCGACATCATTTTAACAACTTCGTCAGAAGGTTTTAGAGATTCGGGATTATTTTTATAAAGCTCTTCTACTTTGTCTTTATTATGTTTCAGATATTCTTTAGCAACATCTATAAGATAATCACCCGCGTAATAGTTTTTTGAGCCTTCTTCTTCTGTTTGAGGGAAGTTAGCCGCTACTCCCAATTCCTGAAGAACTCGCAGCCACAAAGATTTTCCGAGGTTGTTTATTTGATTCCCCGCGTCGTTTATATAAAATTCCTGAGTAACATCATAGCCGGAAAATTTTAATAAATTAGCAAGAGAACTGCCAACTGCTGCCCATCTTCCATGACCTATATGAAGAGGTCCTGTAGGGTTAGCGGAAACATATTCAAGAAGTACTTTTTCAGATTTTCCAAGATTATTTTTGCCAAAATCTTTATTTTTTTCGATTATTTTTGCAATTCCGTTATTTAAAACGCTGTTTCCGAGCTTAAAATTTATGAATCCCTGAATTATTGACACTTCAACATCATCAATATTTATGTATGGTTTTATTGTTTCCGCTATTTTTTGCGGAGCCATTCTCGCATTTTTCGCCAAAATAGAAACATTTACTGAATAATCTCCAAATTCGGGATTTTTGGTTTTTTCAACGATTAATTGAGGAATATCTTCAGTTTTTTCTACATAATATTGAAAAACTTCACCATTTATGACTGCGCCGAATGCACGATTTTGTATTGCTTTGTGCAGTGCTTGTTCAACTTTATTTAAAATTAATTCTTTTATCATAAGCTTTTCTTCAATCCCAACTTTCATCCAGCTCTTATCTTTATCTGAATTATAAAACAAACTTTTAAAAATTAGCATGCTTTAAACTTGTTAAGATTTTATAAAAGCAAGTGTATGTGTATGCTAAACTATTTTTTAAGGGTTATTTAAACACATAGAAACAGGCGGTAATGGTCATGATTCCAATTTTAGATTTGAGCGGACAATATGCAGAATTAAAAACAGATTTAGAGAGAGAAGTATTAAAAGTTTTGTCATCAGGACAATATATTCTTGGCGAAAATGTCAAAAAACTCGAGAAAGATTTTGCTAAATATAATGGAGTAAGTCATGCGCTCGGAGTAGCTTCCGGCACTGACGCACTTCATCTTGCGCTCAGGGCGCTTGATATAGGCACGGGCGATGAAGTTATTACAGTTTCTTTTACTTTCATAGCAACTGTTGAAGCGATAAGCTATGTTGGAGCAACCCCTATTTTTGCGGATATAAATTCTGACACCTTTAATTTTGACGTTAAAGAGCTTGAGAAGAAAATTACACCGAAAACAAAAGCTATAATACCTGTTCATCTTTACGGGCAGCCTGTAGACATGACACCTATTCTTGAAATTGCTCACAAATACAATCTTTATGTGGTTGAAGACTGTGCGCAGGCGATAGGAGCCACATACAAAGGCAAAAAAGTCGGTTCGCTTGGAGATATAGGATGTTTTAGTTTCTTCCCCACCAAAAATCTCGGAACTTTTGGTGATGGCGGAATGGTAACCACAAACAGCGATTATTTGTGTGAAAGAATGGCATCTTTAAGAAATCATGGCAGCAAAGTCAGGTATTACCACGATGAAGTCGGATTAAACAGCCGTCTTGACGAGATTCATGCCGCTATTCTTAACGTAAAATTCCCTCATATAGACAAATGGAACTCAAAAAGACGCGAAGTTGCCTATTATTACAACGAATTGTTTAAAGATGTCGAGGAAATCCAGACACCTAAAGAGATTGAAGATGCTTATTGCGTTTATCACCAGTACACCATAAAAGCCCCTGTAAGAGATCAACTTGTGGAATCCTTGCGGCAAAAAGGCGTTATGGCAATGATTTATTACCCTGTGCCAATTCATTTGCAGGCTGCGTATAAGAATTTTGGTTACAATGAAGGAGCGCTGCCTAACACAGAAAAATGCACAACGCAGGTGCTTTCTTTGCCGATGTTCCCCGAAATTACAAAAGAACAGCAAAAACAGGTAGCAGAAGCTGTTAAATCAAGTCTTATTGAACTTTCTGCTAAAGCTTGACCCTTAATAAAAGGTTTTAGGATGGAAAAACTTATTCCCATACAGGTAATAGAAAATAAAATCTTTTTTATTCGCAATCAAAAAATTATGATTGACAGGGATTTAGCAGAGCTTTATGGAGTGCAAACATTCAGGCTTAATGAATCTGTAAAGCGTAATATAAAAAGATTTCCTCCCGAGTTTATGTTTCAGCTCAATGATAATGAGAAAAAAGGACTCATCGCAAATTGCGATCGGTTCAAAACTCTTGTCCATTCTACATCTAACCCTTATGCTTTTAATGAACATGGCGTTTCAATGCTTTCATCTATATTAAACAGTGAGCAGGCAATTGCTATTAATATTCAGATTATTAAGGCTTTCGTCAAGCTTAGAGAAATGGCTTTAACCCATGCAGAACTCTCAAAGCAATTAAACACTCTTGAATCAACTTTTATAAGCTATGCAAAAGAAAATAATCAAAATATAGAGGAAATTTACCAACATCTAAGATATTTGTTGGAAATTCACCAAGCCCCTAAAATCGGTTTTTAAAAAAATATAATGTGGAATATAAAAAAACTTGGCAAAATCCCATATCAGGAAGCTTATAGGCTTCAGCTTTCTCTTGTAGACGAAAAACTAAATGGCTCAAAAGAAAATTATTTTCTTCTTTGTGAGCATGACTCTGTTTTTACGCGGGGAAAAGGTTCAAAAGAAATCAATATTCTTGATAAAAACATTCCTGTTGTAATGACAAACCGCGGCGGGGATTTGACTTATCATGAACCGGGACAGCTTATCGGCTATATTATTTTATACTTAAAAGCCGAAAAGTTAAGCGTAAAAGATTATTTAGATAAAATTGAAAAATTAATCATAAATACACTTTCAAAACTTGATATTGAAGCCGGAAAGCACCCTGACTTAGTAGGTGTATGGGTTTGCGATAAAAAAATTGCTTCTATCGGCATTGGAATTAAAAAAGGAATAACCATGCATGGGTTTGCTCTTAATATTAACAACAAAATGGAAGGTTTTTCCCGCATAAATCCATGCGGATTAAACTCTGATATTATGATATCTGTTAAAGAGCTAAAAGAGAAATTTCTTTCTCTTAATCATGTTCAAGATTTAATGATAGAAGAATTTTACAGAATATTTTAAGAGGCGAGCCTTCGGCTCGCCTCTTTTACAAAAATTATTTTTATTGTCCGACAGTTAAAGGCTGTTCAAGTGTTATAACCATTTTTGTGCCTAAAGGCATACTAACTTCTCTGCCTTTTCTGATAATTATATAGCCAAGCCCGACAACACCGCCGGTAATAGAACCAACAGCCGCTCCGATTCCAGCTTCGCTTGCAATTGCCCCGATTCCTGTTCCTAGCGCTAATCCGCCTGTGGTTGTTACAGCAACAGAAGAAACATTTTTAACCAACTGCTGTTTTAAGGAACCGCCTCTTAACACACCCGTATTGTCTTTTGTGACGATTTTACCCATCATAGGAATTTTATGTCCATAAGGAGGTTTAACGCTAGTGAATTTAATTTCCATAATAGCATTTCTGCCAACCCTTCCGGCATCTTCGCTATAAGTAACCTGTCCAAAAACTTCGCTTCCGGCAGGAACAACTATATCACTACCTATAGAAATAGGCTGATTGAGTGTAGCAGCAAAAACTTCTCCAACATGATTCTTCTTTGTTGTTATTTCAGAATTTGTAATAATTTCAAATGTAGTGCCCACTGGAACTGTAGTCACTGTTCCTTTTAAAACAGGTGTATTATAGTTATTTCCATAAGCTGAATAATTTTGATTCTGGTTCATTCCGTCGCCAACAGGAGGAAGCACCATAATTTCATCGGCTGCCACAGCAGGCAAAGCAAAATTTCCTAAAATTGACAAAGTTAAAAATAATGAAGCAAATTTATTGAATTTCACGCCTAGTACCTTCTTTCTTATTTCCTTTTACCCTTAAACCCATATTATTTCAATTCTTCCCTATTTTCAGAATTTTGTAAATAAACAAAAAATATGATTTTTTATATGAAGTGCTAAAATGATGTTGTCAAAGGAAAATATCAATAATAAGGCTTGAAAAGTGTCGGAATTTAAAACAAATATTAACGATAAAATTATAAATTCACTTAAATCAATTCTCGGAAATCAAAATGTACTAACCGATTACGAGGACAGATATTGTTATGCTTACGATGCAACGGCAATAGGAGATGCTTTATATCTGCCTGATGTAGTGGTTTTGCCGGAAAACAAAGAACAAATTTGCCAGATTGTAAAAATTGCCAATGAAAACAATATTCCAATAGTTCCAAGAGCTTCAGGAACGAATCTTGTAGGCGGGTGTATTCCACTAAAAGGCGGAATAATTCTACATTTATCAAAAATGAACAAAATTTTAAACATAGACAAAAATAATCTTATCTGTACCGTTCAGCCTGGCGTTGTTGTAGGAAATCTTCAGCAGGAAGTTTCTGAACTCGGGCTTTTTTATCCGCCTGATCCTGCGAGCCTAAAGGTTTCTACAATTGGCGGAAGTATTGCCCAGTCTTCGGGCGGTCCTCGCGGTTTTAAATACGGAACAACAAAAGATTATGTCCTCGGGCTTGAAGTTGTACTTGCCGACGGAACTCTTTTAAAAACAGGCGGAACAACGGTTAAAAACGTTACGGGCTATAATTTGACACAACTTTTTGTAGGTTCTGAAGGAACTCTTGCTATAGTTGTTGAAGCAACACTTAAACTTATTCCAAAACCCGAGGAACAGCAAGTTATGCTGGCATATTTTGAATCCATAGACCAAGCCGCGGAAGCCATTACAGGCATAATTTCCGCAAAAATTACACCTGCGACTCTCGACATTATGGATAAAAACACAATGGTAACAATAGAAAATTTTCATCATGTTGGGCTTCCGACTGATATGGAAGCTGTTTTAGTGTTAGAAATAGACGGTTTTAAAGAATCCGTAGCTGTTCAAACCCAACAAATAATTGATATTTGCAACAAATTTGGAGCTAAAAATATAAGAGTTTCTCAAAATCAGCAGGAAGCAGATGAGCTGTGGTTTGCCAGAAGATCGGCTTTTGGAGCGGTTGCGCGGTTAAGACCAAATGTTTTAACAGAAGATGCTGTAGTTCCCAGAGATAAAATTCCTGAATTTATTAGCAAAACAAGAAAAATCTTTGATAAATATAATTTAACAGTATGTATTATGGGACATGCGGGGGATGGTAATATTCACCCGAATGTTTCACTGGACTTAAGAAACAAAGAAGAAGCAGAAAACTTTGAAAAAGCTGCTGAAGAACTTTTTGACACAGCAATAGAGCTTGGCGGTTCTTTATCAGGAGAACATGGAATAGGCATGCTAAAGGCTGGCTTTATGAAAAAAGCTCTTGATGAGAATGCCATCAAGTATATGAAAGAAATTAAAAAACTTTTTGACCCTAAAAACATTTTAAACCCCGGTAAAATTTTCAATGAATGAAGAAAAAACAAAATTTAAAACTTTAAAAGATTACGCGGAAGATATTTATAAATGCACAAAATGCGGTTTATGCCAATCTGTTTGCCCTATTTATAAGGAAACAGGAATGGAAACCACTGTTTCAAGAGGCAAATTTACTCTTTTAAATGGCATACTCAACGGTAAATTGAAATTTAACAAAAAAATTGCTAAAAATCTCGAACTTTGTTTAGGATGCAAAGCTTGTTACGATTTTTGTCCGAGCGGTATTTCTGCTGAGGAAATTATAACAGCAGCAAGACATGAAAGCTCGAAAATCAACGGCATAGGCTTTATCAAGGGATTTTTACTCGCTAATTTTAAGTCAAATTTCAGGCTGGGCTTATTAAAAATTGGTTTGGATATTTATAGATTCCTTTTTTGTCATTCTGAGGGCTTTAGCCCGAAGAATCTGTCAAATAGTGCAAATAGTCAAATGGACAGATTTCCCCCTACTTTGCTCAGAATGACAGAGCCTTTCAAGACAATAATTAATTATCTAAAGTTATTTAATTCCCAACTCCGAGAAAACATAAAATACAGAAAACTAAAACCTATAAAACCTCAATCAAGGCTGAATATAGTTTATTTCCCAGGTTGTATAAATAACTATGTTAATTCCAGCGTTAAAAATGCAGTCTTAATAGTTCTTGAAAAAAACGGTTTCAAGGTAAATATCCCTAAAAACTTCACCTGCTGCGGAATAGCTGCAAGAAGTTCAGGTGATTTTAAGGGTTTTTCTCAACTTGCAGAAAATAATTTAAACCAAATCCCTGATGATATTGATTATATAATTACTGATTGCGCTTCTTGCGGGTCTGTGTGGGAATTTTATCCTGATTTTGTTCAGGGCAAGCTTAAAGAAAAAGCCAAAATACTTGCCGAAAAAACAATAAACATTAACAAATTTCTTGCCGAAAGAGAAATTTACCTGCCTGAAAACGCTGAAATCAACAAAAAAATTACTTATCATGATCCATGTCACCTAAAAAGATTCCAAAACGTATTTGAAGAGCCGAGAAAAATTCTTAAACAAATTCAGGGAATAGATTTTCAGGAAATGAAAGATGCTGATGTATGTTGCGGAGCTGCAGGAACTTTTTGTATTTCCCAGCCTAAAATATCAAAAGCGATTTCATCAGAAAAAGCACAAAATATTCTTAATACAAAAGCAGATATTGTTTGCACAAGTTGCGCAGGATGCAAAATAGGACTTTCACAGGGATTAACAGAAAAAAACTCAACAATACCGATTTATCACCCCGTTGAACTTCTTGCAGAGCTATATCTCAAAGACGAAAAATAAAATATTTTGCAATTAACATAACTAATTCATCTGTCTATAATTTGGCTACAATCGGCTAAAATAGCTTAAAATCCCTTTATTTTTTATTCATTTAGTAATTTAATTTACTTATAAATTAAATTACTAATTTGAATAAATTGGAAAAGGAGATTAACATGAAAAAAATTATTATTTCACTTGCGGTAATGGGAACAATGCTTTGTTCAAACCTGGAAGCTTTTGCAGCGCAAACAATCGGATATGTTGATATGTCAAAAATCCTTAGCAGTTACACAAAAGCTCAATCTATTACAACAAGTGTTAAAAGTCAGCAAGATGAAATTCAAAAAATGCTAACCGAGGCGAGAAATCAGGTTCAATCAGCTCAAACAGACACAGAAAAAAAAGAGCTTGAGAAAAAATTAACCGAAGAAATTCAACAAAAAAACAATGTTTTTAAGGCTGAATACGAGAAAAATGTACAGGCTCTTCAGGACAATATTGTTAATACAGTAAAAAAAGTCGCCGCAAATAAAAAAATCGATTGTATTTTCAGAAAAGACAACGTTATTATAGGCGGAAAAGATATTACAGACGATGTCCTCGCTGAATTAAACAAATAAAAATATTTTTTAATCAATCTTTAGATGCACCGGGAAAAAACCGGTGCATTTGTTTTATATGTATTTTTTTAATAAAATACTTAAATAATATTAATTTTAAGAGGATTTTTCCTTATGAAAATGTCAAAAATGTTTTTTACAACTTTAAGAGAAACACCTGCTGATGCCGAAGTAGTCAGCCACCAGCTCCTTGTAAGGGCAGGATTTATAAGAAAAACTACGAGCGGAATTTATACATACATGCCACTTATGTGGAAAGTGCTTAAAAAAATAGAAACCATAATCCGCGAAGAAATGGATGCCAAAGACGCTCAAGAATTATTGCTTCCTATACTTCAGCCTGAAGAGCTATGGCAGGAATCAGGAAGATGGGATGTTTACGGAAAAGAATTAATGCGTCTTCAAGACAGGCATGGAAAAATGTGTTGTCTTGGACCAACACACGAAGAAATTATTACAGCCCTTGCAAGAGACGAAATTAAGTCTTATAGGCAGCTTCCTGTCAATTTATACCAGATTCAGGACAAATTCAGAGACGAAATAAGACCTAGATTCGGACTTTTAAGGGGAAAAGAATTTATAATGAAAGATGCTTACAGCTTTGATGCTGATGAAGCGGGGCTTGATGTTTCTTACCAAAAGATGACAGAAGCTTACGTAAATATCTTCAATAGGTGCGGGCTTGAAACCAGAATGGTAAGAAGTGATTCAGGGGCGATAGGCGGAAGCGTAAGCCATGAATTTATGGTATTAACAAGAACTGACAGCGGAGAGAACGACGTTCTTTTCTGTGATACCTGTGATTATGCCGCAAATTCTAACAGAGCAGAGTCAAAAATGCTTCCTGCTCAAACTAACGGTAAAATTACCGGCGAGAAATTTGCCGGAGTGTGCAAAGCAGACGGAGCTTCTGAAATAGATACGCCTAATGTAAAATCCATTGAAGATTTGGCGAAATTCTTTGATATTGCCCCCTCTGCAATATGCAAAACCCTTGTATACGTTGCAGATAAAAGATATGTTCTTGCTCTTATAAGAGGAGATAAAGCAATCGAAGAAATTAAGCTTAAAAATGCTATTGATGCTAACGAAATAAGAATTGCAAGCGACGAAGAGGTTAAAGAACTTGTTGAAAAAAATGGTTTTGATACAGGTTCAGGCTTTATAGGACCTAAAGGAATCA
>Ga0209417_1005886_pt1 | contig 13098 bp, 7 predicted proteins | sample RifGroF2_FD_184002 | JGI IMG/M metagenome (GOLD analysis project Ga0209417, IMG submission 184002) | Groundwater microbial communities from Rifle, Colorado, USA - Groundwater F2 (SPAdes) (version 2) | ecosystem: Environmental > Aquatic > Deep subsurface > Groundwater | place: Rifle, Colorado... | reverse complement strand
GGCTATGACCCTGTGCGGCGTACCGCTTTCATCGGTCTGATACTTGACGCCTGTGACAATTTCGATCTCGGTAATAATATCTCTGAATAGGTCAATATGATAGTTTGAGTTCTGTTTCTGAAGCACCTGACATACCCTTTCGAATCCCATTCCGGTGTCAACATGTTTGTTCGGCAACGGAGTAAGCACGCCGTTCTCATCCCTGTTGTACTGTATGAATACGAGGTTCCATATCTCGAACACTCTCGCACAGTCGCCGTTTGCCTCGCAAATATGCCCCGGAATATTCTGCTTGTCGCAGAAATCGATTCCCCTGTCGTAATGAATTTCTGTGCACGGACCGCACGGACCGGTATCTCCCATTGACCAGAAATTGTCTTTATCTCCGTGTCTGGAAATATGCGAATGATCAATGTCGGTTACCGTTTTCCAAAGTTCTTCAGCCTCATCGTCGTCTTTATATACAGTGGCATAAAGCTTACTTTTATCAAGCTTCCATACTTCGGTCAATAATTCCCATGCCCATGTTATGGCTTCTTTTTTATAATAATCCCCGAACGACCAGTTACCGAGCATTTCAAAGAACGAGTGATGGAATCCGTCCTTTCCGACTTCATCCAGGTCATTATGCTTTCCGCCTGCTCTAATACATTTCTGGCTGTTGACAGCTCTAGTATAATCCCTTTTTCCCGTACCCAGAAAAATATCCTTGAACTGATTCATGCCCGCGTTAGTGAACATAAGGGTCGGGTCGCTGTAGGGTATCACCGGCGATGCAAGAACCTTAGTATGTCCTTTATTTATGAAAAAATTATTAAAATCTTCGCGTATCTCCTTCGTACTCTTCATTTGAACTCCGCAGTTATTACAGGTCTATAACATTAATTTTAAGGACTTTACCGCCTCTTTTAGCTTCGGTGCCGATGAACCAGAAATCATCGAAATCGGTAACTTCTCTTTCTTTTGATAATATTCTTCTCACTACCAGATCGTGTTTTGAGCCTATCTGTGACAGTGAATTCGAGAATGAGAGTCCCCAGTCAAGCGAAAATAAAGCCCTGTCGTGGATCGGCGTCTGAGGTCTGTTCGCAAATCTGATAAGCTTGACATGTACTGCGGCAAATCTCTGCTCTCTGAATTCTGAGAGCTTTTTCTTGAAATCAGCAAGTTTGTCCTTATACTCATCAGTCATCAGTGCGTAAGTTATTATCTTTATTTCAATATCATCAGGTATGTCTTTCAAGAGTTCAAGCTCAGACGGGAAGAAATAAGGATCAACAATTTTGATATATTTTTCTGACATGCTTTCAAGGAGGAAAAGAAGGGTGTTTTTTCCCTGATCAGGATTTTTCATTTCAATAGTAAAATTATCAGGCAGTTTTTCATTAAGAAGTTTGTACCTGTAATAAAAATTTGTTATCCTGTCAATTACTTTATCTGAATCTAATCCCTTGATCTCAACGGCGTCTTTCAGATTGATATTATCCTTGATGATCTCTCTGTAGATCCTTTTTTCAAGCTCGAGTTTATTTGAAAATTCATCGACCTTTTCATGGTAGTCGGTAAGAAGCTGGTCCTTAACTTTCTCAACGCTCTCTCTAACTTTATCGTCAATGATCTTCTGAACCCCTCGCACGGCCATAAGCTTTTCGATCGTTATATCCTTTTCCTCAAGAGATTCAATGTCCTGCGATTTGCTTCTCGGTATATGTTTTGTCAGCTGAACATCCTTTTTTGTTTTCAGCCTTTTTTCAATAATGTCTTTATGTGCGGGATAAATGTTGGAAAGAAAGACTGTCTTTTTTTCAATGATATTTTCATAGATCTCAACAAAACCTTCACTTTCGATCTCAGCCTCAAATTTGATAAGGGAGATAAAATCAAATATAAAATTGATATCATCGATCTTTTCAGTTAGAACTCTATTATAATAATAATTTGCCTCTTGGGATGTATCATTCGCTTTCAGGTATTCCGTAGTTCTTTTTACCAGACGGTCTCTTATTTTAAGATTGAGCCTCTGAATGAAATCCGGCTTAATATTCTTAGTAATATAATCTTCCCATGATATGCTGAATTTGCATTTGTCTTTTTTCTTGTCATATTCCTGATATATAAAACTGATAGAAAATCCGCTGTTCTGCGACAGATAAATGTTTTCATAAGGGAAAGATATTTTAAATTCTTTTTCAAGCAGGGATTTTGATCCGTAGAACACCATCCCGTCGTCTTCCTGGATAAGGATGCCTGTTTTAGGCAAAAGAGTGTTGCTTTCAAAATAAATCACTGAATTAATAAGCTCGCCGTATATAATCCGCCCCGCCCTTAACAGAGTATTTACATAGTCCTGGTCGCCTTTGATCTTCGCGTATTTCTGGATCTCTGATCTTTTTGACAATTTATTCCCCCTTTTTTACGGGTTTGTTTCTTCTGTCCTGAGACTGTTGCGGGTTCCGTTTGCCTGCAGATACGATTTTCTCTTTACCGTCGTTTTCGTCATAGCTTAAGAAATTTCCTTTAGGACAGACTGCACATCCGTTCTCTGTTCTTGAATTTTCATCACGGCTGTTCTTGATGACCTTATAGTCTTTTTCGAGTTTTGTAATAAGTTCAGGCTTAGGTATTATAAGCGTCTCTCCGCCTTCATAGTCAAGAGTTACGGTTTCGTGAAATACATCTATGAATGAGATCGTGGCCTTACCTTTATCGGTCATAAGTACTGAGCCTGTATCCGGTATACCGTCCTTCTGTTCGAGATAAAAATCGTGCTCATATTTAAGGCAGCACTGAAGCTTGCCGCAAGCACCGGAAAATTTCTCGGGTTTTACGAACAGGTTCTGGTCTCTTGCCATTGAAACATTTATTGAAACGAAATTTGTCAGGAACTGGGAACAGCACAATTCCCTGCCGCAAATTCCTATCCCGCCGATTTTCTGGGCTTCATCGCGAACTCCGATCTGACGCAGCTCTATTCTAGTCCTGTATTCGGCTGCAAAAACTTTTACGAGTTCCCTAAAGTCAACCCTTCCGTCCGCCGTGAAATAAAAAACCAATTTTTTTCTGTCGAATTTATATTCAATGTCGATAAATTTCATCTCAAGATCAAAATGCTTTGCCTGTTTCCTTGCATTGACAAGAATGTTGTCTTCTATCCTCCTGTTTTCTTCCAGCCTTCGTAGGTCGATCTGATTACTTTTTCTGATTATCTCGCCGGCAATATCGATATTTTCCCGTTTAAGCTGCTTAATAGTAATTCCGCTCACGATACCCATATCTTCGCCGGATTCGTGGTCAACGATTATATACTCGCCTACTTTCAGAGGTATGGCTTTCGGATTCAAAAAATAATGTTTCCTTACCCCCTTGAAGTTGGTCTCGATCAGGAATTCCTTCCTGTCCTCTGTAGTCAGTTCAGATGTGTCGGTAGTTGGTGAAATTATACCATTAATGATATTTTCGTTCAGCGTGTTTTCCACTTTTTATATTCCTCTCTAAAGTTTAAATACAGGTTTATCATCAGCAGCCTGGGATTGATGTTCCTTCTATACATAACACCGAACTTTTCAAAGTCATTCATGACTGCTGCTCTGATCTTATTCGATTCTTTTCTGTCTTCTCCAAAAGTCGAAGAAAGCAGTTTATTCAATGTTTTTCTAAGTATGAAATCTATTTCGGTATCCGAAAGCTCTTTTATCTCTTCAAGGAATGCATCTGTCAGATTGACTGTCTTCGGCGGCAGGGAATCGAAAAATATTTCATACAGATCTTCGTGAAGCTTTGACAGCCTTGCACCGGAATCTGTTAACAGCTTTGAGAGAGTATCGATACTGCCGAATGAATCGGACACAAGATCCGGTATGAGATCTTTTTCCACATCAGGATGATATTTTCCGATGTAATTTTCAATGTCCTTTTCCGATAGAAGCGGAAAATGTATGTTCAGGCATCTTGATCTTATCGTGTCAAGCACAAATGAAGCATTTTCCGAGATCAGAATGAAGAAAAGATCTGCAGGCGGCTCTTCCAAAATTTTGAGAAGAGAGTTCTGGGCTTCTTTATTCATAAGTTCGGCAGGATAGATGATAACGAACTTTCTGGATTTATTGATCGAATTATATCTTGCAAAATATTTGATCTCGTCGATCTGGGATAGTGTTATGAACCGCCCAGTTTTAAAGCTGAATTTATGATAACCTTTCAGTTTTGATTTTTCTTTGAGCTCAGCGCTGATCATGACTGACTTCTCTTTAATAACTTTATCAGTATCAGCAGCTTTGCTTATCGTCGGAAAAATGTAAAGCAGATCGTCAGATGCAAATGACCCGAGCTGTCTGCAGGTCGCGCACTCGCCGCAGTATCCTTTTTTACCTGCTCCGGGTTGGCAGTTTACTATCTTTATCAGCTCGAGGGCAACAGCTTCTTTTCCGACTCCCTGAGAACCTGTGAACAGGTAAGCGTGATGAAGTTTATTGTTCAATACGGCACCTGATAAACTTTCCGTTATCTTTTTTTGCCCTATTATGTCCTTAAATAAATCCATTTATCCTTAGTTGTCACTAATTATATGCCTGCGCAGTCCGATATTTCTCAAACGCGCGTGTCAATATATAAAAATTTTAGCGTATAGTCAAAGTAAATAAAAGTGAAAATAGATGAGTAATCTGTTTTGAATATGATGAGTTATTTGTTATATTAAACGAGGGAAATCAAATTAATCAAAGGCGGTCAGGATTTGGAAAGAATTTCTTACATAAGTCTTATGAGCAACAAAGTTAAAATGCACGGGGGTATAAATCTAGCTCAGGGAATTCCAGGATTCTTACCTCCTGAAGAACTTCTTGATATTCTGGGATGGATATCTTCGGATAATATCCATCAGTACGCTCCCGCCAACGGAAATATAAAATTGGTGGGACTGCTCAAAGAAAAATATCAGCCTTTCACTGAAGATAACATAATGGTTGTGAACGGAGCTACCGAAGCTGTTTCACTGATCTTTACTTATCTTAACGGGATACTGCAGAAAAATAAAACCGCTCTCGGATTCGATCCGGTTTATGAAAGCTATTCGAGGCTGCCGGGAATTTTCGGAAGAAAATTCGTTTCTTTCCGGTTAGAAAATGATCTGTCGATAGATTTTGAAAAGCTCGAAACGGTCATAGCTGATAACAAGGTCGGTATCATGTTCGTAAATTCGCCGGGAAATCCTCTCGGCAGGGTATGGACAGAAAAAGAATTTGTGAAACTTAAAGAAATATCGGAAAAGCACAAAGTGTTCGTTATAGCTGACTGCGTCTATTCGGAAATTTACTTTAACAAAAAACCTTTCGAACCGCTTTTTAAAAGCGAATATTTTTTCTATGTCAACAGTTTTTCAAAACTCCTTTCTATAACAGGATGGAGGGTAGGATATTTTATAGCTTCAAAAAAGCACATTTCTGAGATAAGGCTTATCCACGATTACACGGGCCTCTGTGCTCCTTCAGTTCTCCAGGAAGCGATCGCACTTTATCTAGATAAACACGATTTCGGGGCTGAATACTCTGTGGCTCTAAGAAAAAAGATCAGCGTATCTTTTGATCTTCTAAGCGAAAAATTGAAGGGTTTCGGATTTAAGATCCCGAAGATCGGAGGCGGATATTTCATCTGGGCAAAGCTGCCTGAAGGATTTGATGACGGTCTGAAATTCGCCATGGATCTTTATGATATCAAAAAGGTGGCTACTGTGCCAGGAATTCACTTTTCTGATGAAGGAAAGAAATTCGTCAGGTTCAACATTGCAAGACCGGTAATAGAGATCGAACAGGCAGGAGAGCTGATAAAAGAGCATATAAAGGGTGTAAAATGATAATTGCGGCACTGGCATCGGCACCGGGAAAAGCTGGAATATCGGTGATAAGGGTATCAGGAAAAGGAAGCTCCGGAATAGTAAAGGAGTTCCTTACATCGAAACAGATCACCAGAAAATTTGAATATAACAGGCTTTATTTTTCAAAATTTTATAATGAAGGCGAGCTGATAGACGAAGTTACAGCGGTCTTTTTCAAAGAAGATCGATCATACACTGGAGAAGAATCCGCAGAAATATATTGTCACGGATCACCTTTAGTTGTGAAGAAAATACTTGAAGCTCTTTACGAAGACAAAAGAGTGCGTCAGGCAGAACCCGGCGAATTTACTCAGCGGAGATTCATGAACGGCAAAACGGATCTTGTTCAGGCCGAAGCTGTAATTGACATGATCAATGCAGAAAGCGATGCTTCATACACAGCATCCAGAGAGCAGCTTGAAGGCGGCCTTTCGGCAGAGCTGAAAAAGATCAATCAGATGCTTATCGACCTGATATCTGTTCTTGAACTGGAACTTGATTTCGCGGACGAAGATCTTGAGTTTACTCCGAAGAATGAGATCGCTGCTAAAGTTGATAATGCGGTAGAAGTTATAAATAAATTCATCGAAGGATACAAAAAGGGAAGAATATTTAAAGACGGGATAAAGGTAGCTCTTGCCGGTGAAGTAAATGTCGGGAAATCTTCTCTGATGAACAGACTGCTAAAATCAGACCGCGTGATCGTCACCGATATCGCCGGAACTACTCGGGATACTATCGAGGAAAAGATAGAGGTTCACGGATACCTTTTAAGGCTTTTCGACACAGCCGGAATAAGGGAGACTTCCGATCTGATTGAAAGTGAGGGTATAAGCAGATCGAAAAAGATCCTTGAAGCGGCGGACATAGTTCTTCAGGTCATTGATTCTGTAAACGCTGAGATTGTGCCTCATATCAAAGCTGAAAATGTAATAAAAGTTTACAATAAATGCGATCTTAAAGATCTCAGCGTAGGAGAAGGCTCGATAAAGATCAGCTGTAAGACCGGGCAGGGAATTGAAGAGCTGAAAGATTTGATCGTAAGGGCAGTAATTGATGAGAATATGACCTATCAGCCTTACTACATTTCAAACCTGCGTCATCTGAATATACTCAAAGATACTTCAGCTAAGCTCGAACAGGCGAAAGTATCAATTAACGAATCACAGACTAACGAAGTCGTAATTCTCGATCTTAGACAGGCACTCGATTCACTTGGAGAACTCACAGGGGAAACTACAAGCCTGGATATTATAAATAACATTTTCTCGAAATTTTGCATAGGAAAATAGCTATGAACAGACAAATTCAGGCATACAGGAACCGGCCGACGAGAGCCATAATCAATCTTGATAATCTGAGGCACAATTACGGGATAATGAGATCATTTATCGACGCAGACGTGAAGGTAATGGGCATCATAAAGGCCAATGCCTACGGACACGGGATGCTGGAGGTTGCGAACAGGCTGACCAAACTGGGTGTAAATTATTTCGGAGTGGCGTTTCTTGAAGAAGGCATATTTTTAAGAGAGCATGACATAAAAACTCCGATACTTGTAATGGGCGGGATCAATATCGAACAGATCCCTGATTTTATCAGGTACGACATCGACATAACCACCTCTTCTATGGATAAAACAAAAGCGATAAGCGAAACGGCTTCATCGTTAAGAAAAGCGGCAAAAGTTCATATCAAGATCGACACAGGTATGGAAAGGCTGGGAGTACACTGGTACAACGCCGAGAAGTTCATCGAGGAAACATTCAGCGCACCCAATATTATTGTAGAAGGTATTTTCACCCACTTCGCCAAATCGGACGGCATAAATGAACACGATAAGGAATTTACGGAACTTCAGATAAAACGCTTCGATGCACTGCTTGAATATATGGCGATAAAAGGCTACGACGCGAAATACATCCACTGCGCTAATTCAGCAGGAATTATTAATTATAAAAATTCACATTTCAACATGGTCAGACCGGGTCTGATGCTCTACGGCTATTCGTCACTTCCACCCGATTTTAAAGGAATGCTCAAACCTGTGATGACCCTCTTAACAAAAGTGTCATATTTCAAGGTCATTCCTCCCGGAACCGGTGTCAGCTACAATCACACTTTCACAAGCGAGATCCAGACAAGAATAGTAACTCTTCCTGTCGGCTACGGTGACGGTTATAACAGGCTCCTGTCCAACAGGGGAGAGGTCATGATAAGAGGAAAAACTCACAAAATTGCAGGAAATATTTGTATGGACCAGATGATGGTCGATCTGGGACCGGGTGGAGAAGCGTTCAACGGAGACGATGTGCTGCTTTTCGGCAGATCGGGAGACGACGAGATAAGACTGGAAGACCTGTGTGATAAAATTCATACGATACCTTATGAGATACTTACTATGATCTCATCAAGGGTACCTAGGATATATGTTGATTAAAAAAATAATGAGGATATTATGATGTCAAAATATTTAGCGGTACTAATAATTATCTGGAGCGTGACGATGACTGCACAGGAAAAAAAACCTTACCTGATCTATAATTCCGATCTTAAACCTGCTGACTATCAGGACATTGTTAAAAAAGCGTCATCGTCAGATATGGTATTTTTCGGTGAAACCCACAACAGCTTTGTTGCGCACAATCTCGAGCTTCAGCTTGTGAAAGACCTGTTAACAACTGCCGGAAATAAACTCATAGTCGGAGCTGAGATGTTCGAGTCTGATAATCAGATGATAATTGATGAATATCTGGCAGGTTATTTCGATGATTCAAAGTTCGAGGCTGACGCAAGGCTGTGGCCCAATTACAAGACCGATTATAAGCCCATTCTTCAGTTCGCAAAGGAAAAGAATTTGAAATTTGTCGCAACGAACATTCCGAGAAGGTATGCGAGCATGGTGAACTACGGCGGTTTTCAAGCTCTTGACAAATTATCGGCCCAGGCGAAATCCTATATTGCGAATCTCCCCGTAAAATTCGACCCGGAAGCTACATGTTACAAAACCATGATCAGAGGAATGAATGAAATGGGCAGTAAAATGGGTCATAAACAAATGGATCCGGTCAATCTGGCCAAAGCTCAGGCTATCAAAGATGCCACCATGGCTCAGTTCATCCTGAAAAACTATTCTCAGGGCAGTATATTTTTTCATTTTAACGGAAGCTTTCATTCATACAATAAAGAGGGGATCGTGCTTTATCTTAATTACGAAAGAAAGGATCTGAAAATAATGAACATTACCGTCGTTGAAGCCGATGACATATCAAAACCTGAATCAGGGGTTAAAGGCAAAGCCGATTTTATAATCGTAATTCCGAATGACTCACCGAAAAGCTATAAATAAAAAAAGGGCGGTTCATTTTGACCGCCCTTTGACTTTTACTATTTTGTTGCTGCATTCTCTCTCAAATCTATTTTTTTAGCGAAATTATTCGCAGTTACGCAGTAGAATTTCTTAGCAGCTGTTGAAAGAACTAAATAGTTTGTGCTTGTTGTTGAAGTCTCAAGCGTCCAACCCGAAGGGAATGAGGCATAAGGATTATTTGAACTGTAAATATTGTAGAAATCAGGTTCAGCTTTTACCGCTTTAATTCCACTCCAGTCTAAAGTTACATACTGGCCGGAAACTGAAATTGTTATATTTGCAGGCGGCACCAGTGACGGGTTAAAAATAAAGCTGTTAAGCTCTGAGTTAAAAGCGGTCTGTTTGGCTGGATTAACATGGTTCGGTTTAACCCTCCAGAAATATTCAGTGTCATCGATCAGGCTTGCAAAGAAATCGAGATCCTGCAGAGCTACGCCTACATAGCCGGTTTTGCTTTCTTTAGCAAATGTTAAAGTCTGACTGTAATAAGGATAGAATATCGTATCAGTCGCCATCTGAACTGTATAGCTTGCCACAGAATCGGACATCACAAACTCCCATACAAGCTCGTCTGTGCGGGTCATATATTCCTTTGGAATAATCAAAAGATCACGGTTGGCAATCAGTCTGTTCGCCTGAGCAAAAGCCGATCCTGAATAAGCTTGATCAACAGATTGAACTTTACACCAGAAATTCATTATTTCCTGCGGTATAATAGCCTCGGGCATTTCTTTTGTAAGTATCCACGAATTCACCTGACCGATATTCCCTGTTCTGACTATTTTTCTATATCCTGTTGAATCGGACATCGATGGCATTCCGGAGAAATCATTTAAACCGAGTTCCATATTATAAGACAGCCCTTCAGAAGGAGTTTCGGTGTCTGAACCGGGTGTGAAGCTGACGGTGGTGTTTAAAAAATCGGTACTTATCAAAATATTTGACGGAGGAGTTGGTAAAGTATTCGGAGTCTGTATGTTGTTTCTGTATATTTTTGTAAAATAATCGCTGGTGCCATCTCTACCGTTAACAAGAATATCTAGATCACCGTCGTTGTCGTAATCACCCCAGCTTGCCCGGCCTCTGTTTGAAGGTTTAAGATCAAAGAGACTGTCAGTAAACAATCCGCTGTCGTTAATATAAATTTTTGTTATTGGGATCGATCCATTCATTCCCGTAAGAAGAATATCAAGATCTCCGTCGTTATCATAATCGCCCCAATTCACAGATCCGTCCTGAACTCCTGGGAAAACAATGCCTGAATCAATAAACGATCCGCTATCGTTTGTAAAGATTTTAGTACTATATCCTTCCATCATTGAATAACCGGCAATTATTAAATCCGTGTCGCCGTCATTATCAAAATCACCAAAATCGAGGCAACTTCTGTAAATGGTTAAAGGCAGCTGCTGCGACAGTACGAATGTTCCGCCGTTGTTAAGATAAGCATAAGTATAATTATCAATACTGCCTCTTCCGCTTATAACAATATCCAGGTCTCCGTCGTTATCGAAATCAGCCCAGTCTCCGCAGCTCCATACTAGCGGAGAAAGTTCTCCGATATTTGATTCAGTGAATGTACTGTCTCTGTTCTCAAGTATTTTTGAAATTTCGCCACCTGCTCCATCCTGACCTGTGACGAGTATATCAAGGTCACCGTCGTTGTCTTTATCTCCCCATTTAACAGTTCCTAAACCTTTACTGGAGATTCCTGAGTCTATGTAAGTAAATGATCCGGAATCGTTCCTGTAGATAATGAGCTCATTTACTCCCATTTGGCCGATCAGCGCAAGGTCGAGGTCCCCGTCGTTGTCAAAATCGCCCCAGTCAGCGTATGAGTAATTCATGCCAAGCAGGTCTGCATTAATATCATTAAAGACTCCATTTTCGTTGTTATAAATAATAGAATGTTTTTGTACTATTGTTTGATCCTGACCGGTAACGAATGCATCGAGATCGCCGTCGTTGTCATAATCCCCCCATAATGAAGATCCGAAAGCTAATCCAAGCATAGAAGTTGAAATATCTGTAAATTCCGGTAAAAGTACAAAGGTCGCAGGCGTTAGCGAAAATTCTGCTATTCGTGTTAAATTAGTATAATTTGGTCTGACCCTCCAGTAGTAAGTCTGTCCTTTGATCAGACTTGTGAAAAAAGAAAGTTCATCAAGAGCTTTAGAAATGTACGCAGCTTTACTTGATTTCGACTTGTCGACGGTCTGTTCGTACGGTGAAGCAAAATTGAAATCTTCGTCAACCTGTACCGTATAATTTGAAATAGAATCGCTGTAAGAGGACTCCCAAAACAAACTATCGTTAGAGTACATCTCAGGATCGTTTGTCAAAGCAAGCTGAATTCCGTATTTAAAAGTATGCAAAGCAGCGAAACTGGATCCGGCGAAACAATTGTCAACAGTCTGTGCTCTGAAATTCAAATCTATTATTTCCTGAGGCAGAAAACCAATAAGGCAATTCTTTAAAGTCCAGCCAAGATTATGGCCGATATTCCCTGCTTCAACTATTTTTCTATAACCGCTTGTCAGATCGGACATTTCAGGTTTAATGTTTTCATCTTTGATATCGATCCCTACATTATAGGTTAAGCCTGTAGCACCAGTTTCATTATCGCTTCCCTCTATTAAACCTAAAACAAGATCATTTCCTGAAACATTAACCGTAAGATTAGACGGCGGGAACGGATCAGCATTATGAACAACAGAGTTGTTTCTGTATATTTTTGACATCCTTACATTGTAATCACCCTCACCTGTAAGAATTATATCAAGATCCCCATCGTTATCGTAATCGCCCCATGCGGAAGAACTACTGTAAACTCCTGAAAGGGAAGAAGAGATGTCTGTAAAAAAACCGGCATCGTTCCGATACACTTTTGAAATTCTCTGACCTGAACCATTCATACCAGTTAAAAGTATATCTAGGTCTCCGTCGTTGTCATAATTGCCCCAGGCAGCAGAGCCAGAAGAAACACCTTCTAGTGAAGCTGAGATATCCGAAAAAATTCCGGAATCGTTCCTATACACTTTTGAGATTCTTCCGTAAGTTCCATTTCCTGTCAAGAGAATATCCAGATCACCATCATTATCGTAATCACCCCAATCAACTGAACTCGTACTTACACCTTGTATTGAAGCTGAAATATCTGTAAAAAATCCGACATCGTTTCTATATATTTTTGAGATACTTTCACCGGAATTATTTGTGCCTGTCAAGAGAATATCCAGATCGCCGTCATTATCGTAATCGCCCCAATCAACTGAACTCGTACTTACGCCTTGTATTGAAGCTGAAATATCTGAAAAAGCACCTGAATCATTCCGATACACTTTTGAAATAGGACCTGAAGCTCCGCTTCCACTGCCTGTCAAGAGAATATCCAAATCACCGTCATTATCATAATCACCCCAGGCTACGGAACCGTAATAAACATCAACCAGAGAGGCAGAAATGTTACTAAAAATTCCAGAATTATTCCTGTACACTCTTGAAATAGGTACAAGAGAGTCATTAAAACCTGTTAACAAAATATCGAGGTCACCGTCATTGTCATAATCGCCCCAGGCTATCCGCCCTGAGTTTACACCTTCCAATGAGGCTGAAATGTCCGTGAAAGATCCGCCATTGTTTCTATATATCTTTGAAATTCGAACACTTGAGCTGTTAGTACCTGTTAACAGAATATCGAGGTCGCCGTCGTTGTCGTAATCGCCAAATTTGACTGAGCTGTTAACAACTCCTTCTAATGAAGATGCAATTTCGGTAAAATCAGGTGTTAGGATAAAATCTCCCGGAACCTGTGAAAAATCAGAAATTCTTTCGGGATTTGAATAATTCGGTCTGATTC
>Ga0209417_1005884_pt1 | contig 13109 bp, 12 predicted proteins | sample RifGroF2_FD_184002 | JGI IMG/M metagenome (GOLD analysis project Ga0209417, IMG submission 184002) | Groundwater microbial communities from Rifle, Colorado, USA - Groundwater F2 (SPAdes) (version 2) | ecosystem: Environmental > Aquatic > Deep subsurface > Groundwater | place: Rifle, Colorado... | reverse complement strand
CAGTTTATAAGTACGCAAGATCTGCCGAGAGTTACTTTGTTAGTGTTTTTTCTGCTATTGTTATCTATATGCTAGAAAAACATGAAAATATAGGCTTTTTTGCAGCGTTAATTTCCTGATTCACATAGTAATAGTTTTATTTGTGAATTATTCACTTTTTTATTTATTTTTATAATATTTAATATATTTGTACTCATAAAAGCTCCTAATTTTTAAAAATATTTTTTATTCTAAATTTTCAAATTCATTTTTTATGAATTGTGTACTTTTTTTTAATAAATCGCAACCACCTTTAAATAAATCTTTATTTCCATTGGCGATTTCTATTAAATCATTTTTGAAAATTTTTCCAAATTTTTGAGCTCTTTGCTCTGGTGTTAATACTAAATTATCTACACCTTGCCTTATTGAGTCTTTTGTGTCTTTTATAACATTAACAATTTTATCAGCAACTTTTTTTATATTTTCTTCTGGATTTATACCAAAATTTTTTTCAATACTATTATTAAAAGCTTTTCCTGTATTGTTGGTATTTAGAGTCACTTTTCTAAATGTTTTTTTTAAGTTTCGCATTTCTTGAGAATCATTTGGACCTTCTGACTCGCCAAATTTTTTTGCTAAATAATAAATGCCTGCGATAACAGATACAGTTATTATAATATTTCTTGTAGTTTTTAATACGCCTGCTTGCGCTTGTGTGTGATAAGTTGCAGAACTAAATAGAAGTGAAAATATAAGTGTAAATCTTATTATTTTACTTGTCTTTAGTAGCTTATGTTTTAATAAAATTTTGTTTTGATTAGTGTTTTGATTAGTTATTTGATTAGTTATTTGATTAGTTATTTCTGTGTTGTGAATCATAGAGAGCGTCCTGGCTTTTAAAGTTTTTTTATATCTAATTATATAATTTATTTTACTTTAAAACAGGCGTTTTTACAAATATTATACAAATTTATTAATTTTCTAGTGAGCAGTAAATTTGATTTAGATAATTAGCTCTTGTAGAGCATTTAGGGTGATTTAAGCTAGATTTGGCTTGTGGACTTTGTGCCATATTATTAAATGTATTTATAAGATTTTCTAACCAAGTTTTATTTTTTAAAAAGCAAAAAATATCGGCTTGTGCTTCTGTAGCTTTATTAAAATCAGATAATAACGTGTTAAAATCTTTAATTTCTTTATTTAGTAAAGAATTATTATTTTTTATTTTATTATACATGTTAATAAAAGCATGTCGCTTTAGATTATGTTTAAATTTTATATGTGCTAGCTCGTGTACAATAAAAGCTTTAACAGCGTCATTTGAAAGATTTTTCTGTTTTATTTTTTCTTCTGATATTTCAACATCATAACCGTTTGTAGAAAATTCATGTTCATTGTTATTTAAAAATTTGATTGGTTCTTTATTTGTTCTTTCTACAATTATAATGTTATTTTCTACAAATATTTTTTCGATATTTAGTTTTTTTTGTAGCTTATCATTTTCTAGAACTTCTAGTAATAATTTTTGCATGCTTGCTGATAATGGCTGTTTTTTATAGCTAATATCTTTATTTTTTTTATATCGTACTTTGTGAGATATTTTTGAATCATTTTTTTCTATTTTAAATTCTGCTTCTGATTTTTCAAGGAATTTTAATATTGCTAATTCTTTTTCTAATACAAGATCTTTAGCTCTCTGATTACACCATTTATACATACTTATATTTTTAGGTTTGGCATTTATTTTAAGAGAAATAAATTTTTCTTCTGTGTTGCTTGTTTTGTTTATGCCGTCGTTAGGCAGATTTTGATCATCTGGATTATTTTTTTTGGGGATAAAATTGAAGGGCCATTTTTTTGTTGAAAATAAATATACACCGGCAATAGTTGCTGCAACTGCAAGAATAGACGTTACTGGTAAAATATTTTTCTTATTAAAATATTTTATTGTATTATTTGTTGCTGTCTTTGAAGTATTAATATTTTTTGTAAAAAATAAAAAAACTGATTTTAGTTCTAAAGCTTTCATTTGGCTTGAAGCCAAAGAAATTAGAATAAGCGCTGAGAAAGTTCTTTTATAATTTTTAAATATCATGATTTACTTTAATATTCGTATTTTTTATTTATAAATTTCTTCTAAATAATTGTTTTATTTAACTGTTATTATTGTACAGGAGTAGAAAACTTTTTGCAAAGGCTAAAAAAGGGAAAGTTATTTATATTTGTAATTGTTTGTTGTTTGGTGGCTGGTATGACAGCATGATAAAAGTTTTTTGTGCAAATGAAATTTAATTTTTTGAGGTTTTTTTCCTAAATGTATTTGCTATTTCTTGTTTTGAAATCTCTGAGGTGGCAATTTTTATTGTTAATTCATAAAGTTCTTCGTTTGTCATTTCAATTTCAATATCGTTTATAGCGAGAAAAATTATAGCTATTGCTATTCCAGCTCTTTTATTGCCATCAACAAATGGGTGATTTTTAATTATGTGATATGCATAAGCTGAAGCCATTTCATAAATATCAGAGTGTAAATACTGACTTGAAAATGTTGCCGATGGTGTATTTATAGCAGAATCTAATAGTCCTTCATCTCTTATGCCGTATGTTCCGCCATATTTTTGTATAAGACCATTATAAATGTCTTTAGCGTCATCTATTGTTATAAATTTAATATTATTCATAATGTTATTTAGCTAGTTTTTTTAGGGCGTCATGATATTTTTTGGTAGTTTTTTCGAAGGCGGCTTGAATTTTTTTATCTTTGCTTATTATTATTTCATCTTTTTTTACAAGTGATATTAGTAGCCCATCATCTACTATCTTTAGCTCCAACTCTGCGCCTTCTTCTATATTAAGAAGTTGCAATATTGGCTTGTCAATAATAAGTGCCATGCTATTACCGAATTTACTTAATTTTTTTATCATTTTAGTGCTCCAAATAAATTAAAATAATAATTAATATATAATACAAGAGTATAATATAAGTCTATATTAAGTATATACTTTGTCAATACTAGATTTATTTTTTTAGCGTTGTTTTGTCGGTCAATCCTAAGACAATTTGTTTAAATATTCGCCCGCGTTCTTGGTAATCTTTAAATAGATCATAGCTAGAGCCAGAAGGGGAGAGTAATATCTGGTCATTGAGTTGCGCAGCTAAAAAACTTGCTTTTACTGCTTGTTCTAGTAAGAGTTTCCCTAGCACGAGTTGTTCAGGTGAAGATTTTTCAAGTATTAGTTTGTCTAAAATTTCAATACTTTGGCAGGGTAAATTTGCCTGTTCGCACATATTTTTAATTATTTCAGCTTCTTTGCCAAAGCTTATTACTAATTTTACATATTTTTTTATTTCACTAATCATGGGGGATCGGTCTACCCCTTTGCTCAAGCCGCCTAAAATTAATATGATAGGCTTATTTTTGCTGGCTAATTTTTGTACGGCTGCGATAGTTGAGGAGATGGTTGTGGCTTTTGAATCGTTGTAAAATTCTATACTGTTTATGGATGCAACTTTTTCCAGTCTGTGTTCGACTTGGCAAGCAAGTGGGTCAATTTCGGCGAAGTTTATGGCATTTGGATCGGCGAGCTTAGCTAGGCTTGTGGTAATGTTATTTTTTGTATATTTGTGCATGCCATCTGTAGCTTTAGCAGAGCATGCGTCTGATAATGCGAGAGTTTTGTTAACAATCTTGCTAAAAATATATAGAGATCCAAATATAATTAATAAATTTTCACGAAATGTAAATTCGGCTAATTTGTCTATTTGCTCTATTGAGCCTATGGTTTCTGTGTTATAGTTTTGTTGGTTGTTTGAAGCGTCTTGTTTTTGTGATAGTTTTATTACTGTGTTTTGATCGTTATGATCCAAGTAAAGTAGGGCATCTTGTGGGCGTAATTTGTCAATTAATTCTTTTGTAGGCTTGTTTTCTGAAAAAAAGTATAACTTGCTTTTTATTTGTATTGGATTTGTAGTGCTGGTATTTGTAATACTGGTATTTGTAATACTGGTATTTGTATTGCTGGTACTAATTGCAGTAGGAGACTCTTTTTGTGTTATTTGTGTTTGAATAAACGGTTGCAATTGGTCGATTAGGCTTATTGGTAAAAGTGCGAATTGGTCGGTTGTTTGGTGGGCAAGTATTTGCATTTTTGCCATAAAATATTCTTGCAAATTACTATGTTTATCTAAGTGGTTAGGGAAAAAGTTTGTCCAAATAGCTAGATCTGGAGCAAATGTTTGGCATAATTCTAGTTGGAAGCTAGATAGTTCCAGCAAAACTAAATCTGGTGCTAAATTATTTTCAAGTACATCTAGCACGCCTGCTCCAATATTACCTCCGGTCCAGATATTAATATTTTGGTGTTTTATTATTTGATCTAGCATATGTGTAATAGTAGTTTTGCCTACTGTGCCGGTTATGCCGACAATAGGGCCAGACGAAAATTCTTTAAAAAAGATATCCAGCTCAGATATAAATTTATGCGAGTATTTTTTATAATTTCTCAGATCTATTCCAGCGCTTGTTACTATTAAATCGTTATTTTCAAGAAAATTTTCAAAAGCTTGGCTATCGCCTTGGTTAACAAAGGTTATTTTGTTGTGCTTTAGATAAGTTTTTTCTTGTTCTGTAAGTTCGCGTTTATCAAGTATTTGTATCTGAGAAGTTTTGCTGTTTATGTAAGATTTTTGTTCAAATTCAGGCGTGTTTAAAAGTTTATTAATAAGATATTTTGTGACGGATTTACCTACCACTCCAAAACCCCATATTCCAATTTTTTTATTTTTTAAATCCATGATTTTCTTTCTATAATTAAAATTAAAAGTTAATAGCATGCAATTAATTACTTATTTTGGTTTATATAAACAGTATTGTTGGAAAAAACATGCTATTATAAGTATAATATAAAAGTATAATTTTGTTTATACTTGGTAATTTTTATATATCTGGTGGTTTAATTTTAATAAGGGTTATGATAATGACAGATAATAAAGGCGAAAATTTAGTAATAGAAAAAGTTAGTTTTAAAGATACTTTAAATTTACCTACAACAGATTTCCCTATAAGGTCAAATGCAAAAGAAGATGATCCAAAAATGATAGCCAGATGGGCATCAGAAGATATTTATAGAAAAACTTCTGAGCAAAATGTTGGAAGAGAAAAATTTATTTTGCATGATGGCCCACCATATGCAAACGGGCATTTGCACCTTGGTCATGCTTATAATAAAATTTTAAAAGATATTGTCACCAAGTCTCAGCGTATGATGGGCAAACATGTTCCTGTAACTCCTGGTTGGGATTGTCATGGATTACCTATTGAACTTAATGTTACAAAAGAAACACCGGGAATGTCAAAGACGGAAATCAAAAAGAAATGTAGAGAATATGCTCAAAGTTGGGTTGATATTCAAAGGAAAGAGTTTAAAGATCTTGGCGTGCTTATGGACTGGGATAGACCATATTTGACTATGAATTATTGTTATGAAGCTTCTATAATTGAAGCTTTTGGTAAATTTGTAGCCGGTGGATATATAGAAAGAAAAAATAAGACCGTTGCATGGTGTTATTCATGCCAGACAGTTTTGGCTTCTGCTGAGATTGAGTATCAAGACAGAAAAGACCCGTCGATTTATGTACAGTTTCCAGTAAATCAAGATGTAATAAAAAATTTGTTTCCAGAGTTAAGTTTAGACAACTTAAGCTTGTTAATCTGGACAACTACCCCTTGGACTTTGCCGTTAAATAGAGCTGTTATTGTAAAGCCAAAAGAAAAATATGTTGTGCTTAAAATTACTAAAGATTTAAAAGATAAAAATGTAATTTTAGGCAAAAAATTGGCAGAGAAATTTTGTGCGGAGATTGGACAAGAGTGCAATATATTGCATGAATTTGACTCAGAAAAATTGACAGGTTTAGTATTGCAGCATCCATTTGTGAAAGATTTACAGGTGCCTGTGATATTTGATCCATTTGTTCAAGTAGACGAAGGTACAGCATGTGTGCATTGCGCGCCTGGTTGTGGTCAAGATGATTATGAAATAGGCCTAAAAAATAAGTTAGAAATATTTTCGCCAATAAGCACGGATGGAAAGTATACGGCTGGTGTTATGCCAAGAGAGCTTGAGGGAATGTCTGTTGCTGATGGTCAAATATGGGTGATTAAAAAATTGGTTGAGTTAGATTTGTTGTTACACAAAACTAGCATCAAGCACTCTTACCCACATTGTTGGAGATGTCGCAGTGGCTTGATTTTTAGGGCAACAAAACAGTGGTTTTGCGATTTATCTAAGAATGATCTCAGGCAAAAGGCTTTAGATGCGTGTGATAAGATAGGTGCTATACCAGAAAACTCTACAAATAGGCTAAAAGCCGCAATAGAAAATAGATTGGAATGGTGTTTGTCTCGTCAACGTGTTTGGGGCGTGCCGATTGTAGCTTTAATTTGTAATAATTGTGATGCGGTATTTGTAGATAAAGATTTTATAGATAAAGTTGCTAAAGAAGTTGAAAAGAGTGGGATAGAGTATTGGGATAATGTAAAATTGGATGAATTAATTTCTAAAAATATAGTATGTAAAAGTTGCGGAGCGCGTGATTTTTCAAAAGAAACTGATATTTTAGATGTTTGGTTTGACTCTGGCGTAAGTCACTATGCAGTGTTGAGTAAAAGAAAAGATTTGGGTTATCCAGCTGATTTATATCTTGAAGGAAAAGATCAGCATAGAGGATGGTTTCAAAGTTCTTTGCTTACAAGCTTGGTATTGCAAAGTGAGCCATGCATGAAGTTTATTGTAACTCACGGTTTTACGGTAGATAAAAATGGCGTGAAGATGTCCAAGTCTATTGGAAATGTTGTCTCGCCAAAAGAAATTATAGATAAATTAGGTACGGATGGTTTGAGAATGTGGGTTGCTTCTATAGACTGTCAGGGAGAAGCTGTAGTTTCTGATAATTTAATTAAAAATGTGCAGGAAGTGTTTAGAAAGATACGCAACACTGCAAGATTTTTATTATCTAATCTTTATGATTTTGATATAAATCGTGATGCAATAGAAATTGATAAAATGTTGCTTATAGATAAATACGCGCTAGAGCAATTATATAAGCTGAATGAAGAAATAATAATAAGTTATGACAAATTTGATTTCACGGCTGTGTTTCACAAATTAGGCGATTATGTCACAACAGATTTAAGTTCTTTTTATTTAGATATAATAAAAGATAGATTATATGTAGAACGCGCCGATGGACATGCAAGAAGATCAGCGCAGACTGCGTGTTGGTATATTTTGGACACACTAAATAAATTAATTGCTCCAGTTTTATCTTTTACCGCAGAACAGATATCTGACTGTTATCAAAAGGGAAAAAAGGGTTTTGAGGGTTGCGAATCTGTACACTTGCAAAATTTTGCAAATTTAGACGGCTTGTTTAAAGAATTGTGTAAAACAACAAAATTGTTGTCTGAAGAAACACTTGAAGTTACTAAGATGCTAACTTATTGTCAAACAAAAGAAGCGGTTGATTTGATGGTTGCATTTGCTGAGCATGAAAAAATTTGGGGCGTGCTTAAAGACATAAGATCAGCGGTGCTTAAAGGCATAGAAGTTGAGCGTGAAAAGCAGTTGATGAGGCATTCGCTTGAGGCAAGTGTAACAGTTTATTTTGATCTTAATAATGAGCGCTTATCGCAACTGTCAGGTTTTTATGATTCTTTAGATAAATCTGGGCAGGATATTAAAAGCTTTTTCAAAGAGTTCTTAATAGTCTCTCAATTTGAAATTGCTCAAAATGAACTTGAGTTAGAAAATTCTGGACTTGAAGGTGTTTATATAAAAGTTAAGAAAGCCACTGGCGATAAATGCCCAAGGTGTTGGAATTGGTCTATTACTGATCATGAACATTTATTATGTGATAGATGCCAGACTGTTTTGAAGTGAATAATTCACAAATAAAAAATAGGATTTGGTTTAATATTTTTGTGAAAATTTTATATAGAAAAAGCGGACTTACTTGATTCAAGTAAGTCCGCTTTTTCTATATAGATAAATTAAATTTTATTTATTTAATTTCGCTTAAGTTATTTTTGATATAAGCTAAATCTTTAAGTTCATTAAGTTTTTTATATAATTCAATTTTTTTAGGCAATTTTATAAATCCTGCGTTATATTGTTCTGTAATAGATTTTAGCTTTTTAGAAATATCGTCTTCTATTTCTTTTGTTTCATTTAATATTTCAAGGGCCTCGTTTATGCATGTTTTTTTAAGATTGGCTTCTGAAATTTTATAAGTATTTACGGTATCTACAAATTCAGTTACAGATTCGTTAAGCTTATTTAATTTTTCTACAGTATCAGTAATGCTCTTTTCGAATGAAACATTATCTTTTGTAGATTTTGTTAAGTAGTTAATAAGTTCTATGTCGGTCCAATTTTTAGCGCTTTTTAAATCACTAAAGCTATCTTTAAAATCTTCCATTGCAATAGATACGCGGCCTAACCCAGTTTTGATACGAGGATACTTGCTTTCTAAAGCTTTTTTTTGCGATCCATCAACTACTTGCTGGCCGTCAGGACTTTTTTTTTGGTCTAAAGGCGCAGCTTTTGTTACAGAGTCATCATTTTTTTTTTGATTGTCAACGGAGGTTGACGATGACGACGGTGTTTTTGAGTCAGTATAAGATGGGCTAGATGCTTGAGCTAAAGATGTACTGTAACTATCTGGATAATCGCTAGATGATGATCCATAGCTATTGCTGCTCGAATATGTTGGCCCATAATAATCCTGTGGCGAATCTACGCCATATTTATATGAATCTTCATCTTTTTCTGCTTGTCCCGCTATAGTTGTTTGGCCTCTAGCTTTTCTTTGGGAAGATTTTGAAGCAGATTCAGCTGATTTTGCTTTACTTTCTTCTTGTTTTTTAATTTTAGGTGCAGCTTCTTTTGTGAATTTATTTATAATTTCGTCAGCATTTTTTATAATTATTTCTGTTTGTATAGCTAGGAAGTTAATTAAATTTACAAGAGCAGACTTTGAAGCTTCATTTTGCATTTTACCAGCAGCATTTACTATTACTTGAGGCTCAAAGTTTTTAATTTTAGATAAAGTTTGAAGATTTCCATAAAGCTTTTCAACTGTCTTTATATCATCTAAATAATAATATTTACCAGTTGATGGATCTGTTTGCTTTAATTTCTCAAGTTTTTGTTTCATTGTTTGCAAGTCTTTATCAAATAGATTCCAGCTTGATTTTTGACCTGCCCACTGAGAAATAGAACCTTTTTTTATTAATCCATCTATTAAATGCTGTACGCTTGGCTTTACGCTATTTAGTTTTTCGTTTAAGCTATTCAAAACTTTGATTATACTATTTATTAAATCAAGAGTATCTTTAATTTTCTTTTTATTTTCAGCTTTCTCAGCATCTTTGTTTTTTGCAATTTCTTTTTCTGCTGGCTTGTCATAATTACTTGTAGTTTGAGAAGCATCAGATTCTGTGTCGCCAAGCTGTTCTATTAAATCATTTATATCTAGATCATCAAAAGCTGCAAATGCTGTTTCTACGTATTGCTTTTGAGCCGCTGGAGTCATGCTTTCTAATTTTTTTTGTTCCTTCTCCACTTCAGCTGCAAGCTCTTTTTCAAATTGAGCTTTTTCTGCCGCAGATAGATTTTCATAGAAATTTTGCATTTCATTCATCATAACGTCCATTTTTTGCATTTGATCTGGGCTAATGTTTAAATCGGGCATTGCTGCAGGGGCGTTTTGAACTTGTGGTGTAGCGCAATACACTGAGCTCGATAATGAACATGCGCTTAACATAAGCGTGAATACTATTTTAGAGAGTCTTTTTGCTATCATAGTTTATCCTTCCTTATATAATATTAAATATATAACTATTAATAAAATAACTAAAAATATACAACAATAACTATTATATTACATTTTATATAAAAATTATTGAATTTAAATAATTTTATTCAGTAACTTATTACTTGTTACTTAAATATATTATATCAAAAGATTTAAAATATGTCTATTAATAAATTTATTGCTATTTTTATTAAAAATAAGCCATTTTTTTGTGGAGCAAGAGTTGAAAAATCTGGGTTCTGGATTTTTGAGCTCCTTGTTGCAATCGGCATTTTGATGCTTATGACTATGTTTTTGTTTAGGTTTAGCTGTAATATGATATCTATGGGGGCTGATGCAATAAGTAGACTTATGGCAATTAATTGTATTGCGTCGCATCTGGACAGTATATTTGATAAAAAAATTGGCTTTGGCTCAAATATTATAGATCTTGGTGAAAATAAAAAAGTTTTTGAGTTTAAGTCTAAAGTTTCTAATATAAATATAGCAAAAAGCAATTTACCTGAATCTTTTAAAAATGGGCAAAAAAGCAGTAATTTTAAGGTTTTGACCTTGTCGGCATCGTACATGTCGGCTTTTGGCAGAGAAAGTGTTGTGAAAGTATTAGCTAGAGCGCCGAATAGGATGCAAAATGATTAATAAATTGGGCTATACGCTAATAGAGGCGATTATTGCATTTTCTATAACAATTTTATTGATAATGCTAATATTTCAGTTTTCGGCGCAATTTTATGCAGGTTTACTTGAAAAATCTAAGTTTAACACTATATATTTGGAAAATTATTTAGCTTTTGATCATATTGTAAGAAATATATCTAAGGCTTCTGGTAAAAAAGAAGCTTGGCTAAAAATTACAGATAATCAGGTAATTTGGCGTGAAAGTGATAATATAGAAGGTGATTTTGTTAGTAATAGCGATAAAAAGATAGCTAAGGGGTATATTATGCAGGATCAAAGCCTATATTATGTTACAGGTAGTTATAATATAGCAGGGGGTTTTTGGTCAAGTCAGAGAAGAAGTTTGCTTTCTAGTGTTATAAAAGATATAAAATTTTCACAAAATTTAAGCGAAGATAATGCTTTTATTATTTCTATAACGTGCAAAATTGATTTTTATTTAAAAAATAAAAAATTTGAATTTGTAAGAATTATTGGATTGAAAAATGGTATTTTGGTTTAAAAAAAATAATAATACCGGCTCGGCAATATTAATTGTTGTGTTTTTAATGTCAGTTTTGTCTATATGTTGCATGATTTTTTGGCAAAAAAGCATCTTGTTTTATAATATTTCTATAAAACGGCTTGAGTATGAACAGAAATACAGGGCAGCATCTTGTGGTCTTGAGTACGCTATTTCTGTTTGCGCCAAAAATCAAGATGACCAAAATAGCTATTTTATGGAGACAGAAGAGTTTGAAATTTCAGATAATATAAAGTATAAGTGTAAAATTTATATAAATAAAAATGGTGAAAAAGTTTTAAATTTAAGGTCTGTTTTAGTAAATTTGGAAGATGAAAAGGTTTTTGAAGTATCATGTGACGCATTAAAAGCAAGGTCTTTTAATACTGAAGAGATAAAAAACAAAAATCTTAAAAAATTAATTATAAATAACTGGAAAGTGTGTGATAAATAATAAGTATATAAGTAATAAGTATATAAATGTATTTTATAAAAAATTTTAAAATTCCTATAACTAATGTGTTAGTTGCAATATCGGCAATAACTTTTGCTTTATCATTTATTTGTAAAGAGTATCTGTATTTTTTTGTATTTATATTTTTAGTTCCAATATTTTTTTTAGCATTTAAATATCCAAAATATTTATCATTTAAGCATGGCTTTTTATGGGGATTAATATTTTTTTTGATACACTTTTCTGGATATGTTTTTATGTTTAATAATCATGCTAATGGGTCTTTTAGGCTTCTTATTCCTGTTTTTATCGCAATTTATTGTGCGCTTTATTCTGGAGTCTGGTTTTTTTTAGCAAATTTATTTTCCAAATATTTTAAATATAAAAGTTTAGCTATATTTTTTTCTTGGGCGATATTTTCATATTTATATTTTATTTGGATAAAATATGGAGTTTTTTGCGTTTTTGGGGAATTTTTTGGATATCCATTTTCTTATCCATTATTACCTATGGCAAGTAAAGTTTCTAATTTATATTTTTTGTCATTTTTTGGTAAAAGCGCTTTTTTAGTATTTGTTATATTATTCTCTCAATTTATTGCTTTATTTTTGATTTATTTTAAAAAAAAATATTTTATTTGTGCGATTGTTTTTTTAGTCCCATTTGTTTTCGGCAATTTTTTTAGCGGGTATAATAATAAATATAAAAATTTTATCTTTAAAAAAGAAAATTTTGGATATATAAATCCAGTAAGCGCGCAAGAATTTGAGCGCCCAATAGATTATGCGCAAGAGATTTATTATAAAATGGTAGATTTGTTGCGAAAAAAGCCAGAAATTAAAGCAATTGTTATGCCAGAATCAAGTTGTCAGTTTTGTTTAAATAAGCATAAATTTGTAATAGATTTATGGACGAAAAATATATTACATAATAATGTAGATTTATTTATAGGCGCGCCTTATCAGGAGGGCGTTAAGATATATAATGCTTTATATTATATATCTTGTGGCAAAATAAAAAAAATTTATAAAAAAATAAATCTTATGCCTTTTGCAGAATATGTTCCGAAATTTTGGAATAATTTTGAGTGTTTTAAAAAATTATTTTTTCAAGATTCTGGGTTTTGCTGTGGCTGCGATAAAAAAGTTATATTTAATTATTGTGAAAATATAACTTTTAGGCCATTAATTTGCTCTGATTTTTTTACTATAAAAAAACGTGACTCTAATTGCTTTTTTAATTCTAGTAACGAAACTTTACTTTTGCCTGTAAATGACAGTATCTTCCAGGCTAATTATTTGCGTGATCTAATGTTGCTGCATGCAAAGCTTGAAGCTGCAAGATTTGGTATAAATATTTTATATGTAGGTTATTATTTTTTAGCGTTTATTTCGAGGGATGGAAATCATATAATAATTTAAATTTTTAAAAAATTTTTAAAAAATAATTAGTAAATAGGCCCTGTTTTTTATACACAGGGCCTATTTACTCAATACAGTGGACACATTTTAAATCCTTGAGGAATAAATTGTGCCGTAATCTAAAATCTCCCGATAAACAGGAGATAATTTTTCCGAACTTAGGTCTAAACCTAACTTTGGAAAAAATCTGCTGAT
>Ga0209417_1005882_pt1 | contig 13114 bp, 12 predicted proteins | sample RifGroF2_FD_184002 | JGI IMG/M metagenome (GOLD analysis project Ga0209417, IMG submission 184002) | Groundwater microbial communities from Rifle, Colorado, USA - Groundwater F2 (SPAdes) (version 2) | ecosystem: Environmental > Aquatic > Deep subsurface > Groundwater | place: Rifle, Colorado... | reverse complement strand
CAGGATGTCAAAATAAATATAGATAGTCTTCTTCAATGGGAAAGTAATGAAAAAATTCCTGAAAAAAAGCTGCCAAAATGGAATTTGGAAAAAATCCCGCTTAAATTTTATATAAATAAAGATGTTTATACAGAAAAATTAATGCCGGAATTTACTAAATCAGTCGAAAATTCTTTTCAAAACTGGTCAAGGGCTTCTCACGGGTTAATCAGGTTTGACAAAAGTTTATCCCCTGATAATGCGGATATATTAATTCGCTGGTCAAATGAAACTCTTCCCGGCAGAAATAATGAAGCCGGTCACAATGATTTAAAAGTCAATAATAACAGGATTCAAAAAGCTGAAATTACCCTGATAGTTTTTCCTGTGATTGATATGAATCTTTCCTCGGAAAATCGAGTGGACAGAGTTAGACGCACAGCTCTTCATGAAATCGGTCATGCTTTAGGCTTAAATCACAGCAGTAATTCCAAAGACATTATGTTTCACAGAGGAATCTATAATGAAAATTTAAGCGCTATAGATACAAAAAGGCTTAATGATCTTTATAAAACAAGGGATCTGGATGTAATTACTTAAATAATACACAAAAACACGATAGAGCCAAATTTAATATTAATATGAATTAACATTAAATTTAACCTATCGCTTTGTGATTATATTATTTACTATTTTTTTCCAGAAGTCAATACTTATATTTACTTTTATTAACTTTTTATATTATTGTTATTAAAATACTTTACAGGATTAAAATAAAAATGGGTTTTGTTGAAGAAATTATAAATACGTTAGAATTAAATTCAAATAGAAGAGAGAAAATTGAAGGGTTTTTAAGTACAGTTTCCTTTTATAAAATTGCTCCTTATGTAAATTATGTAGTGGAAAATAATGATAAATATAAAAAATTTAAAAAAATTATCAATATTGATCAATCACCATGTTTTTGGCAGAAGACCGCAATAAAAGATAAATGGGATTTGGTCACTTATCTGTATAGGTATAATATAAAACTTTCAATAGCTCTTTATCCCTATATTTATTTGATAGAAACAACTTTAAAAACAAAAATAAATAACTTAATGTGTCGAGAATATTCTGAAAATTGGTTTAAAGATGAATCTTTATTTTTTAAAGCTTATTCTCTTGATTTATCTATAGATAAGGAAATTTTTGATAAGTATTTTGTTTTTGGAAAAATTGGAAAAAATGAAGAAAAAGAAATAAAAGAAATTTATAAAAATTATCAAAATCAGTTAAAAATTTTGCCCGAAAAATTAACTACAAGTCAAATCAAAGCTAAAATTTATAAAATAAAAGCATGTATATATCTTATAAAAGCGTCAAGAAAAGCTATAAAAGAAAAAGAAAAAATAGAAATCTTTGCTTTCGTTGAAAATGAAACTACTTTTGGTTACTGGGTATCTTTAATTCAAAATAAACATTTTTGGAAAGAATCTCAAGTTAGTTTAAAAACTATGTTTTTAAATGGAGAAATAAAACAGGAAGAAATAAATGAAAAACATAGCGAAATAAGTAATAAATTAGATAAAATAAGAATTTTAAGAAATCAAATATCTCATCATAATCAAATAATAGGAATAAAAGAAAATCAATTAAAATCCGCTTCAAAAAAATTTTCTTTAATACAAACTTATGAAGATATATTATATTTATTTAGTTTATTGGGAATTGATCCCCAAAAAGATTTATTTATAAATGAACTAAAGTGCAATCAAAATAAAATGTTTTGCAAAGGTAGATCTTTTGAAATTTTATATAATGAATTAAAGCTAATGCATAACAAAATTTAAACAGGAATTAATTTTCCTGATGCATTTATTATCATGCTAAGTATTGAAAACAATATAGAGCCTATAAGCGCAGGAATAATTCCACCGATATGAAATCCGGGGACAAAATAAGCTGATAACGCAAATAAAGCCATGTTTATTACAAGAGTAAATAAACCTAAAGTAAGAATATTTAAAGGTAAAGTAAGGAAGCTGATAATAGGCTTAATAAACATATTTACCAGTCCAATTACTAAAGCGGCGATAAGCGCGGTAACAAAACCCGATATTGCTATGCCGGGAACTATTTTTGCAATAAGAATAAGCGCTAATGCAAAAAGCGCCCATTTAATTAATGTTCTTATCATTTTTATTTCCTTTCGCTTTTCTTTTTAAATTAAATTAGACATATATATTTTAAAATATTTTTCTAAAAATACAATTGCGCTTTTGTATAATGCTAAAAATTTCCCCGACGTAAAAAATAAATGTGATTTATTCTAAAACCGAAAATATGTTAGGTCTGATTAAAATAATTAAAGTCATAATAAAAAAAGATATTATTTTGTTCGGTATATTTATTTATGATTTTAATTTTAAAAATTATAGGAATTTGGTTAATAATAACTATTTGTTTATTGCCGGTTGTTTGTAGTTTCCTGAAATCAGGAAAAATAGCGGATAAATTAAACAAACTTTCGGAAAGGCAAAAATAAATGGATTTTAATGATTTTATATTAATTTGTCTTTTATTGTCATCATTTGTTTTTAATATATTTTTACTTTATGAAAATAAAAATTTAAGAAATGATTAAAATTAGTTAAAAACAGTGTGTTTAAAGAGATTATTTGTAAAAATTTATAAAAGTATAGCTAATACAATCCTTCCAGCAAAACTAATCTGCCTAAAGGCGCTACGTCACAATAAAAATCTAACGAATCAAGAAAACACTTATTCAGGCAAAAGCCGCCTGAAAGATAAATTTTCTTTGGTCGACCCGAAAAATTCCATGTATTGTAGGCTAATCCGTTAATATATTTTGCAATAGCTATGTCAGGCGAAATATCAGAGGCTATATCATCCATGATTTTTTCCATAGAAAAAACTCCGCAGGTTACGGGAATTCTTTCTTCTTGTGGTGTGATTTTTGAAACATCAACATTATAAAATTTAGTCAGCATTTCTACTGTCGCGCCTGTCGCGCTTCCGCAATTCCCGTTCCAGTCAAGATCTTTGTATTTTCCGTCAACAAATCTTACCCATTTAGTATCTCTGCTGCCTATGTCAACAATGGTTGTATCCTGTAATTCTTCGTCACCAATAAGTTTTTTTGCCCCATAAGCAAAACAAAGCATTTCGTTCTGGTAAATACCCTTCTCTTTAATGCGTTTTTTGGCCATATGACCTGTTGCCGCATCATATTTCACTTTAAGAGAACCGCAAAATTTTGACGGAAAAAGCAAGACTCTTCCTGTTATCGGATGATATTCCTTATCCTGCAAAGCTCTATTTTCTTCTTTATAAATATAATTGTTTAAATTTTTAATTTTGTTTAAAGGACTTTTCAGGAGGTCTTTTTCATCTTCATAAATTTCTAAAACCTTACTCCAGCTCGTTCCTGCATCTATGTATAATTTTGTCATAAATTTAGCCTAAATGTATAAATGCCTCAATTTTTGCTTTTACAGAACTTGAAGCTTTGTCATCTACATCAACGTAAATCCCGTTGTATTTTTTTGCCAGATATTTCGCTAATTGCATTTTGGAACAAAAAGTTTGAGCAAAAAACACTGTCGGGACATTTTCATCAACAAACATTTCTAAATCAATGTCTGCCGGTCTTCCTGCTTCAACGCATCTTGTCCAGCCGTAAACATGCGTTGTGTCTGGAAACAATTCAAGAATACTAAAATCATTTGGAGGAACTCCCCAAAATCCGTACTCAGGAATAGTCGTTTCAAAGTCAGCTTCTTGTTTTTCTATGAGATTCTCCATTATGGTAACAATTTTTTTCTTTAAATGCAAATTACTTTTTGATATAGGAGTATCATAATTTTTACAACTTACATTATATTTTGTTTGGACTATATTTAATCCCAAATCTTGAAGAATTTTTGCGGCAATTCTTCCCGAATCGCATTTTTCTTCGCCAACTGACGCAATTATTATTTCAAGATTTTCTTTTAAGGCAAGGGCATTATCAATTATATTTTTTATAATGCGGCAATATGCATTGGGAAGTATATTGGAAGAAGGCATTTTGTAGTTTATATCAAGGTCAATAATTTGGTGCTGCGGATATTTTTTTCTTATTTGCAGGAAAATTTCAGGATCAGGGTAACCCCAGATGCCTATAGCTTTTAGTTTTTTTGATTTTATATTTTTTGCTTTATTCATACAAAAACTCAAATATTAATTTTTTCTTAATTTTTTAGAACTTAATTCTTCCAACTGATATAAATATACTATAAGGATAGATTTCTTTAAAATTTTGTATGTAAAAAATTTTCATATTAAAATTAGAGAGAATAATAATTAAGGAATTAGAAAAAAATATAAGAGGAGTTAATAGAAGATGGGAAAAACGATAGGAATAGATTTAGGTACAACAAACTCTGTTGTCGCAGTTATGGAAGGCGGAAAACCTACCGTAATAGCAAACGCTGAAGGAAGCAGAACAACTCCTTCCATCGTTGGTTTTTCAAAAACAGGTGAAAGATTAGTTGGACAACTAGCGAAAAGACAGGCAATACTTAATCCTGACAGAACAATTGCAAGTATTAAACGTGAAATGGGAACTGAACACAAAGTAACCATTGACGGTAAAGCTTATACCCCACAGGAAATCAGCGCAATGATTCTTAGAAAACTCGCTGATGACGCTTCAAAATATCTTGGCGAAAAAATAACTTCCGCGGTTATTACAGTTCCGGCTTATTTTAACGACAGCCAGAGACAGGCTACAAAAGATGCAGGAAAAATTGCGGGTCTTGACGTTCTTAGAATCGTTAACGAACCGACAGCTGCTTCTCTTGCTTATGGTTTAGACAAAAAAGCTAACGAAAAAGTTCTTGTATTTGACCTTGGCGGCGGTACTTTTGATGTAAGTATTCTCGAAGTTGGCGAAGGCGTTTTTGAAGTTCTTTCGACAAGTGGTGATACCAAGCTCGGTGGGGATGATTTTGACGAAAAAGTTATGAATTACCTTTGTGACGAGTTTAAAAAAGTTGAAGGCATAGACCTTAGAAATGATAAACAGGCTATGCAAAGACTTAAAGAAGCCGCTGAAAAAGCTAAATGCGAATTATCAACCGTAGTTGAAACAAATATAAATCTGCCGTTCATTACAGCAGATGCAAACGGTCCTAAACATTTGGATTTAACTTTAACAAGAGCTAAATTTGAAGACTTATGCCATGATTTGCTGGAAAGATGCAAAAAACCTGTAGAGCAGGCAATTAATGATGCTAAATTAAGTGCTTCACAACTTGATGAAGTTGTATTAGTAGGCGGTTCAACAAGAACTCCTGCTGTACAGAAGCTTGTTAAAGACATAACAGGTAAAGAACCTAATCAAAGTGTTAACCCTGATGAAGTTGTCGCAGTCGGTGCTGCTATTCAGGCAAGTATTCTTGCAGGCGAAATCAAAGACATCGTTCTTCTTGATGTAACACCTTTGACTCTCGGTATTGAAACGCTTGGTGGTGTTATGACACCTTTAGTTCCTAGAAATACAACAATTCCTGTAAGTAAAAGTCAGGTGTTTTCAACTGCTGACGATAATCAGACAGCCGTTGACGTTCATGTGCTTCAGGGTGAAAGACCTATGGGAAAAGATAATAAATCACTCGGCATGTTCAGGCTTGATGGTATTCCACCTGCTCCAAGAGGATTACCGCAGGTTGAAGTAACTTTTGATATTGACGCTAACGGTATTGTAAACGTAAGCGCTAAAGATAAAGCTACAAATAAAGAACAAAAAATTACCATTACAAACACCTCAAACCTTAACAAGGATGAAGTTGATAAAATGGTCAGAGACGCTGAAGCTCACGCTGAAGAAGACAAAACAAGAAAAGAAGAAGTTGAAGTAAGAAATAACGCAAATAGTCTTGTTCATGCGGCTGACAGGCTTGTTAAAGATCTTGAAGGAAAAATTTCCGAAGAAAATCAAACCAAGCTCAAGGAACAGAGAGACGAACTTGAAAAAGAGCTTGCTGTAGAAACCACTCCTTTAGAGCAAATTAAAACCTTGCAGGATAAGCTTCAGGAAACAATTTTCGCTATATCTTCCGCTGCTTATCAGCAAACAGAAGGTGAAGGTCAACCTACCGGTGATGGTTCGACATCTGAAGGCGAAGGCGAGAAAAAAGGTCCAGATGAAGACGTAATTGACGCTGAATTCACCAAGTAAAAATAAAGTTCATAATATAGAATAAGCCCCGAATTTTCGGGGCTTATTCTTTGTTTTTTTTTAATTATTTTAAATTATGATTTTCCTTTAATGTAATTATTTGTGTCTATAGCAAATTTTAAGAGCATTGCTCCAAGAACAATGGCAAATATAACAGGGAACCAATTCATAACTTCAATCATTATTTATCTCCTTTTCTTAATTTAATTATAAGTTTTTTTATTTCTTTATTTACAGAATTAATACCAGAGATGAAGGAATAATCTATAATTATTCCAACAATAAGAAGGATTACTTTTACATAATCTGATATAAGAAATTTAAAATCTGTAATATTAATTACTAAACCTACTAAACCGCTCGTTAATACAATAACAGCCATCCAAAGATTTTTTCTTATTTCAATATAATTATTTATTTCGTATTTTATATCTTCTTTATCCATAAAATTATTTTAATCTTTCTTTTCAAAAGAGTAAACAATTAAAATTATTATAAATTTCTTTTTATAAAACAGCCTCGATTTTTTCGAGATAAAACTTGTAAATATATGTCATGGCGTGCAAAGTCATTGATGCAACCATAACTTCTTCTTTCCAGTCATAAAAACCGCAAGTTGTTGGCAGTATAGACAGCGGATTGTCAGGAAAATCCCTGCAAATTTCGGGTCTTTTCTCATAAATAGTGCAGGTATTCTCGCTGGATAAATGCGGGCAGTGATAAAAATAAATGTTTTCATCCTCATCAAGGGTCTGTTTGACTAAATCCACATAATCAGGGAAAATTTCCCTTGCTTCGTCAAGAGTTTTGTAAGGAATAAAAATACTTGTGAATTGTTTGGCAAATTCATCGCCATTTTGTGCTTTTTGTTTTAATTCTTCGTAAGAATACTCGGAACAAGCCAGATTACAACAGGTTGCGCAGCCGTTGCAGCTAAAATTATGGCTGTAATTTTGAATTTCAGATGCTTTTGAAAAAACATCAGGAGCTATTTCATTTTTAATTTTGTCTGTACAAAGTTTTTGCCACCCTCGAAAGCTGCAATCTTCGGGAAGAATTGTGGTTATGGAATTCGGGAAATTATCGCACAAAAAGCTTTTATCTCTGCAAGAACATTTGTTTTCATTAAGATGCCTGCAAAAATAAAAATAAACAGGTTCTAAAGACTTTGACAGAACGAAACTCGCATAATTATTATCTGCTTCCAGTGCTTTTTTATTATTCAATTCAATTTGAATTTCGTTGTCTTGCTCATAAGTAAAGAATTCATCAGCTCCATAAGGAATAAAAAACTTGATATATTCTTGCGAAATAACATCCTCTTGTTTGGAAAGTTCAAATATATCAGCGGGAGAAAACTGTGAATATCTAATTTTGCAGCAAGAGAGGCATTTTGAGCAGGAAAAATCGCTCTTGAATTTATTAAGCTGTTCTTTAAAAGTTTTATCAGCTTCAAAAAACAATTCCCTGTACAAAATTCTATTCTTTTTTCTTTCCAGATCAAGTTTATTCATTTTTTTATACCCACCCCCTGCCCTTGGGTCGTTTTTGTCATCCCGAACTTGTTTCGGGATCTGTTCAATGTTGGATAGATGCTGAAACACCAGGTAGGGGCATAAAACTACGGCTCACAAGTTCGCCTTGTTTTGCAGCCAGTTCAGCATGACATTTTATTTATTACTTACTTAAAACTATACCACATACACTGAATGAGTAAAAATGCGGGTGAGAGGGTGAGAGGTTTTTTCATCGGGGGTGGTTTTAATAAATCACTATTAATTGTGATTACTTTAATGCAAAAATGATATATATTAATTATATACCAAACAGAACACCGCTGGAAGATAAAAAAGGAAGTCAAACAGGAAGCTATACCTACAAAAATTTTTTACATACACCTATACATACCTTTAACCAACCTCCAAATACAGCTACACACCCGATTTATAGTTTTATACAGGCAATTGCCTGTATTTTTTTTGGAATTCATTTGAATAGAATCAGGATTAATTGTGAAATAAACTCCTTAAGGAGCATTGTTTTTCTTCAATAAATTAACATAAAGGACTACCCGGAACTTACCCTTTCGTTTGTTTAAAAACACTTTGACATGACCTAAAATTTAAACAGAAATGAGTATATATGCACTTTTAAAATTTGAAAAGCGATTGCTTTTTGAGGAGATATATTATGGAACTAGGGCAAACTTATGTAGAAGGAATTTATAATCCCAATATGGTGGAATTTAGAAATGTTTCCAAAGATATTCTCCCTTGGCTCGAAAAAATAGCTATCGAGAATAATTGCAGGATAGAAAAAAAAGAATGGCGGAGCAAATATAACAGTTATGTCGTTTATGACTATGAACCTTTCTGTTCTGACGGTTTTGAGATAAGTCTGACTATTTCGTCCACGTCAAAAAGTTATCTTAAATTTATACAGTACTTGTATGGTAATAAGATGAAAACCATAGAATATCTGAAGAACTGTCTTGCCGGTTAGCTTCAGAAATTAGAATATAAGTTCAAATAATAAGAACCAGCCTTATTGTGATAAATAAAAAGGGCTGGTTCTTTTGTTTTGGATGGCTTGTAACGAATTGTTACAAGAGGGGTAATGTTTTAGCAATTTTTATTATTGAGAAACATTAAATAATTAGTAGTTTAATCAACTAAAAATTTATAGGAAAAATATGAATATACCAGAATTACAATTTAAAACATCTAATTCAATTATGAATAATGACAATCAACAGGTTAATTCAACTCAAAATAAGACATCAAAACCTGTTCTAAAACAATTAAATGTTGATACAATTAGTTTTAAAGGACTTATGAATGATAAAGATAAAAAATCTTTAAAAATGTGTGTTTATGATTTAGATGAGACATTGTTGGAAGGTTCTCAAGACAGCAGAAATAAGGTTCTTGATTTTTCTAAAGATAATAAAACTTTGGTTTATTCATCAGGTCGAACTTTAAAACAAGTTTTGCCTTTAATTGAAGATGGAACAATTATGATGCCTGACTTTTATGTTGGTAATAATGGTATCAATATGTATAAAAATGTTGGCGGAAAACTTGAAGAAATAACATCCTGGTCTGACAAATTGGCAGAAAAATTCCATAAAGATAAAGTTAGAAGTTTTATGATAGATATTGCAAAAGCTAATATGTTTGACGAGCAAGAATACGAAAAAATAGCTAAAACAACTATTATTCCGAAGGATCAACAAGAATTTAAGGGATCAAAAATTACAGAATACGAAGTTAATGGAAGTCCTTTAAATATTTATTTTATGATGGCGCCAGGTCTTTTTGAAAAAAACAAGCCCTTAATTGAAGAAAAGTTAAAAGAAAATAATATAGAAGCAGAAGTAAAATTTCAAAATTTTAATAAAAAAAGCTTAGAAATAGAAACTCTTAATAAATATTTTTCTCCTCAAATAGCTCAAGATATGCGCAACCATGCACTTCCTCGGTTAAACGAAGACGGCAGTATTGATATAGCAATAATAACTGCAAAAACAGATAAAGGTGCAGCTACCGAGTATATAAGAAAAGAACTTGATATAAAAAAGAAAAAAGAAGTTTTTGCTGCCGGAGATGCTGAAAATGATTATTCACATACTAATAAAGGCTACTTCTTTGGTTTGGTTGCAAATGCCACAAAAGGATTAAAGGATTTAATAAGTAAATTACCGAATTCCAATATTATACCAGCCTCTAAATCAGGTGTTGAAGGTATTTGGGAAATTGTAGAACCTTAAAAACATTTATTCTTCTTTATATAAACAAATTCATGTCGGAATTTTCGGCGGCGTTGATGTAAGTGGCAACTCCGCCAATTTCTACACCTGATATAAGTTCTTCGGGCTTGATTCCCATTACATCCATCGACATCTGGCAAGCGATGAATTTTACGCCGCTATCCTGCGCCTGTTCAATTAATTCATTGAGAGTTGCTACGTTTTTTGACTTCATAACATATTTCATCATCAAAGTACCCATTCCGAACATGTGTAATTTCGACAAAGTAAGCCTGTCAGGACCTTTTGGCATCATTCTTCCAAACATTTTATCCAGCAATCCTTTTTTAAGTCGAGGACGCTCGCGTTTTCTGAGTATGTTTAATCCCCAGAAAGTGAAGAACATCGTGACAGGATTTCCTGTCGCGGCGGCTCCGTTTGCGATAATAAACGATGCCAGCGCTTTATCAAGGTCGTTGCTAAAAATTACCAGTGTTTTGTCAGTCCCCGAAGTATTATTTATTTTGTTCATTTTGACTCCTTTTTGCACAGAAGCTCTTATTATTTTGTTTTCATCGGTTATTTCAAGAAGCGTATTACCTGTACTGCCGCACCACGCGTGAATATCTTTTTTAAAACCGGGGTCAGTTGTTTTAATCTTAATAACTTCACCATGATTAAGTTCTTTTAAAGATTGCGTGAGCTTCATTATAGGACCAGGACACTGCATTCCGCAGGCATCAATCTCAATAGAAGGCTCTTCGTCAAAAGGAATTGAGTTAAAATCGGCTATATTTGCATTTCCCTCTAAAGTGGACTTTTTATCTTCAAGAACGTGTTTATAAATGCTATATCCTCCCGCCAGTCCGTAAATATTTTCAAAGCCTTTTTGCATAAGGATTCTTGCCGCAAAATATGATTTTTTCCCTTTATTACAATAAACAACTATTTTTTTGTCTGTAGGAATCTCATTTATTCTGGTTCTTATTTCTTCAAGAGGAATATTATAGCTGCGCGGAAGCTTGCCAAACATTTGTTCTTCTCTTGCTCTTACATCAAGAATAAAAGTTTCATCGTTAAGTTTTTCAAGATTATCCCAATAAATAGGCTTGATTTTGCCTTCAAGAATATTTAGCGCACCCATTCCCGCGAGATTTACAGGGTCTTTTGCCGAACCAAAAGGCGGAGCGTAAGAAAGTTCGAGTTTTGCGAGGTCTGCTACGGTTTTTTCAAACTTTATCGCTGTTGCAATTACATCTATTCTTTTGTCTACTCCGTCAAGTCCTATAATCTGCGCGCCAAGTATTTTGCCGTTTTCCGGAGAGAAAAGCGTTTTTATCATAAGAGGAAAAGCTTCAGGATAATATTCTGCATGCGAAAATACAGGGGTATAAGCTTTTAGATACGGAATATTGTTTTTAGAAAGCTGTTTTTCGTTGCTTCCTGTTGTTGCGACAGTTATATCAAATATTTTCAGGATAGAAGTTCCCTGTGTCGCCTCATATTTCGAGTTCATTCCGCACATGTTTTCCGCGGCAATCCGCCCTTGTTTGTTTGCCGGGCCTGCAAGAGGAATTAACGCATTTTGTCCTGTAACTAAGTCTTTAACCTCAATCACATCGCCTACAGCCCATATATTTTCATCAGAAGTCTGCAAGTATTCATTTACAATAATTCCGCCTGTTTCACCTATCTTAAGTCCTGCTTCCCTTGCAAATTTTGATTCAGGTTTCACACCGATTGCAAGAATGACAAGGTCAGTCTTGATTTGTTTTCCGCTGTACAGGTTAACAACTAAATTCCTATCGTTTTCGAACGATTTTACCCCGTCAAATATGTATAAATCGACATCTTTGTCTCTTAAGTGATTGTGAATTTGCGCCGCTATTTCGCTGTCAACAGGAGCTAAAACCTGAGTAGCACCTTCTACAAGGCTTACTTTTAAGCCAAGATGCTTTAGATTTTCCGCCATTTCCAGTCCTATAAAGCCTCCTCCAACAACTACGGCATTTTTTACTTTGTTTTTTCTTATATAATTCTTTATTTCATCTGCATCGGGAACATTTCTTACGGTGAATATTCTTTCGTCGTTAATTCCCGGAATATTAGGTCTTATAGGAGAAGCCCCCGGAGAAAGAACGAGTTTGTCGTAACTTTCTTCATATTCAATATCGGATTTTTTGTCGAGAACAGTTACGGTTTTCCTGTCGCGGTTAATTTTAATGACTTCCGCTTCAACTCTTGCTTCAATATTAAACATAGCATCAAGTTGCGCGGGTGTAAGCAGAAGAAGCTTCTCCCTGTCTTTAATTACATCTCCGCAGTAGTATGGGATTCCGCAGTTAGCAAAGGAAATATGTTTGCCTTTTTCAAAAATTATGATTTCAACGTTTTCATCAAGTCTTCTCAATCTTGCTGCAGTGCTTGCGCCGCCTGCAACTCCGCCTACTATGACTACTTTCATCTTTATTCTCCTGTATTTATAAAAATTATTTTAGGGGTGTCAAGGTGAGGGGGCTTTGCCCCCTCACCGATTATGTTTCCCCTCCCTTGAGGGAGGGGGTAGGGGGTGGGTGATAAAAAATTAGTTATTTTTACCACTACAAATTTTCTATCGCTTTTTTAGGACAAAAATTAGTGCATTTTAAACATTCTATGCATTTTTCGTTGTCAATAACCGGTAAATTAAAACTCTCCTGCGAGATTGCGCCGACGGGACAAACTTTAATTGCAGGACATTTATGGTCTTGCGGGCATTTTTTTGGATTTACTTTCAACATAATAATATTTTCCTATATTTTACTTGTCATTGCGAGGAGTCGCGAAGCGACGACGTGGCAATCTCATTATTAGTGAAATCATGCGATTCCTACGCTCCCGTTGATCGCTCAGAATGACATCGTATTGATTTAAAAAGTTTCTTTACCTGTTCGTTAGTTACTTTATAGCAAATTTGGTTGCCATTTCGAAAGCCTTCAATAACACCGTGGGCTTTTAGAATATTTAAATGCTGAGAAACTGTCGGCTGTGGAACTCCAAGTCCTTCAACCATTTTAGAGACATTACACTCGTGTTTTTGCATCAAGCCCATTACAATTTGAACCCTTATGGGATGAGCGAGAGCCTTAAATATTTCTGAAAGGTTTTCCGGTTCTGATTTT
>Ga0209417_1005879_pt1 | contig 13127 bp, 31 predicted proteins | sample RifGroF2_FD_184002 | JGI IMG/M metagenome (GOLD analysis project Ga0209417, IMG submission 184002) | Groundwater microbial communities from Rifle, Colorado, USA - Groundwater F2 (SPAdes) (version 2) | ecosystem: Environmental > Aquatic > Deep subsurface > Groundwater | place: Rifle, Colorado... | reverse complement strand
ATAAACGAAGGGAGCGTGGAAAGTATGTTTGATAACACAATAAGGGAGTTCGTGGGGTACGGCAACTGGGACGAGGAAAAAGGCAAAGAGTGGCAGGAGAAGATGGTCAAATTGGAGGATATCCTGGTAACACTCACCCAAACCAACTATGCAATAGCCAAGACAATACTGGATCAGCTAGACACGGAGATTTACAAAGTAATAGGAGGTACGCTGTGATAGTATTCAGAGTGGTTTCAATATACGATTCTAGTGGCAATTTGTTGGGTAGAAAGACAATATATTGTGATGGCAATTCTAAGTATTACATACACACCCAACGTGGATACAAGAGTATTGAAAAAAGAACTACAGGAAAATGGGTATTGTCTGTATAATAAGGAGGTACAATGTGAAGCACAAATATCTGATAACAGCAATGAGTAACCAAACCAAGGAAATAAAAGTCTTTGATGTAGAGCTAGATGAGCCAATACGTAATATGTCGGATTTGAAAGCAGCCGTACAGAAAGCTGATAAATGGTTAATAGTAAAGCATATGCAACCGATAGCATTCAGTAAATACGAATAAACCCACTAAACAAGAAGCCAGTTTGGTATAACAACCATCTGGCTTTTTACATTCCATAAAATACCATATGGGCATAATTTGGATATATGTATACTGATAGTAGGTAATAGGGAGGAGCGGAGAACTAGACGAGGTTGGCGTGTGAACCATGTATGTCTATTTCCAAATTCTAGTTGGCTCATACATATCTCCTGATTATCTTCCCATATTGGGAATTGAGACAAAACTAGCCACTAAATATTACATAAGGTTTTGGTCTGGATTTATGGGTTATGGCATTTTGTAAAATTTAGATTTTAATTTCCGACTCATTTAAACTTTAACGTGGTAGACCGGATATTGTTAAGCATCTGAGCTGATTGGGCTTGGGTGCTTTTTTGTTTGCCTATTTTGTGTATTATTCACACGTGAGACATAATGAGTATGGAAGTGAGGACAGATTATGGAGGAAAGGGAGCGTGTGAAAGAGTAGGAGAGTAAAAGCGTGTAGAGAGTGCAGCGTGGTGACTCATGTGCCCTGAAGCCTATTACCACGCCACCACCTTCCACCGCTTCCACGCCACACAACCCACTAGAATTTCCAGCACGGCCATATATGTACAATACACAGGGGTTTAAGAGTGGATTTTAACAAGCAAGCTTTAATTATAATATTATGATAGTATTGTGGGGAGTGATGTTTATATGGCCGATACAAGCCAAAAGTCCATACTAGAACAAGCCTACAGTATTGGCATTCCTGAAGAGTGTCACTGTTGTGGTAATCCTGATGGCGTATGGATGTTGCCAAACGGTGTAATATTGTGTAATAAGTGCAAGGAGCAAGCTGAAAAATTATAGGGGGTGTAAACTATGCAGGAGTGGTGGAAGTGGGCGTTTGTGATATGTATGGTGTTTATGGTAGCTCACGCAGACATAACAATCACAATCAAGCACAAACAGGACGGAGGTGGGACAAAATGATAAGGTTTATCAACGATGCAAACGAAGCTGAATTATTCACACTCAAAACCGTTGAACATCTGCCAAGATTAAGGGATGAGGTGACTTATGAGGATTACCACGGGATAGTAAGAGCAGTGTCACACGATTACTCAGATGGGGAAAATGTGTATGTATACCTACAATTAACTACAGTAAAGCAGGAGACTGGAGGCATACCAAAATGATGATTAGATGTGTGTATTTGCCCAACCTCACCTGTATACAAAGTTGTGGGTGCTGCAAGGATTGCCAAAGGGCTAATGAATGCAAGTATAGTTCACCAGAGTGTGCTTGTGGAATTTGGAGAAATCACAGATTTGATACACCAAAGCCAGTAGGGGAAGTCACAGAAGTTCCTGTGGTAGATACACAAGATGACTTGCCTGAATTGGAAATAGAAATAGAGGTGGATGAGAATATGAAGGGGGAAGATGATTGGTGACAGTTTCAACAAGATACAAGATTATGGTATTGCGGTTATTGCTGTGGATAGTAAGACACTTATTGGCTGCAGGGCCATATGGAGAGAGCGCCAGAGACAAGGAAATACAAAATGAAGCTGCTGCAGTCATCAAGGATTTGTCAAAGGATGACGCTTTAAACAGGGATATGTCTAATTCCAAGTTCAAGCCCAAGGTGTCATCCATAGACATACCAATGAAGGTAGCCAACAATTATACATGGGGCAACCATGACCAAAGGCCAGATGGTAATTGTCCAGTATGTGGTCATAATCTATCTGGGGACAGGAACAGCCCCAAATATGAGCGTTGTCCCAATTGTGGCCAAAAGTTAGATTGGCATTAACAGAGAGGATATGTAAATATGGACAAGATTGAGATATGCAGAGCGCTCACAGTAGCTGCCAATTCTCTGCGTTATAACCCAAAGCTCAGCACCATAGAGATACAGGCACATGAAGCAACCTTGTGTAAGTTAAGAGATTCTATGGACGTGGATTGTGGTGCTAACATGTTTGTAGAGGATGACACCAAACCACTGGAAAGCCCAATATTCAGTAAACGTTGTTTTTCAAGGATGATATCTTGGAATCATCCTGTTGAACCCATACCGGAGTTGGATATTGTAAATACTATAGTATGTAAAGCTAGACAAGGGAGCGTGGAAGCAGCCAAACAGATAGTGGCATGGAAAATGTGTTGTCGTATGTCCAAGACCGCAGATGAGGGCCACGCTATGGAGGTTATCTGCCAAGCTATGCAAGAGTTGTTTGAATAGGGGTGGAAAAGTGAAATACAAGATTCTGGTATTAAAGATATTGATGCATATGGTGTATTTACTGTTGAGAATTTTAGCTATACCACATGGGTATGTGGATTCAAACACAGAGTCAGAGTGCCATATGTTAAGGCTAGAAGCTGAAAAGATGATTGAAGAGTACAAGAGTATGGAGGGTGATTGAATAATGTGTATGTGTGATCCTAGTATTAGAACGCCGTATTGTGGTAAGCCAGGGTGTGAGTGGCCTACTACGAAAGAAACAGCGTACATCCCACTAGACAACAAGGTGATAACCGTCAAGGACTTGTTGGATTTGTACAATAGCTTGTCGGATGAGATTATGGAACTGACCACGTCACTTAAGGCCATACGTGGTGGTGGAGGCAATGATAACTGGGAAAACGGCATAAGGAATGACACCCGCAAGTCAGTACAATTATTATACGATGAGTTAATGGCCAAGAGGATGGAAAAAACCGTGCTGGGATTGTCCTATGTATATGGGCTTGATAACAGGGATATCGACAACCTGAACCACGGCAGGAGCTTTACAATTAACAAGTATCCAGATGTGTATCAAGACACCGCACGTACAAGGACAGATGGAGAGTACCCACATGATTAAATTTATGTTTGTAAAACATCACTATATACTGAATAAGACCAATGTGAAGCTATGGGTGCTTTGGATCATGGGATTTATAGCAGTAGGACTTGGGCCAGATGAACTCGTAGAAGGGTGGTGGGACACTAACACAAACATACTCAAATTATTGTTCTTATTGCCTTTTAAAGTGATTATATTGCTTATGTTTTTGGTGATTTACATACCCTATTATTTTATAAGACATATGGCTGATCTGCGGGTGGGGCTGGTAATTGATGAGAAAGACAGTTTCAAAGCAGATATGCGGAATATGGGTGTAAAAGGTGCCATAGGAAGCATAGAAGTACAGGAGGAATGATCCATATGGGCAAGGTACTGGATAAACTCACAAAAGAGACACCTTGGTACATAAAGCTATTGCGCAAGATGCTGGCGTGGTGCCCACAGTGCCATGGGTATCTGGTATTTCCCAGGAAAAGACGTATGAATACACAATACGAGAAGGAAGAAAGCAATTTTTGCACCGTATGTAAAAGGTGTTTTCTGGAGATAGAAGCACACTGGGAAGAAAGATGGGATGAATACAACTCTGGGAGGTATTGACTGCTATGATTAACTGTTATCGTAAACCTGTTATGCTAACACATACGCTTGGAACGTTAAGCCCCAGCGTATACAATCGGGAGAAACTATTGGACGGTGGGGACATATACCACATTATGGCACAAGTGCCGGATGCTGATGGTATATCCTTATTGTCTGATATAGCTGAGTCTTTGGCTTGGATGGCTGCCACTAGTCAAATACTGGATTGGTCAACTGATCCTGTGAAAGTAGCACAAAGCATAAGAAATAGGCTGGCCACACAACCGGATGGGCGTTGTACGCTAGTGCGTGTAAATGACAGAGAATATTTGGTAAGCCACGTAGTACACAGGGAGGTCATGAATTGATAAGGTTGGCCACAGTATACAAACAAGCATTTGACGTAGTGTATATACGCCCAAGGAGCTGGAAAGCCATAAAATTTCCTGTTAAACTGATAAGAGGCAATTGTATGTTTACCAAAATAACTTGTGGAGTATGTGTTGGTACTGGCAGGGTGGAAATACCGGACGGTGTACTGGGAGTGATTTATGATCCAAAGGTAAACCCTGTAAGCTACAGAGTCATACAATGCGTGGATTGTAAAGGTACTGGAAAACGTGACGTGACTATGTACTGAATAGGAGTATACTTCCATATGAGAACTTTATTTATTATGATTTACAATTCGTATGCTTGGCTCCATAATTTTATTTAACGCTGCCTGCAGGTAACACTGTGGGCAAACTTTTTTGAGGGGTGAATTGATGAGCTATATACCAATGACCTATGAAGAAGCTCTGGCCAGACAAGCTTGGGAGGAACGCAACCAGACACAGATATTAGCGAAAAGGTTTAACCAAATAACACGGAAGCAGCAAAGCTTGTTACTTGAGCCAATGCTTGGTAAACCAGTTAAGGCCAAGAGGAGGAGGAAAGCCAAAAATGAAACACAGATTAACAACAGAAACTGGGTTAGGCAGCGGAGACAAGGCTATAATGAATAATAAGTGGACTGGTGAAGAGAAGCTGGATGGTGTTGTTAAGGATATGCTGGCTGAGGGTATTGAGCTATGGTTCAAGGACTTGGGTGGTGTGGACTTTGATATACACCGTGTAGGACTTAAGCTGGACAGATACGTGGAAGTGACATTTGGTTTTGAGCCAACGTACCAATATGACCACTTAAGGACATATATCATCTCCTCTGATTATACAATCAGTAGATGGCAACAAGGCATAGCGTGGGGAGCTTATGGAAGTGGAGTTGCTTCCAATTTCAAATTTGTAACAGATTACAAGTATAATAGCAAATTCCAGCGGTTTGCCAAAAAGTGGTCAGAAAAGTTGAAGGAGGCATTGAAGGACGTGGCTGTATAGACTATGTAAATGGTATATCCGATATATAGATGAGAAACACAAGGAAAGGTGTAAATGTGGTGGAGAGATTGGCATAATAGGCCATGGAATAACTGGGTGCTTTAGTTGTGGTAAAATAACAAAAACATGTTATAAACTTGATGATAAGGAGTAAGAGTGATGGGAAAGTGTAATATGTGCGGCTTGTGTTGTAAAGCCTTGTCGCTTGGGTACTCTATGAGTTATGCTGTGGAAAGGATCAAAGAAGTAAGAGTGGGCACAGACCTACATGCTCACTACACCTTTGTAATAGAGCACCTAGAGGAGCAGACTCATGAGCAAGCCTTTGCCACAAACCCATACTTGGAGGAGGAGTACAAACGAAGGGGTGGAAGACCAGAAAATATACAAAAATTTCACTTCTATCGGTGTAAAATGCTGAGTGAGAACAATCTGTGTACTATACACGATCATAAGCCCCAGATGTGTTCTGGATATCCATGGTATGGTAGACCAGGTGGGAGTAAAAAGGACTTGTTTTCTGATAAATGTGGTTATATGGATGAAACTGATGAAGTAAGGGGCGTGGATAAGTATGGGACGGATGTCAAGGAAGATATCCAGGCACAAGACACCACAAGTACATACAAAGCCAATAAAGATGACGTGGAGACAACGCAGGAAGTGCCGCTTCATGTGGAGTAGACACAGATTGTATCTGAATCCTGTTTGGTGGATCAAACACTGGTTATACAACATGAAGTGGAAAGCCAACCAACGTAAGCACTACAAGGAGGTAATGAGGCAACCGCTTCACTCTTATGATATGACTACAAGACACAAGATACTGATTTGCGGGTGCATACCTGGCCAAGCTGTAGAATGTAGTGTATGCCATAGCACGTTCTGGAGTAGTGAAAAGATACAGAGCTTGGATGATATATGCGAATACGCCAAGCACGGATGCAAAGGGGTGAGAAAGTGAGTTTAGGTTCAGAGGAAGTTGCGAAAGAAAAACGTGTATATATCCCTATAGGGCGTGGCAAATATGCAGCATACAAGATAGTTGACCAGCCTTATGTGTCTAAGGTTATAGTGGAAAGCTTGGCTGATGGGACTCAAGAGGAAAGAAAATTGACGGAGTTGCGTTCTGCCAGGGAAGTAGTGGAGGCAACCAAGAGACGCATGGAGGATATGCATGATGCTGTGTGGCGTATACAAAGATTAAAAGACCGTGGAATAATATGATGAAAAGATGCAATCAGGAGTGAAGATTGATTGCCTTTCTTTATTTATGTATAATTGTAATTTAAGGAGGTATATGATGTATGTATCAATAGCGAGTTATGTGGGCAAAGTAGCACTTGAAGGCATGTCCACGCAGCGTTTGGGATTGCTTAAAGACGTAATACACCGACATAATTTGGTGAAGGCATCAACCAATGTAAACATCAGTGGTGCATCAGAGTTATTCCAAGTCAAAACCAAAAACCATGGAGTATTCAACTTGGGAGATCACATGTATTTGTTTAAGGATGACAAGGGTAGACGTGTGATAATAACACATCCATATGCGTCATCAGTGCCACCAAGTAATCCAAAGTATGGACTGGGGATACAAGGGGTGTCTACAAGTTTTGGAATGGACGTGTATGAGTACAAGGCTTCAGAAAGCTTCTACAACCCTGGAGAGACCACGATGTTTGTGTTTGTGATTGTAGATGAGAAGCTATTCAGAAAGAAGGCAAAAGAAGCCAAGAACAAAGCCTTGGGCATATCGGTGAGAAAGCATTGTCCATATAATTGAATACAAGAGAATCAACAAAGAGCAGCCACCTGGGAGTGGCCTTTTTGTTTGGTTCTTTATTTATATAAAGGGGTGATATAGTATGCAAAAAATCAAGTATGACTGCTATTTAAGCAGTGATAAGGTGCTAAGGGTCACAGCAGAAATGAGTGATAGAGGATTTTCTCCGATAGGCACAGTGAGCGATTGGATCAAATATGCTACAGAAAAGGCAAAAGAGGTTGGTGCTACTAAAATAGAAGTGTATGCAGAAATGTGGGACACCAACACACTTAGCCGTATTGAACGTATAGTATATTGCGAATCAGTAGGTATACCAAAAGAGCAAGCCAAAACATATGACAGTGTTAGACAAGGGCAGACCGATATCCACGCTATTTTACAGGAGGTAACTCAGTCAACTATCGACTCAGGGCTGCAGGAAATACTTGAAAATAGCTGGCAAATATTTGTAGCAAATAGCGACATAAGCGTGGCGCAGGCAAACGAGGTATTGGGTAGTATACGTGAACCCAAGTGGAGGGAGCAACCTATAGCATACACAGGCACATTCCTCACACTTAAGGGCTTATTCAAAACAGCTATGGCGTGGGGATATCTCAGGGCTGTAAAAGACAGCGTGGAGGAGGAGAAATCATCAGTTGATCCTTGTGGAGCGCTCAAGGTTAAGCTGGAGGCAGCCATAAAAGGGTTTGACTATTTCTGTGCAGAAAAGTCCACGTATGAACAAGTGTTGGAGTGGGTGGAAGAGTTGGAGGAGAAACGATGAAGAGATGCATAGAATGTCATAAGACGTGTACAGACGAGGACGCAAAGATATGGGAAAACGTGCCGGATATTGATGAGGACGGTAAGTGGGATGGCTCTCGTGTAATGAAGTGTGTTGGAGAAGCTTGTCCTGAATGCGGAGCTATAGTGGAGGACTATACACCAAAACCCAATTTTCCACTAGCAACTACGCAGGTATTAACCACCATAGAACAGCGCAAGCTGGAATATATTCTCAAAGAAGCCAAGCTCACCATGGAGGACGTGGACACGAGGTTCAAGCGAATAGACAGACGGATAGCCCAAATACAGGCAGGTACAGTAATGTATGAGGCTGATTGTTGGGGTGACTTCTTTAAACAGGAAGTAACCGCCATAAAAGATAAGGACAACGGCATAATAACAGTGGTTGAGCCAGGGTATCCTGTAGGAAAAGGACAGCCACCTATGCAAAGAGACATGAGCTGCTTGTCGTTCTATTTTAGGCCAGAGTATGATTATGCTGGTAAATATGACCCTGATACAATGGAGGTAAAGAGTGATGGCACAACGCACATATAACCACAAGCCAGACAAGCATCCACTACACACAAAAGACCCATGGCCCATTGGTTCATATGTTCGGTGTAAAAGATTTGTGGAGCGTGTTGGCTACGATACACAAACGGATGAGCAAAGGCTACAAATAATGAAGATAGTACTGGATAGGTTGCATATACCCCACAGTGACGTGATACTGAGGGATGATGGTGGACAGCTCAGACCTTTGGGTGATCCACCTGTTAATGGGTACTATATAGACTGGCGATATTTTCCATCTGCCTTGGAAAAGATGGATAATGAGTTTGGTATGCTGGAGTATACAAGAAAAGGCTGTCTTGTACCCACAGCTGATAGACCATCATTGGAGGTAGTCAAGGAGAAGTTCAGACACGTGACCGCAGAACAATTCAAGTCAGGCGTGTATAGAAAGGTATTTTACACGGACAACCCAAGGCCAGATGATGTATTCGTGGTAGTAGGCAAGGAAATAGCCAAGACAGGCAAGTATCATAAGGCCACGCATTCCTGTGGGGATTGGGAACCAGCATATTTATACCCGCAGCAGACACAGCACATATACCACGTCAAGACAGGGTTGATTGGGGCAGAGTGTAAAGTACATGTTGATGACCTCATTATGGTAGAGTATTTGACACCGTATTGGGTAGATAAAGAAGGAAAGACTCATAATTGGAGAGTTAACAACGAGTGGGATTATGAGAAGAGAAGGATGCAGCTGTTGTCTAGTGACAAGGACGAGAGATTCAGGTGTCCAAAATGCCAGGGTACGGATGGGAAATTCCACGCTAAATTTACCACCACACTAATCAAGCCTTGGAGCTGCTTTGACTGCGATTGGGAGGGGTACAAGGAGGAGTTCATCAAGGAGGAGTCAAAATGATAAAAAGGCAACCCATAAAGCTGTGGTATACGCTCAACGGCGTGGGTGTAGAAGGAAAACCGCTTCACCCAGATGCAGTGGAGGAAAACGAGTATTTTTTGAATAATGACCTTTATTTAATATGCACGGATATCCCTGGAGTAATTGAAATAGCATTGTTGGATGATACAGCAACAGTATACTTGATGTATAAGAAACACGTGGCCGTAACGCAAAATAGCATGGTTCAAGCCAAAGAGTTTATACGCAAGAACAAGAGGGATAATGTGAAAATTGTACCAATAGGGAGAAGGGAGTATGTGGTGACTCATGGGTAAAAGTGCATTGAAGCATTACAACGTAAGTATGGCAAAGTCAGTCATACGCATCATATCTTGCATACTAGCAGCCTACACGATGAACGTGGTTGTATTGGCTGTAGGTATGGGGATTGCGGAGTTACTGGGAGTACTTGAAGAAGTTGTGGACAGACGGAAGGAGTGAAGGCATGGATATTTGGGAGGTTATTGGGTTTGGGTTCTTAATACTGTTAGTTATTGCGCTGATTGTTAGTTTAGCATTTATGGGAAACTTGTTAGTAGAAGACATAAAAGCACAGCCTACAACGCAAACAACCGCTTCAGAGGACATTGACGATAATAGAGGTGGTATTGGTATGATGATAAAGCCAAGCGGTGGCATGGGTATGGGGCTGGATTTGGGCAACGGAATCATGATGGATATGTCTGATGGTAGTATTGGATTTGGGTTTGGATTTTGAGGAGAGTGACACAAAACAATGGTAAATATACTAAGGGCAATCTCAATTTTACTAGCATTAATTAGCATGGTACTTTGTTTAGTGGTTCTATATGTTCTTTTTGTTAGTACTTAATAGAGGTTTAGAGTGATGAAAAGGGGGATTAATATGGGTGACTTATGTGATTGTGGTATATGTGAACTGATTGATAAAGAAAACCTGTACTATGCTACATTACAAGAGCTGGTGGAAGAATGCGGCATGAGCTTGAATGAAGCCAAGAATGGATACAAGCTGGTTGATGAGGTTGTTAAAGTAGCAACTAGCCGAATAGGCAGCATGAGAGAAGTGGTCAGGAACGTCATATCACCTGGTTTTGATTACCTTCCTGCGGATAGTAAAAGATGCGCTAATTTTGTCAAATACTTGGCTGACGTTTATACTTATAACAGGCAGCAAGCGGAAAAGAAAGCAGTCCCAAAGCACAAGTGCAATCATGTTTACCCTAGTGGATCAGATGCCATAGAATACAGTTCCACGTATGAAATGCGGTCATCTGATATGAAATGCAATATATGTAAAAAGCACGGAACACGTGAGGAACTGGAAGCAGACCGGAGTGAATATTTGCGGGGTATTTGTACAAAGTTGAAAGAATACAAGATATGTTTTGCTAGGTGTGACAGAGAGCATTTGTGCGCCAAGGTAATGAACTATATACACAAGAATGAAGGAGGGGTTATTGATGAGAAAGTTTAAAGACACATTGAGTATAATAATGGGTATTGTGGTCATAGCGTTGTTTATAGCTACTGTTTGGAAAGAAGGCACTGTGTTGGGAAGTATCCATGGAGCGCTGTGGTGGATTTGGTCTGGATGTACCGTTGTATTTATGATACTGACCATAATTGGGCTAATCCCTAAGAGTAAGGCGACAAAGTCCAACGCAGACAGAATAAAGGCAGGAGTGACGTTTCATGGAGTAGTTGGAACTATGATAACCGGAACTATGCCAGATAAGGACTACACCCAGGAAACAGACCACTTGCCACAAAAAAACCTATTCGGAATACAAGAAAATCACACGCAGCACGGTATATGCTCTGTATGCGGTGAGGACTTTAATATGTACGGTGGGTGCAAGTGCAACGATTACATGCCCGAAGCCTTAAGAGTGCCACCGGAACAAAGATATCATGAACCAGAGGAGCCATGTGACCACAAATGGGGCGATGGTAGGGATGCTGTGGAAGATGTTGATGATATGTATAACGAAGATATGAATGGTGTAATGTGTGGTAGATGTGGTGCTGTTGGTGCCACCCGTGAGGAGCTAAGTGCCAAGGACATCAAGGACATAGTGAAAGATGTGCAGAATACACCCATGCATGGAATACCAATACAAAGCGTATGCGGTGGGGGTGACAAGCAAAATGGATGACGCTAGGTGGGAAAAATTATGCAAGGCCAAGGAAGACAGAGAAAATACCGCCAAGAGGTTGTTGCAGTCTCTGGTTGGAAAGACCATAAAAGCGGTGGAAATAGAGCATTCCGGTGCGGAGTACAATGCTTGCATAGCCATCACCTGTACAGATAACACAAGCATACGAATAGAAACATGCCAAGGTGATACTTATTGCTTTACAGACTTTTATTGCAAGGAGGGTAAGCCCGATGGAATGGAAAGATTGCAAGCACATGAGGAAACGGCCAAAGGGTAAAACGAGACTATTGTGGTGCCATATAAAGCATTGGTGTATACACGGTAACATTCCACCGGAAGTGTGTAACTCCTGTCAGTCTAAAGCTCCACGTAAGGGCACTTGAGAGTGCCTTTTCTTGTATCCGCTTATATTATGATATATCGTTTAAAAATGTGTGGGAGGTGACAAAATGAAAGGAATCAAATACAAACATGCAGATGGCAAATTACTCAGTAATGGCCCAAATGTATATGATCTGCCTGTTGCTCACTTAGAGTATGCTGACGGACAAAAAGCCGTTGAAAGTTGTTGGGATATGACGCTTGGTGAGAGAATCAGAGTGCTATTTCTTGGGAAAGTGTATTTCCAATGCTTTGGAGTTACACACCCACCAATTGTGTTATCCGCATCATCCGCCAAAGATAAAGCATTTGAGCTTAAGGTTTGGAGATTTACAATTCACAATAAGGAACAGTGGGATTTGAGCATGAAGCCGTTGGTATGTGTACATTGGTCATATGATAAGGGTAACGGCAACAAAAGGTTAAAAAGGTTATTTTGTCTGTAGTGGGGTGACACAGATGTATAAACTGAAATTGCGGGCTATGGTATGTGGCATACCTGCTGGGAGCGTGGTTGAAGTAGCTGGATTCTTGACTAAGTATGGTGACAAAGGGGACTTGGTTTTGCACAAGAACAGCGATGACTGTGCCACGATATTTCTGCCAATAGAGCTATTGGGTGCAAAATACGAGGAGTATAATGTCACTGAGTGGTTTGTAAGAAAGCCAAACGGAGATATTCCGATGGTATATACACCCGAGGTAGAACACGTTTGGGACGATGGAATCATAAGAAAGGCTGTGAAAATATGCAGACAAGTGTAATCAATCTCACAAAAATAACCGGAAGATTGGAAGTTGTGGACATACCAGATAGTAGCGGCAATAAGATAGTGTATTTAAACGATATTCCAATCAATGAGTTGATCAAGGATTACAACGGACGGTTGGCCATATTATTTATAGATGGGGGTGCACCGAATGCATATAATACTCAAACAAGCCAAGGGTGATATGAAAGCAAATATACCTATAGAGGTGGCAGGTTACCACTTCCGCAAGACATACGGCTGTGACGTGTTCTCATATCCTAATGGGCGCAAGTTCGGGTTTTATGTGCCAGCAGATAAGATAAACAGCAGACCGGAGTACACGTTGCCCAATGTAGACAAGTATCTGGTGAGGGATACCCACGAGGATATAGTGGAAGTGTTGGCTTGTGAAGCTACTATTGTGAGAAGGGTGGTGAGTGCGTG
>Ga0209417_1005878_pt1 | contig 13127 bp, 8 predicted proteins | sample RifGroF2_FD_184002 | JGI IMG/M metagenome (GOLD analysis project Ga0209417, IMG submission 184002) | Groundwater microbial communities from Rifle, Colorado, USA - Groundwater F2 (SPAdes) (version 2) | ecosystem: Environmental > Aquatic > Deep subsurface > Groundwater | place: Rifle, Colorado... | reverse complement strand
TCAATACTTGAAAATGCCGGATGGAGACTAATCTCACATCTCCGCACGGCAGAAATTGCATCAAAGATTATCCAAAAAGTAGTTTGTTATTTTGTAATAAAGCTGAAGCGCATCTTTTCCACCCACTCCATGTCCTGATCCAATATACGGGTAGTAATCTAACGGTTTATTTAACTCTGAACATTTCTTGGCAAATGAAAGTGTGTTTTGCCAAACAACAGTCGGATCGCTTGTACCGTGAACTAAAAGAAGTTTTCCTTTGAGGTTAACAATATAGTTTAGCAAACTTGCTTCCTTGTATCCGTCGGGATTACTTTGAGGTGTGTCCATGTATCTTTCACCGTACATAACTTCATAAAACTTCCAATCAATCACTGCACCTCCGCAAGCACCGACTTTGAAAGTACCGTTTGTTCTTAACATTAAGGAAGTTGTCATAAATCCGCCGTAGCTCCAGCCGTAAACGCCCAAGCGGTTTCCATCAACATAAGAAAGAGACTTAAGATAATTAACACCTGCCATTTGATCTTTTACTTCGTTTGTTCCTAAATGGCGAAAGATTGATTGTTCAAAATCCAAACCGCGGTTAGAAGAACCGCGATTATCCAAAGTGAAAACGATGTAACCTTTCTGTGCCATCATATTAAACCACAGAAAATATCTTCCCATACCGAATGAGTTTGTTACTTCTTGTGCATGCGGTCCGCCGTAAACATAAAATATTACCGGATATTTTTTAGTCTGATCAAAATTTGACGGTGTAATCATTCTGCAATACAGTTCGGTCCCTTCATCATTCTTTATACTGAAAAGTTTTGTAGTGCCCAACTTAAAATCTTTGTAAGGATTGTCCGTTGTAAGAAGATTTCTTACTAATTCACCTTTCCAATTTAAAAGATTGATTAGTCGCGGTGTTGTTACATTAGAATAAGTATCAATAAAATATTCTGTGCTTGAACTCGGAATCACATTATGCATACCGGTATCTTTTGTCAATCGTTCCATTTTTCCGTTATCAATATTAACACGGTAGAAATGTCTTTCGAGCGGGCTTTCTTTTGTGGCTGAAATAAAAATATTCTTTCCGGATTTATCGAAACCGTTGAATGATGTTACAACCCAATTACCATCGGTTACTTGTTTGATTAAATTACCTTCAACATCATAAAGATAAATGTGGTTATATCCGTCTCTTTGGGATTCCCAAATAAATTTATCGTTAGACTTCGGTAAAAAGACGATCGGATTTAACGGCTCAACATATTCGTTATCTTTTTCTTCGAACAAGGTTTTTATTACATCTCCGGTCGTTATATCATACTTCTTCATTTGCATATGATTCTGGTCTCTATTCAGATGAGCAATGAAAAGAAATTTTTCATCGGGAGACCAGGCAAGATTGGTCAAATATTGTTCGAGAGGTTCACCCGTTTTCAGCCAAATTGTTTTTCCGCTTTTGATCTCATAAATGCCGACTGTTACATGGTGGCTTGTTTGTCCTGCCATAGGATATTTAATGTATTTTAAACGGGCAGGTGTATAAGTAAGATCAACTATGGGATAATCTGTAACCATAGTTTGATCCATTCGATAAAATGCTATGTAGTTATTATTCGGGGACCAAAAAATTCCTCCGTTAATTCCAAATTCATTCCGGTGTACAGATTGTCCGTTCACTATGTTAGTATCTCTATCCGCAGTGATTTGAACAATTTGGTTATCACTGAGATTAAGGAATAGATTATTCTCTTTTGTGTAAGCGACTAATTTTTTATTTGGCGAAAGTGTCTGTTCAGAAGCACCGTCTGAAATTGAATTTACCTTTGTAAGTTTATTGAATTTTAAATTGAAGGAATAATACTTCGGGCCGCTCCAGAAATAAAATTCATCTGCTGATGACCAATTTACAAACGGCATTGACGTAAGCGCCTTTTCATTTTGCTTTGTGAAAAATAAATTTAACTCGGTCAATTTAAGAAGAGTATCAACTTTAACTGCTTTTGCTGAGGAAACTAATAAAACAGATTTTTCTCCCATTCCTTCAGTCCAAGCAAAATTATCCGTATTCGGAATCCAGTTAAGCTGTCTCATGCCTGCCATAGCCGATCTGTTAAACGAACCTTGAACAATGTCTTCAACAGTAAAAAGTTTTTCTTGAGATATTATTTGTGAGGAGAAAACAAATAAAAAAATAAAGAACATTTTGAGAGATTTCATTTCGATACTCCGGTATCAGGATTAAATATGATTATATGTTTAAAATTAAAAAGGGGTTTGTTAACCCCTTTCGAAAAGTTACTTTTTATTGTTATTAAGACTGGCTCTATGAACCAAAATATTGTCAATCAATTTATACTCTTTAGCTTCTTCGGCATTCAGAAAATAATCACGATCACAATCTTTGGTAATCTGATCAAAGGTCTTTCCGGTATGTTCAACAAGAATATTGTAAAGAGTTTCTCTTGTTTTGATCATTTCCTTTGCGTGGATTTCGATATCGGTTGTTTGCCCTTGTAATCCACCAACCCATGGTTGATGAATCATAATTTTAGAATTTGGAAGGGAAGAACGCTTTCCTGCTTCACCTCCAGCCAGCAGAACAGCAGCCATACTTGCAGCCAAACCAACGCAAATAGTAGAAACTTTTGAACGGACGTATTTCATAGTATCATAAATTGCAAGACCAGCAGATACACTTCCTCCGGGTGAATTGATATAAAGATAAATATCTTTGTCGGGATCTTCTGCTTCAAGAAAAAGTAACTGTGCAATTGTTAAACTTGCAACATGATCATCAATAGCTGTTCCGAGGAAGATTATACGTTCTCTGAGTAAACGGGAAAAAATATCCATTCCTCTTTCGCCGCGCCCTGTTTGTTCAATTACGTAAGGAACGAGCTGATTATAGATCTCAAATTTTTTGTTCAGTTGAGTTTGTGTTAGAATATCATGCTTCATGTGATTTTTCCTTTTTCTCTTTAATTTTTTCTTCAGCATCAACTTCTTTGATCTTAGTTTGTTCTTTCAAATATTTAATCACTTTTTCTTCGAGTAACATTTCTGAACGATTAGTGTCTTTATAATATTTTACAAGCTTGGCTACTGAAATACCAATTGTTTCGGCTTCTTTCTTTGCTAATTCTTCTAATTCGGAATCCTCAACTTTAATATTTTCAGCTTCGGCAAGATTCTCTAAAATGATTTGCCATTTGGCATTCCAATCGGCTCTTGGTTTATAGTATTCGGAAACAGCGTGTTCATCGAAATTAGGCATTTTATAACGTTTAGAGTTTTCTCTTTCCAACTCAACCATTCTTTTATGAACAGAACTAACATAGCCTGGCGGGGGAATGAAGTCGTTATTCTTTACAATTTCTCCGAGCAAATTGTTAGTAAAAATTTCTTCAGATTGTTTGATGTAGTAATCCTCAATATTTTTTTTGAGGAATGAATTAAGTTCTTCCGGTGTTGTAGCTTTATCGCCCGAGATTTTTTTTACAATTTCTTCTGTGAGCTCCGGTTTAACTTGTTTTTCTATCTTAACAACATCGGCTATATAATTAAACTCTTCTCTGTGAAGTTCTTCGCCGTGGTAATGTTCATCTGTAAAAATAAAATTAAATGATTCACCGACCTTTTTACCTTGTGCATTTTCTTTGATTAACGGATTGACCTTTTCATCAGTCAAGTCAATAAGCATATTCTCACTACGATGACCAACCATTGGTATGCTTTGGGCATCAATTCTTTGCAGATTAACTGTGATTCTAAAGTTTGTGTTTTCGATTTTATCAGCAACTTCAAATTTTAGATGCGGCTTCAATAAAAAATCAATTTCACGTTCTACTTCGCCGTCTTTTATTTTAAAGATCGGTTTCTCTATTTCTAATCCTTTATAATTTTTAAGATTAAGTTTAGGTTTTATTTCGTATTTAACCTTAAAGAATAATTTTGTCCCGGGGACAAAATCAAGATCCATCATTTGCGGAGTACTAATTGGTTTAAGATTTTGTTTATCAACAGCATCCCAAAACTTTTTATTCGCAATTTTTTCACTTGCTTTATATTCAATCGCCTCACCATAAAGTTTTTTGATCATCCCCATAGGTGCTTTCCCTTTTCTAAAACCGTCTATGGTAATTGTCTTTCTTTCTTCATCGTAAGCGTCATTGATCTCCGGAAGGATTTCATCGTAATTCAGATTTACTTCAACCTCTTGCTGAGAATCCGATAATTGATTCACTTTAATATCCAAAAATACCTCGTTAAGTAGTGATTTTAATTAGTAATTAGTGCGAGACGGGGGACTCGAACCCCCACATCTCTCGATACTAGATCCTAAGTCTAGCGCGTCTGCCAATTCCGCCAGTCTCGCATTGGGCTCGCAAAATTAGTTAAATGATAAGAAAAAACAAAGAAACCGATTTGGATACTTATTTCAGTTTGTAATAACAAAAGAAAAAAGGGAAATTGTTATATTGAATACAAAAAATTACAGCGATAGGTATGGAAAATCTAATTGGTAAAATGATTGAGAATTATCGAATAGTATCCGTTCTTGGAAAAGGGGGAATGGGCATAGTATATAAAGCTTTTGATACAAAACTCGATAGGTATGTTGCGATTAAAATGTTAAACTCTCAGGTATTGGATAAAGAAAGATTTATTGAAAGATTTAAGCGAGAAGCCAAGAACCATGCTAAACTATCACACCCAAATATTGTAACGGTTCACGGTTTCATCGAATATTCAAATCTGCTTGGCATTGTGATGGAATATGTTGAAGGTGAAAGTCTTGAAAAAGTTATTGAGCGTCAGGGTAGATTTAATTTGTACGATGTAATCTATATAATCAAGCAATTATTACTCGGTATTGGTTATGCCCATACAAAAGGATTTATTCACAGAGATATAAAACCATCCAATATTATTTTGAACAAGGAAGGCATAACAAAAATAATGGATTTCGGTATTTCGAAATCACTTGTTGAAAATGATATGACAAAAACCGGTTCCAAAATTGGAACTGTTTATTATATGAGTCCCGAGCAGGTACGTGGTGATGAAGTAACAAATCGAAGTGATATCTACTCGATCGGGTGCACTACGTATGAAATGATAGTAGGACAACCGCCATTCGATTATCAAAGCGAATATGAAGTTATGGATAGTCATCTTAAAAAGACTGCCCCAAGGGTTTCGGAAAAAATGACCGGCATTCCCGAACAAGTTGATAAGATCCTTCTCAGAGCTATGGAAAAGATTCCCGTGAACAGATACGGTACTTGTGAAGAAATGTACAATGATGTTCAAGAGCTGGATAAGCATGTTGCTAAACTATATTCCAGTTATTTTAACCGTTCAAAACCGCGCTCAAAAAGATATAAACTATTTTCAGCATCAGCATTTGTTGGTTTTACAATTCTAATGATTGCACTTTCTTATTTTGTATATAACCAGGTGAATGATCTTATAACATCTAATCAGTTAGACAAGTTTAAAAAATACAGTATACAGCAACTCTTCTCCTCGGAAAGTAAGCAATTCAAATTTAGTGAGATTACTAAAATTGAGAGCGGCGTACGGAACAATTTGAATTCTCTTTTTTTTGCTGATGAGAAATTTGCCGTTGCAGTCGGTGATTCCGGAACGGTCATTACTTCCTCAGATAATGGGAAGTCCTGGGTGAGTAAAAATCTTGACCGGATAATTTCATTAAGTGATGTGTATATATTCCCAAATGGAAAATCTTTATTGGTAGGAGATTCTTCGTCTCTGTTTTTAGGATTTAATCAGCTCGACTCACTTCAATCAATTCCTTTAGAAAAAGGTTATAAGTATTTTAGAATAAAATTTATAGATAATAATATTGGCTTTATAGCAGGTAATAAGGGACTTCTTCTAAAATCTACTAATGGCGGAATCAATTGGAATAAAGTTAATTCCAATACAAATGAAATTATATTTGATTTTGCTTTCTTTGATTCTAAAAGAGGATTTGCAGTGGGATGGGATGGCACTATACTTTCAACAACAAATAGCGGCAATTCATGGAATAAAGTCGAGACTTCACTAACCGATAATTATTTAAAATCAGTTGATCTAAGAGAAAGTGGATACGGATTAATAGTAGGGGGTAACGGGACAATACTATGGACAAATAACTACGGTAATTCCTGGGAACGAGTTGAAACAAAATTGACTAGTGGATTCCAGAAGGTAAAATACATTTCAGATGATCACGCAATAGTTATAGGAAATTTAGGTACGATTTTAGTTTCAAAAGATAAAGGCGAAAATTGGAGTCTGGTAGAATCTCAAATATCCTCAAATATGAATGGTCTATCAGTTAGTTCTATGGGACAAATATTTTTAGCAGGTGTTAAAGGAATGATGTTTAAAATTCAGTAGGCAAGTCATTGGATAAATTTGTAATAAATGGTGGAAAAAAACTTTGCGGTATAGTTGAAGTTAGCGGGGCTAAAAATTCGGCATTAGCTTTAATGCCAGCGACTCTTCTTAATTCCGGAACAAATATTATTACGAATACTCCTGAAGTAAGTGATATCTATACAATGATTAAATTACTTAATCATTTAGGTGTAGAGACCCAGTTTAATAATCACAAATTAACTGTAAATACCAGCCGGATAAAAAGTCAAATTGCACCTTACGAACATGTAAAAAAAATGAGAGCATCAGTTTATGTTTTAGGACCATTACTATCGCGATATGGATATGCAAAAGTTTCTTTGCCAGGAGGTTGCGCTTGGGGTCCAAGACCAATAAATCTTCATTTAGAGGCAATGAAAAAATTAGGTGCTGAGATTCTATTAGAAGAAGGTTATATAATAGCTAACTCGAGAAGATTGCATGGGGCGAAAATTCATTTTGATATTTCATCTGTAGGAGCTACCGGAAATGCATTAATGGCGGCTTCTCTTGCTAAAGGGACAACATTAATTACAAATGCCTCAATAGAACCTGAGATAACATTATTAGCTGAATATATAAAAGGAATGGGAGCAAAAATAGCCGGGATTGGATCAACAACACTTGAGGTTGAAGGTTCGGACGAGTTAAAACCATCTCAAGTAGAAAACATTGCAGATAGAATAGAAGCCGGGACACTCTTAGTAGCAGCAGCTATCACTAAAAGCAAAATTAAATTAATATATAAAAACTTTGAAACCACTGAATCAGTATTATCTAAATTAGAAAATAGCGGTGTTAATATATTATATGATAATAATTTAATACAAGTAGATGCGCTTAATTATACACCCAAAAATGTTGACATAACAACATCTGTCTATCCCGGTTTCCCAACCGATATGCAAGCTCAGTGGACCTCCTATATGTCTCTTGCAAATGGTACTTCCACAATTACAGATACAATCTATCATGATAGGTTTAACCACATTCCTGAACTGAATAGATTAGGAGCAAATATTGAGATTATAAATAATAGTGCAGTTGTTAAAGGTGTAAAGTCCTTAAAAGGCGCGAAGGTTATGTCAACGGATTTAAGGGCAAGTGCATCATTAGTGATTGCAGGTTTAGCTGCAATAGGAACTACGGAAGTTTTAAGAGTATATCATCTTGATAGGGGCTACCAAAGGATAGAAGAAAAACTTAAAGCATTAGGAGCTGATATAGAACGTGTTTCAACAACGGAATTTTAATTTGAGAATATCATTCATAGAATTTCGAACATATACCTCTAAAATTTATATCCTCATCTTAACATTATTAAATCTGCTATTAACCTTTTTGCCTCTGACTAAAACTTTAGGTTACGAGTTTTCTGTTATTAATGGAATTCTCTTATTCATAATTGGAGGTTTACAGATCATTACAATCCAAAGGAAGGGTTTCATAGCTGATGCATCTGATTTATTTCTGAATAACAAATTATTTACATCTGCTTCAATTATGATTCCATTTCTTATCGGATTTTTATCCAGCGTTTTAAACTCCAATTGTCCAATAAAAGGAGGTATTCTTTTCTATTTAATTATTACAATTCCTTCCTTATTCATTGGAGTAAGCTTAGGTAGTTTTTGTACCGCATTATCCAAAAAATATTCTTTCCTTATCTTTATAATAATTACACTGGGATTAATATTCTCTTCGATTACAGAGTTCTTCTTCAATCCACAGATCTATTTTTATAATCCTGTATTTGGATTTTTCCCTGGTACTATATATGATGAAGATTTGAATGTTGATAGAATTTTGGTTGCTTATAGAATTTTTAATATAGCATTTTACATTTTGCTTTTTTATGCATCAAGATTAATATTAAATAATAGTATTACTAAAAAAATCCTTGTTGTTTGTGCTCTAATAATAATCTCATTTCTTTTCTCTATATCGAAACCAAGATTATTTTTTGCAACTGATAAAAGCCGTATTGAAAATGAACTTACTGCAACAATTGTTACAAATAATTTCCAAATTCATTTGCCGGATTCGCTAAGCGGGGATAAGCAAAACAGATATAACGCACTTCTTCATGAATGTTACTTACATCAAATTATAATTCAGCTTAATTTATCATTTCCACATAAGATTGATTCATATTTATTCGCGGGGAAAGAGAGTAAAAGAGAATTACTCGGTTCGGGTAATGCTGATATTGCAAAGCCGTGGCTCAATCAAATCTATTTGAATTATTATAATTATGGAGTAACGCTAAAACATGAAATTGTTCATGTTATTGCTGGAGAATTTGGCGTAACACCATTTAAAGTCTCAGCGGGTTTTAATCCTGCAATAATTGAAGGCCTGGCTATGTCAGTTGAAAACAATTATGATGGTTATCCAGTGCATTACATGGCAAAGCTTGCATTTAGCTCCGGATATAAATATAGATTAGATAAACTTTTTAGCGGACTTAATTTTTTTTCACAGACGTCTTCAATTGCATATATATATGCCGGATCCTTTTTGAAATATCTTAATGATCAATTCGGTATATCAAAAGTTAAATATTTGTATGAGACAAATGATTTTCAAAAAGTTTACGGGAAAGATCTTAAGGAACTTGCCAAATCTTACGAAGCATTTTTAGAAAATTATCAGATAGAATTTAACAGAAATAGCGCCCAACTTTACTTTGGTGGAGTGACAATATTTAAAAAGTATTGTCCCCGAATGGCAGCTTTCGATGTTAAAAAGGCATGGGAACTCTATAAAAATAAAAATTATTCCGAAGCTTTAGATTTATTTAAGAATGTTTATAGCTATTCAAATTCTTATCAATCATTATTAGGAATAATATCTGCTTACTCCGCCGGTAAGAAATATACTTTAGCCGCGCAGTATTTAAATAATCAAATCGTTAATTTTATATCAAGCCAATACTATTATAATCTAGAATTGATTCTAGGTGATTTGCTAATCCGGGCGGATCAACCGGTTAAGGCAATCTCATTATATGATTCGCTTCTTGTGCAAAATCCTCGCATTGATTATACTAATGAGGTATTGATTAGAAAATCTATTTTAGAAGAAGGCACTGATTCCCTAAAAGAATATTTTATTAAGGGACAAAAACAGAAGTATCAAAAATTATTATCTCTTAATTCGAAAGGAATAAGATATTTTTCTATACCAACACTAATCAATCTTTCAGCAGATGACAATTCCGGATTGGATAATTTAATAACCGAACTAAAGAGTAATATAAAGGTTCAAGATTTTTTTTCAAGTTATGCGGCTTTAGAAATATCAAAGTATGCTTTGAGAAATCTTGATTTTGAAACTGCTCAATATTTTGCCGTGAGATCTTTAGACTTTAAAAAAGCCGATAATAGTAATCACATGTTTATAGAAAACCTAAGAATGGTGAATTGGTTCAAGAATAATCATGACCAAATAAAAATAACTTATTCGAAGTGAAGGATGGATTTCAGGACCAAGTTAAATAAATATAAATTTTTGAAAGTCGCTTCTTTAGTTGCTGATAGAAGAAACGAAGAACTATATCTTGTCGGCGGGTTCATACGCGATATTATCCTCGACCGAAATAAAGATGAAATGGATTTCTTAGTAGTGGGCGATGGGATCCATTTTGCAGAGCAATTTGCAAATGAATTAGGAATTAAAGAAGTCACCGTTTATAAAAATTTTGGAACAGCACATTTCAATTATAAAAATACTGCTCTTGAATTTGTAGGAGCCCGGATAGAATCTTATAAACGTAGCAGCCGTAACCCGAAAGTTGAAAAAGGCACGCTTGAAGACGATCTTAACCGGCGCGATTTTACGATCAACAGCTTGGCTGTTTCCCTAAATGAAAAAACATTTGGTGAACTGATAGACAAATTTGACGGATTAGATGACATTGAAAGGAAATTAATAAGAACACCTCTTGAACCGGAAAAAACTTTTGATGACGACCCGCTTCGCATAATGCGGGCTTTTCGTTTTGCTTCACAATTGGATTTTCAAGTTCATGAATCTGTTATAAAAGCGGCAAGCTTAATGGCTGACCGTCTTAAGATTGTTTCTCAGGAAAGAATAACTGATGAATTAATAAAAATACTCGCATCGAAAAAACCTTCAATAGGATTAAAATTATTATTTGAAAGCGGAGTACTGAAAGTAATTTTTCCGGAACTGCATAAACTTGCCGGTGTAGAACAAAGAAATGATTTCCATCATAAAGATGTTTTTTACCACACATGTATAGTAGTTGATAATGTTGCTTCGGTAAGCGATGATTTATGGCTGAGGTTTGCTGCCCTGGTTCATGATATTGCAAAACCTCCAACCAAAAAATTTATTGAAGGAACCGGCTGGACATATCATGGACACGAAGAACTAGGCGCAAGAATGATGAAATCTATCTTTGAAAGAATGAAACTTCCTCTTACCAAATTAGGTTACATTGAGAAGTTGATTCGTTTACATCTTCGCCCGATCGCTTTAGTTGATGAAGAAGTAACTGATTCGGCAATAAGAAGACTGATTGTTACTGCAGATGAAGACTTAGATGATTTAATTACACTATGTCGTGCAGATATAACAAGTAAAAATCCAAATAAAGTTTCGCGCTATCTTGAGAATTATGAAATTGTAATGCAAAAGGTTAAAGATGTTCGCGAAAGAGATAAATTACGTGCGTTCCAGTCTCCGGTTAGAGGTGAAGAAATTATGAAAATCTGTAACATTCCGCCTTCAAAACTTGTTGGGGATATTAAGACTGCAATCGAGGAAGCAATACTTGATGGTAAGATTGGTAATAATTATGAAGATGCTTACGAATACTTTTTATCAATCAAGGATCAATATGTTCAGAATAAAAAGTAATCATCTTCTTATCTTTAAAATGTAACTTTTATAGCACTTATCTCGTCATAATACTAAGTAAATCAAAATTGTTCTCAAAAGGAGAGACTAATGAAAAGATATTTAATTTTAGCAATTGTTCTGATGATTGCAGTACCGGTTTTCGCTCAGAAAAAGCTAACCCTAGATGAAGCAATTTCGATTGCTCTTCAAAAAAATACTTTATTGATAAAATCTAAGAACAATCTTTTATCAAGCGAATCACAGTTGAAAAATGCTTATGGTGAATTGTTACCAAGTCTTGGAGCTTCTGCAAGTTGGAACTGGCAGAGAACTGAAGATAAAGGCGGTATCCAAAGAGATTTCTTCGGTAACGTAACTAATATACCGGCTTCCACTGCTGAAAATCGAAGTTACCGTGTTGGTGTTGGTGGCGGTATTACACTATTTAATGGGCTTGCGAACTATGCAACTATTTCCCAGCGACAAGATGAGCTGACAGCCAGTGAATATAACATTGCTAAACTAAAACAGAATATTGTATATACTACAACAGATTATTTTTACATAGTGTTGAATGCTGAAGAATTATTGGCTGTTAGGGAAGAAAATGTTAAGTATTTCCAAAGGCTTTACGAGACAGTTCAAGAAAGAAATCGTTTGGGATCAGTTACTCTTGCCGATGTTTATTCATCACAAGTTCAGTTAGGTAATGCGGAATTATTACTTATTCAAACACAGAACATTTACGAATCTTCGAAAGCGTCACTGTTAAATTATCTTTCATTAAATGTTCTTGAAGAATACTCACTTGTAGATCCGTTTGCTGCTAAAAAAACTTTAGATACAGATACTTACATGAAAGATTTTAATGATATACAAGCTATGGTAAATGCTGCTTTGGATAACCGTTTCGATTATAAAAGTTCTCAGTTAGGTCTTAGCGCTTCCGTAAGCGGAGTTACAATCGCAAAGAGTGGAATTTATCCGTCATTAAGCGGAGATTATTCCTACGGCACAAGTGCTGTTACAACCGGTGATCTCTTCAACAGAAAAGTACTTAGTTTTGGTCTTACTCTGAGTATTCCCATTTTTTCAAATTTCGGTACAGAGAGCCAAATACAATTTGCACAAGTTAGTGCTATGAACGCTCAGGAAGATCTTCTTGCATTAGAGAGACAAATTAAAATCGAGATCAAACAAACTTATTTGGATTTAGTTGCTGCTAAAAAAAGTTTAGATGTTGCACTCAAAAGTGTTTCCGCTGCTGAAGAAACTAGAAAGATAAATCAAGAAAGATATAACCTTGGTTCAGCAACTCTACTTGATGTTCTTCAAGCAAGCAGAGATTACCAAGATGCACTGCGAAATAAAATTAATGCTGGTTATGATTTTTACCGCCAGCACGATAAGCTGAACAATGCTATCGGTAGATTAGAATTTTCAAAATATGAATAAATTTATATTAAGGAGTTAATTACAATGGCTAACGGGAAAAAATCAAAAAAGAAACTTTTTATTTTTGGCGGTCTGGGACTTCTTCTTCTTATTATACTCTTGCTCGTTGTTTTCAGCGGCAACAAAGAAGAAATTGTATCTGTCCAAACTGAAAAAGTTGAAAAGAGAAATGTAACTCAGGTTGTTTCTGCAACCGGCAAAATAAATCCGGTATATCAAGTTAAAATTAGCGCAGAAGCTACAGGTGAGATTGTTTCTCTGCCGGTTAAAGAAGGAGATGTTGTTAGAAAAGGGCAGATGCTTGTTAGAATTAAACCGGATAATTATGAAGCACAAAGAAATCGTGCGTCAGCAGGTCTTGATCAAGCACG
>Ga0209417_1005877_pt1 | contig 13133 bp, 18 predicted proteins | sample RifGroF2_FD_184002 | JGI IMG/M metagenome (GOLD analysis project Ga0209417, IMG submission 184002) | Groundwater microbial communities from Rifle, Colorado, USA - Groundwater F2 (SPAdes) (version 2) | ecosystem: Environmental > Aquatic > Deep subsurface > Groundwater | place: Rifle, Colorado... | reverse complement strand
AAGATTATAATGGTATTGATGAGACATGCCGCATTGACAATTGCAAGCATAGTATTTTTGGAGCATCAAAGGTTGCAGCCGATATCATGGTGCAGGAATTTGGACGGTATTTCGGTATGAAGACTGCTTGTTATCGTGGAGGCTGTCTTACCGGTTCGCAGCAAAGTGCAGCCGAACTTCATGGTTTTCTGGCTTATGTGATGCGTGCCGTTGCTGAGGGTCGGCAATACCGTATTTTTGGCTACAAAGGAAAACAGGTCAGAGATCAAATCCACGCTTCTGATTTAGTGAGGGCGATTGACGCATTCGTGAAGAACCCACGGCCTGGTGAAGTCTACAACATGGGCGGTGGCCGCCATTCTAACCTGTCCGTGTTGGAAGCGTTGAATTGGTTTAAAATCAAGGATTGTGAATATGTCGAAGAGGCAAGAAAAGGCGATCACATCTGGTATATCTCGGACGTTTCTAAGTTCAAAAAAGATTACCCAGAGTGGGATTATAAATACAACCTGTGGGCGATAATGGAGGATTTAATGAAATGAATTATGGAGATATTGTTACTCTTAAAGGAAAGTTTTATAACGGGCAAACTGGAGTTATCATCGGTATAAATAGACCGAGAGTTGAGTGGAAAAATCCATCATATAAAGTAAAAATAGACGATGGAAATATTGTTGATGATGTTTCTTATTCTGAAATGGAAAAAGTTATCATTTGTGAGAAATGCAAGTCTACAAGGATTTGATGAGATGAAAACAGCAGAAGAAAATAGAGCCAAGAGAGCAATTTATCGTAAAAACACCATAAGAGAAAGGTATCTCTACAATAAAAAAAGACGAAAAGATAAACCGTGGATAAATTCATTTGATAGTGCTAGGCAAAGATGTAATGACCCAAATCACGTGGCATATCATTCTTACGGAGGCTTTGGGATTAAATTCTTATTGGCAATGGAAGAAATAAAATATCTTTGGGTGCGGGACAATGCGGAGGGTATGAACTTTCCAAGCCTAGATCGAATTGATAATGACGGGCATTACGAATATTCAAATCTCAGATTTATAGAGAGAAGCGAAAATTCTTCAAGGCCAAAAAGGAAAAAAAATGCGGGTTCTATTTAAAGACAGTCCGTTTCATTCTCAGAGGCAGTACCAAAAAAAAGTTTGGATATATCCAGCGCATTTAGCGATGTTCGCGACGCATCTACGCGACCAAGGCAATGAGGTTGTTTGGCTTGGAGAGGATGACGGAAAATTTGACCGCATTATAGAATCGGATCGCCAGATTGATGTTGACTATGAAAAACTCCCCATCCCTGATCGAGTGTTCACAAATTCGATGAACCCAAAATATTTAAAATACGGCAATTACAAGAAATCTAGGGGTACTCATCTTCTATCATCGAACCTTTGCTGGTATGGACGCTGTTCGTTTTGTGTCGATACCGAAAGGCTGCAAGCGGGTGAACACAGAGGTGTTCGTTCTGTAGACCATGTACTTTCTGAGATAGATGATTGCATCAGAATTGGACATAACGAAATATTTGACGATGCCGGGACGCTTCCTATTGGAGCATGGTTACAAGAATTTTGTGAAAAGATGATACGATCCAAAAGAAATAAAAAGATTATGTTGGGCGCCAACATGAAACCAATTTCCGAAAAGGTCGTGCCATTCAAGCTGATGAAAGAAGCTGGGTTCAGGTTCATGCTTGTCGGGGTTGAATCAGCCAACCAAAAGACCATCGACCTTATTCACAAGGGTCAGGAGAGCGACAAAGTAATTGAAAATATGAAAGCCATGAACGACGCTGGGCTTGAAGTGCATTTGACTTCAATGTTCGGATACCATTGGGAAACCCATGAAGACGCTATGCGGACGGTGAGCGAGATTCATTACTTACTTCGTAAGGGGTATGTCAAGACCGCTCAAGCATCGGTGTATATGCCGCCGCGCACGGCCCCGCCAGCCAATGCAGAAGCTCAGAAATATGTCCATAAGGTTTACGACATCTACAAAGACCCGCGGTATTGGCTAAGAAAGATTTTAGATTTAAGGCGGTGGGAGGATATCACTTATCTTTTAAGAAGGGTTGGGCACGTCAAACATGCCGATTAGAAACACATTTAAAAAAATACGCCGTTGGTTTTGGGAAAAAGTTGAAGGTTGTCAATTTCATCCTCTTTATTCTAAATGTGACGAGTTCACAGTTCGATTACAGATTCGCAAAAAGAAAAGCGTGTCTTGGGAGTTTGTAGCTTATCATTTAAATAAAATAGGTTATGAAAAACTATTTGACCAAAAAGATAATTGCACAAAAGACGAAACGCGATTGATTGCCACGTGGAGAGAACGAAAAGGGAACCACCATTTTTGCCAATGGGGGCAAAAGAATAAAAATAATAATTGGCACATTGATCTTGAAAACAAAAAAACGAAGGAAGAAATTAAAAAATGCTTGAGAAAATTGGCTTCATAATATTAGTAAACCTTGCTCTTTATTTCAAGACCTTGCGCTTTAAATTTGTCTCAGACGACTTCTCCTGCTGGAAAAACCCACCAGTCGCCAAGAACGCCTGGCATAAGCTTTGGCTACAAATCACCGGCCAGATGAAAATATATGCTAAGAGCGTTCAGTTTGTTCGAGCCAATAGAAAGCTATTCATGGCCATTGTCCGCAAAGAAGAAATGGAACACCTGCTGGCTTTGATACTTCACGTCTGCATTTGCCTTTCAATTTATTTCGCTTTTGGTGCTTCATGGGTGTCATTTATGGCCGCCATGCTTTATTCAGTCAACCCGGTGAACAATCAAGGCACGATCTGGCCGTCAGGTCGAGGGTATGTGTTTCCGATCCTTGGGGTGACGCTTTCAATGGCTATGCCTTTTCTTTCGCCTTTATTTCTTTTTGCAGGCACTTGGTATACAGCGGGTTTTTTGGCGCCGCTCGCTTTAATCGGATCGAAGTGGTGGTACCTTTTGGCGTTCATGCCTATTATTTGGTTGATTCATTCGAAGAAGTTTACGAAGGCCGTAAAGAATAAACAAGTTTCGGAAACATTCACGGAAGATAAACTTGTCCATCCTAAAAAGTTAATCCTCGGGGTTAAGACTTTCGGATTTTACCTTTTTTTGTGTATCATTCCGTTTCGGATTACTTTCTACCACAATTTCCTCCAGTCGTCAGCCGGAAGCATGAAGCACAAGAATTATACTTTATGCCGGTATTTTTGGATCGGGTTTATTGCTATCTCAGCTTGGGTGGTCTGGGTGTGCGTTTCGCCTTGGGATACGCTCAAATGGGCGTTCCTCGCGTTTTTTATTACCATCGTTCCGTTTTGCAATATTGTGAGGGCAAATCAAGAGATCGCCGAGCGTTTTGCCGCGCTTCCGAATGTGTTTTTGATGTACGCGCTCGCGCAAGTGATATCGCCGTATCCCGTGGTATTCGCCGCGTTTATTGCGTTCTATGCCACGCGAACTTTTTACACGCTTATCATGTATAAGGACGAATATTATATTACCGAGGTCGCAATTATTGAAGATCCACACTCATGGTGGGCTTGGCATTGCCGCGCCATGAAGCGATGGGACACTCAAAGCTACAAGGAAGCCCTTATTTTGTGGGTGATGGCGAAGCTTATCTCCCCAAATGAGTTTAAGTTGTTGATTAACATTTCTACTTGTCTACGGCTTTTGAAGAATGATAAAGAGGCTGATGAATATCTGAAGCTTGCCGAGCAGAATATTGTTCCTGGTCAAGAGAAAGAGGCGGCAGAATTTATAGATAACCATAGGCGTGGAAAATTACCGATATTGCTTTAGTAAAACCAAAGTGATATTATACGCGTGGAGGTCTATATGGTAGAACCAAGAAAGCTAGGCCCATTCAGCATGTTTTCTGTTTCCGACGAGATCCAAGTAAATAGAATCGGTAAAAGGGTAACAATCAGAAGCAGAGACAACCAGTTTACAGATTCGGATTCAGTGGAAGCCAATTTACTTTTTGAAATCTTGAAGGTGCTTAGGAAGAAATGAGTCAAACGCGCTCAGTAAAACTTGCCAAACAAAAAGAATGGCGACAAAAAAATGCTGACCGTATTTATGAATTAAATAAAGCTTATAGATTGGCAAATCCAGATAAGCAAAAATCCTATCAGAGAAAATACTACGAAAACCATCCCATCCAGAAGACTTTATCAAGCAGACGCCATAGTTTAATGCGTTGGTATGGTATCACGATTGATAAATATAATGAGATGTTTGATTCCCAAAAAGGGTGTTGTGCGATTTGTGGTGTACATCAATGTAATCAATCCTTAACGTTGGGTGTTGATCATTGTCACAAGACAAAACAAGTTCGTGGGCTACTGTGTTTTGAATGTAATACGGCCTTAGGTCGTTTTGATGATAATCCCAGTATGCTTTTGAAAGCTGTTGAATATTTAAAAAAATACAATGGCTGACCTCAATCTTACAGAAAAAATAGCGAAGAAAAGTCTCTATGAAATAGGCTATGAATATTTATGTGACAATTTTCATAAGTTTAAGCAACAAAATAAGATAAAGGTTGCGATTGCAATACTCAATATTTTTGAGAAAGATGATTCAAAAACTAAACCTGACGGTGAGAAAGTCATTATTATTAGAGAGAGGTTTATCGAGCGTGGAGATCAAGGTTCGAGCGAGGGATTACCAAGACCGCTTTCTATCGTGCGAGAGTAAGTTTCCTTGTTGCAAGGCAGGGATTGGCACTGGGAAAACTCTCCTTATGCTCGTCAAGATTTATCAATATTGTGAGAAGTATCCAGGTACTACTGCATTAATCGTCCGTAAGGAATTTACCGATCTTCACGACTCTACAATTAAAGATTTCCAACAGTATTTCTCCTGCAAAGTTGGGAGTGATAAAAATTACACCCTTCCCTGTGGTTCAAAAATCATGTTCCGCCATGCCGCTGAGATTGAGGTTTTAAAGAATATCAATCTTGGTATTGCCGGTATCGAACAGGCTGAAGAATTTGAGGATGACAAACAGTTTCAGTTTATTCGTGATCGTTTAAGACAAAATAATGGTGCGACTGTACGTCCATTGATCATTATTGCTAATGCGAATGGTCATAACTGGATTCATCAGTTATGGATGGCTAGTTCTGAACGTGAAGAGATTGATTTGGTTACAGGGCAATATTATTATAAAAAAGGTGAATACGAGTGTTTCACGGCAACCACATTTGCTAACGAGAGAAACCTACCGTCTGATTTTATATTGGATTGTAGAGCAAAAGAAATCGAAGCACCTAACCATTACAAACAGTATATTTTGAATGATGATGATATTACCCAACAGGATGATTTTGTTTTCACATTTCAAGAGCTTGAGGAAGCCAGGAAGCGCGAATATGCACACCGTGAGGGTTATGGTATCCGGTTGGTAGGTTATGATATAGCTAGATACGGTAACGATGCTTGTGCCACCGTGTGCATTCAGCAGATGGGGGCTTTAATTTGGAAGGTAAGGCATGTCGATCAGTGGGAAAAAAGGGATTTGGCTTATACTATAGGTCGAGTTATATCTATTACGTCAGAGCTTCAAGCTGACGGGAAAATCATTGATGAGGATGGTATTGGTGGCGGCCCTTTGGATGTGATAAATGCAAATATCAGAGATGTTGAAGATCAATACAAAGGTTTTCGAAATAAACAATATTCCTATGATGAAAACCGGTATTTTGGCAATCCACGAACCCACTGCGTATTTGTTTTAAAAGAAATGATTATGAAGGGTCATATCTCTTTGGTGGACGAGAGCCTTTGCCAAGAACTCCTGACGCTTCGTTATACGTTTATGACTGATGGGCGAAGGATTTTAATATCTAAGGAGAAACTCCGCAAGGAAGGGATTAAATCTCCCAATAAAGCTGACTCGCTTATAATGGCCGTGAGTTTAATCGGACAAGTTAAACAAAAACAGGATAGACAATACGAACCGAACGTGTCACAATACGCGCATGAGGATAATTTATTCAAGCTGGCTGGAATACGCTGAAAATTTAAAGGGGTGAGATAAATGGCACTAGGGACTACGGCGGCTATATTGACTGGTGTTTTATTAGGTACTACAACAGCAGCAGTGGCTTCATCTATGCTGGGAGGTAGAAAAGTAAGCACATCAGGCCCAATTCCTTTGCCTCAGCCTCCAAGCGCGGAGGCCGCGGCAGGCAAAGCTGGTGAAGTAATCAAAAAGAAAAGAGCCGCCATGACCCAGAGTATTTATACCTCGCCCCTCGGGGTGGCGGGTGAAGCACAGGTGGCAAGGAAGACGCTTTTAGGTCAATAAAATTGGCATACCTGTCATCGGGCGGATGATGCCTGGATACGCACCAGAGCTTTTAACGGTAGTGAAAATCTACTCTGCCATAAAATGAGGGTCGAGATATATTCCGAGAAGTATTTTTCAGATGTTGTTGGACTCATTGAAAAGTTTCACTCGGAATATCTAACGGATTATTACGGTCTACCGTTAAAAGACGCAATCACGGAAACGCTAATCAATTTTAAGGATTTGACGTTTCTGTTAATCAATAAAGACAAATGCGTTGGCGTTCTGGCTGGCGTGGAGATAAAGTCAAAGCTGAATGACGAGCGATTCTTTCAGGAGATTATTTGGTACGTTGAGAAACCTTATGGGCATTTTGGATTTTATCTCATTGAGAAAGTAAAAATTATGTTGAAATCGCTTGGGTTTAGTCATATTATCATGTCAGTCTTGGAGAGTATGAAATCCAAGCGGATTGAAGCAATTTATAACAAGCTTGGTTTTAAACCAATTGAAACGCATTATATTAGGAACTTGTAATGGGTTGGGCCGAACGGTGCAATCCAGACAGCGAATGGAATAGAAAACGAGCATTGAATATGTCTTCAAACGTAGCATCCCCAATTTCAAATAGTCCAATAAAACAGGTGTCGATTCCGGCCTCGCCGGATGAGCCTATGGTCATAGAGATAACCCCAAAGAGCATTTTCAAGCTCTTTAAGGAGTTCTTATGCCGTATGTTCAGGATCAATCCGTCGCCGCCAAGCCAGTCTCAAAGCCCCGCGCCGACGAGTTAATCCAGCAGTACGAACAAGAATTATCCAAACGCCGTAACTTTGAAAGTTATTGGCAGACCCTCCATGATTATTTCTACATCGAATCAGTCGACGTAAATAAAACCTATTCGATGGGCAATGAGCTTGACCCATCGATGCTTTGGGATTCTACGACCCTTGAAGCTTCGGATGTATTTGCGTCCGGGTTTATGAATTATCTCACTCCTCCAACTTCCAAATGGTCAAGACTTAGGTCCCGAGATCCCGAGCTTCAATCAAACGAAGCGGTCAGCGCATTTCTTGAAGACGTAATGAGTGAAGTCAATTACGCCCTCAATCGCTCAAACTTCTATGACCAGATGTTCCCTGCCTACAAATCAAGCGGAGTGTATGGGACTACCTGTCTTTTTGAAGAAGAAGACGTTGAAGATGATATTCGTTTCTACAATATGCCGCTAAAGCAGTGCGTGATCGTGGAAGACGCGAGAGGCCGCGTCTGCAAATTCTACATTGAGTTTGAGTACACCTCAGAGCAAGCCGCAGGCAAGTGGGGCGAGGATGCTTTATCCTCCGAGATGAAACAGGAGATTAGGGAAGGAAAAGGCCAATCCGTTAAGCATAAATTCTTACTTTTTATCGGTGAGCGCTATGCGCGTGAAATCCAAAAAGAAGACAAGCGAAACCTCCCAATCGAGGCCGTGTGGATTGACATTAAAGGCCGGATGATTGTGGATGAATCTGGCTACAACGAGTTTCCAGCGTTCGCGCATCGTTTTGACAGAAGGCCTTTTGTTCCGTGGGGTTTCTCTCCAGCTATGAAGGCTTTGCCATTTGCGAGGCTTTTAAACGCCATCGCAAAGACAAATCTCCGAACCATGATGAAACACACCGACCCCCCGATCGCCGTGCCTCACAACGCTTTTTTAGCGCCTTTCAACATGAACCCAAGGGCTATCAATGCCTATAAGAAAGAAGCGATGGACTCAGGTAAAGATATATTTGCCTTCGGGAACTTTGGAGATCCGGGTATTGGCCTTCAAGCCGTTGAGTATTATGCAAGCAAAGTAAAAGTTCTGATGTACCACGATGTATTTCTTGCTTTCTCGAACATCACAAAAGACATGAATAACCCTGAAATCATGGAACGAATCAATGAGAAAATGACAATGCTTGGTCCCGCTGTAGGGCGATACCTGGATGAAGTAATAAGCCCAATCATCCAAAGAACAATTGGAATCTTGGCACGACGCGGCAAACTGCCAGATCCACCGATTGAATTTCTGATGAGTTCCGGTTATGAGATTGATTTCGTTGGTGTTCTTGCTCAAGCCCAGCGCAGGGCAGAACTGAATACTCTTGTGACGGGTCTTACGATGATAGGTAACATGGCTCAGTTTTCGCCTGAAGTCTTGGATAAGATTGACCCTGACAAGGTCACAGATGAGGTTTGGTCTATTACAGGCGCACCCGTGAAGGTTTTAAGGGATGACGACGAAGTACGCCAGATTAGAGAAGGACGCGCCCAGGCCGCCTTAAAACAAGAAGAAATGGCTACTCTACACGCCGGCTCAGAGATTGCCAAGAACGCCGGGCAAGCTGACGCAGGGTTCGCCAAAGCGAAGGAAACTAATAAATGAGGTGGATAATAAAATGACAGACCTTAAAAGTATCGTCGCTGTAAAGGCTTTGCAGTCAAACCTCCGGGCTTCACTAGACACGCCGCAAGGAAAAGAGGTTATTGTTTTCTTGGAAGAAATTTGCGGGTGGTATGACTTTGAAGAGACTGACCCAAACATGATTTTAATCAAACACGGGAAGCGTGCAGTTTTAGCGACGATTAAGACGCTTCTTGAATTAACACCTGACCAAATCGTCGCAGTAGCACAACAAAAGGAGTTCTAAATGGATAATCCCGATCCGGGAATAACGCCGGGCAATCCCGACCCATCAACACCACCCGTAACACCGCCGGAACCAGTAGCGTTTAATTGGAAAGCCAGTTTAGCACCAGACCTTGCAAACGCGCCCTCAATGAAGAAGTTCGAGGATACAAAAGAAGGATTTAACGAAGCCGTTAAAAGTCATCTTTTACTCGAAAAGCTATTGGGATATGAAAAGGTTCCTATCCCAAAAAGTAAAGATGATGTAGTCGCTTGGGAGATTTTCTCAAAGGCTATGGGTATCCCGGAAAAGGCAGAGGGTTACGGACTCCCGGACGTGGAGATCCCGGAATCAATGAAGGGACTCGCTTTTGATAAAGCGAAGTTCTCTGAGATTGTCCATCAACAGAAGCTTACACCTGACGCTGCGAAAGGCTTGTGGGGCGCTTATACCGAAATGACCAAACAAGCTTATGCAAAAGCCATGAAAGACCAACAGGACAAGATAACTGGTCTCATCAACCAAATGAAAGGTGAGTGGGGTGATGCCTACCAGTCGAAAGTAGAATTGGGGCAGATGGTAATCAATAAGTTTTCTGAAAACCAAGAGACGAATGATTTCATCACAGCCACATTGTCTTCTGACCCGCGTGGAGTCAAGTTCCTTGCGATGATCGGAGATCAGTTCGCCGAGAATAAGATCGGTGAATTTAAGTATCAAAGGCATTCATTAACACCTGACGAAGCGCAAGCCGAGATAGATTCTATCCGTCGGGATATGAATCATCCGTACAACAACGAGAAAGCTTCTCGGGCTGAAAGAGACAGGGCGATTGATTTTGTAAATAATTTAATTGGAGTAGCAAGAAGACCCAGAGGATAAGCTTAAAAGCCCCCGAAGGTTTGAAGTGATCGGCCAGATAACTTGAAATAGCCTGGCAAGGTTCGCTAAAAGAGGCGACCCTCCTTGAGAGGACAATCAAATCCAAAGCTTGGTTAAACTCATAAAACGAGGAGGGGTCTTAAAATGGCGGATACCCAATCACTAGTTTATGCCCAGGCGTATGGCGCGAATATTATGCAGTTGGCACAGCAGAAATACGCGAAGCTTATGCCAATCGTGTACATTAAACCAAATGTCAAGGCAAAGGTCTTTTTTCAAGACCAGATTGGCAAATGGGCAATGTCCACGAAGGGTGGACGAAACGTCCAAACCCCCAACAACGATCCAAACCTGGGTCGCAGAAGGGGGACAATGGTTGATTACCACGACAATCGTATGCTCGACCGTGGTGATGAACTTCGTATGCTCTCAGATCCACGTTCCGCTTATACCATCGCGGCCGCGCAGTCTCTTGGCAGACAGATCGATACTGTCATCGCCAATCAGATCCTAGCGACGGCGAATACAGGCGAAACCGGATCTACCACCATCACGCTCGGAACTACCTCCATCGCGGCACACGTCAATCCAACACCCGGAAGTTCGACACAAGGCACGGCGGCAACGTTGACGTTCGCTCGCGTTAGGGCAGTCAAGAGGGTTCTGGACTTAGAGGATGTCGAAGAAGAAGATCGTTTCTTCGTCATTACTCCTCAAGGTCTGGACGCACTCTTGAATACCACCCAGGCGACTTCTTCGGACTATGCGGCTGTCAAAGCGCTTGTCCGTGGGGATATTGATACCTGGATGGGCTTCAAGTGGATCGTCTCGAACAACCTCTCGTCCTCCGGAACGGTGACGAGCTGCTTTGCAATGCAACGTTATGGTATTGCATTCGCAATGGGTGCCGAACCGCTTGTACGCACCGATGAACGTACTGACTTGTCATATTCGTGGCAGGTCTACTACGAGCTGAATATCGGCGCTGTCCGGTTGGAAGAAGCCCGTGTAGTTGAAGTTCAGTTAACGAGTGAATAATCCCTATAGGGGAGAGGAGTAGTTGAAATGGCAGAAGCAGCCAATGTAGCAAAGTACAACGCAGGTGGATCTGGCGATAACATTATCGCCGACGGTTATATCAAAACCGTGGAGAAGGTGTGGATCGATTCTTACACAATCGCATTCACGAATACCAATACCACGATTGATATCGCCGTATTGCCGGTCAACAAGAAGATCACTGGCATCGATGTTGAGATTCTAACTACTGGCTCGCATACTAGCGGGACGGTGTCGATTGGATTTTCAACCGATGCGAATGTGGATACATTCTTGACTCCGCATACGTTTACCCATAACCTGACTCGGTCGAGCATCAGTCTTCCGGGTGGTGGTGGCTATGCGGGTCCGACAACGACAGGCGTTTCGGTAGCGTTTTTGGGGGCATTCAGTGGGTATCAGTTCGTTACGGCAGGGACGCAAGTCACCGTCTCGGTCAAGCTGAACAACTGGATCTCGACAATGACTACAGGAACCGTCAAGTCTATCGTGCGGTACACGTAACAAATAAAGATCGGCGGGGGGCGTTTAAAAAACGCTCTCCGTCTATCTTTTTTTAGGAGTTTCCATGGCGACCTACACCACTGTCTCAATTTGCAATAAAGCACTTGTTCTATGCGGTGCCTCACCGATTACAGGTCTCACTCAAGACACGCCAAATGCCAGGGCTTTAAACGACGTTTTCGAGATATCCAGAAAGAGCTTTCTTACGGAGTGCCGGTGGAATTTTTCGCTTACAAGAACAACGCTTGTGACAGTCGCCACGACGACCCTCCAATGGCTGCATGATGAAGAATCATACGTTTACACTCGGCCATCAGATATCTTGCGAATATGGGAAATGAGCGACCTTGAAGCAATTTGGCGTGAGGAAGGGGATTATATTATTTCAAATACAGCCACTCTTGGAACGCTTGCGACACGCGACCATGCAGACATGGGGCTTTGGCGACAGAAAGCCGTTGACGCATTTATAGATAAATTGTGTTCTGATATCGCTCTTATGATTTTAAATGACAAGGTCGCAGCCAAAGCTTTTCTTGAGAAGTACGAAAAGATTACTCTTCCAAAAGCAATGGCCGAGGATTCACAGACAGGCACCCATCAGGAAGTCATTGATGATTACTGGCTAAAATCCAAATACGGCGGCGCGGGTAACCCAGCGAGGTCATACAGCTAATGTCAGAAGCTAAAGATCCTAGACGAGTTTTAGAATCGAAAGACATGGAAGGGGCTGTCCTTTATGCTAAACGCATATCCTCCGATGCCGCAGACGCATGGCCTGTTTTAGCCGATGCAAACGGCTATCTTTTGGTAAATATGACCGTCGGAACTGTCACGATTTCATCAACGGCCTCGACCATAACGAATGCTGTTGGAAATCCAGTGAATGTTTCTTTAACATCCACCGTAGTTACGGCGTCACTAAGCACCACCAAAGTTACGATTGACAACACGCCGAGCGTCTCTCTGTCATCAACCGCCGTGTCGGTGACTAATTCTGTTTCGACTATTCCGATAGTCGGGAGAACCTTAACAGGGTCAACAGGGACTCTTTCTGCCACGAATGGCACTATCTCATTAACTCCGACTAACAGGATTAAGGTTTACGCTTTTTCCCTCACGACGACTAGCCCAACAGAGGTGATTTGTGTATTCAATTCCGGGGGTGTTGCGAATGGTTTGGAGTTGTGGCGCGATACGCTTATGGCTCCCGCCGGAGCAAGTGCAGGCGCAAATCTTTCGGTTTCACCGCCTAATTTCTTATTTGCCAGCCGATCCGGCACAGCAGTCAGTTTAAGTTTGAGTACAGCGGTTTTAGTTCATTATTCGATAAGCTATTTTGATGAGGTTTAAATGATAACCATAGATAAAGGCATGGCTCATAGCGACATTAATTCATCTACCCGACAAACAGGGCTTTATAAGGTCGGAGTAATCGGAGTCACGTTTGATGAGTACACGATTAGAAATTGTTTTGGGGTCTACTTAGAAAACGTTCACAACTGCATCTTTCCTTTTCTTGACCTTCGGAATGTCCACTCTCTTAATATGAGGAACTGTAACGGGAATACTTTTAAGAAAGTCCTGATTGACGACTCATGGGTTGGGATTAAACTTAACTTTCAATGCTCGAATAATCGCTTCGAGGAAGTTACTTCCACTAAAGCCAAAGACTTAAGCAGTCCTTCAAATGGCGATGGCATCGTCATCGA
>Ga0209417_1005876_pt1 | contig 13133 bp, 12 predicted proteins | sample RifGroF2_FD_184002 | JGI IMG/M metagenome (GOLD analysis project Ga0209417, IMG submission 184002) | Groundwater microbial communities from Rifle, Colorado, USA - Groundwater F2 (SPAdes) (version 2) | ecosystem: Environmental > Aquatic > Deep subsurface > Groundwater | place: Rifle, Colorado... | reverse complement strand
AGATGACGTAATAGTTTTCAAATATCCCAATGACACAGACAAATTTTTTATCAAAAGGATAATCGGTCTGCCCAACGAAACATTAGATATAAAAGGAAACGACATTATGGTGACCAATAAAGAATATCCCAATGGTTTGAAACTTGATCAACCATACGTAAAAAATACGGCGGACAATACTGTGCATTTTGAACTAAAAAATGACGAATACTTTGTGATGGGCGATAACAGATCCGCCAGTTCTGACTCAAGGTATTGGGGTGCGGTGCCGAAAAAACTTTTGATAGGAAAAGTATTCTTGCGGCTATTGCCGATAAACAAGATAAATGTGTTGCCTGGGAACTATAAACAAACCGAATAAACCAAAATAAACCAATTTCTATGAAAAAATCAAAACAGCACACAGCCTCAAAAGGGGCCCAAACCCGAACGAAGATAAAGGATTTTCCATCACCAAAAGGAATGAGAGACCTTATGAATGATGAATATTATTTTTTCCAGGGATTTTTTGAAAAAGCGCAAGAAATAGCGGTATACTACGGTTTTAAACCGATTGAAACTCCAATTCTAGAACATGAAGAGCTTATTACCGGGGGCATTGGCGAAGGTACCGATATTGTGGATAAAGAAATTTATAACCTCAAAACCAAGGGCGGAGATCATTTAGCGCTCCGGCCGGAACATACGGCTCCGTTGATGCGCGCTTACATAGAACACGGAATGCAAAATGTGCCCCAGCCTGTGATGTTTTACCAATGTGGACCGGTCTTCAGGCATGATAAGCCCCAACGCGGACGCTATAGGCAATTCTGGCAATTTGACCTGGATTGCCTCGGCAGCGATAAGAGTATTATGGACGCCTTGGTAATTAAAACAGGTATAAACATCTTAGAAGAAGCAGGAGCGCCAAATCTTTCTGTTGATATAAACTCTATCGGTGATAAAGAATGCCGAAATAGTTATATCAGGGAACTTGTAAATTATTACAGAAAACATATCAGTGGTCTGCCTGCCATAGATCGTGAACGCTTAAAAATAAATCCGCTTCGTATTTTGGATTCTAAAGAAGAAAAAACAAAGGAAATAAATGAAAACGCGCCGGATGCAATTTCATTTTTATGCCCTTCTTGTAAAAAACATTTTAAAGAGGTATTAGAATATTTGGAAGAGATGAATATCCAATATAATATAAATAAAAATTTGGCGCGCGGACTTTCATATTATACTCGCACTGTTTTTGAAGTATATACGGAAAACGAAGAAGACGACGGGCCACCAGTACAAATCGCTTCTGGCGGAAGATATGATTACCTGGCAAAAAAAATTGGTGGGAAAAAAGACGTTCCAGCCGTAGGTTTTTCAATGGGAGTAGACAGAATAGTTGAAGCGAAATGGTACAGGAAACTCTCCCCTCGCATATTAAAAAAACCAAAAGTATATTTTATCCAACTTGGCCCCGAGGCGAAATTAAAAAGTCTGAATATAATTGAAATCCTGAGAAAAGCGCACATCCCTATGGCTCAGTCGCTCTCAAAGGACAGCCTCGGTTCCCAGCTGGCTGTAGCTGAAAAATTGCAAGTCCCCTATACTCTTATTTTCGGGGTGAAAGAAGCGCTTGATAATTCAGTAATCATACGCGATATGTCCAACAGATCCCAAGAAAACGTAAAATTGGATAAGCTTCTGGAATATCTAAAAGAAAACAAATAAAATAGAATGAAAAAGATAGTTCAAAAAGAAGATAAAATTCTGCGTGAACACACAAAAGAGATTCCGGTGGGCGAAATTACAACCCCAAAAATAAAAAAAGTGTTAAAGGAAATGTCTGAAGCTTTAAAAAGTCAGAGCGATGGAGTGGCCATCGCCGCCCCGCAGATAGGCTATCTCCTTTCTACTTTCGTAGTGTCGGGAAAAATTTTTCATAAAGACTTTGTCAGGGGAGAAAAAGAGTTCAAAAAAATTCCGGAAGAAGAAATACAGAAAAATCTAATTTTTATCAATCCAAAAATTTCAAAACTTTCAAAAGAAAAGGAATGGCTGCCGGAGGGGTGTCTTTCCGTGCGTTGGCTTTACGGTAAAAATCGCAGATCCAAAAAGGCGACCGTCACGGCTTATGACGAAAACGGCAAAAAATTTCAAAGGGGCGCTTCGGGCCTTTTGGCTCAAATATTCCAGCATGAAACAGATCATTTAAGAGGTGTTCTTTTTATTGATAATGCAAAAGATGTAAAAGAAGAATTACCAAAGTAGTTTATAAAGTTATAAATAGAGAGAACAAAAAATATAAAGATTAATTAATTCACCATCTAACGTTTGGGAATATCAGAAGTTCGCTGTAGCGTAGCGGAAGCGAATTTGGGTGGAAAAAATTTGCACTCCTTAAGAATGTAATTAAGGCAAATTTCTGGAACCTGATATTCCTTGTTATCGGATGTAAATTTAGCCATTTGTTTTTTAAAAAATTGGGGCAACCATTCTGGCGGTTGCCCCCTGTGTTCACGCCGTTTTGAGAGCAAGAGCCTCCTGACGAATCTTTTTTGCCAGTTCAGTGTTGCCTTCGGCAACCGCCTGAGTAAAAGCATGCCCCAACTGCATCAATTTTCCCCTAATCTTGGGGTCATTCGTCAAGAAGGTGGTGTCTACCTTTTTCTTTCTTACCATTTCTCATCACCTCCTTTTTGATTGTGGCGTAGATTATTTTTATCAGATAACGAATATTATGTCAAACCTAAATGGTTAAATTTATTTCCGATAACGTCAGGGATATACGAAGTTTTTCTGGAGCGTAGCGGAAGAAAAATTTGGGTGAGGGGCAAATGCAACTCATTAATGTAAGTAATAAATCGTATTTGCCCTGAACCGCTTATCCCGTGTTAGGCGAAGTATTGCTCGGGGCATTGCGTTCTATCATATTCATAACTGATAAGTACTGGCCTAGACGGTAGCCCCATGTTTGAGTGCGTAAAATCCCATAAAATTTTGCAATAGATTCGGCAAGTTCCGGTTTATTGTTCTTCATGTCTTGAAGTATGTCATCTGGCATAAGTCCTTGCGCTTCTTTTTGATGTACGAAATCGTAAATTTCTTGGAGCAAGCGGAAAATTTCATTAGGCGGTACTTCTAAAAATTTTTCTCCCGCTGCTTTTCTTTTAATCATATGTTGTTTCAACTTCTCATTGCTTTCGCTAGGTAATTCTGCTTGGATGTCGGCTAATTCGGAACGAGTTTCTTCAATGTATTTGTTTATTGTTTATTGTTTATTGTTTCTGCGGTAATGCCAAACGACATATCGCCAATGAAATTTTCCGCTTGCTTTGGTCCGCTTTCTATTGTCATATTATTGTAATTAAGTATTAAATGCCCCGAGTAATATTTCACTTAACTAGTTTCTTTGTAAATTGTTTTTGGTTATGATATGATATCCTGTATATTATGTTGAGTATCATATTATAATCAATTATCGACCTAATGTTTATATTATATCATGGAGGATTACTTAAACAAGACAACAAATTAAAATTACGAAACTATAGTCCAAAAACAATAAAGGCTTATTTATTTTGCATAGAATTATATCTAAAATATAAAAAAATAAATCTAGATAAATTAGATGAAGAAAATATAAAAGATTTTTTATTATTGTTAAAAGAAAAAAATAAATCATCTCAAACTATTAATCTATATCTAAATTCTATAAAATTTTTTTATAGCCAAATCCTTAAGATATATAAAAAAATAGATATAAAATTTGCTAAAAGAAATAAAAATCTACCCATAGTTCTGTCTAGAGAAGAAATTAAAAAAATTAAAAGTCCTTTTGATACTATATGAAAAATAAAAATTTAAATTTCATATTCTGGGGAACGCCAGATGTAGCATCTGAAACTTTAAAGATTTTAAAAGAAAATGGTTATATGCCGTCGCTTATTATTACCGCGCCTGATAAACCTCAAGGACGAAAGATGACTATTACTCCCCCGCCGGTGAAAATTTGGGCCATAGAAAACAAAATTCCATACACTCAACCAGAAAAATTAAGCGAGGAACAGAATATTTTAAAAGGACAGTCCTTAAGAGAGTTTCCCCAAGGACTGTCCTTGGAATCCAAAAATATTCTGCCCGAACTGTCTATTATTGTCGCTTATGGAAAAATAATCCCGGAAAATATCTTAAATCTGCCCAAATTAGGTTCCGTAAATATTCATTACTCATTACTGCCAAAATATCGCGGGGCTTCTCCGGTAGAATCGGCTATTTTAAATGGAGATACAGAAACAGGCATCACTATTCAAAAAATGGAATACAAAATGGATACTGGACCGATTATCGCCCAAGAAAAAGTAGAAATTAGCCCCGACGAAAAAGCGGGAGAATTACGAAAACGTTTAATAAAAATCGGAGGAGAACTTTTGGTAAAAATATTGCCTGATTTTATAGATGGAAAGATTAAATTAACTTCTCAAGACGAACGCCTGGCGTCCGTTTGTAAAAAAATAAAAAAAGAAGACGGACTGATAGATTTGAACAATGACCCGATAAAAAATTACAACAAATTCCGCGCTTATGCTATTTGGCCCAGAATTTTCTTTTTTAAGGATAGCAAAAGAATCATAATCACTGACGCAGTTTTGGAAAACAATCAATTTGTTATAAAAAAAATAATTCCCGAAGGTAAAAAAGAAATAAATTGGAAAGAATTTAAAAAACAAAATTAAATGATATATTTTCTGTTGTGAATTTAAGCATATGCTTAAATTCACAACAAATTCAATACACTAGCCAGAGGCTAGTAAACCTCCCTCTGATAACACTTTTCACAGTATATAATCTCTAGTTTATCAGGAGCATAAGAAGTTTCAAATTCATTATTGCAACCTTCTTTCATACATTTTCGGTGCCAAAGTTTTAGAGGATTTCTTTGTTTTAATCTATTGTAGTATCTGCAGTTGGGACATAAGTGGGGTAAAGGCAGATTCATGCGTTTGTAGAAAGCAAGTTCATCTGGAATGATTTTGAAGGCTTCGGTGCATTGTTCGTTACATTTTCCTTGATGTTCACATTCGATTACTTTACCGACAATATCGTCTTTTACGTCTTTAATATCATTGGGAATATCTTCATTTTTAATGTCTATGGTATAGTTTCTTTCTTCTTTATCTTTCCACTTATAGCCTTGTTCTAAGGCTTCAACTTTTGTTAAAGGAAAGTATTCTTGAGCTATGGTTTCGTTGTAACAGAATGGACTTAATTCCGGTGGGAAGAACTCTCCGTATTTGTAGACTCTGCCTTTACTGTCTATGTAGGGCATATCATTCATATGCTTTATGATTTTAGGCATCATTTCTTCGTATTCTTCCTTGGTGTACTGTCTGTTTAGGATGCAGTATTGCTTGGAACGGAGACCGATACAGGCGAAGAGGTGAGAAGAGGAAGAACACAAAAAAGAATATCTAATGCCATGTGAAGCCAAATTTGTAATTGAAAATTGAACATCCGACCCTTTAAAAGAGGGGGCAATACTTTCATAAACTAGTTCAGTTTCTATGGCTCCGATAACATCTTGATAATCTTTACTGTTCCCTACTCGAACGCTATATTTTCCATTTTCAGAATTATATATATTAAAAGATTTTCTTGTATTTCTCGAATTTTCTATATTATTTCCGGAACACCCTACACAATTTACTATTTGGGAAAATTTATTGATAGAACTTGACCTAATTTCTCTTTGAAATTCTAAACAAAAATTTTGCAAGACAGAGAAATCTCCTAGATTAATCTTTGACATTTTTGATTCGTACCCAGATTTTGAACACTGTTTATTTCTAAAAACATATTTTTTATTACGTAAATTGGAAGAAAGAAAACAATTTTGACAATTTACACAATCAAACAAAAAAGCTGAATCAATGCAACCACTGCAGTTTTGTAAATACATACTACTGTAATTGTTTTGCGAATCCATATTCTCATAGCATTTATTAGATTTATTCACAAACAAACAATCTATAATATCTTGACTTTTGTCCACAGCATAGGAGTAAGCAATATTCTCACAACTCACTATAGAAGATGAAAGATAACAATTTCTGTCATCGGTAGAATAATTCGCGTAATCTGAGTTAATATTATTAAACCTCCAAGCTTGGATTAAGGGAACCAATTTAAACAATTTCGTCCACTGTTCAAAAAATGATTGTTTAAAATCATAAGAAAGTTGGTATTTCATCGAATCCCAATTATCCCCCCACCAGCATTTGTCGCAATAGATAATAATTTTATCTTTCGGATCATACATTGAAATTATATTTTTCCTACATAACTTACAAACAGCTTTATACAAACTTCGCTCATTTCTAAACATCATTCTTCTTATCATCCGGCACTCTGGGCACCAAGTCGGCGGAGGAACTTTTCCGCCAGAGGCGGATGAAATTTTTTCATAGAAATTAAAATCTTCAGGTTCTATAATAAATTCACCTTTACAATTTTGGCATATTCTACTTTCAGAACTTTTACTCATATTTTTTTGCAACTTGTCCCGCACTAAGCTTTGCTTTAGTGCTGGAATTCTGACAATTTCTAATTTTATTTTGCATAATATATATCATATCAATTTTAACCTTTGGGATACATTTTTTTGGCTAATTCTTTACACTCTTCCAATATTTTTTCTTCGCTGGACAAAACAAGTGGAATTTCTCGGATAAATTCTTCAACTTTTCCCTCACTAAAATCTTTCAAAACCTCGATCTGCACTTGGTGCTCCGCTGGAAGTACTCTTTTTTGCAGAGTTTCAGCTGTATCGCCGGGCAATATCGGAATCTGTTTCCTTTTTATAATTTTACCCTCGTCAAAATTGGCCGTCACGCGATGAACAGTCGCCTCTGTCCAGAAATCGTGTTTTGTTCTTTCCACAAACAAAAGCCGCGCTTGATGCACCCGCAATCCATACATACCAGCTCCGCCAAAGTCAGGCCTGCCATTATCAAGCGGCCCCGGATGCTGATTTACTATCATTCCCCGATAGGCCTCGCAAACATTTTTAGGTGTTTTCACAAGCCAGCCATATTGGCCGATAAAATCAACATCTCTTTTTCTGCACTCGGATATTATCGCCTTTCCAAAATCTTCCTCGGCTTCAAAACCTCTTGGTTTTGTGATTAAAATATTTTCTTCTTTTATACCCAGATTTTTCGCTTTTTCTATGCCCCCGGCATTTTCACTGCTGGAAATAACTAAAGCCGGATGAACTTTTGGCAGCTGTCCATCCCTAGCAGCTTTTATAATTGCTTCCATCGTTGTCCCCCCGCCTGATATAAGTAAAGCAATTCTCATATCTTTAAATTAATTTTTAAAATTCAAGCTGTCATATTTCACTTCTTTCTTGTGTTCAAAAATAGGCAAAGGATACTCTCCATTAAAGGCGGAAAGTGAAAATACTTTTTTGGACAATTCTGTGGCTTCTACCATTCCGTCGATAGATAAAAAAGACAGAGAGGTCGCGCCCAGATATTGGCGAGTTTCTTCTATGGTTTTCTGCGAAGAAATGAGATTTTCCTGCTTGGGAGTATCTATACCATAAAAATCCGGGAATTTAACCGGCGCGGAAGCAACCAAAAAATGAACTTCGCGGGCTCCGGCATCAAAAAGCATTTTGACAATCTGCCTGGAAGTGGTTCCGCGGACAATTGAATCATCTATCACTCCGATACGTTTGTTCTTAATCAAATCCTGAAGTATGGATAATTTCATTTTAACTTTTTGGTCGCGGGCCGCTTGCAGAGGCTCGATAAATGTCCTATGTATATATCTGTTTTTATTTAAGGCCATTTCAAAAGGAACACCGGATGCTTCCGAATAACCAATGGCCGCCGGAATAGAGGTCTCTGGTACGGGCACCACAAGATCAACTTTTATTTTGGGATGTTCCTTGAACAGCATCCTGCCAAAATTTTTGCGGACGGCATAAACCGACTTGCCTAAAAGCAAACTGTCATGGCGGGAAAAATAGACAAATTCAAAAATATCAAATTTCGGCTCTTTTTTTGCAAGAATTACGCTTTTAATTCCTTTTTGGGATATTACCACCATTTCACCTGGCAATATTTCGCGCACAAAATTGGCACCTACGGTCCTAAGGGCACATGTTTCTGAGGCCACGATAGTTTCTTTCCCTTTTCTGCCTAAAACAAGCGGACGAATCCCCCTAGGATCGCGAAAAGCCACTAATTCTCTGGTAGAAAGCGCTAAACACGAAAATGCGCCCGTAAAAAGGGGGTATATTTCTATTACCGCTTTGGGCAAGGTCATGCCTTTTTTTATGCAAACACTGATGGCTTTAGCCATCAGTTCTGAATCGGAATTTTTCTTCACGGCTATCTCATTTTTTTTGAGGAAATCAAGCAAAGCCTGGGTGCTAGGAAGATTGCCATTATGGGCAAAAGCAAACTTGTCATTTACTATTACGGGCTGCGCGTGTTTCATACTCGTGCCCCGGGAAGTGGAATAGCGGTTGTGCCCAATAGCCGCAGAACCTGATAATTTTTTTATCACTTTCTCGGTGTATACCTGACTTACCAGACCAGAACGTTTGTATACAAAAATTTTTTTCCGATCAGTAGAAGCAATACCTGTTTGTTCCTGACCCCTATGTTGAAGAGCAAAAAGGCCGAAATAAACATAGCGAGAAGCTTCTTCTCCATCCCAGATACCAAAGACCCCGCACTTTTCATTTAAACTCTTATCTTTTATAGCGCAAAAATCTTTTCCTTTATTCATGATAAATTTCAGTTTTTATTTTTTAAAATAATTTACAGCATTCTGAAACAATAAAATTCCGTCTCCCATATCCATGTTCTTGGAGTGAGGCAAATTGTTTTTTTTGAAATTACCCCGAGCCTTTTTGATTTGCCAAAGCGGAGAATGGTACGGAAATATGGCCCGCTCCGGATGAGGCATCATTCCCAACACCCGCCCATTATATCCTAATACTCCGGCAATGTCATACTTGGCGCCATTCGGATTTTTTTCCAAACTTTGAAAGTTGCAAATTTCTCCCTTTGTGTAAGTGAAAGCAATCTCCCTGCTTTTCTTCATTTTTTTATATTCTTTTTCGCTTATTATATAACGCCCTTCTCCATGAGCAATCGGCAAAGAAATTTTTTTTATGTTTGAAAGCCAAGGGCTCTTGCCTTCTATTTTTAAATCCACCCAGCGATCAATGTACTTCCCATTTTTATTATAAGTTAAGGCGCCTGGCAATATATTCAGACTGGCCAGTATTTGAAAGCCATTGCATATGCCTATCATTAAAGTATCGCGGGATAAAAATTCTTTCAATTCTTTGGATAAGTGATTTCTTATTTTATTGGCATAAGCTTTTCCGCTCCCTGTGTCATCCCCGTAGGAAAAACCTCCCGGTAAGGCAATGATTTGATATTCTGAAAGTATTTTAGGATTAGCGATAAGGTCATTTATGTGCACAATATCTGCTTTGCCTCCCGCACTTTCAAAAGCAAATTTCGTTTCCTCCTCACAATTCAGTCCGTAGCCGGAAAAAACGATAACTCTCGGCTTTTCAATTTTTGATTTTACTTTTTTTATTTTATGTTCCATATTGTTCCATATTATCTGAAAAACTGTGATAAATTTTTGCCAATCCTTCTACTTTTTTTTCAATTATTTTTTTATCCTTGGCATCTTTCACTATAAATTTATTGTCTTTATAGACACTGCCTATTTTTTTAAAAGAAATCCTTCCTATTATTTTTTCAAAACTTGAAATATTTTTGGGAGAAACGGAAACAATAATTCTGCCCTGACTTTCGGAAAATAAAACAGATTCCTTGGATGAAAATACGCCTGGAATATCCTTCAAGGACACTCTGCATCCTATCATTCCGCCGATAGATGCCTTGGCTAAAGCGATCAGCGTACCGCCGGATGCCACAGATATGGAAGAATTTATCAATTCTTTTTCAATCACCTTTTCCAAAGCCGAATAAATTTTTAGGTTCTTTTTTAAATCTACTTTGGGAACGTTATTCCCTATGCTATTATTTCCTTCCTTTTCGGCTAGAAATTTGTAATATTCCGAGGCTCCAAGTTCATCGTAAGTTTCTCCCAGCAAATAAATGGCGTCCCCGGCATTTTTGAATTCAGGAGAAACTACTTTGCGGATATCTTCTACCACTCCGATAGCCGAGATAAGCAAAGTCGGCGGAATTGAAATAGCCACAGGCTTCCCTTTTTCATCATAACCCTTAAAATCATTAAACATGCTGTCTTTCCCGGATATTAACGGCGTGTCATACCCGATTGAATAGCAATAACAAGCTTTGACTGCTTCCACTAATTCAAAAAGACGCTTTTCGTCATAAGAGGAACACCAGCAGAAATTGTCTAAAATTGCAAGGTTGGAGAAAGAACCTCCCGCGCAAACTGCATTTCTTATGGCCGTATCTATGGCGCAAGCGGACATATGATAGGCACTTATGTCTCCATAGGACGGATAAACGCCGGTAGAAAGAACAACCCCTCTGTACGATTCCAATACCGGACAAAACACTTGAGCTTCCGTGTTTATCAACCCCCTGCCTGAAAGAGGTTTTAAAACAGAAGAAGCCTGAACCTCATGATCACAATGTTTTTATTTTTTAACAACTTTTCAAAAGCTTCGCTTGTTGATATTAACTTACTTGAAGGTTCCGGATAATTTTTTATGACATTCTTTGACGTTAATTTTCTTTTTGGCAATCCATTATGTAAAAAATCAAGATCAATATCCATGATAGTCTTACCATTAAACTTCACTACACATTTGCCAGAATCGGCAAATTTTCCTACTACTGTGGCTTCCACTCCGCGATTTTTCATAAGCTTATTAAAACGTTCCCATTTTCCTTTAGGAACCGATAAGGTCATCCGTTCCTGTGATTCTGAAATCCAAATTTGCCAAGGTGAAAGCCCTTTATACTTCAGGGGAACTTTTTCAAGAAAAACGAGCGCGCCATTGCATTCTTTCGCCATTTCGGCGATGGAGCAAGAAATACCGCCAGCGCCATTATCGGTGATGCTGTTGTATAAATCCATATCGCGGGCTTCCTTCACTATCGCGTCGCTTAATTTTTTTTGAGTAATAGGATCGCCTATTTGCACCGCTGTCGCCGGACTATTAGAGTCCATCGTCACGGAAGAAAAAGTGGCGCCATGGATGCCATCCGCGCCCACTCTGCCCCCTACCACCACAATATAATCGCCGGCCTGCGCCCTCTTTTGGTGAGAAAATTTGCCGTTGATTTTCCTCGGAATAATTCCAACTGTCCCCACAAATACCAGAGGCTTTCCCCTAAATCTATCGTCATATCGGACAAATCCAGAAACTGTGGGGATGCCCGAACAATTTCCGCCGACATTCACTCCTTTTATCACTCCTTCCATAATGCGCATAGGAGAAAACATTTTTTGTCTTTTTTCCTGGTCCCGATACAGTGAAGGGGTATTTTCCGCCTGCCTGCCAACGCCCGAGTGGAGTAATGGCGGGCAGGGATTTCCAAAACAGAAACCATAGGTATTTGCCACCGGTTTTGCTCCCAGCCCGAAACCTATTGTGTCCCTATTTACCCCCACAATGCCAGTGATGGCTCCACCAAACGGGTCCAGGGCTGAAGGGCTATTATGAGTTTCAACTTTATGGGTGATTAAAAAATTATCATCAAAAACTATCCCTCCCGAATTGTCGGAGAAAACGGAAATGCAGAAATCCTTGTTTCCTTTCTGCTTTCGTATCAAATTAGTGGCACCTTTGATGTAGGTTTTATACAAACCATTTTTTATGCGGTCTATTTGATTGGCGAAAATAGTATGTTTGCAATGCTCAGACCATGTCTGCGCCAAAGATTCTAATTCTATATCTTTTGGGTCTCGTCCGAGTTTTTTAAAATACTTTTGAATCGCCTTCATTGAATGAATATCAAGCGCCAGCGGACCCCGGCGCGTGCCATCCTCGTCCAAAATTCCATCCCGACCAATTTTTTTCAATTCTTCATCCGACACCGAGAGCGAGACGGAAAGCACCGGAGTCCGCTTGGCTAAAACAACTTTCGGCGCTTTTAACGGCAAGCCTTTTATTTTCACGAGCTCCCTGAAACTGGCAACATATGCGCGTTCAATCAGAGGATTATATAAAGAAGAGGCGATTTTCCGAACATCGCTTGGTGGTAATTTGCCGGAAATTATAAAAACTTTTGAAGTATATACTTTTATATTTACATTTTTTTCTTCATTTTTAAAATGCAGTAAATCTACAATAGTTTCTCTTGCTGTATTGGCTACATTGTCCGTAACGCCCGGTAAATAACCGATTTCAACAACATAATCAAACTTGCCCGCGTGATTCAGAATCTCATTGACAGAGAATTTTTCAGTGATGGGATTCGTCAGTATTTTCGCCGATTCTAAAATCTCTTCACCGGAAAGCTTCGAGTCCACGAGGTATGAATCAACTATTTTGACACTTTTTATCTTGCCAGATATATTGAGAGAATTCCAAGAAGCAAGAAACAGCCTTTCTCGGCTGTCTTTTATTTTGGGAATCACATATATCCGCGAAATCATATAGGGTTAGTATAATATAAAAACTAAAAAAATAAAATAGCCATATAAAAAGAGAAAAATCCGCCTGGGTGGAGGATTTATCTCTACCGCAAAGCGGATTTAGAAAAGTTTATATATTTTATCCAAGATTTTTAAAAATCGAATTGGAAGAAATAATAAAAATGCAGGAAAGAAAATTATTATAACAAAAGATATCATAATAGTTGGAATGATTGTGCCAGAGATTTCGAAGACACAAAAGATTTTTAATCTTAAATGTCTTATCAATATCTCAGACAATATCCATAGACATAATGTTAAAAACCCACCTGTTATCCATATATAGGTAATAATATAATAATCCATGACAAAACCTCCTGAAATTAATTAATTTTTACAGAACTTAGTATTCTATATAAAGTATAGCATTTATTAAATAAAATGTCAAGAAAATGTACAGTTAACCATATGGGGTGACACTTAAGGTAGAATTGGGGTGACAAAGGTTAATCATCTTTAATCATCTTAATTTTAAA
>Ga0209417_1005875_pt1 | contig 13135 bp, 9 predicted proteins | sample RifGroF2_FD_184002 | JGI IMG/M metagenome (GOLD analysis project Ga0209417, IMG submission 184002) | Groundwater microbial communities from Rifle, Colorado, USA - Groundwater F2 (SPAdes) (version 2) | ecosystem: Environmental > Aquatic > Deep subsurface > Groundwater | place: Rifle, Colorado... | reverse complement strand
CAACTTATAACCGGACACTAGTGGTATTTTGTATATAAACTTAAGCCCGCCGCAGAGAACACACTGAGATCGTAAAGAAAAACATGGGGACGCAGATGAACGCAGATTGCCACAGATAAAATTGTATGTTGAAAACTTAACTCCTGCAACTATCATTAGAGGATAAACAGGGAATAGTGAGTGGGATTTTTCCCTGAGTGTTTGTTTCACTTCGTTTCCGGGAGAATTTAAACATACTTTTCTGGTAATAGTTCACCGCAAAGGCGCAAAGAGCGCAAAGGTATTATTTTTTAGAAAGCAGATGCTGAAAATTTCTGAAAACCCTTGTGATTTGTTATAGAAGATACTTCTTCTGTGAAGTTTTTTTCTCTTTTTTAAAGTTTTTCCTTTGCGTCCTTTGCGCCTTTGCGGTGGGGTGAACTGTTACACCGAAAGAAACTTCTGGCAGTTATTTTATCATAACGATAATGGATAATATACAAACCTGAAAAGGAGGGAGGAAATTATTATGGGAAAGAGTTATCGTGGTTATAAAAATAGGGGATTTTTTCTTGCGTGTCTTGGAGTCATTGTATCGTTCTTTGGTGTGATGGCAGCCAGCGGCACATCGCTGGCAGCCACGCCGCAGATTTCAGCGGGGAGTCGTCACACGTTAGCCTTGAAATCGGACGGGACGGTCTGGGCCTGGGGAGAAAATAGTTATGGCCAATGTGGGACTCCTACCGATTATGCAAAAAATGGTGAAAATACCCCCGTAAGGGTGAGTTCCCTGAGTAATGTTACTGCCGTTGCGGGCGGAGGCTATCACAGCCTGGCACTAAAGTCAGACGGGACGGTCTGGGCCTGGGGTGGAAGCGATTATTATAGCCAGTTAGGAAACGGAACAACCGGGTCTAGTCCTACCCCTGTACAGGTAAGTAGCCTGAGTAGTGTTACTGCTATCGCGGGTGGAGTGGATCACAGCCTGGCCCTGAAGTCAGACGGGACGGTCTGGGCGTGGGGATATAATGGTGATGGTCAATTGGGGGATGGAACGACCACAAATAGGAATACCCCCGTGCAGGTGAGCGGTCTGAGTAGTGTTATTGCCATTGCAGGCGGAGGCTATCACAGTCTGGCCATGAAGTCGGACGGAACGGTCTGGGCGTGGGGAAAAGACAACGCAGGCCAAATAGGCGACGGTGGAACTACTGGGTCAGGTGTATACAGGAAAACCCCCGTGCAGGTATTCAACCTGAGCAAGGTTACTGTTATTGCGGGCGGAGAGTATCACAGTCTGGCCATGAAGTCCGACGGGACGGTCTGGTTCTGGGGGGACGATTACGGCCCAACGACAGGAACAACGTATGTTAGCACGCTTACCCCTGTACAGGTAAGCAGCCTGAGTAATGTTACTGCCATCGTGGGCGGAAAGTCTCACAGCCTTGTCCTGAAATCAGATGGAACAGTACTGGCGTGGGGATCAAATGACTTTGGCAAGTTGGGAAACGGAACATATACAGATGCAGACAGGGATACCCCTGTGCAGGTAAGCAGCCTGAGTAATGTCATTGCCATTGCGGCTGGATTCAATCACAGCCTGTCCCTGAAGTCGGACGGCTCTGTCTGGTCCTGGGGAAACAATGAATATGGCGAGTTAGGAGATGGAACAAATACACAGAGGACAACCCCCGTGCAGGTGAGCAACATTAATCTTGGCATTACCGGGACAACCCCTACGCCAACGCCGTCAGCTACGGCAACATCAACACCAACGCCCAAGTCATCGCCTACTCCATCATCTACACCTACACCCAACATGGTCTGGGGTCCTGCCACCCTTCTTGAGACAGGCACCGGAACTGCTTCTGCACCCATGATTGCAGTTGAGCCAAACGGAAACGTCATGGCGGTGTGGGTGCAGTGGGATGAGTATGGCACTTCTTACCACATCTATGCAAACCGGTACGTGGTTGGGTCAGGATGGGGTTCTCCCAACCTTTTAGAGACAAGCGATTTAGCTGTATACAAACCCCGGATCGCCGCTGACTCAAACGGAAATGCTATAGCGGTGTGGCAGCAGACATGGACGACGTTTGGCGAGCGTTTTAGCATCTATGCGAATCGCTATGTGGCTGGGACAGGCTGGGGCGCTGCTACCGCTGTTTATGAAGATAAAAAAGATTGGCTAAGCGCTACTGGCGCCCCCCGAATCGCAGTTGATCAAAATGGAAATGCTATGGCGGTCTGGTCCCTGTACGACTCGACCTGGAGTCACACGAGCGTGTGGGCAAGCCGGTACGTGGTTGGAACAGGCTGGAGCAGTGCTACTAATTTATCGGGGGACGTAGTGCAGACCGCATATGGTGCGGACGTTGCATTGGACTCGATTGGAAATGCCATAGTAGTGTGGTATCAAGCTTCCGGCACTTCTAACTCTGTCGCAGGCATGTATGCGGATCGGTATACGGTCGGGACGGGCTGGGGCACTCCTGAACATATCGGGACAAGCGAAGGAAGTTGGGCTGCGCCCGGACCCCGAATTGCAGTTGACCCAAATGGAAATGCCATCGCAGTGTGGTACGCCTCCGGCAAACCAGGCATCTCTGCAAATCGGTATGTGGCCGGGACAGGCTGGGGCACTGCCGAAGCCATTATTGATTCAGGCAGCACGAGCTATTCTGAGGATGTCCAGGTTGCATGTGACAAGAATGGAAATGCCATCGCTGTTTGGAATCATTATGGGGGCAAACTTTACGCAAACCGGTATGTAGCAGGGACAGGCTGGGGCACTACTGACATTGTTGACTCAGAGGGACAAGATTACTATGAACAGATTGCATTTGATCCAAACGGAAATGCCATAGCAGTTTGGGGGAAGTACGCGAGCAATTCCTCTAACGTCTGGGCAAGTCGGTATGTGGTTGGGGCAGGCTGGGGTGCAGGAGCCATTGTCAATACGACATTGGACAAGGCTACTGAGCCGCAGATTGTGATTGATAAAAATGGAAATGCCACAGTAGTGTGGGCGCAGAACGGCAGTATCTATGCAAGCAATGGGTCATTAGCAACTCCTACCCCAACGCCAACCCCAACCCCGTCGCCAACGGCAACACCGTCACCCACGGTAACATCAACACCGAAACCATCACCAACCCCGACTCCGCCTTCATCAAACACAGGCACCGTATTTGGGGACGTCAGTGACGAGGATGGTAATTATTTAGAGGGCGTTACGGTGACTATTGCCGGAAGTGGATATTCAGTCAGTATGAAGACTGACGAGGACGGGTATTACGAATTTAACGACGTCCCGGCAGGCGCTTACACCGTTACGTACGCGATGGATGGGTATGAGACGCAGGCTAAGACGGTGACTGTAGAAAAGGGGGGTATGGTGGATCTTGAAACGGTTACCCTGCAGGTTATTCTGAAGGGCACGATTTCCGGGTCTGTGACGGACATCAGGGGAAATCCGATAGCATCCGTAAAATTAAAGCTCAGTGGCGTTGGCACAAAGGTAAAAAAGACGGCTTTGACTGACACGGAAGGGGCCTTCGAGTTTACGGATTTGGATGCAGGCACGTACCGGATTGTGGCGACAAAGAAGTCTTATAAGAAATGGCAGAAAACAGTGAAGCTTGGAGAAGGAGAGGACGTGGAGATTGAGATAGAGATGACGAAGACGAAGAGCCGAAAAATTTTGCCCAGCGAGGAAGAGCCTGATGTGATTGAAAACCTGTCTCATTAAGAGACAGACCACGAACGGCAGCAGGGAGCGATTCCTGCTGCCGTTTTTTTGTTTTTCGGCCGACTTACCTTGCCTTGCTTGTACGCATCGTGCGGAGAAACGCTTTCACTCATTCGTAGCTTTGTGGCTATTTTGAAACTTAAGTTCGTTTTACTTCATCCCCCCTTCGCAATCTTACAGTTGGACAATTTTTTGCTGGACAGGTTTAAGATAGGAGATGCCTTATTATTCAGGGGTTTTGGCGTATACTTCACAAAAAACGTCTTGTTAAAAACATTGTATTAATTTGGTCTTTTAAAAAATTTATCAATTATGAGCTCCGTCAGGAGCAACCTGTTTGTAGTAGCAAGATAGGATGCCATAACAGATATGAGCTCCGTTAGGAGCGACCTGTTTGCATATAAATCATACACAGGTCGCTCCTCTGGAGCTAATCGTATCTTAACGATTCATTGCTACAAACAGTACGCCCTTAACAGGGCTTAATTTTTCAAAACACTAAATTGATATAAAATATTTAGTTTTGTCCAGCCAATTTTTGTCCAACTGTAAGCTTTCTAGAGGGGAGATTTAAAGTTGCTGCCTATGGCAACCTGATTTGATCAGGAAAGAGGGAAAATTTCATGGAATATAAATTTTTAGTAGATACGTATGAAACTGAACGAATAAAAACACTCAGTACCTGGAGTACGTTCAAGGATGAAGATATTTTAATGCGTCCCAACCCGAAAGACAGGCGGGGAAGAAACGCCCACGAGCACATGGTGCATCAGTGTATGAGTGAAAATATTTGGTTTTCCAAAATGCTGGGAATCAATGTTGGCGCTTTCCCTTTGCCAGAAAAGGAAACACGTTTGGAATTTATGAAACGTTACGCTGCGGATTCCGGAAAACGTCTTGCAGTCTTACGAGAAAAAGGTAAATCCTGGTGGGAAGAAGAAGTGCCGTTTTTTGATGTCAAACGCTCTCGTGCATGGATTATGACAAGAAGAATTGCCCATACAGCCCATCACCGTGGACAACTGACGATAATGCTGCGCATATTAGGAAGAGAAATTTACAGCACGTACGGTCCATCTGCGGATACGGGTGGACTAATGCAAAACGATGCTTTAACGATATACCCTTATTCTGATGTGGATACCCTTCTCAAAGAGGAAGCTGTAGATGGAACCAAAGCGCCGTTACCGGGTCCCGGCGATAAACCCTGCACAGAACGACCTGATCCAGGATAAAGCAGTTTAGATATAAACATCTATTACAATATATTTACAACAGACCCCCAAGCTTTTTAGAAAATGAAAAAGAATCCTTTTTGTAAGTGCTAATCATCAAATAAAACTTTAAAAGGAGAATAATAATGTCTGAAGATGTGGTTGTAATTACCGATGCTAATTTTGATGCAGAGGTATCGAAATCAAACATTCCTGTGTTAGTTGACTTTTGGGCAGCATGGTGCGGACCTTGTAGGCAACTAGCGCCTGTGATAGATGAATTGGCAAAGGAATATAAGGGAAAGGTAAAATTTTGCAAACTCGACACAGAAGAAAATAATCAAACCCCTGCCAAGTTTGGCATCACAGCAATACCTACGATTATCTTATTTAAAAATGGGCAGGTTGTGAATAAAATGGTAGGAGTGAAATCGAAGAGGGATTTAAAGTCGGTACTCGATACTCAACTCACATTACAGACGTAAATGAATTAAGCATAAGGATAAAAAAGTATTTTTGCAATATATTCTTAGTCCAAATTTAACAGGGAGTGCGCCATGAAAACAAGATTTCTTATGAGAGGGTTACTTGCTGTTGCTTTCACAGTGCTTTTATTTCCCCTCATCACCTCTGGAGAAACTTCTCCATTTACCGTAAATGTGACTTTACTAAAGGATCGCGTACCGGCTGGTGACCTTGTACCTGTTTCAGTTACCTTCACAATTGCCCCCAATCATCATATTTACAAGGACCAAGTTAAGATAGAAAGCGGAGATTCTGCCAGATTTACCGTGGCTTCCACCGAACTTCCTGCTGGAAAAATTCGATACGATCAATTCCTTGAGAAAGAAGTAGAAGATTACGTAGGACAGGTACAGGTAAAGTCGTTCCTTCAAGTATCAAAGGACATACCAACTGGTTCGTATGCTGTAAAACTTAAGGTGCATTACCAAGGATGTTCAGATAAAGTCTGCTTTGCCCCAAAGGCAGAGGAATTTACATTACCTGTGCAGGTAGAGTTAACCAATTTGGGTTTGGGCGTTTCTAAAGCACAGGAAGAAGAAAAAATCCCGACAGTTTCAAAACCTGGGGAAAAAGTCGAGTCCACAGGTATTCAAAAGACTATTGAGAGCCGTGGAATTTTTGTTTCCCTAATTATTATCTTCTTGGCAGGTGTGGGTCTGAGTTTTACTCCGTGCGTGTACCCTATGATACCTATCACCGTTGCCGTAATTGGTGGACAGGCGGCAGGAGACCAGACTATGGCCAGAAGCCCTTTAAAGGCATTTTTCCTTTCGCTGATTTATGTCCTGGGCATATCCATTGTATACTCAGCAATGGGGGTAGCCGCTGCTTCTACTGGGTCATTGTTTGGCACGGCCCTGCAAAGCCCATGGGTCATAGGATTTGTCGTGGCAGTCTTTATTGGACTTGCCTTGAGTATGTTCGGAGTGTACTACCTGCGGGTGCCATCCTTTATCTCAGATCGGTTGGGAACTGGAACGAGAAAGGGGGTTATCGGGGTTTTTGTCATGGGCTTGGTTTCAGGGATCGTGGCCTCTCCGTGTATTGGACCTGCCCTTGCCAGTTTGTTGGTCTACATTGCCAGCACGGGAAATAAATTCCTTGGGTTCTGGATGTTGTTTGTATTTGCCTGGGGAATAGGCGTACTTCTGATTGTGTTAGGAACCTTTTCTGGTGCGATAAAGTCCCTCCCGAAATCCGGCGTCTGGATGGAGACGGTTGAGAGAATATTCGGTCTCCTTTTAATCGGAGCCGCACTCTATTACTTAAGTTTTATTATCTCAGAGAGAGCCTTTATCATCATCCTGGGCCTATTCTTGATTGTTACTGCGGTATTTTCTGGCGGTTTTGACCGACTGACTTATGAGAGCACCGCCTTTCAACGTGCTAAGAGGGCATTTGGTATTATAGCCTTTATCTTTGGGGCATATTTTCTTGTAGGACATTTCGTGATCAAGGGATTTATTCTACCCCCATTCTCGGCCACAACTCCTGGCCAGTCCGTAGTAGCTCAGGAGAAGATCGATTGGGTGATGAGCGAGGAGGAGGGACTAAAACAAGCCAGGGCCGATGGTAAGGTGGCAATGATTGATTTCTGGGCGTTGTGGTGCGCAGCCTGTATGGAGTTTGAGAAGCTTACGTATACCGATCCGGAAATTATCAAGGAATCAAAAAAATTTGTAAATATCAAAATTGATAGTTCCAAAACCGATGACCCAAAGGTGAAACAACTCTGGGATAAATATGGAGTTGTTGGCTTGCCTACCTTAATATTCGTCGACAAGGACGGAACCGTACTCAAGGATAAAACGATTACAGGTTTTGTCAATCCTAAGGAATTTCTGAGGATCATAAAAAGTCTGGAGTAATTATAGTGAAAAAACATACGTAGGGTGGATGAAGCGAAGCGCATCCACCATTTCTCAGAAAGGCAGGAGATGACGGGAAAATTACTGATTTCCTGTGTTCCTGATATTAAATCTGGTGGATACGGCGTGAAAAGACGCACGCCTTTATCCACCCTACCCAAAACAAAGATAAGGGAATATCCATGAGCGAATATCGTCGGCTCTATCGTGAACAAGGCTGGTATTTCTTTACGATTGTGACATACAATCGACAAAAAATTCTTACCCATCCTGATAACGTTACCAGATTACGACGTTCGTTCCAATATGCGATGAATAAACACACCTTTTTTATCGATGCTATTGTTGTTCTTCCCGATCATATTCACTGTATCTGGAGGTTGCCTCCTGACGATGATGATTTCTCAACACGGTGGAGATTGGTTAAATGGCATTTTTCTCTGGGCATGGAGACTCCCTTGACCGAAAGAGGTGAAAAGAGGGTATGGCAAAGGAGATTTTGGGAACATTTGTTAAGGAATGAAAAAGATTGGCAGCGACATATGGATTACATCCATTATAATCCAGTGAAACATCAATACGTTCAAAACCCAAAAGATTGGCGCTATGGGTCATTTCATGATGCTGTAAAGAGGGGATTATACACCATAGATTGGGGCTCACAAGAACCTGATTCCGTAAAGGAAATGGATTTAGAGTAGGGTGGATGAAGCGAGCGCATCCACCATTTCTCAGGAAGGCAGGAGATGACAGGAAAATTACTGATTTCCTGTGTTCCTGATATTAAATCTGGTGGATACGGCGTGAAAAGACACACGCCTTTATCCACCCTACCCAAAACTAAATTGTTATGAAACATTCATGGCCTTCGGTCACAAAAGGGGAATGAAATTTCCCCTTCGCCTGTCATCCGAGTGGAACGAGGAATCTTAGGATTTCTCCCGGAGCCTGCCCTGAGCGAAAGATTTCTCGTCACTTCGTTCCTCGAGATGACAAAAAGCGAAGGGGGCGAAATGACAATTACAGGTGAAGTTTTATAGGGAGGCTAAATAATGGCAAGACTCTCGGTTATAGAGAGAGAACAAGTCCTGAAGGATGATTTTGAAGTACAGGAGATATTTACGGAAATTGAGGGTGCTTTTGGCAAGATTCCCAATTTATTTAAGACCTACGCTCATTTTCCTCCATTATTAAAAGCGAACTGGAATAAGGTAAGGGCAATAATGATGCAGGGGAATTTGAGACGGAAAACCAAGGAGGCTATTGCCCTTCTGGTTTCAAAGGACAATAGTTGTGCATATTGTGTGGCTGCTCACACGGCCGCTCTCAAATCCATTGGTATAACGGAAAAAGAAATTAATATAATTGAAAACGAGATCGAAAAATCAATGTTTACGGAGAAGGAACGAGAGCTGATAACCTTTGCCAGAAAGGCTAATAAAGACCCCAACGGGATAACTGATAAAGAATTCGGAAAACTAAAAAAGGCTGGCGCCAGTGACTCTGAAATCGTTGAAGTCCTTGGTGTGATGGAGATCTTCACAGCATTTAATAAATTCCTCGATTCTCTTAACGTGGAGATAGATTTCTGATGACAATCTTAATAATCCTTTTTCTTGCTACGTGTTTTCTCTCATATTCAAATGGCGCTAATGACAACTTCAAAGGAGTTGCTACGCTCTTTGGAAGTAAGACCACGAATTATAAATACGCAATTTGGTGGGCAACTATTACAACATTTGCAGGTTCACTGGCTTCCATATTCTTTGCATACGGTCTTGTGAAGACCTTTTCTGGTAAAGGCTTGGTCCCCCAAAGTATCTCCTCTGCTCCTGAATTCCTTACAGCAGTGGCGATTGGCGCTGCCATTACTGTTATGGTTGCAACGATTACAGGGTTTCCAATCTCAACCACTCATAGTCTGACAGGCGCCCTGGTCGGCGCCGGTTTTGTAGCCGTAGGTTCACAAGTTAATTTTGCCGTTTTGGGCAGCGCCTTTTTCATGCCGCTTTTACTCAGTCCTGTTATTGCCACAGCCCTTGGCTGCGTTCTTTATATTATTTTCCGGAATATGCGTATCCGTTCCGGCATAACTAAGGAATGGTGCCTTTGTGTTGGTGAACAGAGAAAAGCAATTCCATCATGTATGCCTGCTCCTGCTCTGAGTGTAAAATACGGTAATACTATCGGCGCTGCACTTGACACAGAAGAAAACTGCCAGGAAATTTATCAAGGACGTTTCCTGGGTATAAATAGCCAGAAATTGCTGGATTCTTTGCATTTTTGCTCTGCCGGGGTTGTCAGCTTTGCGCGGGGTCTTAATGATACCCCAAAGATTGTAGCCCTTTTATTATTAATGAAAGGCTTATCAATACCGTGGGGCATGTTTACTGTTGCTCTTGGTATGGCTGTAGGAGGGCTTTTGAATGCCAGAAAAGTGGCTGAAACCATGAGTAATAAAATCACAAATTTAAACCACGGTCAGGGCTTTACAGCAAACCTTGCCACCAGTATTCTTGTAATATTTGCAAGTAAGCTTGGAATGCCCGTATCCACAACACACGTGTCCGTAGGGTCTCTTTTTGGCATAGGGTTAATTACGAAGCGTGTAAACATTCGCAAAGTGCTGGAAATACTTTTATCGTGGTTCATAACCTTGCCTATTGCCGCGGTATTTAGCGGCGGCACGTATTGGATATTAGTTTCTTTATAAAAATATTTTGACATTTTCAGCAAAAATATTTTTTAATGAATAAAAGAAGTAATCACACAGAGACACGAAGCCGCAAAGAATAAAACTGAGGTTGAGAGCTTGAGAAGATGGGAAGTTGGGAATCCCAACCTCTTAGCCTCCTAACCTCCCAACTTCTTTCTTTGTGCCTTGGTGGCTTTGTGTGAGGAAACAGAAAGACTTTCTTTTCCGACTCGTTCGGGTTAGGAAACGGTTATTCAATTAACAGTGTAAATTTATTGTATAGGAATTTTCATTTTATTTATTTCTGAGGGCTTTCAAGACGTTTTTTCATATAAAGTCATGGGTGAAGCGAAGCGCACCCAACAAAAATTGTGGCGATGTGTTCGCTACGCCGAACCCATCCTTATAATATTTAAAATGAGGAAAAATATATGCCCAGAGACATACCGGTAGGAAATGGTTCGATGCTTGTCACCTTCGATCGGGAGTATCAGATCAGGGATATTTATTATCCGTATGTGGGGAAGGAGAATCACACCATTGGGCATCCCTGCAGGATGGGCGTCTGGGTCGATGGACAATTTAGCTGGATGGGTGGAGAATGGCAAAAGACGTTAAAATACAAAGAAGACTCCCTGGTGACCGATGTGAAGGCAAGGAATGATCGTTTAAAAATTGAACTCCAGATGTATGACACGGTTGATTTCCATTTAAATATTTTTGTAAAGGAAATCGTCGTCAGGAATTTAGAAGGAAGAGACCGTGAAATACGGCTGTTTTTCAATCACGATTTTCATATTTACGAGAACGAGATAGGGGACACGGCCTATTACGACCCGGATACGAGGGCAATCATTCACTATAAATCCCAGCGGTATTTCCTGATAAATTGTTGTGATCCTACCAAATGCGGGGTAGACCATTTTTCTACAGGGATCAAGGAATTACGCGGCGCTGAGGGGACATGGAGAGATGCTGAGGATGGGACGTTAAGTGGAAACCCCATCGCTCAGGGTTCGGTAGATTCGACATTAGGCATTAATCTACAGATAAAAGCATACGGTGAAAATGTTGCCCACTACTGGATTGCTGCGGGGATGAAGCACAGTGACGTGGTAACACTCAATAAAGTTATCTGGGAGAAAACGCCGGAGGAATTGATTCGACGTACTGAAAATTACTGGAAAATGTGGGTTAATAAAGAGGGCTTTAATTTCTACGACCTCCCTCAAAGGCTGGTATCCTTTTTTAAAAGAAGCCTGCTGATTATCCGAACGCAGATTGACAATAACGGCGCTATTATCGCTGCGAATGATTCAGATATTGTCCAAATGGGAAGAGACACCTATTCTTATATGTGGCCGCGTGATGGTGCCCTGATTGCATACGCCATGATCAAATCAGGTTACATGGAACCAACAAAGCGATTTTTCCAATTTTGTGCTGACGTCATTTCCAAAGACGGCTATTTACTCCACAAATATAACCCGGACAGGTCTCTTGCCAGTTCGTGGCATCCGTGGGTGAAGGAAGATAAGAAGAGCCTTCCCATCCAGGAAGATGGTATCGCACTGGTCGTCTGGGCATTATGGAATCATTACGATGAGTTCAGGGATATCGAATTTGTGAAGCCTTTGTACCGATGTTTGATCACCAATGCAGCAGAATTTATGGTTAAATTCAGAGACGAAGAGACCGGTTTGCCTTTAAATTCATACGATTTATGGGAAGAGCGGTACGGTGTTCATACTTTTACCGTATCGGCGGTTATTGCAGGGTTGCGGGCGGCTGGTAACTTTGCCTGCGCCTTTGGCGAACAGGAAGATGGCAAAAAATATTATGAAATTGCGGAAAAAATGAAAGAGGCTTTGATAGCATATTTTTATCATAAGGATGAGGGAAGATTCGCAAGGATGGGGAAGAGGATTGCAAAAGGGTATGAACTGGATATGACTGTGGATGCGAGTCTTTACGGGCTTTTTGCCTTTGGAACGTTCAGCCCGGAATTATCAATGGTAGCATCGACAATGAACGCAGTGAAGGAGAAACTGTGGGTTAAAACGTCTGTGGGTGGAATTGCCAGGTATACCAACGATTTTTATCATCGTGTTGGTAACGATACAGAGCATGCGACTGGAAACCCGTGGTTTATCTGTACGATGTGGCTGGCGGAGTATGAGATCATGCGTGCAAAGAATTTAACGGAACTGAATAATGCCTTGCCGACCCTCGAATGGGTTGTGGATAGGGCGCTGACATCAGGCGTCCTTGCAGAACAGATAGACCCTTATACCAATGCGCCGTTATCGGTGTCGCCTTTGACCTGGAGTCATGCAGCCTTTGTGACTACACTGATAAAATACATGAAAAAGAGGGAGGAGATTTCAATATGTGATAAATGCGGTAACTCAATGTATTACATGCATAGACGTGTCCAAAAACCCTGCGGCGCTTAATTTACTCTTCGGAAGCGAACTTTCAAGGCTGAAACCTTGAATTATTTGTAATCATTTTAAACAGGATGGAGCCAATCATGAATAAAAAAATATTTAAATATAAATGCTTTGCTTTTTTGTTTGCAGTGAGCCTGATTATAGTCCCAATAACTTCTTTCGCAGGAGATGCAGTTAAGCAAATAAAACTTGCGGAATTAAATACCCTGCTTGAGAGCAGCAAAGGTAAGGTAGTAATCCTTGACCTGTGGGCAACATGGTGCCCTCCATGCAGGAAAGAGATACCCGGTTTTATCAATCTTTACAAGAAATATAAGGATAAAGGGTTAGAGATCATTGGTGTCGCATTTGATGAAAATGGGCCAGAAGTGGTTCCACCATTCATGAAAAAAATGGGTATGAATTACCCGGTTTATCTTGATGGGGGTGATATTGCCCGGAAGTACGATCTACAGGCATACCCAACCACTATTGTTTACGGAAAAGACGGCAAAGCAGCCAGCAAACACGTTGGTTTTGTATCAGAGAAAGAATTCGAGGACGAACTGAGTGAACTGTTGAAAAAGTAAAGAGAAAGGGGCACCCATTAGAAGGCACTTGTCAAGCAAAATGTCGCCACTAACGATTGAATTCACCTGCCCAAAACAGAA
>Ga0209417_1005870_pt1 | contig 13142 bp, 10 predicted proteins | sample RifGroF2_FD_184002 | JGI IMG/M metagenome (GOLD analysis project Ga0209417, IMG submission 184002) | Groundwater microbial communities from Rifle, Colorado, USA - Groundwater F2 (SPAdes) (version 2) | ecosystem: Environmental > Aquatic > Deep subsurface > Groundwater | place: Rifle, Colorado... | reverse complement strand
CTAATTCAAGAGGAGTTCTGGCAGGTCTAACCATCGATACAACCAAAGCGGATATATCGAAAGCTGTGCTGGACTCCACTAACTATGAGATGAAATTAAACATTGACCTTATGAATAAAGTGGGGATTAATATTACAGAATTGCGTGCCATTGGCGGAGGAGCCAAAAGCGAGAAATGGCTTCAGATGAGGGCAAACTGTTTTAATATACCGATTTCATCTGTAAATGTTTCTGAAGCGGCATCACTTGGGGCCGCTATGTTGGGAGGAATTGCCTCCGGACGATTTAAGAGCGTATCAGAGGTGGTTGGGGCGATGGTTAAACCCGGCAAAACCTTTGAGCCTGATATGAACAAAAACAATCATACTTGGGTAAAGTTCCAATACTTCCAGGAGCTTTACCCAAGTATGAAAAGGTTTAACCATCTCATTACGCGAGAGTTCTGTTAGAGATAACAAATATTTTTTAGGGACTAGTATATTATGAAATCAAGAGAACGGGTGTTGAAAGCACTATCGCATGTACAGTCTGATAGAGTTCCGCTGGATTTTGGCGCAATAGGCCAGACGGGGATATCGGCAACTGTTGTAGTAAAATTACGCAAAGCCCTCGGATTGGATAAACAGGAAACTCCCATAAAGATAGTTGAACCTTATCAAATGCTGGGCGAGATTGCCGACGACCTGATGCAGAAGCTTGGTGTGGATTGTATTGGCCTGTGGGGCCGGACAAATATTTTTGGTTTTCAGAACAGAGACTGGAAACCATGGAGAATGTTTGACGAGACGCCGGTACTTGTGCCGGGACTTTTCAACACTGAACCCGCGCCGAATGGCGATATTCTGATGTATCCTCAGGGCGACAAGTCGGTTCCGCCAAGCGCTCGGATGCCCAAAGGGGGGTTTTATTTTGATGCTATAGTTCGTCAGGAACCGATAGACGAGAACAATCTTAACGTTAAGGATAATCTTGAGGAGTTTGGGGAAATCTCGGAAGACGAGTTAAAATTTTTAGATAAACAGGCAAACAATCTTTACCGAAATACCGATTATGCAATCGCAGGCTCTTTCGGCGGGACGGCTTTTGGGGATGTAGCACTTGTGCCCGCAACTTATTTGAAACATCCAAAAGGAATCAGAGACATAGAGGAATGGTATATATCCTTACTCACCAGAAAGGCATATATATGTGACATCTTCCAGCAACAGGCAGAAATTGCATTGAAAAATCTTGAGAGAATCCGTCAGGCAGTATTAGACAAAATATGCGTTATCAATGTATCGGGGACGGACTTTGGCATGCAAAGAGGCCCGTTTATTTCCATAGATCTTTACCGGGAATTATTCAGGCCGGTTCACAAAAAAGTAAATGATTGGATTCACAAAAACACTAAGTGGAAAATTTTTATGCATTCATGTGGCTCTATTGAACCGCTTATTCCAGAATTAATTGAAGCAGGTTTTGATATTCTCAATCCGGTTCAGTGCTCCGCCGACAACATGGACCCTGAACATTTAAAAAAGCAATACGGCTCTCGTGTGGTATTCTGGGGTGGGGGGATCGAGACTCAAACGACCTTGTCGTGCGGAAGTGCCGAAGATGTTCGTCGCGAAGTAAAAGAGCGTATCAGAATTTTCAAACGAGGTGGAGGATTTGTGTTCAATACCGTCCACAACATACAATCTACAACTCCGATAGAAAATGTACTTGCAATGATTGAGACGCTGACTGAGTGTCGATAGTCGAGGTTGTAGTGATCTTGCACGGCTATTGGGCAATGTGAGCATCCGTTTGAAAAAATGTATTGATTTGAATTACAACCTTAAATGTGTTATAAAATAATTGAAAATTAGAGAAATGGGTAATTTGACATTGAGTGCGTTGCCCAATGCTACAAAGATACTCGTGAACAGTTGCTATTGCAGAAAGGACATGTAACACTCTGTGAACAATTCCAACCTACAAATCGTCCGTCAGTGTATTACCCAAATCATGCCGCAGATTGAGCATCTGCCTTGTGGAAAAATTCTTTATCCATGGCTATCCCTCAGCTATGGTCCGCTGTACGGTTCAGCCATCTATGTATGGGACCATCATCATGCTGCGATGCGATTCGCTATATCGGGCAAGCCCGATTACCTGCGATTCCTCATTGACAACATTTTGACCTATCAGCAGGACGATGGGAATACGCCGAGCGTACTCCATGTAGATCGGGGGCCGAGATTTATCGAACCCCCTTATCATGCGCAACCGTTCCTGTTTCAGGGAGCTTTCCTTTACGTCCGCCAGACAGGTGATACGGCCTGGGGAAAATCCGTATTTGACAAACTCACGAAGTATTTGGATTATTATGAAAACAACTATTCTGCGGCATTTGGATTGAAGCGTTGGCGCGTCGGATGGATGGGCGGCCTTGACAATGATGTAGTCACCGCGTTTCTGCCGCCAGACACCATTGCTTCCTCGGATATCAACGCATGGTTTTATATAGAACTGCTTGCTGCCCAAAAATTGGCAAAACTGCTGGAACGATCAAAAGAAGCTGACTTGTTTGCTCGCAGATCGAAGAAACACCGTGAAATCGTCAACGACAAGCTGTGGTATGGCAAGATGAACTCCTATTCAGCGTTCAGCCTCTGTGACGGCTCTCCGCTATTTAGCTCGTCTTTCGGAGACGTCCCGAGTGAAATTGGACAGTTTGCATTTCAGTCCTCTTCCAATCTGTTCCCACTTTACGCACGGATGGCCGATCCTGATTCGGCACGGGCCATGATAAAAACCTATGTCGTCAATGAGAAACATTTTTGGAGTCCCTATGGCATTCGAAGTCTCTCAAAAGCCAGCGAGTATTTTAATAACGCTGTATGGGGTAACCCTTCCCGCTTCGGCGACCATCGCCGAACGAACGAATCCAATTGGCAAGGCCCAGTGTGGATTCCAATCAACTACTTTACCTTTCATGCGCTTCGGCATTACGGCTTTACGCAGGAAGCACGGATATTGGCTGATCGCACCGTGGATGTTCTGGCCAAGTGTATTAAGCTTAAACTTGTGGAACCATTCTCTGAGAACTTTAACAGTGAAACCGGAGAGCCGCTTTATGCCTCCCGTTACGCATCGTGGAATCTGCTTGGCGATACACTGCACGATGACCTGGCAGATGGCAGTTGGATTATGGAACCAATTTTTTCAGAAACCTGATAGTCTCTGCTGCAAGTCAGATTGCATAATTTATTAGGAGTGGTTATGACACCAAGAGAATCAGTTGAAGCGGTGCTAAAAGGGCAGATTCCGGCTCGTATTCCTTTCACTGTGTATGAGAGTAAAATTCCACGGTGCGCAGTTGAACGTATGCTTCGCAATCGCGGCGCATGCATTGTTCAGCGAAATGTTCCGGCATATAAAACAGCTTGGCCCAATGTAAAGATTGTCAGCCATACCTTTGTTGAGAATGAGAAGCAACTTGTTAGAACAGAGTATGAGACCCCGCATGGCGTATTGTACACCATTTCTGAAAATGCGGGTTTTACGACATGGACGCACAAAAAAATTTTTACTAACCGCGACGATTACAAAGCCATCTTGTTTCTCATCAACGATATGCGGTTTATTGAGAACTATAAGAATCTTGCCTATGCACAGGAGGCCGATGGCGGTGACAGTTTCTTTCGTCCGTATCTGGCATTGGAACCAATGCAGCAGTTGATTTCCGAAGATATGGGAACTGAAACTTTTTGTACGGAATGGTTTGATAATCAGGATGAGATTCTCAAACTTTATGATGCGCTTGTAGCCAAGCGTCGAGAGATCTACCCTCTGTGCGCAAATGCGCCTGTTATGGCGTTTAATTACGGCGGGAATGTAACGCCCGAAATCCTGGGAGTTGAGCGTTTTGAAAAATATTATGTTCCCAATTACAATGAAGCCGCTGATGTACTGCATAAAAATGGCAAGCTCATCGGTGTGCATTTTGATGCGAATTGCAAGTTGATTGCCAGGTCAATTGCGAAGACCAGGTTAGACTATATTGAGGCATTTACGCCTGCTCCGGGTACTGATATGACGCTTGCAGAGGCTCGTAGTGCATGGCCGGATAAGATTCTTTGGATAAATTTTCCTTCAGTGATACATTTGGAGCCGGTTGAAGAGGTACGCCTGGCAACGAGAGAACTTCTGACGCAAGTTGGTTCTTATGAAAGATTCATCATGGGTATTACAGAAGATATTCCTGAAAATCGCTGGCGTGAAACAATTCCTGCCATAGTAGACGTTTTATGGAAATGAATACCAGTGGTTCTAATAAAGATAATTTGAGGATCAAATGGTTCAGAGTCTTGTTCTGAAATATGAATCGAAAATAGACTGCCTTGCCCCTTTGTATGCGGAGGCGTTTTGGAAAAAGGGAATTAAGAACGCCCCCATTGTTGTTGTTATGCCTGGATTTTCCGGAAATCGTACGAATATTATTGAAGATGCAAAACGTTTTGCCGGCAAAGGGCTCTGCACCCTGACTGTTGATATGCGGGGGCGAGGCGCATCTGCCGGAAAACCGGATTGCGGGGCTGTTGAGATTCACGATATCAATGATGCTATAAATTGTGCTTGCCTGACCCTCGGTTCCACTGTTAATCAGAATCGATGCAGTATTGTAGGGTATAGCGGTGGTGGTGGTAATGTTCTTTCCGCCATAACAAAGTTTCCCGACCGTTTCCAGGTTGCGGTCAGTTTTTTTGGTATCAGTGATTATGGCTTTTGGTATTCAAGCAAAGCCCTGCCATATGCAAACAAATCTATGGATGATTGGGTTGGCGGACCACCTGATTTGTACCCAGGCAGATACCAGGCTCGAAACTCTGTATTTGCCGCAGGTAATTGCCTCAACACAAAAGTTTATTTGTTCTGGGACGAAGAAGAGACCGCATGTCCTCCGGTTATGAATGAAATGTTTGCGGCAGCTGCCAGACAGAAAGGTCATAAAAATATTTTATGCTGTAAGAGTTGTAAGGGCGATGCTCATCGCTGGAAACATGGTTATACCGGCGATAACCCCGATTTTGTTTTTGCGGAAGATGTTTTTTTGGATGATATGCTTAACAGACAAGTTAATCTTGCTCTGCCAGAAAATGGCTGGCTTTCAGTAGCCGGCTATGTCGAGACCATGACATTTCGTCATTGGATTGGAAATGGTCAGGACGGCGCCGGCGAAATTACATATAGCATTTGATAATAATTTTATTTGATGTGGAGGTGGTTTTACAAGTGATGATCCCGAAGTGTGGTTCAAGAAATACAAGAACTGCAAAAATATATTTTAAAGAAAAATATTAATTTCGGTTTGGTTGAGACAGTTTATTTATAGTCAAAGGAAGTAATTATGGTTCGCAGATCCTGGCGTATAGGCGAAAACGAGTTTAATTATGTTAAAGAGGTTCTTGATAGTGGATTCCCGGGGAGTTCCTCTGTTAATTTTGCAGGCAGGCTGGAAAGTGCTTTTGCGGAGAAGTTTAATTGCGAGTATGCCATTTCATTTACAAATGGAACAGCCACATTACATGCAGCTCTTGTTGCCGGTGGTGTAAAACCTGGCGACGAGGTTATTGTTCCGCCGCTTACAATGGCCAGCACCTCATTTTCTGTTATTCATGCCGGTGCGGTTCCTGTGTTTGCGGATATAAATCCAAAGACTCTGACCATTGACCCGGAAAGCATAAAGCGGGAAATCACGCCAAAAACCAAAGCAATTATGCCGGTTTCATTATATGGACTCTCGCCAGATATGGACCCCATAATGACTCTTGCCCAAAAACACAATCTTATTGTGGTCGAAGATGATGCCCAGTGTTTTTTAGGTCGTTACAAAGGCAAAATCGTCGGTTCAATTGGGCATATGTCCAGTTTTAGCTTCCAGAATTCCAAGCATATGACTTGTGGCGAAGGGGGAATGGTAACAACAAATGACGAAAAGCTTGCTGAAAGTCTTCGCTGTTTCAGCAGCCTTGGTTATGGGCTTGTAAGTGCAAAGCCGGGCAAATCAAAGATAGACAAGAAATCTTTAATTAAACCTTCATTCAAGCGTCATACAAGCATGGGTTATAACTACAGGCTTTCTGAAATCTGTGCGGCAGTTTTAATGGCGCAACTGGAACGACTTGATGAATTTGTCAACTGGCGGAAACAAACGGCTGTGGCCTTTGATGACGTTGTGAAAACAAATTGTTCATGGTTGCATCCGCAGGAGACACCGGCGGACTATGAACACTCATATTGGGCTTATACTGTTGTCATGGATAAGAGCGTTGATGCCGGCCTCTGGGAAAAGTTCTATGAAAAGTTCATTGAGTTTGGAGGTGAAGGTTTCTATGGTGCCTGGAGTTTGACATATTTGGAACCAATTTTTCAGAACGGCATCTTGGGTGACTATGAGCAGGGCATTTGTCCAAATGCGGAATTTGTTCAGCCGCGAATTATGCAGTTTAAAACTAACTACGGCGACATGGATATTATCAATGCACAATGTGCCGCATTGGAAAAGACAATCAGGTATTTCAAATAAGGAATTAAATGTTATGGATATAAAACAGCTATTTGATTTGAAAAGTAATATTGCGTTGATTACCGGTGGTGCCGGGTATCTTGGCCGGTATATGGTTGAAGCATTGGCTGAAGCTGGTGCCCATGTGATTATAGCGGATGCGCAGCTTGATCGTGCCAATGAGATTGCACAGAGTATGCGGTCTCAAAAATTACAAGTCGATGCAGTTGAGTACGATGCTGCATCGGGGGATTCTATCAAAGCTATGGTGCAGAAGGTGCATTCCAATTATGGCGCTATAGATATTTTAGTAAATGGCGCCTACAAATTTATTGAACACCGCATAGATGATGCGACAGCGGAAGATTTTGATGAAACGCTTAAAATAGGCGTAACAGGATATTTTCTTGTATCCCAAAAAGTTGCTGAACTGATGAAACAAAAAAAACAAGGCTCGATAATTAATATCGCAAGTATGTACGGCATGGTTGGCAGTTATCCGGATGTGTATAAAGATTTGCCAGCCTGTATCTCTCCAAATTATCACGCAGCAAAAGGAGCAATTATCCAGATGACACGATATATGTCTGTCTACTGGGCAGCACATAATATTCGGGTAAATGCAATCAGTCCGGGACCATTTCCGCAGGACAAAGTTCGTCAAAATGTCCCAGGTCTCATAGAAAGACTGGAGAAAAAAGTGCCACTTGGCCGAGTAGGCAAGCCGGAAGAACTTAAGGGTGCAATTGTCTTTTTGGCCAGCAATGCAAGTTCGTTTGTAACAGGCCATAATCTTGTAGTTGACGGCGGTTGGACTGCATGGTGATGCTTCAGGGCAGTATGGATTTGGCTGCCGTTGTAAGGAATTGGAGTAACCGTTCACGGGGCATGAATATTTACTAATTGCTCAACTTAACTGACTTTTTTAATGGATTTTGACGATTATGAACAATAGCTCAATAAAAATAGGCAATCTTTACGATAAAGACTTTAGCAAAACCATTTATCGTCCGGAGACTGCCTATATGTTCAAAATCGTCCATATTCTGCTAAAACTAAAATCTTTTTTCCTTCCTTTACAAAATCAGTTCCACTTTAACCACTTCGAATACTTCCAAACTCTTGTTCTGCTGATAGCTTTCTCATGGGGAAAACGTAATATTACAACGCTCTATCGACATCTCGACAGCAAAAACCAGCCGCATCGCAGCCGATTCAACAACTTCCTTAATGTGGCAAGATGCGACTATCAATCCGTCCTGCAACTCAAAGCCGACCAGTTACTCACTATGCTGCATCCTGCCAAAGGTGAATTCATAGAACTCATTCTCGATGACTCAAAAAAACAAAAACGCGGCAAAAATATTCAGGCCGTAGGTTGGATTCGCGACCCTCTTACCGGCAAAAACATTCGAGGCCATCAGTTTGTAACCGCCGTAATTCGCTTTCGATGCTATACTATTCCTTTCGGTATTCGACTCTACGTCAAGAAGCAAGACCGCAAGAGTCTTGGCGTTGAATTCAAAAAGACCACGCAATTAGCTGGCGAACTTATCTGCGAATTCAAACCGCCGCAAGGTACAACCGTTAGAGTATTGTTTGACAGCTATTACCTTTGCCCTGTCGTAGTAAAAGCCTGTCGTAAGAAGGGTTTTCACTTTGTCTCGGTACTCAAGGCTAACCGCAACTTGTTTAAAAACGGCAGAAAGCTTAAAACCGGCAAGTACGGCAAAAGTGTTTTCCGTAACAGGGATAAAAAAACTTTCCGCATTCATAAATCCAATGGCAATGTCCAGTACAGTTATGTTGATGCCGGCTGGATGGACATCGGCAAAGTAGGCAAACTGCATGTGATATTTTCACGAAAGAAGTCTGAACCTAAAATATTGGGTTTAGTTAGCGATGATCCGAATCTTTCCGCCTGTCAGCTCATCCGCACTTATGATGACCGCTGGAGTATTGAAGTTTTCTTTAAGGACACCAAGCAGCTATTGGGGCTTGGCCAATACCAGAACGTTTCTTTGGAAGCGGCAGTTACACACCTGCATCTGGTATGCTTCGTTTACGCCCTCCTGACCCACGTTGCGATAAATCGCAAAGGTGCAAAAGGCAAAGACAAAACAGTTGCGCATATGTCCACATCGGAACTTCAAAATGAGGTGCGTCGTCAGGTATGGAATGATTTGACGGAGCATTTGGAGCAGTTTAAAAGTGGCGATGAAATTGTCAAAGAGCTAAAGCGGCTGCTTATCGCCGCGTAAAATTTGTTATGAAAAGTCAGTCAATTTGAGTAATTGGAAAGGTAGGCAGATGTCGGGTTTATCTCTAAAAACGTTATCTCAGAGTGAGATTGAGTATCTCCATAAGAAAACGATGGATATTTTTGAAAATGTCGGCTTCAAAGTTACTCATGATGAAACATTAAATCGCCTCAAAAAAGCTGGAACAAATGTTTCAGAATCTGACGGCATAGTTAAAATTCCGCAAAAACTTTTTGATGAATTGCTTGCCTGTGCCCCTGCCGTTGCAATTGAAACAGGGCTCAATGGTAAGCAAATGACCGTGGGGGACAACCATCGTTATTTTCAATCACTTATCCTTGACCCGTTCATAAATGATTATGAGCAGGGTAAACGCCTCCCAATTCTTGAGGATGTCTGTCGACACACAATCATTGGCGAATCGTTGGGCAGAATCAATGCCATGATGCGAATGCAGTTTCCGGTAAGTGATATTCCTGAGCCAGATAGCTACTATAAGACGATGGAGGTCTTTTTGTGCCATCATACCAAGCATGTTATGATCTATCCGACCAGTGAGCAGAATTGCCGGGATTGGTTCGATGTCTATGAAGTCATTGCTGACGCCGCGGGGCTAAATGTTAAAACCACTCCGCTGGTGAGTGTCGCTATGGCGGTTATCACGCCGCTGCAACTTCATGGCATGAATGTGGAAATAATGAAGATGGCGATGGAAAGATGTTATCCTATTATTCCCACCATTTGCCCGATGGCTGGCACAACCTCGCCATTTTCTGTGGCGGGCACTGCGTTGCTTGCTAATGTTGAGTCTCTTATACCAGTTTTAATTGCACAGTTGTATAAACCCGGGCATCCTGTTTTTTACAGTATCGCGCCATCAGTGACAGATTTTAGAACTGGTCATGACCTGTATTATAAAGCTGAAAAGATGCTTTGGAAAACAATTGCGTGCCAGATGGGCAAATTTTACAATCTTCCGATTTCTGGTGAAACCGGCGGCTCGCTCACGCATCTGCCGGATATGCAGAATGGAGCGGAAAGTTTTGCCTATATGCTGACGTCTATTGTTAATGGCCAAAACATATTGGGCGGCGTCGGTTCGATGGGCAACGCAAATGGCATGAGTCAGGAACAGATTATTATGCAATGTGGTCTTATTGACATGGCCGAATATCTTGCCCGCGGTGTTGATATGAGCGATTATAAGCTTGCAGTTGACTCAATCACGCAGGTTGGTACCGGTGGGAATTATATGACCGATACGCTGACCATGGATTTGCTCAGAGGCGATGAATTTTTCACTACGGAGCATTTTGATCTCACCGGTGGGTATTCCGATCCAAGTCTCGGTATTTATGAACTGGCGCATCAGAAGGCTCTTGATTTGGTTGCAAATTATAAATCTACAGTACCGGATAAAATCCAAAATGTGATCAGGAAATTCTTCGCTTCTAAATATAGCGACAAAACATTGGCAGCATATTGATTTAGCAAAGGAATAGTTCAACAGGTTGTATTCAAAGGGTTGGTATAAGCGATGTACAGACGTTCACTTGGAAAAACAGGAATAATGGTTTCAGAACTTGCCTTTGGCGGGGTCGAAATAGGCCTGCCGTATGGCGTTCATAAAGAACGGATGCCCGCATGGTACAAATATTGATCTATAGCTAACTCCTTGCTCTTTAACAAGTTGATCTTGAATATAAGGGATTGGGGTGGGGCATATATTTGCCTCACCATATCATCCACAGACCAACGGCAAGATAGAACGCTATCACAGGTCTCTAAAAGAAGATATATTGCTGCATGTGTGGGAGTGTCCCGAAGAACTCGAAAAGGAAATAGCCCTTTTTGTCAGCTGGTACAACTCCAGACGATATCATGAGGCTTTTGTAAATGTTACTCCTGATGATGTTTACTTCGGCAGAAAAGATGATATACTCAAACACAGAGCTAAACTTAAGGCAAAAATGATTAGAACAGGAAAGAGTTTAATTCGAATATAACTGAAACCGTGAGTCAAAACCGTTAACCAAATTAGACCTCTTTACGGTCTCATTTAGGCTGAAGACGTAAATTTGGCTATGTGGTGGCGTGCTCAGATACTGTACCAGCCAATGTGCCGCTTGAGAATGTATGGGCCTATTTTGCTTCAATTGAACATTGGCGTTATAGGCAGAAAAAAGTGGGATAGACAAGAGAATGGCTTTGCTGAGCGGGTAGTCGGATTTATAATAAAGATTTTATAAGTATAGAAGGCTTTTTTGTAGTTCAATAAAAGGGATATATAGTATGTATAAACAGAATTTAGTAGCTGATATTTTGCATGCAGGCATTGCCAGGAGTGATATTACTACGGATGCAAAAGATGTTCTCGTTAAAGATCCTTTGTATGCTAAAGCTTTGGTACTGGATGATGGAAGCACAAAGATAGCTATCATTGCAATGGATGTTACCGCGATAGGAGGCAGGCAAATTAGCCAGGGAATGCTGCCTGATGTTGGGGAAGACTTCCTGCCAAAACTTCGCAGCAGAATTCAGAAAGAGTTAAAAATTCCTGGTTGCAACATTTTGGTCAACGCATCTCACACTCATCCGCCAGGAAGGCTTTTGTGCGATGATGAAGAGCAAATAAAAAGAACCTTTGATGCTGTCAAACAAGCTATGCAAAATATGACAGAAGTAAAAGTTGGTTCCGGCCTGGGTCATGAAAACAGAATAACAATGAACCGTACTCTAAGGCTCAAAAATGGCAAAAGCTGGACTATCCGCCACAGCAATCCCTGCCCGCCGGATGAGGAGGTCGCAGATGTTGGGCTGATTGACCCTGAAATAGGCATAATTAGAATAGACCGAATGGATGGCAGCCTGCTGGCAGTAGTGTATAATTTTGCCTGTCACCCTCTCTTTGGCGATGCGAAAGGCTCTATCACAGCCAATTTTCCAGGAGTCGCCTCAAAAGTCATAGAAGAAAATCTGGGCAACGGCGCTATGGCACTGTTCTTACAAGGGGCAGGTGGGGACATCGTTGATGTCCTATTTAAAGACTTCAACCTCCCCAGAGATATTGAACCGCTGGGTACAATGTTGGGTTTAAGTACATTAAAAGCATTAAGAAATATACAAACCAAAGATATAAAGCTGAATGTTATTTCCGAAACAATACAGCTTCCTCGACGAACCGATATTTCTGAACGCATTAAATTACTGCAGGCTGAGCAGACTGAACTGCTGGCATCTTTGAGATTCACCAGTTTAGACTTTAAGACTTTTTTGCCTTTGTATATTAAATATACTATTAGCTCCGACTATCCATCTGATTATTCTTACAGGTATCTGCAAAATGAAAAGATAAATACTGATGAATTTACTGCTATGGATTCTATTATCAGAAAAAACATTGAGAAGTATCTTAAAAACATTAATGCCATGGAGAAATTGACGAGGATTCAGGATGATATAGCCACGCTGGAAAAGCATCAGGCAATAAATCAGGAATCCGGCGAGGAGACAATATCTGCTGAGGTACAGGGGATTAAAATCGGAGACTGTGTGCTGATAACTTCGCCGGCTGAAGTGCTTGTCGAAGTCGGCCTGAATGTAAAAAAAACATCTCCTTATGAACATACTTTTATGGCGGCCTTTTCAAATGGCTATATGCACTACGGCCCTCCTGCAGCTGATTATGATAAACAAGGCTACGAAGTAACGGAGTGCCTGTTAGCTCCGCAATGGCAGGAGATTTACGAAAAAAAAGCCAACGAAATTATAAAAAAACTATGATTTATAATTAAAGGGATACGACTAATGGCGTTGAAAAAATATCGAGTGGCTGCGAGTTGTTTTGAGCCGGATTTGACTCAAACTATTGAATTGCACCGTCAGGCACTCGGTCTCCATATTACAGAGCTGTTAAAAGAGCAAAGTCCGGATTTACTGGTATTGCCTGAAGTGGTCATTATTCCGGATTCGGAGAAGCATGCTTCTTGTGGTTCAGAGTCTGTAAATGGTCATACAGTTAAAATGGTATCACAAATTGCATCTGATTTTTCTGTCAATATTTGCATACCAATAATTGAAATTGATAACGATGTCTTATATAACACCGCAGTTTATGTTAATAGAGGCGGCAAAATTGCCGGAAAGTACCGAAAAATTGTTCCTACCACTGGTGAGGTGAAAAAAGGTATACGGCCAGGTAATGTTGCGCAGAAACCGATTGATTTAGATGGAATCCGTGTTGGAACAGCCATTTGTTTCGACCAGAACTTTCCTGATTTAATTTGGAATTACATTAACTCCGGTGTCGATTTGCTGGTATTTCCATCATACACATACGCAGGCCG
>Ga0209417_1005868_pt1 | contig 13145 bp, 8 predicted proteins | sample RifGroF2_FD_184002 | JGI IMG/M metagenome (GOLD analysis project Ga0209417, IMG submission 184002) | Groundwater microbial communities from Rifle, Colorado, USA - Groundwater F2 (SPAdes) (version 2) | ecosystem: Environmental > Aquatic > Deep subsurface > Groundwater | place: Rifle, Colorado... | reverse complement strand
CGCTGGACCCTTTAAGTATCAGTTTCTTTCCATTGCCCGTTCTTCGGGTCGCCGGTATTTCAATTCTTCGCGATCCATTGAGGTAGGCGCCGGTCAGGCTGCCTGCCGATACAATCTCCGATGGCTTTCCGCTGGCAACCACCATGCCGCCGTGAACGCCTGCGTGCGGGCCCATGTCGATGACATGGTCAGCCGACAGGATCATATCTTCGTCATGCTCCACCACAATGACTGAATTCCCAATATCGCGAAGATGCTTCAGCGCATCAATCAATCGCAGGTTGTCACGGTGATGAAGCCCGATGCTGGGCTCGTCAAGGATATACAGCACATTAACCAGCTGCGACCCGATCTGCGTTGCCAGCCGGATGCGTTGGCCCTCTCCGCCAGAAAGGGTACGTGTTGCGCGGTTAAGGGAAAGGTAATTCAGGCCGACATCAAGCAGGAATTGCAGCCGGTTCCGGATCTCTTTCAGCACATCACGGGCGATCTGGCGCTGTGTGGAGGAGAGCCGTTCCTCGATTCCGGTAAACCAATCCAGAAGGCTCGAAATATCCATCCCGGCAACTTCGGAAATATTCTTTCCGTCAACCCTGAAATAGCGGGATTCCTTTTTCAGCCTCGAGCCGTCGCAATCCGCACAGGTGGTGGTCCGGATAAACTGATCCGCCCACTTTTGTGCTTTCTTGGAATCGGTTTCATCTTTCTGCTGAGTGATATACGTTACGATTCCTTCGAAACTCAGGAAATAATTTGAGGAGACACCCAGCGGTGTATTCTCCATCTTGAAGGATTCATCGGATCCCCAGAGAATCACCTGCATAGCCTCCTCTGGTATGTCCCGTATCGGTTCGTCAAGCCTGAACCCATACTTCCGCGCAATGGCCTCAATCTGCCAGAATATCATCCCCTGCCGGTACTTGCCCAGCGGAATGATTCCTCCCTCCTTGATGCTGAGCGAATCATCAGGAATTATTTTTTTCTGATCAATTTCATGCACATAACCAAGCCCCTTGCAGACCGGGCATGCGCCCTGGGGACTGTTGAATGAGAAGGAGTTCGGTGCCGGCTCATCGTAGGAGATTCCAGTGGTCGGACACATCAGGTGACGGCTGAAAAAGGTAGGGGACTCGCCTTCAAATCCTGTAATGAGGATGACCCCGTGTCCCTCTTTCATCGCTACCTGGATGGAATCCTTCATCCTTTTCACCTGTTCCTCTGAAGCGACCAGCCGGTCAATGACCATGTCAATGGTGTGTGTTTTATACCGGTCGAGCCTGAGCCCGGGGTGCAACTCCTTGATATCCCCGTCAATACGCGAATAGATATAGCCTTTTCGACGGATCTGCTCGAACAATTCCTTGTAGTGGCCTTTCCTGGATTTAATTAACGGGGCGAGAATCAGAATCTTATCTCCGGCATAGCGCTCGAGTATCCGGGCCAGGATCTGGTCATCCGTGTACCTGACCATCTTTTCGCCTGTTTCATAGGAAAAAGCCTCTGATGCCCGTGCATACAACAGCCTGAGGAAATCATAAATTTCCGTTGTTGTGCCGACGGTGCTGCGCGGATTTTTACTGGTCGTCTTCTGCTCAATTGAAATTACCGGACTCAGACCGGTGATCTGATCGACATCGGGGCGCTCCATACTGCCCATGAACTGGCGGGCATACGCGGAAAAAGTCTCCATATAACGACGCTGGCCCTCGGCATAAATGGTGTCAAAGGCCAGGGATGATTTCCCGCTGCCACTGAGGCCTGTGATCACGGTCAGCTTGTGGCGCGGTATACTCACGTCAATATTTCGGAGGTTGTGCACCCGCGCACCGGTAACCTCAATTGTCGAGTCCGGTTTCATCTTACAAATGAATAACTTCCCCAAAAGCCGCTGCTGCAGCTTCCATGATGCCTTCCGACATGGTCGGGTGGGGATGTACTGATTTAATCAATTCATGCCCCGTGATTTCCAGCTTCCGGGCTACCACCAGCTCGGCAATCATTTCGGTAACATTTGCCCCGATAAGATGCGCACCCAGCAACTCCCCGTGCTTAGAGTCAAATATCAGCTTGACAAATCCATCCTTGGCCCCGGCAGCACTGGCCTTACCGGAAGCAGTGAAGGGGAATTTGCCAACTTTGATATCATAACCAGCCTCCCTGGCAGCCTTTTCAGTAATTCCTACCGAGGCGACTTCAGGGGTGGTGTAGGTGCACCCTGGAATGTTATTATAATCAAGAGGTTCAGGATTTCCGCCGGCAATCTTCTCAACACATATGATCCCCTCCGCCGAGGCCACATGGGCCAGTGCCTGACCGGAAACTATGTCCCCGATGGCATAAACCCCGGCCGTCGTGGTGCGGTAAAACTCATCAACCTTGACTTTCCCTTTCTCAATGACGACTCCCGCTTCTTCAAGCCCGATATTTTCAATATTAGGGGTGATCCCGACTGCCGAAAGGACAATCTCCGCCTCCCGTATTTCCATACCCTTTGCTGTTTTGATCGAAACCATGCAGGAATCTCCTTTTATTTCAACCGCTTCTACCGATGAGTGGGTCATAATTGTAATTCCCGCTTTTTTCAGGGACCTGGCCAGCGCCTTGGAAACCTCCTCATCCTCCAGCGGTACGATTTCAGGAAGAAACTCAACAAGGGTAACCTCGGATCCCATGGAATTGTAAAAGGAAGCCAGTTCGGTTCCGATAGCCCCCGAACCCACCACAACCATTGATTTCGGTAGAGTCCCGAGTGTTAAGGCCTCGCGGTAGCCAATGATATGTTTGCCATCCTGCTTCAGATTTGGCAATTCCTTTGAACGGGCACCCGTAGCCAGTATGATATTACTGGCCTCTGCTATGGATTCTTTTCCGGAGGAATCCGTAATCATAACCTTTCCGGATCCGCCAAGCTTTCCGGTTCCCGTAAGTACATCGATCTTATTCTTTTTTAACAGAAACTGTATCCCCTTGCTCATCCCATCGGCAACCGTCCGGCTACGTGCAATGACGGCCTGGAAATCGGGAGAAACAGTACCGTTGACAACCATGCCGTAATCTGACGCATGCTTGAAATAGTCGTATACCTGAGCGGATTTTAACAGGGATTTTGTTGGAATGCAGCCCCAGTTAAGGCAAATTCCACCTAACTCAGCCTTTTCAACAACAGCAGTTTTTAAACCGAGCTGGGAAGCCCGGATCGCAGCTACATACCCCCCTGGGCCACTACCAATGACAAGTAAATCATAGTTCATGATATCGTGGGATTAAAACTTGTAAAAATAATCGCAATTATTGTAATTTTCAACAAAAATGACCGATGACCGATGACGGACGACGGATGGCAGAAAATTGGGTTTGCATCCGTCGTCCGTCATCGGTCGTCAGTCAGTTAATTAAAACCAATACCGCACAAAATTGTTTCTGCCATGAAGAATTTTCGCTTCACCCGCCTCCTGATCCTGATCCTGATTGTACTGGGAATAGCTTATGGCCTTTGTCCCCAATATCTCAGGAAAGCCCTGGTTTACCAACAGGCGGGAATAGAGGATTATAAAATATTTGATAACCGGGTGGTAATTGCGGGCAATCACCAGCCATGGCCTAAGGTTCCGGGATTTGACCAGCGTGCGGTTCCTGATCAATATGTGCCAACTTTTGAAGACCTTAAAACAGTCGCCTTCCTGATCGTTAAAGATGAAAAAATTGTTTTCGAGAAATATTGGGATGGCTACTCTGCCGATTCCAAATCCAACTCCTTCAGCATGGCGAAATCCATTGTCAGCCTGCTGATAGGGATAGCCATCGATGAAGGATTCATCCAGAGCGTGGACCAGCCGGTGGGAGACTTTCTCGCTGAATTCCATGAGGGAGACAAGGCGAAGGTCACCATTCGGCACCTCCTGGAAATGAGCTCCGGACTGAGCTGGGATGAGGCCTACTCGAGCGCGTTCTCAATGACTACCAAAGGTTACTATGGCAAGGATCTGGCCAAACTGGTCCTGACCCAGGAGGCGGTTAAGGATCCGGGAAAATTTTACGATTACAAAAGTGGAAATTCACAACTTCTTGCCATCATTCTTGAACGGGCTACACGTCAGAAAGTCAGCACTTACGCATCGGAAAAACTTTGGAAACCCATGGGAGCCAGCCATGATGCATTCTGGTCACTCGACCGGTCCAACGGCGTTGAGAAAGCTTTCTGCTGCTTCAACACCAATGCCCGGGATTTCGCCCGGTTCGGCCAGCTCATGCTCTTCAGCGGCAACTGGTACGGCCAACAGCTCGTGTCTGAATCTTATGTGAAGCAATCCCTGGCCCCAGTGGTTCATCTTACTGACGACAAAGGTGAAAAGGTTGATTATTATGGCTGGCAATGGTGGCTGGTAAACCACAAGGGCCATGCGATATATTATATGCGGGGTATCCTCGGGCAGTATGTATTTGTGGTGCCCGACCTGCGCACCGTGATCGTACGGCTGGGCCACAAACGGTCATCCGAACGGATTGACAATATCCCGTCAGATGTTTTCACCTGGATCGACGCCGGAATTGAACTTGCTGAAATAGAGGTCAAGTAACTGGCCAGCACCCTTAAAGGAAGATAGTTTTCCCTGCTGCACAAGGGCTTCGGTTTTTTTAATCTGATGAACCATCTGGGGATGCCTGAAGAAATGCCCAAGCAACTGATCCTGAATGGTCTGGTTCATCCAGTGATTGCTCTGGTTCATCCGGTTTTTGTCGAAATGCCCGTTGGATTTAACCTGATGAATGAACTCTCCGATTGTAGCCCAGAGCTCCTCAAGCCCGCTTTTTTCCCGTGCAGAAATGCATAAAACCTTGGGAACCTGACCGTTTTCGGTTGGCGGAAACAGATGAAGGGCGTTTCTGTATTCCAAAGCAGCCCGGTTCGATGCATGTATATTGTCTCCATCTGCTTTTGTAATAGCCAGTCCATCAGCCATCTCCATGATTCCTCTCTTAATCCCCTGCAGTTCGTCGCCGGCACCGGCGAGCATGAGCAATAAGAAGAAATCAACCATCGAATGAACCGCCGTTTCTGATTGTCCTACTCCTACCGTTTCCACAAATATCACGTCAAATCCGGCTGCTTCGCATAACAACATGGTTTCCCTTGTCTTGCGTGCAACCCCTCCAAGGGAACCTGCCGACGGGGAAGGCCGTATGAATGCACCGGGATCCCCACTAAGAGTCTCCATGCGGGTTTTATCACCCAAAATACTGCCTCCCGATCTCTCGCTGCTGGGATCAATGGCAAGCACTGCCAGCTTATGCCCCTGGGAGGTAAGCTGGGTTCCGATGGCTTCGATAAACGAACTCTTCCCGACACCGGGAACGCCCGTGATTCCTATTCTTACCGACCGGCCTGAATGGGGAAGGCATTTCGAAATGATCTCCTGGGCAATTTTCTGGTGATCGGAACGATGACTCTCAATCATGGTAATCGCGCGGCTCAGGAGCGTACGATTACCTTCAAGAATTCCTTTTGTAAAATCATCCGGACTAAGGGCGGGCTTCTTCTTCCTGATAAATCGTTTTGCCGACACCGGATCCAGCGAAGGAGGGGGGTCGATGCCGGAATTAACCTTCAGGGCAGAATCCTTTCCTTTTTCCGCGACATCCATATCATTTTCCATTGCTCTGAACCGTTCCGAGAATACGGATAACCATCTCCGATGCCAATGGATCATTCAGGATCATTGTCACAGTCTGGAACTGCTTTCCGGATTTTCCACGGCTGTCGAAAGTGCATTTGATAGTCGTTTCACCCCCGCCCGGAATCACAAGCTTATCGGGTTCCGAGGCCGTGCAGCCGCAGGTTGTGGAAATTTTCCGGATGATCAGCGGATCCTGTCCGGTATTCTTAAGTGTAAAATCGTGGGTCACCTTCTGACCACCGGAAATGGTTCCGAAATTGAACGACTCTTCGCTCAGAACGGCTTTTGGAGCCTTCACCTTTTGTTCGGGAGTCCACGAACTGAAGTCCTCAGTCATCTGCGCACTGACTGCAAGTAAGTTGTCGAGGTATTTCTTACCGTCGATGGTGAGGAATACACGATCCATGGTAAATCCCCAGTCCGGATCCTTGCTGCCGTCCAGACTGACATAAATGACACCCTTGCCCTTGGGTTCAACCCGTTCCGGTTCAATCCTGAAGCCAAGATGAGGCGGTGCATCCTTGATTGTCAGCACAAGCGCCGTGTCAGAATCATTGTAGAATTCCAGCTTTTCGGTCTTTACCTGCGTTTTGAAAATCGTCATCATGGAAACATGATTCGTTGACAGTCTGACCCTGCCCATGCGAATCGGAAAATCATCAGCAACCGTTTTTGGCTTTGGCGTGACCAGACCTACCACATATAAGTTAACAGTGGATTCACGGGCATTGGATTTAACCGTGACCGGCTTCCGGAATGCGCCGGGCCGTCCCATGGGGTCAAAAGTGACCTTAATCTTTCCCTTAACCCCCGGTGCAATGGGCTCGCGGTTCCACTCCGGAACGGTACAGCCGCAGGTGGTGGATACATCATATATAACAAGTGGCTGGCTTCCGTTGTTGATAAATTCGAAATCGTAGCTCTTGATTCCCTCCAGTTCGCTAATATTGCCAAAGTTATAGCTGGTCTTGGTAAAACTGATGGAAGGTTCGGTAAATTGGGCATAATTATTGATCAAAAAACCACCTATAAGTACCAAACAAAGTAATGTTGTCAATCGTCTCATAATATCGGATTTCTGTCTGTAAAACGATTCAAAATTAATAAATTCAACCAGCAATCGGAGATGAAAAGAAATGCTCGCATAAGACTGGCGCTCCTTACCGGGCTGCTCCTGATCGCCGGAACCCCGGTGTTCAGCCAGTTTTATAACGGGTTGAACATGACTTTCGGCAAAAACAGGATCCAATATCCGAAGGCCGATATTCTTGAAAGTGAATTCTTTGCATCGTTTTACCGGAATGACCGTTTCGATGTTTATTTCTACCCCAACGGCAGGGAACTGGCAGAGTTTGTATCCCGATATGCTTTTACTGAGATCAACCGCCTCGAGAATTTCTTTGAATATACCCTCGATAAACGCATGATTTTCATCGTGTATAACCGGCTGAACGATTACCGGCAAAGTAATATCGGGCTGGTGTCGGGTCGTGATGAAACTAATATCGGCGGAGTTACCCGGGTTCTCGATAATAAGGTGTTTATCTATTTCGAGGGCGATTATGAGAAGTTTAAGCAGCAAATCCTTTCCGCGATTGCCGAGGTTATTCTACAGGAAATGATGTATGGAGGTAATGCCCGCGACCGGCTGGCCAGCTCAACCCTGCTGAATCTCCCGGAATGGTATTATCGGGGTCTGCTCGCTTATATTTCCAGGGGCTGGGACGTGGAAACGGAAAACCGTGTTAAGGATGGCATCCTGTCCGGAAGGTTTGATAAGTTCAATCGTCTCGAAGGCGCTGATGCAATTGACGCGGGGCACTCTATCTGGTATTTTATATCGGAATCATTTGGCAAGTCCATGATTCCGACTATTATATATTTTACACGGATCAATAAAAATGCCTCCTCCGGTTTCCTTAATGTGCTGGGAACCTCACTCAGCGCGCTGAGTTATGAGTGGCTCCATTTTTTTAAGACCCGGTACCAGGACCCAGCCCATGAGGGTGATATGCCCGCAGGAAAGGCGATTAGCCTGAAAAACAGGAAGGCCACGGAGTACCTGAGAGCCCGCATAAGCCCCGATACCCGCTACATAGCCTATACCTCCAACGCAGAAGGCCAGATCAGGGTTTTTCTTTATGATGAACAAACCGGAAAATCAAAAAAGATATTCCAGACCGGTGCAAAACTCGGACAGGTTGAAGATTATTCTTTCCCGATCTTAACGTGGCATCCCACCGGGCAGCTTCTGTCCATGATGATGGAGTACAAGGGCAGGGTGCGTATGAGTCTCTATCCGCTCGATACCCGGAAATGGGAGCACCAGGAAATCAAGCCTTACGATAAGGTGCTGGATTACAGCTATTCCGATGATGGATTGAATATCGTCCTCTCAGCGGTGAGCAATGGGCTTACCGACCTGTACGTCTATAACCTGCTAGCCAATACCAGTGAGAAAATTACGGACGACGAGGCGGGCGATTACAATCCCCGGTTTATCAACGGATCCCGGAGCATCCTTTTTCTCAGCAATCGGGCAGAACTCTCCGTTGCCCTCCAGAAAGAGTCGGGCCGCATTACTCCAACCCGCAATCTTTTTGTCTATGACTATGCCGGAAAATCCGACAGGCTGATCAATCTGGAGGATTTTTCGAAAACTGACCGGTTTGAGCCCGACCGGCTGTCGGACCAGAACTATTACTTCCTCGGTGATGACAGCGGCGTCCGGAATCGCTACAGGGCAAAATATGACAGCACCATTGTGGCTATTGATACACTGGTCCATTATTCCTTTTTCACCAATACCTATCCGCTCACCCGCTATAAGAGAAACATTCTCGACCAGTCCTTCTCAAGGGAAACAGGGGATTTTTCTGAACTTTTTCGAATCAACGGAAAATACAACCTCTTTAAGGGCAATGCTTTTTTGCCTGCCGTTACCGATAAAGCGCTCGAGCCTACCGCTTTCCGGAAAAAGGTTGATCTGGAAAGAGCCCGCGAGGATAGTCTCAGAAACCTGCCGGTGATTGCCAGGCCTCCCGTTGCGGATCTGCCTAAAAGAATATCAGTTTTGGGTCCGGAAATTAATATCAATAATTACTTTTTTGAAGCAGAAAAGGCTAATCGCACAGAAACAACCCGTACACGGCCGGCCGGGCAATCGGGATTGAAGGACCCGCTTACGGGGAGGGATTTTGAATTGCCTTTGGTCAAGATTTATCAACCCCGTTTCTACATCAACTACCTGGCCTCCCAGGTCGATTTTACATTTTTGAATTCCTCTTATCAGGCGTATACCGGTGGCGCGGTTTATTATAACCCTGGTTTTAACATGCTCTTCAAAGTGGGCACCCAGGATCTTTTTGAAGATTATAAACTGATAGCAGGGGTGAGGTTTGGTACCGATTTCAATTCGAATGAATATCTCCTGAGTTTTGAAAACCTTAAAAAACGACTCGATAAGGAGATTATCTTCCATCGCCAGGTTTATCAGACCAATACACAGGATTTCTACTCAATCGTCAAGGCTTCAACCCAGGAGCTGTTTTACCTGCTGAAATACCCTTTCAGCCAGGTGAGTGCAGTCCGGGGATCCCTGAATTTGAGGATTGACGATTATCAGTTTCTTTCTACCGACCAGCAAAACCTTCTCAAGGAAGGGGTTACAAAATACTGGGCGGGAGCCAAACTGGAGTATATTTTCGACAACACCCGCATGATCAGCCTGAACCTCTACGAGGGCCTCCGATCAAAGGTTTTCGGTGAATATTACCAGCAAGTCAACGGCGATTGGTCCGATGTGTTTATTGTGGGTGCCGATGTCCGCCACTACCTGCCGGTTCACCGTTCCCTGATCTGGGCCAACCGCATTGCTGCAAGTACATCCTTTGGCGGAGCACGACTAATATACTATATGGGTGGCGTGGATAACTGGACCAACCTCTCCCGCAACGTATCCACCTTTGATTCAAGTATGCCCGTGGATACAACGCAAAGATTTGTTTATCAGACTCTTGCAACAAACATGAGGGGTTTTTCGCAGAATATCAGAAATGGCAACAGCTTTGTTGTTTTTAACTCCGAGCTGCGTTGGCCGGTTTTTCGATATTTTGCCAATAAGCCACTCAATTCTGATTTTCTGAATAATTTCCAGGTAGTGGGTTTCTTCGATTTTGGGACTGCCTGGAGCGGGCCATCCCCCTGGGATAAGCGAAACCACCTGAATCGGAAAGTGATAACGAATGGTCCGCTGGTTATTGTGATCGACCGTGGTAACGAGCCCTTTGTAGCCGGATACGGTTTTGGTGTGAGAAGCAGGCTCCTGGGATATTTCGTCCGGCTCGACTGGGCCTGGGGTATTGAAAACCATGTTGTGCTTCCCCGGATATTCTACCTCTCGCTTAGTTTGGATTTCTAACCCAATACCATGTTAGCAGATAATATACGTAACCAATCAGACCGGCTCGCAGAAGAGATCATCCGGATCCGGCGAAGAATTCATGCCAATCCTGAACTATCCTTTGAGGAAGAGGAAACCGCGCGGTTGATTGAAAAGACCCTTGATTCCTGGGGGATTCCACATGATCGCGTGGCAGGTACCGGCGTAACCGGGCTCATTAAGGGTGCACTTCCCGGAAACTATCTGGTGTTAAGGGCCGATATCGATGCCCTTCCGATTCAGGAGGCTAATTCATGCGAATACCGTTCCCGGAAGCCCGGCATTATGCATGCCTGCGGGCATGATGTCCATGCCGCTGCCCTGCTGGGGACAATACGTATTTTAAACGATATGGCAGGTCAGTTGAACGGAACCATACGTTTCCTGTTTCAGCCCGGTGAAGAACTCCTCCCGGGAGGAGCCTTGAAGGTTCTTGAATCGGGCCTTCTGGAAAATCCGAAGCCCGATTTTATGATTGCCCAGCATGTGTACCCCGAGCTTCCCGCAGGCAACTTCGGCTTCAGACCCGGAGCCTACATGGCCTCAACCGATGAGATCTATATCTCCATCCACGGTACCGGCGGTCATGGTGCACTGCCTCATCTCCTGGTTGACCCAGTCCTGATCGGCTCCCATATCGTCGTGGGGTTGCAACAGGTTATCAGCCGGAAAATACCAGCCGGAATTCCAGCGGTCCTCTCTTTTGGACGGTTCGATGCACAGGGCTCAACCAACGTGGTGCCACCGGTCGCAAATCTGGCAGGAACCTTCCGGATCATGGATGAAACCTGGAGGGCCAGGGCTCATAAGGAAATTATCCAGACTGCTGAGGGTATTGCACAATCAATGGGCGCATCCGTTGAGTGCCGCATCGTCAATGGGTATCCTTCCTTGTCCAACGACCCGGCATTAACTGAAACGGCAACCTCCCTCGCAGTGCAATATGCCGGCGCCGAAAATGTTCATCTGCTGCCTTTGCGAATGACCGGTGAAGATTTTGCCCGGTATGCGCAGATTATTCCCGCCCTGTTTTATCGTCTGGGAACGGGCGGGGATAAAAAGAAAAACCCCGTTCATCATCCGGAATTCGATGTCGATGAAACTTCGATCCGCCATGGAACGGGGCTGCTCGCATTTCTCGCGGCCAGTCTGACCAAAAAACGCTAAATCAAGGCCGAAACTCTCTCCTTGAGGCCTTCCAGATCCTTCACGGAGGGCACATATTTTATTTTCTCGGTACAGACAACCTTGAATCCGGCATCGCTCAGGATCAAAGACATATCCTCTATCTGCTTGGGCCCCCATCCGTAAGAACCAAATACAATCGCCTTGCGGTTTTTGGGCGCCAGACCCGTCAGGTACGTAAGAAAGGCAGCCATGCTTGGAAGCATGCGGCCGTTCAGAGTGGGGGAGCCAATGCAAATGTATTCAGCATCAATAACCTCCGTCATAATATCGGAAATATGATTGTGCTGAAGGCTGATAAGGGATGTGGTATACCCTTTGTCTTCAAAGGCGTCCTGAATACTCTGGGCCATGACTTCGGTCGAGTGCCACATGGTATCATAAATCAATAGCGCTTTCTTGCGTGTTTCGTTGCTCGCCCAACTCTGATAACCATGAAGTATATCCTTTACATGGCTCCTCCAGATGATCCCATGGCTATTGGCAATAATCTCAATATCAAAGTCCTGGATGCTAACCAAGATCTTTTGTACCTGTTTGGAGTAGGGGAGAACAATGTTTGCATAATATTTCCTTGCTTCAAGCATGGAAATATCCAATGGATATTCATCATCAAACCGCTCAGAGGATGCAAGGTGCTGGCCAAATGCATCGTTGGAAAAGAGAATTTTCTCCTCGGGCATGTAGGCGACCATGTTATCAGGCCAGTGAACCATCGGGGTAAGTAAGAAATGAAGGTTTCGCTTACCCAGGTTCAAAATGGTGCCGCTCTCCATGGCCTTGAAATTCCAGTTCTCCCTGAAATGTTCCCTCAATCCGGTTTCTCCTTTCGGTGATGTAAAAAGAGTGGCATTCTTTGCAATCTTCATGATTTCCGGAAGAGCTCCCGAATGGTCCATCTCAACATGGTTGCAGATGACATAATCAATTTTGGCAGGATCCACGATCGTCCGGATACGTTCCAGCATCTCGCCAGTCAGGTAAGACTTGACGGTATCGATCAGTGTAATCTTTTCATCAATAATAAGATATGCATTGTATGTTGATCCCCGCTGGGTAAGATACCCGTGAAAGTTTCTCAGGTTCCAGTCAATCCCCCCAACCCAATAAATTCCTTCTCTGATTAGTACAGCTTTCATAGTTTATTCTGATAATTCAAAAAACTCTTCTTTCCTGACCCCGCACAATGGGCAGAGCCATTCGTCAGGCAGGTCCTCAAATTCAACACCCGGCTCGATTCCGCTGAGCATATCTCCATCCGCCGGGTCATAAACGTATCCGCATGACCGGCATTTAAATTTTTTCCCCATGATCAGGAGTGCTAAACAGCCTTCTGTGTGGAATCCACAAAAACGCGGGTGGCCAGTTCCCGGTCAAGCATCAGCATGCCATATCCGTTGTCGCCGATCATTTTGACCTGAACCAGGATCTGCTCCGCATTGGCTTCTTCCTCAACCTGTTCTGCAACAAACCACTGAAGCATGTTGTTGGTCGCATGGTCCTTCCCCTCAACCGCGATGTTGCAGAGGTTGTTAATCAGGGAAGTAACATGGTTCTCATGCTTAAGCGTTTCCGCGAATATTTCTGCGGTGCTTTTCCAATCGGTTGGTACACCGGCAATTGGTTTCAGGAAGATTTGCCCTCCCCGCTCATGTACATAGTCAAAAAACTTGATCGCATGTGTAATCTCTTCCTGCCACTGTATCTTCATCCAATTGGCGAAACCCAGCAGGTTTTGTCTCTGAAACCAGGCCGACATTGATAAATACAGATACGCCGACCAAATCTCGGCATTCACCTGCTCCTCAATAGCCTTCTGCATTCTCTCAGTTATCATAGTCGTT
>Ga0209417_1005867_pt1 | contig 13147 bp, 9 predicted proteins | sample RifGroF2_FD_184002 | JGI IMG/M metagenome (GOLD analysis project Ga0209417, IMG submission 184002) | Groundwater microbial communities from Rifle, Colorado, USA - Groundwater F2 (SPAdes) (version 2) | ecosystem: Environmental > Aquatic > Deep subsurface > Groundwater | place: Rifle, Colorado... | reverse complement strand
CTCCGCCTTTGGCTGCCACTGCTGTCATTGCGATATTGCCATCGGTGACAACAGGCATCCCGAAGAGCCTGCCGATTGAATAGTTCCGTAGCACATCTTCAGCCACGGTGCCCCAGATGCCAGCACCAGCCGAACCAGCGATTGGCACCAGTGGAGTCAAAATATCAACCAGGTCGAGTTCGTGATTGGGATGAATAACACAGACATAAGGCTGCGGTGCTGGCCCACCATCAGCTTCGGCCGTGCCCAGAAGAGTTGCTCTGGCAGCAGCTATGTGCCCCATCGTCAGCGCATTACCTGAACCAGCCAGGGAACTGGAGGCGTTGTCCATCCTCTCGGTAAGGTCAACATCCCGTTTCTTTTCGTAGGCATCCCCCAGTAGTTTACCAGCTACCCGGATTAAAGCCTCATTGTCATCTTCGATAACAACATCGGTTAGGACGATTTTAAGGCCGGCCTCGTAAGGCGTAATCTGGACATTGGTATCGGTGAGTTTCTCATCGTTTACCATATCTACGCCTTCTGTTAGTTGCCTGGATGTCACCACACCGAAATACGGTATATTTACCGTTGACCCTTTGCCCTTCGGTATACTCCAGGCTAACCCACGCATTACCGCCTTAAACATCTGCGTATACTGTGCTTCCTCGATAATCGTAGGAATAGTATCGCCAAGTTCACCTGTAGTTGTTGGCATTTATTTAACCTCCTCTATTAGATTCCTTTTCGCCTTCTCAAAGCGAGATAATCAGCCTTCGCCTGCGGGTCATTAGGATGAGCAATGAATCTGTCTCGTATCTGTTGCTCAGATGCAGAACTACCAGACCCTCTATTAGAATCTGGACTGAGAGGATTTTCAGGAACGATTTTAGGCAGGCTTTTGGCTATATCCTCTATCGCTTCGGGTGTGCCGTCCGTGAATTTAGCTAACTTGATTAAATTGCCAGCATCAACATTGAGACGACCAGCTATCTCACGAGCCTTTTGCTGTTTGATAGTTTCAGCCTTCTCAGCATCTGCCTGACTCAGTCTTTGCCGTGCCTCACCCAGTTCTTGCGTCACCGTGGCAAGTTCAGTATCAGCCTTTGTTTTTGCCTGTCTGCCCCTTAACTCATTGAGTTTATCGGGGTCATCCCTGATTGTTTCCTCATAGTCTTTCAACATCTGAGTTACCCGCTGCTCGGCTGCTTCGGCCGCCTTACGGGCTTTCGTTGACTCTGTTAATGTCCTGTTGACATCAGCTAGAGCATCACTCTTACCCTTTAACTCAGCAGCTCTAATCTGTTGCTCCAATGAAGTTCCAGTATCCCCAGAGCCAGGTGTTACGCCAGCTATGGCTTCTTGTCCGTCCATTATCGCTAGACCTCCTTCACTTTTCTCTTATAAAACAAAAAACCGTTTTCACGGCGACTAGCGCACATAAAAACGGCTACAAAGAGCACAACTTATTAACTTTTTAAGGTATTAACAGACATATTAGCACGATTATTTAAGTTTGTCAAGTGGTCTCTTCCCACTTGAGCAGTTGAGGCTTTGATTTCATGGTAGTAATGGCAGCGATGGCAATAGAATTTTATCACGCCCTCTGCCATTGTTACTTCCAGCAGTATTTCTTTATTACAACTATCGCACCTGAGAGACCCATCTGGCATTATCATTTTGACTCAGCATCTCCTTAATCTGCTCTTCACCCTGAACACCAAATTTGCTTCGTATCATCCCCAGATATTCGGGATTAGTGAAATACTCCTTGAAAGCCATCTCCCTAAAAGGCGTAGGGCAAATATACTGACTAAACGACCTGCCAGTATGTGGGTTTAGACTCCAGTTCAGTAGAGGTTTCACATCTTCAAACCATTGCGAGCCAGGGTATGGCATGGCATCATAAAAATTGACAAACTCGAATAATTGGGACTTCGCCCAGTCTAATGACCTACGGTCGCTGTCAATCGTAGTTCCAGGTAAGCCGAACATAAAGTTAGCCATAATGTTAATACCAGCATCTCTAGTCATGTTAATCACTTCCGCAGTGCGTTTAATAAACTTAGGGTCTGTTACACTCTCAAACCCATAAGCCAGCCAGTTTATTCCTGCCTTCTTCATCGCTCCAAGCATTCTCTCTGTGACGGTATCTACTCTGGCATAAGCCCATATATTGAGGTTATAATCCCTTAAACCACTACATATAGACAGGACTCTATCTTCGTTTAAGGCAAAGAGTTCATCCCATATCTTGATATTTTTGACTCCATATCTTCCCGTGAGAATATCTACCTCTTTCAAAACATCTTTGACCGGGCGAAACTTAACCCGTCTATCTCCATAAAGAGTGTGGATAGGACAATAGTAACAATCGAAAGGACATCCCAACGAAGTGTAGATAGAGGCATATGGAGTCCTCGGTGAACCATCCAGACAATGCCAGTTATGAGCTTTGTAAAGATGCATGGGCAATTTATCCCATGGCATCATCGGGAAACCATCGAAGGGATACTTTATTACAGGATATTTCTGATAATTGACGGCAATGGGGTGAATCCCTGTAAAACTGACATTAAGGTCTTTTATTCTATCCGCCAACGCTTCAGCTACCGGCATTTTGGGCGTTGAAGATACCGAAGGATTATTGCCCATTACCACTATCAACACAGCATTAGGATAAAATGCTCGGATTCTGCTTTCAGTCTCTTCTAGTGTCAAATCTTCAGCTTCAGCATCGAGGATATCGGCGCCGAGGAATGAAGCACATAGTCCAGCCCATAACGGAGGTTCAATAGCCGCTAAAGATGTTCTGAGACGATTATTCGGGTTGACGACAAGCATCTAATGCCTCCTTTACATCATAGGCTATTTGGTGGAGGGAATGTAAAATATCCTCTTGAATAGTCCGTGTATTCGTCTTATCCCTGGCTCTGATACAGTAATCAGTAACCAAAGCAAACTCTTCTGGTTCATACCCGCAGAGTAGAATCGTGTAAAGCCCTCTCTGTTTTGCTACTTTCAGCGCCTTCAGAATGTTTGAAGACCATGAGGTAGTCATTCCTATTAGAACATCACCAGCATCACCCATTACCCTAACCTGATGAGAAAAGACATTCTCAAATCCAATGTCATTACCTAATGCTGTAATCAGTGCCGAAGGACTGGTAAGGGCGAAACAGGGTATGAAAATATCAAAGCCATACTGCCCTACCAATTCGGCGGTAAAGTGTTCTGATTCCGCCGCTAACCCGCCATTTCCGCAAATGAGAACTTTCCCTCCAGCCTGGTAGGACTTAATGATAGCTTCTACGGCTGGTTCATCTAACATCTTTATAAATCACCTGTGTTCCGTCAATTTCAAACTTGAAAGGCACATAAGTCAGGGCGGACAAGGCTTTCTTAACCAATTCTTGTTTATCTGGCTCAACCACGAAAACAATAAAGCCACCCCCACCCCCACCAAGTAACTTACCACCAACAGCTCCGCTAGCCATGGCGATGGAATAAATCTTGTCAATATCAGGAGTAGTAGCCATCGGAGCTACTTGCTTTTTAAGTCCCCACGCTTCACCAAGTATCTGCCCAAAACCATTGTAATCCTTTTCTTCAAGTCTCCAGATGCCCTCTTGAGGCATTTCAGCTATCCGTTTATAGAGTTCTTCGTGCTGCTCCATTTCTTTCAGTTGACTCGGGATAATATCACCATTACGCCGGTATTGGTGGGTATCAAAGAGCATCAGCCAGTCTTGAAGCGGGGATACTAAATCCTGAGAGACAGGTATATCCCTGACACCATGTTCGGAGAATTTGAGATGATGAAATCCTCCAACAGCACAAAGATACTGGTCTTGCGAACCTACTTGCCCATTGGTCTTGTCCTGCTCCCAAGTAGTAGCCAATCTAGCTATGGTCTGCTGGTCTAATATAGTGCAAACTCTGAGTAACCCTACAGTGTAAGCTGATGATGATGCTAACCCTGATTTATTAGGGAGGTCAAAGGTAAACCACGACTTGCCCTCGTGGAGCATCACATAACAATACTTGTCTATAGTTGTGCCAAGTATCGCTCCCCCATGCTCATTGAACCACTGAGGGTAATCGCTCCCGCCCCCCAAAAAACTGATTCTAAGTGGGGTTCTGCTTATTATCATATGAACTCGGACCCATGAGCAATCTTGCCTTTAATATGGATTATTTGAATACCAAATCTATCACAGACCTCTTTCTCTTCCTTGGGCATATCATCACTGGTCTTATCCGTGCCCCGACAGAATATATCAGGTTTCAATGCTTCTAATGCCTTAGCCACCAGACCATCGCTATCCCATTGATTTATCAGCACTACAAAAGCATGCCCAGTCCCTAATAGCAGTTGGCTTATAAGGCTTGCTCGTTCTTCTGCTGGTTCATTCACCTTACTCTTTTTCATGAGAACCTGCCTATCACTGGATATCACACAAATGAGTTGGTCGCCTAACTTTACCGCTTGGTTGATAAAGTCCAGATGGGCGAAATGACATGGGTCAAAATGCCCAGACACCATTACTGTTTTCATGGGAAATTCCTATGCATGCTATCTTCAATCACTACCTTTTCCATTATCTCATTGTAAGTCCCCCAGGTGCACCGAGAACAATCTCTATCGGGTTCTATGCTCTTAATTAAGTCCCGGTGCTGGCCACTTCCCCAATCTGTTATTAAGAACCGCTCGTCCATCCGATGGTCGACGCAGAGATACATCTTCTTATCAGCGCATATCTGAACCACAAGTGGTGAAGCAAGACACTTCTTGAATTTATGAGTAACATGGAAGTTCTCATCGTATTTGTGGGTAATAGTGAATACTCCAAAATCAGGTGTTTCAAGTTCGTGGCATCTTTGAAATATGTCTTCTATCTTTGGCATATTAAAGTTCATTTGTTGAGCAATCAATAAATCTGCTCTTTCAAGGTCAGCAGGCCTGATATGTATGAAATTAGCCCCAGCCTTACGGGCGGCTTCTGTCGTCGTTACTAAGGTATCAACTGTCTCAGGCAAGACTAATGCTCGGACTCCAAGCGTAGTCGTGGTTTTCTTGCTGGCGATTCTCTCTATATTTTCCCATACTTTTTCACAATCATAAGTCCCCCTAACCTTTTTATAGACATCTCTATCAGAAGTATCCACCGAGACCCCTATCCACTTACAAAGCAAGAGGGCATCGAGAAGGTCATCAGGTAGATAAACGCCATTAGTTACAATAGCTCCTTCCAATCCGCACAGGTGAGCTAATTTAGTAGCTTCAGCAAGGCGAGGATTCAAAGTAGCTTCACGCCCACCCCAACAATAAGCCTTGACCCCCCAAGTGGACAGATGAACAAATAGCTCCTCAAAGTAGTCTCTGCCCCAACGCTTTGAGTATTTGTCTTCAAGATAGCGATTAGAGGAACAGTAATAGCAGCGGTTGTTACAAGCGCTGGTCGGGTCGAGGGAAGCCTCAATCGGTGCTGGAAGTTCGCCTTGCCCATCCATCCACGCTAGAATCTTTCTGTAGTGTTCATGGTATGTCAGCCCTTTCATACTATTCATGGGATTGTATTTATTTTTAGACGACCATTCCATGACTAATTCTATCTCCTTCCTCAACGACTTTCGCCTCAGCCATCCAGACTGCTCTTTTCTGTCTAGTCTCCCAGCCACATCGGGGACATCTACACAAAAACTCATCGTGGGTCTCAGTGAATTTCAAGAAGCTACCACATCCCTTACGCCACGGAAAAGACCTACAATGGTAAAGCATAGAGTCCCATATCCTCTACAATAAGCGAACTTCCATAACCAGTATAAGCACGCTGATAGGTAGAACCTATTTGGTCGGCAACCCATAAGCGAGCCACTGGCATCCTAAGCAACTTCGTAAATGCCTGGGTATAATCTCCACAGTGTTGGACGCCAGGATACATCGGTTTTGTTGAGCCGATACCTACCCTGATAATCACCTTTGCGTGATACTGCCCGTGAGTAAAATCCTCCAATTTATCGATGTGATTGACCAACTGATTTACTGCCAGCAAAAGGAAGTCAAAGCGGGGATAGATTGAAATGACCGTCTTGCCAGTGAGAGCCATACCCAAACTAATACCCATTTGAGCCTCTTCCATGACTCCGACCTCAATTTTCTTTTCAATGGGAATGCCCTTCAATGTATCAAACATTGCGTTCCCGCCATAGATAATACTCTGACCTATAAATATCGTGTCAGGTTGCTCTCCCAGCCAGGTCATCGCACGAGTCAATTCTTCAGAGTAACTAGAATGACACGAACCCCTTATTTGTTCCCTGGTGGGGCCAAGTTCTCTCATAGCTATACCTCCAAACTTTCTCGGTTGGCGTCAGAACCGAATAGTGATTATCTTCTACCACAAAGTGAATTGGCAATTCGTGTCCTGTGGCATATTTAACGCATTCGTGGAAAATACCGGTCTCGGCCGCCATCTCGCCACAAAAGACCCAGGCAGTCTCACCCATCATGGCGACCCCTACCGCTATCGGCAATATACCGCCAACGATAGCTGAGGAGAAGAACTTATACTCGGCGTTATTGATAGTAATACTGTGATTAGCCAGTATCTCAGCTTTCAACCGCTCAGGGGGGATACCTTTCAGGAGAGCGTGATAGTGACTGCGATGATTGCTAAAGCACCAATCCGTCTGCTTGATATGCTGGAATATATCAATCAAGGCGTCTTCATTCCCACCAGACAGATGCACTGGCGATGGTATCTTAGCTTGCTCAAAGAGCAAAGCTATATCTGCTTCAAACGCAATCAATCCATCTTTATCTATCACCGCCTAACTCCTACGCCTCGCATCTTGTCTATTATCTTTTGGACTTCCTCCTCCATTTTCTCGCTGGCACTGAGACCTAAGCGCCGCCTCTGCTCACTCATTGTTTTTGTCCATATTCCAGCCAGAACACCCCACTCATCAAGGTCGGAATTGTCCAACCGGTATTGGTCCCTATCTTCACCATAGAGTAACGATTGATAATGTAGATATTTAGCCCCTACCTCACGAGTAGGCACTTTGCGGTAATCCTTACGCTTATTGCCCAGAATACCAAGATAGACTTGTTTATAGAAGTCCTGATGCTCCATTAGAAACCAATCGTCTTCATAAGTTCCTTTCGGGAGTGTCTTGTAGCTGACATAATCAGTCACCAATTCATCAGGCACGAACATCTTGTAGGCATCCATCTCAAACTCTTGCTCAGGAGTTCGTTCCTCCATTTCCAGCAGCTCATCATAACGCTCAGAAGGCACTTTCTCCGGCACTTTTAAGCCCAATGCCTTAGCAAAGTCAGGATTGTTGAACAGGAAGCGCTCTTGCCTAAAGCCTTTAACTGGTAACTCATAATAAGAGACATAAGGTTCAATCAGTCCGGCGGCAAGCCCTCTTTGATATGCTTCCCGCCGGCGCCTGTTCTTGCGGTAGGCTTCGTTCTTAGCCAAATAGTCTTCTCTAGTTGTTCCAGTAATTGGTAAGGCATCATACTCGGCATCCTCTTTTTCATACTTAACATCTATCCGCCAAATAGGGATTTTAGTCTGGTCAACTGGTTTCAACGCCTGGTCTCCCCAAACATTAACATCCTGTCGCCATCGGTCGTAATCAGGATTGTCCACCCGGTAGAGCATTGTCTCAGCGCTGGATGAACCCACACCTTCTTTATCTATCAGTTTGCCATAATCAACATGAGCCTTGATAACGGTATCAAGGCTCGGTATTTTTTCAGTTCCCCGCTCAATCGCCTCAATGCGCCTGGTATCATCTACCCAATCGGGGTTATCAAGTTTATACTGCTTGCGTTCTGCGTCTGTTTCTAGCTCATCATAAGCATCAAAGTGTTCTCTGTTCTTCACCTTCAGTTCCAGCGAGGCAATCGGGGTATCTATCGGCTGTCTATCTAAGAACTTCAGCAAGTCTGCATCCTTAGCCAGCATCAGTTGAGCTTCCCAAGAGTTCTTATTCTCCATATCTTGATATTGGAAGTAGTTATCAATAGAGCCTTCCGGCGGTAAGGTCATCTCAGGGATAGCGCTGTCAGGTATATCATATTCCTTAATGAGCCTCTTAAACTCATTATAGGCTTCTTTAGTGAGGATTTTAGCCTGTCCCCATACTGCCAGTTGAGCGTTTTCTTTAGGGTGAGTCTTTAGATAGTCTGTTCTTGGAATAACCGATAACTCAGGATGGTCTTTTAGGAACTGGGCTTGTTCCTTTTTATCGGTAATGGAATGATACTTTTCCAGTAAGACATATTGCGTTTGGCTCATATTCCCTAGTTCGGCTTTGGGATTTTCCCGGTCAAAGGCTTTTAGGGCAGCCTCTCCCTTATTGGTTCTTGTCTTATACTGACCGCCGACCAATTCCTGCGTATGCCACTCAGCATCATCACCCGCCAAAACTAAAGCCTGTCTATCACTCCATTGCTGATACAGCACTTTGTAGGTAATCCCATTATCTCTGGCAGGGTCGGCATTCAACGATACTGGGCTATAATTCGGCAGTAAGTCAACCTCTCGTTTGAGGTCTCTAGCTTCAATTATGACCGCTACTAACTTCGGGTATCCCTTTCTTTTCTTAATCTCATCCAGAGTTTCATCGGAGAGAACGCTAGTTACTTTGCCGTATAGGTTCGTTGTGAGAAATCTTGGTCTCTCTAAGGAATAGGGTGAGGGTGTCTCTTGCGTTGGTAGTCCTAGATTTCTAACCAGTTTATGAAAGTAGGTGTTATCTAGCTTAATCAGATTCACACCGACAAACTGAGCGGCCGCCTGCTGCCCAATCTCTTCTGGGAACTCCTCTCTACGCACTCCGCCCATAAGCTCACCAGCCGATAGGGGTAATGCCCCCTCCAACTCATAAAGCAGTCCCCTGATTATATTCTCAGGGAATTGCCCTTTAACAATCTGCTTGCCATAGTAGTCTTTGTTCCTTAAAAGGTTTATCTGCGTTTTGATAGCTGGCGTGATGCGATTGAAAACAAAGTTAGGTATTCCAGCAAAAGGAACAGGGAAAGGTATGCCTTTTACTTCCTGGGGATATACCGCCCGGAAGATAGCTCGGTAGGGCCCACCTAAAGGTATTCTAAACTCACCAATAATTATTGAGGCAAATTTCCCATTGTAGGGGTCGGGATTGATAGCATCCAAAACCGCCTGCCATATCTCGTCATCATCCTTACCTTGCGCCCACGCAGAAATAGCAGCACTGGTCGCTGAGGTTATTAAAATGGAGGCGGCCATTGTCGTTATCTGTCTGACCGCCACTCTTTCCTGCGGGCTTAATTTTTGGAATGTCGCTAATTTAGCATAGCCCATTGAAGCCTGCGATATAAGCGAAGCTGGCTGTCTGATGAATGAATAAGAGGTTGGGATAGCCCTGAGAACAGAGGCTCTAGCTTGCGATTGCCCTAGCTTGGCTGGATTGACAAGCGGATATACCTTTTGAGCTTGCTCAATCGCAGCTACCTTAGCCTCTAAGAGAGGGACACCACTTTTCACTAATCCTTGCCAGGTTCTATCATAGAGATTTTTGGTGCCCCTGGTAACTACGAGATAGGTTCTTTCAGTGAACTTGTCAAAGCCAGGTATTGAACTCAAAAAGCCAGCAGCATACTCTCTAGGAGTCCCAGTTAGAGTCCTCCCCATCAAAGAGGCAAACTCAGCCCATCCTTCCACATCAGAATTAACATCGTCTATAAGCCCGTCTATGGTAAAGGAATGAGTAAAGTCCCTTGTCTCAAAGGCTTTCTTAATCCCGCCTGCCGTAGCCTGAAGACTCCCTGCTGGGTCAGCTAGGACGCCGATTGACCCTTGTATCGCAAAAGGCGAGAAATCACCAGAGAAGGCTTGCCCTCTCCACCGCTCTACAAAGTTCAACATTGGGTTGCTCGTTGTCTTGCGAGATTGAATGATATACTGCGCCTGGTCAGCAGGAAAGTATCGGTAAAGACCTTCCTGGACAAAGACAAAAGGTTTGAGGTTAGCTACCTTCCAAGCCGGGCGTAAGTCTTTAATCTCCGCCCGAAATCCATCTATCAATGCCTGAGTTGTCTCAATATCTAACCCAGCTCTAATTCCCCGCTCTAATTTTACATCTAGCTCATCTTGAAGAGTAGCAAGGTCAGCATCCTCAACAGGCGACCCCAAGAACTCAGTTACTCGGTCAGCAAGTCTACTTTCTAATCTTTTTAGGCTACCTTGAAGCGATTGTAGCTCTTTTTTCAGAGATGTCATCCTATTAAAAAGTGCTGGATGAGTTTCCTCCATCGCTTCTAATCTGGTTTTACCAGCTACGGCTTCACGAAAACTGATACCACCAGCAGCCGAAGCCTTGAAGCTATCCATCCCATCTATAAGCCTTTTAACATCCATCTCTGGCTTGAAGGTCTTATCGGCAGTCATTCTGTCTCTAGCGGTCTGCCAATAGCGGGTCTTTCCTCTACCTTGTGCTATTGCCCTCGTTTCGCTGCCAAGCCAGTCTATTATGCCTTCATCAATATCCACATTGGAAAGGAAAGCACCATCGGGTTTTGGAGCGAACCTGCCTATCTCAGCGCCATACTGATTGACAACATAATTCAGTGAGGCGTCATTATGCTCATTGATTGCCTGTAAAGCATTTAGTTGTGTCGGAGTCAGCGGGTATAGTTCAGGATTTTGGGCCACATCAAGAAGTGTCCAGGTAAGAGGATGGTTCTTTTGCTCCTCTGTTCCCATAAATGCTGCCATTTCTACCTTTTCACCACGCAGAGCCTTCTCACCAAATACATCGTGGAGTTTCTTAAAAAGGGGTAATCTAGTCGCTACTTGCCGAGCAGCGACATCACTTTTAGCTGCGACCTCAGCTACCTGGGCTGTAACTAAAAGCTGGTTACCTTCGGCAAAAGCTAATAGCGCTGGGCGTTCAAACTGCATAGCCTGTTTAATGCCCGGTATCTTCTGGAATAATTGATTTAATGCTCCTGGTAGGGATTGTTTAACAACCTCATCGGATTGCCTGATAATTCTAGTTCTAGCATCAGGCGAAGGCGGAGGAACGGGGACATCAACAGTTCCCGCAAGTTGCTCTTCTGGTGGGATAGTAGGAGGCACACCTCCCTCAACCGCTTCTACGGCTTCAGGCATTGGCTCAACCGCAGTAATGCCAGGAAATATCTCTTGCGAACCAGTTTGGACATAATTCTCTAGCTCTCTTATCCTGGCCTTCTCCCGCCTGATTGCCATAATCCTATTGACTAAATCATCTTTACCACCAGTATAATCAAAGCCAAGCTCTTGAACCACACTGTCCAGCACCGAATCTCTAGGCACTTTATTATAGGTCGGCAATCCCTTTTGGGTATACTTGCTCCAATCTGCGTTAGGGTCTATCATCTGGGCTTGCTTCACCGTAAAGTATTCAGGGAACTCTTGCTCCTTAATGCTTATAAAGAAATCAAAGCCAACCCGCCTTGTATACTGTGTTAACTTGTATGAGCCGTCTGGCTGTTTAGTTTTCCGTGTCATCTTTATCTCAGTAGTCCAACTCGCTACCGGGTCTAGCTTGTGGGTTACTTTCAGAGCCTCAATCTCAACCTGCGCTTCATAGGCTTCTCTTTCCGCTTCAGAAGCTTCCTCAGCTTTTTGTTGGGCTTCCTCAAATCTCTGCTGCCCTTCCAAAACTTCAGCTTGCTTTTTAGGCACTTCGGTTAAGGGAACTTTACGCCCAGTCTTGCCAGATACTTCCTCAAAGAACTTGGCTTGTGCTGCGGTAACACCTATTCCCGGCAGTCCTGTTTGAACCGAGATTGATGGTGGCATCCCAGCTTCGGGAGCGGGAGGTTTTATCTCCTCTGCCGCTGGTGTAACCTTCTCAGGAGGCGTTACCACAGCCTCTTTTGTCGGTGTAGGGGCTGGTTCAGTCGGTTCTGCGGGGATTGCCACTTCCTTCGGTCGGAGAACAGCTGACTCTGGTGCTTCTGCTTTGATTGCCTCACTGACTACCTTCTCCCCTTCCGGCGTTTGAGCTATCTCATTTAACGCCCTCGCCTCAGCCTGCTCAATAGTAAATCCCTCCATCTTGAAATCTGCTATCCTTTTGATAAATTGCCCTCTTAATTCTTTTGACATTTTTGCCTGCGCCCTATCTACAACACCGCTCATCACATCGCCACCGAGACCACCCCCAACCCCCATGACCATACCAATAGCAAAGACCTCTTTACTTACAGGGTCTAATTTCCATTCCTCACCAGCAGCATGGCGGGTTATCATATCTTGGAACAATTCTTCCCCACCTTCAGATAGACCCACGATGACCATCTTGCCACTAATCCTAGCCGTTCTAACCAATCCTGCTTTAACTAAGGATGTCGGCACCCATTTAGGGGTTGGTGCCAGGGCAATAGCTATTTCAAAGGCATCAGCACCGGCTAAAGTCATATTATTACGGAATACCTCATCGGCTTCTTTCTTAGCCTCGGCTTCTGTTTTACCCCGGGCCATCGCATCGTCGAACACTCCTCCTGCTTCCATGGCACTTTCCAGAGGACGACTTAATCCAGCGCTAGCAAAGCCCCCAATAATCATTGAGCCGAGCCTACCTACACCAAGAGCAGTAGCAATAGCACTACCGACACCAAAACCACCAATAGCTAAAGGCAAGAGCATCAAACTAAAAGGGATTGCTCTAGCAATCTTGTTATACCAGTCTGGATTAAGCAAGTCTGTAATCTCGAACTCGCCTGTAGTATCTGGCGGAGCAACTTGACCAAGAGTAGAACCTATCGTTGAGAGGACAGAACCAGCTTGTTCAAAGCCCAGCCATCTTGCTGTTCCGCCACTAATTTTGATGACATCACCGATACCAGCAATGAACGAAGCAGCGAGCTTGCCCTTAATATCCTCACCGCCATAGGGCTGGAAAAACTGGTTCTTCCAGAAGTCTAAAGTCCACGGGGGGGCGATTGTTTTCGCTATTTCTTCATCAGGCATACCTACTAACCGCAACAGGTTTTCTTTTTCTTTCGTCCAGCCACCTGCTTTTATCTGCCTAATAAACTCATCTGGTTTGGTTTCCATCAGGTTATAAACAGAAGCCAAATCCAACAGCGGGAATGTCTTCACTACCAGGTCTTCAA